>Ga0256835_1000262_pt1 | contig 41970 bp, 40 predicted proteins | sample PIR30metaG_FD_185972 | JGI IMG/M metagenome (GOLD analysis project Ga0256835, IMG submission 185972) | Hydrothermal vent microbial communities from East Pacific Rise, Pacific Ocean - PIR-30 | ecosystem: Environmental > Aquatic > Marine > Hydrothermal vents | place: Pacific Ocean: East Pacific...
CTGGCGGGCCATTACCTGGTCTGTGTCACCGAAACCGCCGGCAGGGACGATCTCGACCTGCTGGCCAAGGAGGTGCAATCATGACATCCATCGGAACCACCGGCCTGGTATTCAACGAGCCTTTGCTATGGGAACTGGGCGCAAAGGGGCGTTGCGGATTCTCCCTGCCCCGGCCCGATGTTCCCGCGGCGGACGCGGACAAGGATCTTGCCGGAGAAGGCCCTGACTTTCCCGACCTGAGCGAACCCGAGGTGGTGCGCCACTACACCCGTCTTTCCCAGTGGAACTTCGGGGTGGACAGCGGCATGTACCCCCTGGGCTCGTGCACCATGAAATACAATCCCAAGACCAACGAGCGCCAGGCCTCCCTGCCCGGATTTGCCGGTGCCCATCCCCTGCTGCCCGACTCCATGGCCCAGGGCATCCTGCGCCTGATGCACGAGCTGCAGGAGGCCCTGGCCGAGATAACCGGCCTGCCGGCAGTCACCCTTCAGCCGGCCGCCGGGGCCCACGGAGAGCTGACCGGGATGCTGATCTTCTACGCCTATCACAAGAGTAAGGGCAAACCGCGTTCCAAGATCCTGATCCCGGACACGGCCCACGGCACCAACCCGGCCAGCGCCAGCCTCTGCGGCTACAAGTCCATCCCCCTGGCATCCAATGAAGAAGGGGTGATAGATCCGGCCGCCGTGGCCGAGCTGATGGACGAAGACACCGCCGGCATCATGGTCACCAACCCCAACACCCTGGGGCTGTTTGAAAAAAACATCAGGGAAGTGGCCGAAACAGTCCATTCCAGGGGCGGGCTGGTCTATGCCGACGGGGCCAACATGAACGCGGTCATGGGCATCGTCGACGTTTCCCAGCTGGGGGTGGACGTGCTGCACCTGAACCTGCACAAAACCTTTTCCACCCCCCACGGAGGCGGCGGCCCGGGGGCCGGGCCGGTCTGTGTGACCAAAGAGCTGGAACCGTTTCTGCCGGTTCCCCGGGTGGTGCAAAAAGACCAGGGCTACGCTCTTGCCGACGACTTTCCCCAAAGCATCGGCCGGCTGCACGCCTTTCACGGCAACGTGGCCATCCTGGTCAGGGCCTATAGCTACATCCTGTCCATGGGGCCGCTGCTGAAGCAGGTCAGCCGGTATGCCGTGCTCAACGCCAATTATATAAAGGAGCGCCTCAAGGACGTCTATCATCTGCCCTACGACCAGCCCTGCATGCACGAGTGCGTCTTTACCGACAAGAACCTGCACGCCCACAAGGTAAGTACCCTGGACGTGGCCAAGCGGTTGATCGATTACGGCTTTCACCCGCCGACCATCTACTTCCCGCTGGTGGTCAGCGGCGCCATCATGATCGAGCCCACCGAGTCCGAGACCAGGCAGACCCTGGACGGGTTCATCGGCGCCATGCGGGCCATCGCCGCCGAGGCGGCCGAAAACAGACAGCTGCTGCTGGACGCGCCGGTCAACGCCAAGGTCAGGCGCCTGGATGAAACCCTGGCGGCGCGCAAGCCTTGTCTTAGCGGGTGATGGGGAAAGCTTTGCAAACCGTAAGCGGACACGACTCCCGCCCCCTCCCGGCCTGGCTGCTGGAGCTGGACCGCCTGGAATACCGGGCGGCCCTTAAGCTCCAGCACCGGGCCGTTGCCGCCCGGGCCCGGGGCCTGCTGGAGCAGGACCTGGTGATCGTCCTGGAGCATCCGCCGGTCTTTACCCTGGGCAGGCGGGCAGGACTGGACAACCTCACCGTGGACCGGGAGTTTCTGGCAAAACGCGGCATAGAAGTGGTCCACGCGGAAAGGGGCGGCGACATAACCTTTCACGGCCCCGGCCAGCTCGTGGCCTACCCCATAGTCCGGCTGGAAAAACTGCGCCTGGGAGTGGCCGATTACGTTACGGCCCTGGAAAAGGCCATGGTGCTGACCGCCACCGTCTGGGACATCGAGGCGGCCGGTAACCCAGAGGCCCGGGGAGTCTGGGTGGACGGGCGCAAGCTGGGCAGCATCGGCATCAGCGTGCGCCGCGGTGTGAGTTTCCACGGTCTGGCGCTGAACGTCGACAATGACCTGACCCCTTTTTCCTGGATCAATCCCTGCGGCATCCGGGGCTGCCGGATGACCTCTCTGGCACAGGAGGCCGGCTGCCCGGTGGACATGGGCCGGGCAAGAAAGATCCTGGTGGAAAACCTGGCCAGGGTGCTGGGGCTCGAACCGGAGCCGGTCTCCCCGGACCGGGTTGAAGATCTGCTGGACCGGCCGATCCCGGAAAGTGAAGGACAACCTGCATGAACACGGGCAAGATCAGCATCCGCAAACCCGCCTGGCTGCGCAAGCGCCTGCCCGCGGGCGCAGACTACGAAAAGACCCGCGTCCTGATGGGACGCAGCCATTTGCACACCGTCTGCCAGGAGGCCAAGTGTCCCAACATCTTCGAGTGCTTTGCCCGCCACACGGCCACTTTCCTCATCCTGGGCCACCGCTGCACCCGCAACTGCCGCTTTTGCGCCGTGGAAAGCGGGGCCTGCGGCCCTCCCGACCCGGACGAGCCCCGGCGGATGGCCGAAGCCGCCGCCGGGCTGGGCCTGCGCTACGTGGTGATCACCTCGGTGACCAGGGACGACCTGGAAGACGGCGGAGCGGCCCATTTCGCCGCCTGCATCGAAGCTGTCCGCAGCAAGATACCCGGGGTCCTGGTGGAAGTGCTGATACCAGATTTGCTGGGAGATCCCGATGCCCTGCAGACCGTCCTGGACGCCCGGCCACAGGTGCTGAACCACAACGTGGAGACCGTGCCCCGGCTCTATCCACAGGCCCGGCCCCGGGCAGACTACCGGCGTTCGCTGGACCTGCTGGCAAAGGCCGCCGAGCTGGCCCCGGGGATCGTAACCAAATCGGGCCTGATGCTGGGTCTGGGCGAAACCGACGACGAAATCCTGGAAGTTCTGAAAGACCTGCGCCGGGCCGGCTGCCGGGTGGTCACCATGGGCCAGTACCTTCAGCCCGGCCGCAACCACCTGCCGGTGGCCCGCTTCGTGACCCCGGAAAAATTCGCATCCTGGCAGGCAAAGGCCCTGGAGATGGGCTTTGCCGCCGCAGCCTGCGGGCCGTTTGTGCGCAGCAGCTACCGGGCCGGCCGTGTTTACCGGGCGGCGGTGGCAAAGGCTACCTCCTCGTCCTGAAGTAACGCTCGAAATCCCGGACTATGTTTTCATCAAGGATTTTCATCCGGCGCATGGCCGCGGGGGTGAAAAGGGCGAAACGGCCCCTGGCCTCGGCGCACAGATTTGCGTCTTCATCGTATATTTTGGCGGAGATCACCGCGCTGCGGTCGCTTTCCTTTTCCAGGACCTCTCCCACGCTCCGGACGGGCCGTTCCACGAGCAAAGGGCGGTGAAAAGCGATCTCCATGGAACGGGTCAGGATGATCCTGCGCAGCAGGTGAATCGCCGTCCAGCTCATGATCTCGTCACAGATGGTGGCAACCACGCCTCCGTGCACGACACTGTTCCACCCGCACAGGTAAGCAGGAATGGTCAGGCGGCTGACCACCTGCCGGCCGTTGGATTCAAACTCCATCCGGAGGCCGTAAGGATTGTCCGGACCGCAGGCGAAACAGTTGCGGTCGGAGCTGAAATTTTCAAGCATATGAAAGCCGTTGTCAGAATCCTTGTCCGCTACGTTCTTCATGCCAACCTCTTCAAGCGTCTGTCTGTCCATGTGACGTTCCTTGATGGAGAACTGATCATACTCCATCGCCACGCTTCTATACCAGGATTCCAAGCATATGTTCAAATCCAATTCACTTATTGTTGAGGTAAAAAAACTTGCAAGCCAAAGTAGGTTGTGATAGTCGTCATCTCTGGTTTATTGATAGCCTTCCGGACCGTTGTGATAGACAAGCCCGCTAACCCAAAAGGATCAGGAGAAGATGACTTCAAAGAAGCATCGGACCGTAGCCTATGCCGTGGCGGTCCACCTGCTGTTGATCGCCATTGTCTGTTACGCAGCCTTTCCCGTAACCCAACCCGAACACCCCGTACGCCTCGTGTACTGGACAAATGCCGGCAAGGTGCTTTTCAACCATGAACTGCACACCAGTGATGCCGGATACGGCCTGAGCTGTTTCGACTGCCATCATCATCCGCCGGATGACGACCAGGCCCTCATGGCGTGCAGCCGGTGCCATCCCCAGAAGGTCAAAGACGACGCCACGCCCGAGACCTGCCTGGATTGTCACGAGGCCGACGAAATCGAAGGGACCGAACTGCCCAACAAGTCAGACGCGTTCCACGGGCAATGCACCGGATGCCACGAACAGTTCGGCAAGGGGCCGCCTTCCGGATCTGAAAATTGCTCCAAGTGCCATGTGATGTGATTGTCCGCAAACAGATCACCAAGCACGGTAAAGAAAAGGTAGACGTATGATTAAAAAACCGTTTTTCGGCTACGCAACAGCCAACTTCAGGTATGAACTGCTCAGCAAGGCCGTCGCACCTCCTGCCTCTTTGCCGGTTCCGCAACAAGCTGTTTTCCTCGTTCCCGACCCCGACGATCTGGGACCGTCGGGATTCGACTACCAGGTGGGCACCCGGCTAAAGACCGGTCAACTGCTCAGGGCGCGGTCAGGAAACGGACCCGGAGTCTACAGTACGGTCACCGGTACGGTAACCGACACCTCGGTCTTCCTGGGCAACTACGGACAGAAGTTTCTTTCCCTCACCGTGCAGTGCCAACAAGAAGACCAGTGGAGCGAGGACTTCAGCCAGGCCCTGGAAAAAGACCGGCAACAGGCTTTGCTTGACTTTCTGGGGGCAGCCCCCGGCGCCGCCGACCTGAGTCCCTTTGCCGACGGGCAAACGCCCATCGACACCCTGGTGGTTCTGGGCGCGGATCCCGACCTGCTGGTGGAGACCAACCTGAGCGTTCTCAAGAGCGACCTGAACGCCCTGGCCCGGGGTATCGAACTGATCAAGGAGGTTTTCGGACCGCAATCGGTCATGGTGGTGGCACCGGGAGACAACCTCCAGAACGTGGATTCCCACTTTCCGGCCCGGGCCATCACCGTGCCCCTGGATTACCCGGCGGTCCAGCCGCTGATGATAATGCAGAAGGTTCTGAAGCGCTTTCCGGCCCAGGACAAGACCATTGCCCGCCTGGGAGTGGTGTTTTGCAAGGCCGAGGCGGTGGTATCCGCGGCCGCGGCCCTGACCACCGGCCGCCTGCCGCTGGAGAAGCTGATAACCGTCATCGACAAGCAGGGAAACCGGAAACTGGCCAGGGCCCGCATGGGCACCCCCATCGGAGATGTCCTGAGGCGCTTCGGAATTGAAACCGGCAGCCGGGACCGGATCATCGCCGGCGGCCCCATGGCCGGCACCGCCATCTACAGCCTGGCCCAGCCGGTGACGGCCGAAACCGATGCCCTAATGGTCCAGGACCGGGCCGAAATAGTGATGAGCAGCGATTATCCCTGCATCAACTGCGGAGACTGCGTGCGCAACTGCCCGGCCCATGTCCAGGTAAACATGCTGGTGCGTTTTCTGGAGGCCGGACAGTACCAGGAGGCGGCCGATATGTACGAACTCTATGCCTGCGTGGAATGCGGCCTGTGCAGCTATGTCTGTCCGGCACGCATCCCGATCCTGCAATACATAAAGCTGGCCAAATTCGAGCTTGAACGCAGCCTGCCGGCGGAGGAGGACAATGCTTAGCTCCAGACAATACATCGTATCCCATGCCCCGTTCTGGCACAACGGCACTGCCGTCCATCACCGCAACTACAACTGGTTGCTGGCCCTGCTGCCGGCGGTGGCCGCCGGACTGACTTACTTCGGCGTGCCGGCCCTGGGAGTTATCTGCCTGGCTGTTTCCTCGGCCATCTTCTGGGAATGGCTCATAACCACCGTGGCCAGGCGGCCGGTGACGGTGGGCGACGGCAACGCCGCCCTGGTGGGCCTGATCTTCGGCCTGCTGCTGCCGGCAACCGCCCCCTGGTGGCTGGTGATTACCGGCACCTTTATCGCCATTCTCATCGGCCAGCAGGTCTTCGGGGGCATCGGCGGCAATCCTTTCAACCCGGCGGCCCTGGCCTGGGCCATCATCTTCCTTTCCTGGAAGACTTTCCTGGATTTCGACAGCATGCTGGTAAACTACAGCTTCAATTTCGCGCCTTACCATCCCCTGGTGGCCCTGAAGGCCTTCGGGCCCCAGGCCGTGGCCCGGATTCCCCTTGGCGATCTGTTCCTGGGCAAACAGGTGGGCGGCATAGGCACCACCTGCGGCCTGGCCCTGGTGCTGGGAGGGATCTGGCTGATGGCAAGGGGCATCGTGCGCTGGGAAATACCCCTTTCATTCCTGGCCGGCGTGTTTGTCAGCGCTTTCATCTTCCATGTGGCCGCACCGGAAAGTTTCAGCGGTCCCCTGTTTCACATCATGGCCGGCTACACCTTGTTCGGGGCCTTTTTCCTGGCGCCTGAAGATTCATCCTCCCCGGTAAATTTTCTGCCCATGCTGATATACGGCGCCACCGGCGGTATCATGACCATACTGATCCGCAACATCGGCGCTTATCCCGACGGTGTCATCTTCGCCATCCTGGTAATCAACCTGATCAATCCTTTGATCGATAAAATAAGACCGAAAAGGGTGAACTGAGATGAACGAAATGGTCAAAATGGTGGTCGTGCTGACGGTACTTAGCTGTGTTTCCGGCGGATCCCTGGCTTTCATCCGCCAGAACACGGCCCGGCAGATCGAATACCAGCAGTTGAAATTCGTCAAGGGCCCGGCGATCATGGCTATCCTTAAAGGAATCAGCAACAATCCCATCGAAGACCGCTTCAAGATCAAAGACGGCGAAGTCGAACGCAGTTTTTACGTCGGAATCGTTGACGGCGAGCCCAAATATGTGGCTTTCGAAAGTTCGGGCGGCGGTTTCGGCGGCCCGGTGGGCCTGATTATCGGAGTCGACCTGACCACCGACAAGATTCTGGGAGTGGGGGTTACGACCCACAGCGAAACCCCCGGGGTCGGAGCGCGCGCCAAGACCGATCCGGATTTCGTGGCCCAGTTCGGCGGCCTGCCTTTCAAGGGCGAGTTCAAGGTTACCACCGACGGTGGCCAGATAGACGCCCTGAGCGGGGCCACCGTTACTTCCCGCGGGGTTTGTGCCGGTGTGACCGAAGCCATCAAGATCTATGAGCGCCTCAAAGATCAGATCAAAGAAAAAGTGAAAGCCTTCAAATAAAATCCAAGGGAGCGATCCATGGCCAAATCGATTGCACAAGAGTTCACCAAGGGATTATGGCAGGAAATCCCTCCTTTCCGCCTAGTGCTCGGGTTATGTCCGACCCTGGCCGTTACCAAGACCGTTGAAAACGGAATCGGCATGGGCGTGGCCACCACCTTCGTGCTGGTATTTTCCAACATCCTGGTGGCCGCCCTGCGCAAGCTGATTCCTTCCAAGGTGCGGATCGCCTGTTTCATCATCATCATCGCCACCTTCGTCACCGTGGTCGAGTTGCTGATGCAGGCCTACGCCTACGGCCTGTTCATGAAGCTGGGGATCTTCATTCCCCTGATAGTGGTAAACTGCATCGTGCTGGGCCGGGCCGAAGCCTTTGCCTCCAAAAACGGCATCGTGGCCTCCACGGCGGACGGACTGGGCATCGGAATCGGTTTCACCCTTTCCCTGGCCGCCCTGGCGGCGGTACGGGAGCTGTTGGGCAGCGGTTCCCTGACAATCTGGGGGGACCTCTCCTTTCAGGTGATGGGGCCGTCTTTCAAGCCTTTCACCTTCATGATTCAGGCGCCGGGCGCCTTCATTTGCCTCGGCCTGATGCTTTGCCTGATGAACCTTGTTGGCAGCAAATAGGAGACCTAAGTCATGACAGACCTGATCGTCCTGGCAATAAGCTGCATCCTGATCAACAACATCCTGCTGGCCCAGTATCTTGGCAACTGCCCGTTCCTGGGCACATCCAAGAAGATGGAAACCGCCGTCGGCATGGCCATGGCTGTGGTCTTCGTCCTGGTGCTGGCCGGTGTAATAACCTGGATCGTGGACACCTTCATCCTCAAGCGCTGGGACCTGGAATACCTGCGCACCATCGCCTTCATCCTGGTCATAGCCTCCCTGGTACAGTTCGTGGAAATGTTTCTCAAAAAGAGCATTCCGGCCCTTTATGCCGGGCTGGGGATCTTTCTGCCCCTTATAACCACCAACTGCGCCGTCATGGGTGTCTGCCTGATCAATATCAAGGAAGAATACAACTTCATCCAGGCCCTGGTGGCCTCGTTTGCCTACGCCGCCGGTTTCGGCCTGGCCCTGATTCTGTTTGCCGGAGTAAGGGAAAGGATCCTGCTGGCCCGGGTGCCGCGGCCCCTGCAGGACACCTCCATCGGCCTGATAACAGCCGGTATTCTTTCACTGGTGTTCTTTGCCTTCAAAGGCATGGTCTGATGGCCCCCATGTTTTCGTCGCCCTGCGCGCTGCCGGAACCCAGGCCTGCTGTCAGCACTGCCAGATCTTGAACTCTTTGCGGAACCATTCTGAAACATTCCGGTTTCAGACGTTTTGGAGAAGTTGTTACTGTTTATAACCTGACTTTTTCTGTCGGAATGGCAAGGATAAGAAAAAGAGGACTGCCGTGTTAGAAGCGACCTTGGTAATGTTGGCAATAGGAGGTGTGTGCGGTCTGGTTCTGAGCATCGCCTCCAAAATTTTCTATGTCTACGAAGATCCCCGGATAGCCGAAGTGGAAGGCTTCCTGGCCGGTGCCAACTGCGGAGGCTGTGGTTACGCCGGCTGCAGCGCGGCTGCCGCAGCCGTGGTTGCCGGCAAGGCACCGCCGTCGATCTGCATGGTGGCCGGCCTGGAATCGGCCATCAAGGTGGCCGAGATAATGGGACTGGATCCGGGCAGCGCCGAACCGATGAAATCGGTCAATGAATGCCTGGGCGGCGTGCGGGCCGATGACAAATATTTTTACAACGGAGCCCCGGCCTGCGCTGCCCTGGCCGCTTTGTGGGGCGGCCGGCGGGTCTGTACCATCGGGTGTCTGGGACTGGGTGACTGCATCCGGGCCTGCCGCTTCGATGCCATCGAGATGGGACCGGAGGGTTACCCGGTGGTGGACGAAGCGCGTTGCGTGGGTTGCGGCGTCTGTGAGAAGGTCTGTCCCAAGAATATCATCACCGTCAGAACCATGAGCCAGCGGCTGCTGCACTTCAACGAGGAAGACGACGCCCTGGCCCCCTGCCGCCAGACCTGTCCGGCTGAAATAGACATCCCCAAATATATAGGTCAGATCCGGGAGGGAGACTACGAAGGCGCCGTCCATACCATCAGGGAACGCAATCCCCTGCTGCTTACCTGCGGCCGGGTCTGCCCCCACCCGTGTGAAGACTACTGCCGGCGCGGCATTGTCGACGAACCGGTTTCCATCAACCAGCTCAAGCGCTTCGTGGCCGACTACGAGATGAACTCCGGCAAACGGCTGCCGATTCCCTGTGCTCCGGAGACAGACAAAAAAGTCGCCGTTGTCGGCGGCGGCCCGGCCGGGCTGAGCTGCGCCTATTTCCTCAGACGCCTGGGCCACCGGGTGACCATTTTCGATGCCATGCCGGAGCTGGGCGGTATAGCCCGCTACGGCATCCCGGAATACCGTCTGCCGGCCAGGGTCCTGGACTGGGAGATTCAGGGTATTCTCGATCTGGGCATCGAGGCCCGCTGCAACAATAAACTGGGGCGTGACTTTACCATCGCCTCCCTGCGCCGGGAAGGATTCGACGCCATCTTTCTGGGTATCGGGGCCTGGAGCGATTACCGGCTGCGGGTGGAAGGCGAAGACCTGGACGGTTGCTGGCAGGGCATCAAGTTCCTGTCAAAGGTTGCCGCCGGTGAAAAGGTGAAGGTGGGGCCGCGGGCGGCAGTCATCGGCGGCGGCAACTCGGCCATCGACTGCGTACGCACCCTGGTGCGCCTTGGCGTCAGGGAAGTCTACCTGGTCTACCGCCGGACCCGCAAGGAAATGCCGGCCAACGAAGTCGAAATCGAAGCCGCCGAGCACGAAGGGATCAAGTTCATATTCCTGGCAGCGCCGGTAAGGGTGATCGGCGATGAAAACGGCAGGGTCACCCACCTGGAATACCAAAAGATGGAGCTGGGAGAGCCTGATGCCAGCGGCCGCAGGCGACCGGTTCCCATCGAAGGCTCGGAAACCCTGCTGGAGGTGGAAACGGTCATCACCGCCATCGGCCAGCGGCCGGACGTATCTTTCGTGGAAAAAGATCCGGATCTCGCAAAGCTGAAAGTCACCCGCTGGAACACCATCGACAACGACCCGGAAACCCTGCAGACCAGCATTGCTTACATCTTTACCGCCGGCGATGCCGCAACCGGGGCCTCCCTGGTGGTGGATGCCATCGGGGGCGGACGGCGGGCGGCCCGTTCCATCCACCAGTACCTCAACGGCGAGCCGGTGAAAGGCTCGCCCAAGTCCCTGCGCAAGCGGCACATCCCCGAATCCCTGTTCGATGACGTGCCCGGCGTAGTCAGGTCGAAACGGACCCCCATGCCGGAGCTTCCCGTTGAACAGCGGCTCGATTCCATGGTGGAAGTAGACTTGGTGATCTCCGAAAAAGACGCCCTTTACGAATCAGGCCGCTGTCTGTCATGCTGCCGCCTGTGCTACAACAGGGAAACTGAGCAGCAGGAAAACCAAGGCGCCGGCCAGGACGGCAGCAGCGAAGATGCCGGGCGGGAATTAGAGGAAGCAACAGCTTAAAAGCCCTATTTCCTGCTTCTCACCTGCCATTATCTTTTGGCCGTGGTAAAATCTGCCTTTGCCAGAGCCGCAAGAGTCCACCTGAAATCCTGCGGAACAGGGGTGCGGAAGATCATTCTCTGACCCGTGACCGGATGCTCGAACCCCAGTTGCCAGGCGTGCAACAGCTGGCGCGTGACCCGTTGCCAAATCTTTTCCTGCCATCCGGCCGCCCTGTCCCTCCGGAAACCGTAGACCGTGTCTCCCACCACCGGATGGCCCATGGACCGGCAATGAACCCTGATCTGGTGGGTGCGCCCCGTCTTCAGGTCCAGCTCGAGCAACGTGGCCCGGCTGTATAGCCTCCTTACCCGCCACAATGTCAGGGCCTGCCTTCCAACCGGGGAATTGGTGGCCATCTTCTTGCGATCCTTCAGGTGACGGCCGATGGGAAGATCGATCGATCCGGCGTGTTCTTTGACTTTCCCATGCACCAGGGCCAGATACCTCTTTTCCACCCTGCGCCGCCTGAAATCGTCTGCCAGCGCCTGGTGGGCGCGGCTTGTCTTGGCAACCACCAGCAGCCCGGAGGTGTCCTTGTCCAGCCGGTGCACGATACCGGGCCTTCCGCCGGTACCCACCCCGGCCACCTGAGGGCAATGGAAAATCAGACCGTTGACCAGGGTGTCTTCGCTGTGGCCGGCGGCCGGATGGACGACCACCCCCGGGGGCTTGTCGATTACGATTATGTGCGGGTCTTCATAGACAACCCGGAAAGGAATCGGCCTTGGCGGCAGCATCGCTGCCGGGGCTTCCGGTTCGCCGCAGGATTCCAGAACAACCTTGTCTCCGGCCTTGAGCCTGTACGCCGGCTTGCGGTTTATATCGTTGACGGTGCACCGGCCGGTCTCGATCAACCGGCCGGCCGAAGACCTGGAAAGCCAGGCTATCCGGGCGGCCAAAAAGACATCGAGCCGCACTCCGCTGTCAGCGGCTCCTGCTTCAAACTGCCGGATCTGATTTTCGGCCATGATGGCTGGGGCAGAAAAGGGTTAAAGGTAGAAATTCAGTCTCATGGGGTCGAAAGGACTTACTCGTGGGCCGCAAAGATGGCTTCTATTTCGGCAACCACGGCTTTTTCGTCTGTCTGCTGGGCGGTCGATAGTTCTTTCACCAGAAGGTTCTGGGCGGTGTCGTACAGTTTCCTTTCACCAAAGGAAAGGTCCTTGGTGTTTTTCAGGATTGAAAGATCGCGGAAAACCTCGGCCACCTCGAACAGGGAACCGGTCTTGATCTTATCCATATATTCCCGGTAGCGCCTGTTCCAGGTCTGGTTGTCGATGGTAAAGTCGCGCTTGGACTTCATGATGTCGAAAACCTTGGGAATGTCTTCGCGGCTGATTATGTCCCGCAGGCCGACCGACTCGACATTCATGGTGGGGATCATGATCACCATACCGTTTTCGATTATCTTCATAATATAGAAATCATGTTTTTCGCCGTTGACAACCCGGCTCTCGATTGCTTCAATACGCCCCACTCCGTGGGCGGGATAGACTGCCAGGTCGCCGACCTGAAATTTCCTGATTTGCTCTTTGTCTGTCATGATCTCCCCGAAACGCGCAAAAATAATCCGCAAAATTTCTCAGCAAATAGAAAATATATCACCGTCACCCTTTATTTTCAATAAAAAAAGGGGCCGGCGCCTTTGCAGGCACCGGCCCCATCAAGAGTTCAGCCTACTTCTGTGATCCGTATTAGAGCAGGAACGGCACCATCAGCAGGGCAACAACATTGAGGATCTTGATCATCGGGTTTACGGCCGGTCCGGCGGTATCTTTGTAGGGGTCGCCTACGGTATCGCCGGTGACTGCGGCCTTGTGAGCGTCGGAACCCTTGCCGCCCAGGTGACCGTCTTCGATGTACTTCTTGGCGTTGTCCCAGGCAGCTCCGCCGGTGGTCATGGAGATGGCCACGAACAGACCGGTTACGATGGAACCGATGAGCAGTCCGCCAAGGGCGACTTTACCGAGAAAGAAGCCCACCAGCAGGGGAGCCACGACCGGCAGCAGAGCCGGAAGGAGCATTTCCTTGAGGGCGAACTTGGTGACGATGTCAACACAGGTTCCGTAATCCGGCTTGGCGGTACCTTCCATGATGCCCGGAATTTCGCGGAACTGGCGGCGGACTTCCTCCACCACGGCGCCACCGGCGTTGCCCACGGCCTTCATACATACCGAGGCGAACAGATAGGGCAGAAGACCGCCGATGAACAGACCGATTATGACATCCACGTTGCTCAGGTCGAAAGAAATGCCTTTGCCTTCACCGTGGAACTGGAACTCGAAGACGTAGCAGGCAAACAGAACCAGAGCCGCCAGGCCGGCAGAGCCGATGGCGTAACCTTTGGTAACGGCCTTGGTGGTGTTGCCGACGGCATCCAGCGGGTCGGTCACGGCCCGGACACTTTCTTCCATCTCGGCCATCTCGGCGATACCGCCGGCGTTGTCCGTGATGGGGCCATAGGCGTCGATGGCGATCACCATACCGGTCATGGAGAGCATGGCCATGGCGGCGGTTGCAATGCCGTAGAGGCCGGCAACCGAATGGGCGACGTAGATGCCAAGGCAGATGGCCAGCACCGGCGCAGCGGTGGCCTGCATGCTGACGGCCAGGCCGGCGATTATGTTGGTGGCATGGCCGGTGGTGGAAGCTTCGGCCACAGATTTGACCGGCCCGTAGATACCGGTATAGTACTCGGTGATGATGACGATTACCACCGTCAGGACGATACCGACCAGGGCGGAGTAGAAGATGTCCATCCCGGTGATGTCACCCAGGCCGGCAATCATCTTCTGGGCCAGGTAGTAGAAAGCTACCGAGGCAATGATGGCCGAACCGAACATCCCCTTGTACAGGGCGCCCATGATATACTCGCTTTTGCCCAGGCGGACGAAGAAGGCCGCGATGATGGAAGCGATGATGGAAACGGCACCCAGCACCAGCGGGAACTCGGTCGCAATCGGAACCTTGGGAAAGAGCAGGTGGCCGATCAGCATGGCTGCCACAGCGGTGACGGCATAGGTTTCGAACAGGTCGGCGGCCATACCGGCACAGTCACCAACATTGTCACCCACGTTGTCGGCGATAACGGCCGGGTTGCGCGGATCGTCTTCCGGAATACCGGCTTCCACCTTGCCCACCAGGTCGGCGCCAACGTCGGCACCCTTGGTGAAGATACCGCCGCCGAGACGGGCAAAGATGGAAATCAGGCTGCCGCCGAAACCGAGGGCCACCAGAGGGGCCACGTCATGGGTGAGAGTATAGTAACCGCCGACAGCGGTCAGGGCCAGACCGGCAACCATCATGCCGGTAACCGAACCGCCCTTGAAAGCCAGGTTGAGGGCCTTGGCCAGCCCGCCCCGGGCAGCTTCGGCCACCCGCACGTTGGCCAGGACCGAAACCCGCATGCCTATGTAACCGGCCGCGTATGAGGCCGTGGCGCCTACCAGGAAACCGAAAGCGGTCTTGGCGCCCATGGTGAAGAAAATAATACCGAAAATTACCACCCCGGTGATAGCCACGCTCTTGAGCTGGCGATTCAGGTAGGCAATGGCGCCTTCTTTGATGGCGTCGGCGATCTCGCCCATTCTCTCGTTTCCGGCCGGAGCACCTTTGACGATTCCCGCGATGATGATCGCATAAAGCACACCAGCAACACCGACCAGCGTACAAATCAAGGGAATATTGCTCATTACGACGTCCATTCTTTCCTCCATTCGATGATTGACATTGGTTCTACGTTTTCCGATTGAACCTGTTCATGCCTGTTTTGGTGCCTTCGGAAAGGACGGTCATAACGGCGTCCCGGGCCTTGAGGACCATCTGTTCCAGCTGGTTCCGCTCGCCCTTGTTCAGGGGTTGCAACACATATCGGGCCACATCCCCCTCTGTTTCAGGGCGGCCTACTCCCACCCGGATCCTGATGAAACGGTCCGTGCCCAGGGCCGCGATGATCGACCTTATCCCTTTGTGTCCTCCATCCCCCCCTTTCTCTTTGATTTTTATTCTGTTACAACTAAGGTCAACATCATCATGGATGACCAATATAGCCTGACTTGGTATCTTGAAAAAACGGGCCAACTTCTGAACCGCCTGCCCGGAAAGATTCATGAAAGTCCGGGGCTTGGCCAGGACCACCTGCCGGCCGGCCAGATTCCCTTTGCCGAATTCGGAATCGAACTTGCAGCGCCCGACCCGGATGCCGCCATGGGCCGCCAGGGCATCCACCACCATGAAGCCGACGTTGTGCCGGGTTTCAGCATAACGGGAACCGGGATTGCCAAGGCCCACTATCAAACACAGATCCTGTTCCCGGGTATCATCGGCCACTGCGTTCACGCCTCACGGCACTGCCACGCGATCCTCTCCGGACCATCTGTTCCCATGCTGAAGAGCTATTCGCCTTCGCCTTCGCCATCCTCGGACTTTTCTTCGCCCTCGGCAGCCTCTTCAGCTTCTTCCTCTTCCTCTTCCTCTTCTTCCTCTACCTTGGGACTCAGTATGGTAAGGACCGTATAGTTGACATCGGCCGGAATCTCGATGTTTTCGCCCAGGGGGATATCCCTGACATGCAGGGAGTCACCCAGATCGAGATCGCTTATATCGACGACCAGGGACTCCGGTATCAGGCCGGGCAGACACAACACCTCGACCTCGCGCCGGATGATCTGCAACATGCCGCCCAGCTCGACCCCCTTGGCCTTGCCGGTGGTAACCACGGGCACGTTCACCCGCACCTTGCGCTCCATGTCGACGGCATAAAAATCAATATGCAGAATTTCATCGGTAACCGGATGGGTCTGCAGCTCCTTCACCATGGCGGCCTTGCTCTGCTTGCCGTCGTCGATAACGAGATTGTAGAGAGACCGGCCAACCGCACCCTGCTTGACGGTGTTTTCGAGTTCCTTTTTATCGACACTGAGCATCAGCGGCTCAGTGCCCCTGCCATACAATATGGCCGGAATACGTCCCTGGCGCCGCATGGCGCGTGCCGGGCCATTGCCTTTTGTTGTACGGGTTGCAGCCTTTATTTCGAGTCTACTCAAAAGCTTGTCCTCCTTAATGATATTTATACGAACAGCGACGTCACCGAGTCGCCCCGGTAACTGCGGATAATGGCTTCACCCACCAGACCTGCTATCGACAGGACCTTGAGCTTGTTTATGGCTTCGGCCTCAGGCTGGAGGGGAATGGTATCCGTGGTGACCAAGGTGGTGAGTCCCGAACCGGCTATCCGATCCAGGGCCGGACCGGACAGCACCGGGTGGGTGCAACAAGCGTGAACTTCCTTGGCCCCTTTTTCCAGCAAGACGTTGGCCGCCTCGGTCAATGTTCCGGCCGTATCCACCATGTCGTCCAGGATCAGGACCACCTTGTCCTGCACATTGCCGATGACGGCCATGGCCTTGGCTTCGTTGGGGGCAGACCGGCGCTTGTCGACGATTGCCAGGCCTGCTTCCAGGCGTTTGGCAAAAGCCCGCGCCCGCTCCACGCCACCGGCATCCGGTGAGACTATCACGAGATCGGAGCCGAAGTTGGACCGGATGTAGTCCAGCAAAACCGGTGCGGCAAACAGGTTGTCCACCGGAATATTGAAAAAGCCCTGGATCTGGCCGGCATGCAGGTCCATGGTGATGATCCTGGTGGCGCCGGCGGTGGTGATCAGGTCGGCCACCAGCTTGGCGCTGATGGGAACCCGCGGAGCCACCTTCTTGTCCTGACGGGCGTATCCGTAATAGGGAATGACGGCCGTGATTTTACGGGCCGAGGATCTTTTCATGGCGTCGATCATCAGCAGCAGTTCCACCAGGTGATCATTGACCGGGTGGCAGGTGGACTGGATGATGAAAACGTCCTTGGTCCGCACGTTGTCCTCGATCTCGATCTGCACCTCGCCGTCGCTGAAAGTGCTGACCTTGGCTCCCCCCAATGGCATATTGAGGTAATCACAGATTTTCTGGGCCAGGAGGGGGTTGGAATTGCCTGAAAAAATCCAGAAATCGTTTAATGTTCTGCTTGCCACGCCTTTTCGATGCTCCTGAAAATAATGGGTAAAAAGTCCGGATTGCGCTGTAAACAGCCTGCGAGGCGCCATTTTACCGGTCCCGCCGGCTCCGTCCGCAGTCATGGTCGGCCGTACCAATATATTGGCTGGGGCGGGAGGATTCGAACCTCCGAATGCAGGAACCAAAATCCTGTGTCTTAGCCACTTGACGACGCCCCAGCAAGGATAAAGCTGCCAGGATTGTTTATTTCCACCCTGGCCGGCGTTTTCAGCCCCCAGCCGGGTGATCCGCAAGCAACTTGCCGACGAATACGCGCCACCCTGTTTCACGGCCCAGGATTCTGCCGGCCTTGCGGGCATCATCGTCTGCCTGGAACAGGCCGAAAACGGCCGAACCGCTGCCGCTCATCCGAACCGCCACGGCACCCTGTCGCATCAGGGCTTTCCGGGCCTCGGCCACCTCAGGGTAACGGACCAAAGTCACCTTTTCAAGATCGTTGCCCAAACGGCAAAAATCATGAATCTCAAAGCCATCAAAATGATGATATTTAAGGCGTTCTGGATTTTTTGTCAATCCCAAATTCAGATTTTTGAAGACCTCGGCGGTGGAGACCGCCACATGCGGATACAGGATTACCAGGGGCTTGGACCGCAATCCGCGCACCGGTGTCAGCTGCTCGCCAACTCCGGCGGCAAGGCAGGGGCCATCTTCCAGGAAAAAAGGGACATCGGCCCCCAGGGCCAGGGCCATGGACCTGAGCCGGCTCTTTGAAAAAGGCCGGCCCCACAGTTGGTTGAGCATCTTCAACACGGCCGCCGCATCGCTGCTTCCGCCCCCCAGGCCGGCCCCGACCGGTATGTTCTTTTCCAGCCTGATGGCGATTCCGTCAAGTTTCTGCCCTGTCCGCGCAGCCAGATCGCGCCGGAAAATATCGGCGGCCTTCCAGACCAGGTTACGCCTGTCGCCCGGAACCTGCGGGTGGCTGCAGACAACCCTGATACCCCGGCCGCCGGGCTCCAGCTCCAGGTGATCGTACCAGTCGACAGGGCACATGAGGCTCCGGAGCAGGTGGTAGCCGTCGGGCCGCTTTCCGGTCACTTTCAGGAAAAGGTTGACCTTGGCCGGAGCCCTGCACACGGACCGGCCCACGTCACACGGTTTCTTTGACGTAGAGCATGCGCAGTTCATAGATGAGGTTCTTGAGCATGTTCTCCTCGTCAGAGGTAAGGTTACCCCTTGTCTTTTCCTCCAGCATGGCCAGGATATCGATGGTCTGCTTGGCCAGGGGCAGGTTCTTGCTCTTTTGCCCGCTGGCAGGGTCCTCCATCAGGCCCAGCTGAACCAGGGCCGAAGAATTCAGGGACAGGATGAATGTTGAAAAATCTATTTCCGGCAACCGGCATTCCATTGTGGACCTCCTTTTTCCGGGCACAGTCCCGGTTATGGCCGCGGGTCTTAAAATTCAAGCGGAATCACAGACTTGACGGTCCGCAGTCCCCGCAATTCCTCTATCACCTCTTCGGGTATGGGCGTATCGGTGGTCAGGAAGATAATGTTGCGGTCGCCTTCTTCTTCCTGGCCCACCTGCATCCGGCCTATGTTGAGATTGTGCCTGCCCAGGGTGGTCCCGATTTCACCGATGGAACCGGGAACATCGTGGTTGTGGATCAGGGCCATGTGGCCCGAAGGTATCATCTCCAGCCGGAACTTGTTGATCTTGACGATCCGTGGGTCCTGTTTGCCGAACAAGGTTCCGGAAACCACGTTTTCCATCTCGGTGGTAATCACCCGGGCCGTAACCAGGTTGAGGTAATCTTCCGTTCCGGCACTGGCCGATTCGGAAATCTTGATGCCCCTTTCCTTGGCCAGGACCTGGGCGTTTACGAAATTTACCACGTCCTTGACCATGGGTGTAAGCAGCCCCTTGACCAGGGCGGTGGTAACCGGCGAAAGGTCCAGCCCCTGGAAATCGCCGTTGTATTCCACCACCACTTCCTTGGGCGGGCCCTGGATCATCTGGGCCTGGAGGCATCCCATCTGTTCGGCAAGGGTCAGGTACGGCCCGATCTTCTTGAGCAGATCGCCGGTCACGGACGGCACGTTGACGGCGTTTACTATGGTGCCGTTCTTGAGATAGTCGATTATCTGCTCTGCCACCATCACAGCCACGTTGGTCTGGGCTTCCAGGGTGGAGGCTCCCAGGTGGGGTGTGCAGATCACCCTTTCCAGCTCGAGCAGGGGAATCTTTCCCGGAGGCTCGTTGGCAAAAACGTCCAGGGCGGCCCCGGCCACCTTGCCCGAGACGATGGCTTCGTACAGATCGTCTTCCACCACGATCCCGCCCCGGGCGCAGTTGATCAGCATGACCCCGTCTTTCATCTTGGCAAAGGCCTCCTTGTCGATCAGGCCGGAGGTGCTCTTCATCTTGGGCACGTGGATGGTGATATAGTCCGAACGGCTCAGCAGCTGGTCGAAAGTCACGCTTTCAAAACCGGCCTTTTCCACGTTCTCCGGGGTAACGAACGGATCGTGGACGATCACCTGCATCTTCAACCCCCTGGCCCGGTCGGCGACTATGGAGCCGATCTTGCCAAACCCGATTATGCCCAGGGTCTTGTTATAGACCTCCCGTCCCTGGAGTTTCTTCTTGTCCCAGCGACCGGCCTTGAGAGACATGGTGCCGGCCGGAATATTGCGGGTCAGGGCCAGCATCATGGCGATGGCATGTTCCGCCGTGGTCACCACGTTGCCGGTGGGGGTGTTCATAACCACGATTCCCCGTTTCGTGGCGGCCGGAATATCCACGTTGTCCAGACCGATTCCGGCCCGGCCGATGACCTTCAGATTGCCGGCCGCCTCCAGCAGATCCTCGGTGACCTTGGTGGCGCTGCGGATTACAAGGGCGTGGTAATCGCCTATCTTCTCCTTCAACTGCTCCGGAGAAAGCCCGGTATCCACGTCCACTTCGATTCCCCCGGCCTGATTAAACAAGTCTACGCCGACCTGTCCGATGTTGTCGCTGATCAATACCCTCATGGCGTTCACCTCTTTGAACAAAATGTAAACAAGTCAAAAATCCGCCGGCCGAAGCAATGGCCGGGCGGACCCGCCGTTTCCAAACAGGCGTTTCCCCTCAACTGATGTTTTCGCAATTCCGGTCAGCAGACAGGCGGCCAGAATCGATCCAATGACTTGCCTGGAGCAGGATCGGCCCATTGCGGATCGCGCAATATTAAATAAATTCAGGCCGCGATTCAACCCTAAAGTAGCCCCGGCGATCGCTTTCCGGCTCCGGATTTCTCCCCGCCGGCCGCATGCACCACCGCCGGGGCCATCTTCGGGCCGACCCGGGAACGATCCCACCGGCAGGACAGAAAACCCGGCCCCGGGAAAAAAATACGCCGGACGGCCGGAAAGCCCGACAACATAAAAAAACCCCCGGAACTCCGAGTTCCGGGGGTTTTCAATCAGACGTCTTCCGGATATTACTTCCGGTTACTTGTCGTCGCCCTTTACTTCTTCAAAGTCGGCGTCTACCACGTCGTCGTCGTCTCCGCCGCCGCCCGCCTGGGACTGTCCGGCGCCCGCCTGCTGGCCGGCGGCAGCTTCCGGACCGCCCTGTCCGCTGGCCGATGCCTGCTGATACATGGCCTCTGCCAGCTTGTGGGAAGTCTGTGTCAGCTCGTCGCTGAGGCGGCGTATCTCGGCCGCATCGTCACCTTCCATGGCGGTTTTGAGGGCCTTGATGGCGGCCTCCACCTTGCTGCGGGTATCGGCATCGACCTTGTCTCCCAGTTCCTTGAGGGACTTTTCGGTCGAGTAGATCAGGGCATCGGCGTGGTTGCGTGCTTCCACCAGCTCTTTCTTCTTGCGGTCTTCCTCGGCATGCAGCTCGGCCTCCTTGATGGCCTTGTCTATCTCTTCCTTGCTCAGACCGCTGGAAGCGGTGATGCGGATGGACTGTTCCTTGCCGGTGGCCTTGTCCTTGGCCGAAACGTTGACGATACCGTTGGCATCTATATCGAAGGTAACCTCGATCTGGGGAACGCCCCGCGGAGCCGGAGGAATTCCCACCAGCTCGAAGCGCCCCAGGGTCTTGTTGTCGGCCGCCATCTCCCGTTCTCCCTGCAGCACGTGGATCGAAACCGCCGGCTGGTTGTCGGCCGCCGTGGAAAAGATCTGGCTCTTGCGGGTGGGGATGGTGGTGTTCTTTTCGATCAGCTTGGTCATAACCCCGCCCATGGTTTCGATGCCCAGAGAAAGCGGAGTGACATCCAGCAACAGAACGTCCTTTACATCGCCCTGGAGCACGCCGGCCTGGATGGCCGCACCGATGGCCACCACCTCGTCGGGGTTGACGCTCTTGTTGGGCTCTTTGCCGAAGATCTTCTTCACCCGTTCCTGGACCGCCGGCATGCGGGTCATGCCGCCCACCAGGATGACCTCGTTGATGTCAGAGGCAGAAAGTCCGGCGTCTTTCAGGGCCGTGTAACAGGGGCCTTCCAGCTTGTCCAGCAGATCGGCCACCAGCGATTCCAGCTTGGCCCTGGTGATCTTGATGTTGAGATGCTTGGGACCGCTGGCATCGGCCGTGATAAACGGCAGGTTGACCTCGGTCTCCTTGGAGGTCGAAAGCTCCATCTTGGCCTTTTCGGCGGCCTCTTTGAGGCGCTGGAGGGCCATCTTGTCGTTGCGCAGGTCGATTCCCTGGTCCTTGCGGAACTCGTCGGCCAGGTAGTCTATCAGGCGCAGGTCGAAATCCTCGCCGCCCAGGTGGGTGTCACCGTTGGTGGCCTTGACCTCGAAGACGCCTTCTCCGATTTCCAGGATGGATATGTCGAAGGTGCCGCCGCCAAGGTCGAAAACGGCGATCTTTTCCTCGCTCCGCTTGTCGAGACCGTAGGCCAGGGCCGCCGCGGTGGGCTCGTTGATGATCCGCAGCACGTTCAGACCGGCGATCCGGCCGGCGTCCTTGGTCGCCTGGCGCTGGCTGTCATCGAAATAGGCCGGCACGGTGATGACCGCGTCGGTCACCTTTTCGCCGAGATACTCCTCGGCCGTCTGCTTGAGATGGGAAAGGATATAGGAAGAGATCTCGGCCGGGCTGAGGAGTTTGCCGCGCAAATTGATACGCACGTCTCCGTTTTCGGCCCGTTCGATCTTGTACGGCAGAATCTTGATATCCTGCTGGACCTCGGGTGAATCGAATTTCCGTCCGATCAGACGTTTTACGCCGAAAACCGTGTTCTCGGGGTTGGTTATGGCCTGGCGCTTGGCTATCTGGCCCACCAGCCTTTCACCTTTCTCGGTAACGGCAACGATAGAAGGTGTGGTACGCCCGCCCTCGGGGTTGGTGATTACTTTCGGTTTCCCGCCTTCCATTACAGCAACACAGGAATTGGTGGTTCCCAGGTCGATTCCGATTATCTTGCTCATTTGTTTTCCTCCTTAGACAAATGCTGATTCATCATTATTTAATATCAATATGGCCTTTCCCTCCGGCGGATGCCCCTTGCTGCGAGCCGCCCTTGGACACCACCACCAGTGCGGGTCTCAGAAGACGATCGTGGATGACGTAACCTTTCTGCAGCTCCCTGATGACGGTGTTGGGCGGATGATCATCAGACTCCTCCTGCATCATGGCCTGATGGTAGTTGGGATCGAAAGGCTTGCCCAAAGCCTCGATCGGCTGCACCTGAAAGCGTTCGAGGATCTTGCGGACCCCGTTCAGCGTCAGGTCGATACCCTCTATCAGGGCGCTGTCTGCCGAGTTGTTGTCCCGGGCGGCCTCGATGGCCCGCTCCAGGTTGTCCACCACGCTCAGCAGTTCTTTCAGCAGGTTTTCATTGGCAAACTTGCGGAGATCTTCCATCTGCCGGTCGGCCCGCTTCTTGTAATTGTCGAACTCGGCAGATACCCGCAGCAGCCGGTCGTAGTTTTCCCGGGCCTGCCGGTGCGCATTTTCAAGATCCTGCTTCAGCTCGTCGACCGAGCCGTATTCCCGTCTGCCGGAAGCCCCGGTACCGGCTTTTGCGGAAGCATTTCCGTCTTCAGCCCGGACGCCGGTTTGGTTCCGCGCCTTTCCCAGTTCTGTTTCCTGTTGAGCCGATTTCACTTTCACTTCGTTTTTCGAACTCATCTGCCTTCAGCTCCTTGATGCTGGCTTGATTTCCACCGAAGGGGGCAAACAAATAGGAACGATTCTCAATAAAATACCTGAATCGTTAACAAAGCCGTCGTAGGCGAAAGTCGTAAAAAAAATAAGACGCTCAGGGTTGTTGTCAAGTCCGGTTGTCGAGTATAAGGCAAAAGGAGGAAGAAATCTTGAAGCCTGAGACAAAAGGAAGCTGGTTGTGCACCCCCCATCGAGCGCGGCAGACAGAAGAGACCGTCCTTTGGCCGGGATCGACCACGACACAGACCGCATCACTTATCGCTGCTTCCTTCCGGACCTGACGAGGTTCGTGACCGTCTGTTGCGCGGCGGCCGGCCCGGACGGACTCTAGGTCCGCCGCAGCCCTCCGGGGGGGATTCAGCCCCGCATAAGCGGATTTCGGGTACAGGGCACCGCTAACTCCCCGCCTAGCACAACCGGACAGTCAATACCCTGTCCCTTTCAATTTTGCAAGGCCAAAGGCCGGCGGCCGGCGTTGACTTTGGCCCCGGCGTGGTATAGCTTGGTGCCGTCAAAAAAGAAATCCGATGCTGCAAGCGATAAAACCGGAAGGCGTTGCAAATACCAAGCGTCTTCTTCCACCCCTGTTTTACTCCAAAGGGATACGATTCCGGAAAGTGGCTGCCAAGTCTATTTCCCATGTAGAACGGATCAGGGCCAAAGTCGAGCGAACCATCGGCGCCGACTCCATGCTCGAGCCCGGACACAGGGTTCTGGTGGCGGTATCGGCCGGTCCCGACTCGGTGGTGCTGCTCCACATGCTGCTGGAGGCGGCTCCGGCCATGGACCTTGAGCTTGCCGTGGCCCATCTCAACCACTGCCTGCGCGGCAGCCAGTCCGATGCCGATGAAGACTTCGTGCGCCGCCTGGCTGCAGATGCCGGGCTGAAGTTCTATTGCCGAAAGCAAAACGTGGCCGGTCTTAAAAAAATCTCCGGCCTGTCCCTGGAGGCGGCCGGCCGCCAGGCCCGTTACGCCTTCCTGGAAGAGGTGGCCGAAAAAAACGGGTTTGACAGGATCGCCCTGGGCCACCAGGCCGATGACAACGCCGAACAGCTGTTGCTGCACCTGCTGCGTGGAAGCGGCCCGGCCGGCCTGGCCGGCATTCCGCCGGTCCGGGGCCGGCTGATCCGTCCCCTGATAGACCTGACACGCTCTGAAATCATGACCTGGGCTGAATTTCACGGGCTGGAATACCGCCGGGATGCCAGCAACGACGATCTCCGGTTCACCCGCAACCGCGTCCGGCACCGGCTGCTGCCGATGCTGGAAAAGGAGTTCAATCCCAATGCCAGAGCCGTTTTGCACCGTACCGCCCGCTTGCTGCGCCAGGAACAGCAATGGCTGGGAGCGCTCGACGCCCGCTGGGCGGAAAAAGTCGCCGTTGCCCGCCGGCCCGGAGCCATCGACATCGAGGCCGCAGCCCTCAACTGCATGCCGCCGGCCCAGGCGCGAAGGGTGCTGCGTCACCTGGCGGGCGAACTTATGGGATACCTGCGCGGTTTTACTTCCGTTCACATAGAGGCCCTGCTTGCCCTGTGCGCTCCGGACAAAGAAGGCAGGCAGCTGCATCTGCCCCTGGGAATCAGGGCCCGGCGGGACGGGCCGCTGCTCAGGATAAGCTTCCGGCAGGATGAACCGGCAAAACCGACGGCAGAGCCCTGGTCCCTGGCGGTCATGCCTGAAGCCGGCCGGCCCCTGCAGGTCGATCTGCCCGGCGGCGGCCGGCTGGAAATCCGGATCATGGCTCCGGGTCCTGAAACTTTCCGGCAGGTTACCGGACACCATGAAGCCTGTTTTGACATGGACAGGCTGGTCATGCCGCTTACCGTGCGCAATTTCAGGAAGGGAGACCGGATCAGGCCCTTCGGCCTGGACGGTTCCCAGAAACTCAAAAAACTGTTCATCGACCGCAAGATCCCGCGCCGACAACGCTCCGGCATTCCCCTGGTGGTATCGGGGGATCGGATAATCTGGGCCGCCGGCATCCGCCGGGCAGCGCATGCTCCCGTGACCGGAAACACCAGGCGCATCCTCCACCTGAGGTACCGTGAGCCGGCTGCCTGCAAATAGGCTTGCACCGCGGCCCCTGACGTTTTATGGTAGGCATTGCGGGGCCGTGGCAGATCGCGGCCTTGGAAACATTTTCCAGGAGGTAAAAATCGTTGAACCCGTATTATAAAAACCTGGCCTTGTGGCTCGTTATCATCATGATGATGATAATGCTCTATAACCTTTTCAACCAGCCCCACATGGCCGAAACCAACCTGAGTTACACCGATTTTCTGGCCATGGTGGATGAGGGCCGGATCGAGGACGTGGTCATCCAGGGCCAGGAGCTCTACGTGACCGATACCAGCCGTAACCGTTACAAGATCTACGCCCCCCAGGACTCGGACCTGATCAGGATCCTGCGGGAAAAACAAGTCCGGATCAATGCCAAGCCGCCGACTGAATCCCCCTGGTACATGAACATACTGGTGTCATGGTTCCCCATGCTGATCCTGATCGGGGTCTGGATCTTTTTCATGCGCCAGATGCAGGCCGGCGGAGGCAAGGCCCTGTCTTTCGGCAAGAGCCGCGCGCGGCTCATGTCCGACCAGCAGGAGAAGGTAACCTTCGACGACGTTGCCGGCATAGACGAGGCCAAGGAAGAACTGAGCGAAATTGTGGAATTTCTCCGCAATCCCAAGAAATTCACCCGCCTGGGAGGACGGATTCCCAAGGGAGTGCTGCTGATGGGACCACCCGGAACCGGCAAGACCCTGCTTGCCAGGGCCATAGCCGGCGAGGCCGGAGTGCCCTTTTTCAGCATCAGCGGATCGGATTTCGTTGAAATGTTCGTCGGCGTGGGGGCTTCCCGGGTCAGGGACCTCTTTGTCCAGGGCAAGAAAAACGCGCCCTGCATCATCTTCATCGACGAAATCGACGCCGTGGGCCGGCACCGGGGCGCCGGCCTGGGAGGCGGTCACGATGAGCGCGAGCAGACCCTCAACCAGCTGCTGGTTGAAATGGACGGTTTCGAGTCCAACGAAGGGGTGATCCTGATTTCGGCCACCAACCGCCCGGATGTCCTCGACCCCGCCCTGCTGCGGCCGGGCCGCTTCGACCGCCAGGTGGTCGTTTCCCTGCCGGATATCCGCGGCCGGGAGGCCATCCTCAAGGTCCACATGAAGAAAACCCCGGTCGGGCCGGATGTCAACCCGACCGTGCTGGCAAAGGGAACCCCCGGTTTTTCGGGAGCCGACCTTGAAAACCTTGTCAACGAGGCCGCTCTGCTGGCCGCCAAGCGGGACAAGGAAAAGGTGGAAATGGTAGACTTTGAGGACGCCAAGGACAAGGTTTACATGGGTCTGGAGCGTAAATCGAAGGTGATGAAGGAAGAAGACCGCCGCACCACGGCCTACCACGAGGCAGGCCATGCCTTGGTGGCCCGTTTTCTGCCGGACACCGACGCGGTCAACAAGATCACCATCATCCCCCGGGGACGGGCCGCCGGCGTCACCTGGTTTCTGCCGGAAGAACGCGATTTCCGTTACAAGGATCAGCTGGAAAGCGAGCTTTCGGTGGCCTTCGGCGGCCGGGCGGCCGAGGAGATCGTCTTCGCCCGCATAAGCACCGGAGCTGCCAACGACATCAAGAACGCCACCGACCTGGCCCAGAAGATGGTCCGCAACTGGGGCATGAGCGAAGAACTGGGCCCCCTGTCCTACGCCAAAGGTGAAGAGCACGTCTTTCTGGGACGCGAGATCGCCCAGCAGCGCGACTATTCCGAGAACACGGCCCGCAAGATCGATGCCGAAGTCAACCGCCTGGTCAAAAACGCCTACGACCGGGCCAAGGAAGTCCTGAACGAACACATCGACATCCTGCACGCCCTGGCCAAGCTGCTGCTGGAAAAGGAGACTGTCCTGGGCAAGGAACTGGACGAGCTGATCCTTTCGATCGAGCCCGAGGCCCGGATCTCGTCACCGGCCGGCGAGGACGAGGAAGACTCCCCGCCACCGCAAGACGTCCAACAGCCGGCAGAGGCTGCTGAAAAGACCTCTGACAAAGAACCGGATGAGGCAGCTCCCGGACAAACCGAAGGACCCGGCGAAACCGGCACCGGCCGGGATACTGACCGGGGATGACCTGCCCGGACAAATTTCCAGGAAAAGCAGTCAAGATGAAATCTTATCTTCTCGAGTGGAACGACTTCCAACTGGCACTGGGACCTGCCACCGCGGTAATGGGAATCGTCAACGTGACCCCGGATTCCTTTTCCGACGGCGGCCGCTTTCTGCAAACCGATGCCGCCGTGGCCCACGGCCTCGCGCTGGTCGAGGCCGGAGCCCACATCCTGGACATCGGCGGCGAATCCACCCGGCCCTTTGCCGATCCCGTTCCCGAGCGGCAGGAACTGGAACGGGTGGTGCCGGTGATCGAGAAACTGGCCCCCCTGGTCAGTGTGCCCATATCCATCGACACCACCAAGGCCGCGGTGGCCGGGGCGGCCCTGAGGGCCGGCGCCTCCATGGTGAACGACATAAGCGCCCTGCGGATGAACCCGCAGATCGCCGGGGTGGCGGCGGCCGCGGGCGTCCCCCTGATCCTGATGCACATGAAGGGAACTCCGCGGACCATGCAGGTCGATCCCGGCTATGACGACCTTTTCGGCGAGATCACCGCCTTTCTGGCAAAGGCCATGGAACAGGCCGTTGCCTCGGGGGTAAGGCGCGAACTGCTTGTGGTGGACCCGGGAATCGGGTTCGGCAAAACTTTTGCCCACAACCTGGAGATTCTCGGCCACCTGGACCGGTTCCAGGCGCTGGACGCCCCCATCCTGGTGGGTCCCTCGCGCAAGGCCTTCGTGCGCGCTCTGGTCAAGGACAAGGATGCAGATGACATCCCGGCCGACCGGCCGGAAGTCATAAACGGCACCCTGGCCGCGGTGACCGCCGCCGTGCTCAACGGAGCCCACATTGTCAGGGTGCACGACGTGAAACAGGCCGCCGCCGCGGTGAAAGTGGCCGATGCCGTCCGGGCCGCCGGATAGAAAGCAGGAGAAAACAAAGTAATGCTGCTGGTAATCGACGTGGGCAACACCAACACGGTAATGGGCATCTACCGGGACGACAGGCTTGTCCGTGACTGGAGAATCCGCACCGAGCGCAACACCACCGAAGACGAATTCAACGTAATAGCCAGCAGCCTGTTTGCCGCCGGAAATATAGAGGCCGGCACCATAGATTCTACGGTGATCTCCTGCGTGGTTCCGCCCATGGTTTCGATTCTGGAATCTTTCTGCCGCAAGTACCTGGGCCACCGGCCCCTGTGGGTGGACGCCAGGTCCTACCGGGGCATGCCCATCTTGGTCCACAATCCCAACGAGGTGGGCGCCGACCGGATCGTCAACTCGGTGGGTGCCTATCACCGTTACCGCCGCAGCCTGATAGTCATCGACTTCGGCACGGCCACCACCTTCGACGCCATCTCCCCGGAGGGCGCATACCTGGGCGGGGCCATCAGCCCCGGCATATCGATTTCGGCCGAGGCCCTCTTTGCCCACGCCTCCAAGCTGCCGCGGGTGGAGCTTTCCAGCCCGCCGCGCCAGGTGGTGGGCAAAGACACCATATCTTCCATCCAGTCGGGAATCATCTTCGGCTATGCCGCCATGGTGGACGGCATGGTCCGGCGGATGAAGGCCGAGATGGGCACCGATCCCAAGGTTATCGCAACCGGCGGCCTGGCCCCCCTCATGCAGGATGTCTCGGACACCATCGAGGCCGTCGAACCCAACCTGACCCTGGAAGGATTAAGGATCATCAGCCTCAGCTTCTGATGGCTTTGCAAATAGCCCGGTATCTTCGTTGCGCGACGTACCGTTGTGACTGCGACGTACTGCAAAGTACGCCTCGTCACACGGAACTTGCGGCGCCTCGATTCCGGACTCTTTGCAAAGCCATCTCACTTTCAGATTTTTTGCAAGCCTATCAGCTTGTGACAGCATCGCAAACGATCCGGCACATACATTCGTTGTGCTTGGCCCGGGAAGAATGACGGCGGGCTGCCTGAAAAAGACATCAAAGGCTCTGGAGGTAACCGATAAAGCCTTTGATACTGTTTGTCAGAAAGGTCTTTTCGCGAGCCTGCACGTCTTCCGGCAGGCGGCTGAAGCCTGCCAGGAGAGGGTCTGCCGCCAGCAGGGCCTCCAGGCAGCGGTCCGGCAGACCGGAGCGGGGCCGAGGCTCCGGCTCCAGGATGGAAGCCAGTTTCTGCCGCCAGAAACGCAGCTGGTCGCGGTGCCGCTCCAGGAGCCCGGAATCCCTGTCCCGCGCTCCGAAATGGCCGTAGCACAAGATGCGGGCGGGCGCTTTCATCAGCTTTTCCAGGCTGGCCAGCTGGGTGTCGAAGAAAAAACGCGGCGGGGTGGCCGGCCGCAGGTAATCGGCTCCGTCATCCAGGGACAGGCAGACCCCGCCGGTCTCGCCGGCAAAGAGAATATCGCCGATGACGAAACTGCAATGGTGGGGACTGTGGCCGGGAGTGTCCAGCACCCGGATTCCGGAAACGTCCAGGTCGCCGGCAGAAAGGATCCGCTCCTTGGCCACCGGCTCTATGGGCCCGTACCGGCGGGCCGTCTCCCCCAGTACTTTGAGGGAGCCCTGCCAGAGCCGTGACGGGTCTGCCAGGTGGGCCACGGCCGCCTGATGACAGACCACCGGCGTTTCAGCAAACGCCTCTGCCACCTGCCCGATGCCTCCGGCATGATCGATATGGATATGGGTCAGAAGAATGTAGTCCGGCCGGTCCATGCCCAGCTGCTCCAGGGCCTCCAGCAGGGCCGGCGCGGTGACCGCCGGACCCGGATCAACCACCACGGCCGGCGGCCCGGTCAGGACCCAGCTGGCCACGAAATGCTCAAATCCTGCAATGGGCACCGGAAGTTCAACCAGGAAAAGATCCGGTGTCACCTTGTGCACCCGGGCTTTCACTGTTTCAATCCATGCCCATTTCGGCTTTCAGCCGCCGGATCTGTTCTTCCAGGGCCTTCCGGTCGCTGTCTTGCAGTTGCGGATCCTTGAGCCGGTTCATCAATCCCAGCAGGATCATCTCCTGGCGATAATGATTACAGGTGTACTGCTTGTTCATTGGGTCAGGCTCTCTTTGAAAACCCGGTAGAAGATACCATAGTCGGCAAGGCCGCGCTGAAGGATCTTGTCGAAATCGTCCATGTTGCTGATGTTGACGATCATGTTGACCGACTTCTGGAAAGCGGTCATGTGATCCATGGTACGGTAGCGGGTGGAAATCAGGGCCACGAAGATGTTGCGCCGGCTCACCATGGGCTGGCGTTCCAGGTAGATCAGGACACCGTTGGCGTCAGGGTCCTTGGTATCGAAGTACTCGTTGACCACGATAAGGTCGTAGGTATGATAGCGCATCTTTTTCAGGGCATCGCGGCTGTTTTTGGCCTCGGTGATGTGATACTCGAGAATGTCCAGGGTGGGTCCGATCTTCTTGCGGACGGCAGGATCAGACTCGCACACCAGGGCCGTCTTGCCTTCTTCCTCTATGAAATCGAAGGGTTTGTCCTTGGCGTCGTAAGTTTCACTGTCGTCGTCGCCTTCATCGAAACCGAAGAAATCGTCGAAATCGTCCCCCTTTTTCCCGGAAGCCACCTTGGGGATGGTGATGGTCATGCGCGTCTTGCACTTGGGGCACTTCAGGCTGGCCGTGGTGCCGCTGGGCAGTTTTTCATCGGCTATCTTGAACTTGCTCTGGCAGTTTTGGCAAACAATTTCCATGGTAATCTTCCCTGAAGGAATTCAAAAGAACGGCGGTCGGCAATCGTGGACCCGCAAAAGTCAAAATGCGGGTATCATACCCGCCGGCGATACCCCCTGTCGATCTCCAGTTCCTTGATGTCGGTGGTGGCCTCGCCCCGGGCGCTCTTGACGGCATCGATGCCGCGGCTGGCCACGGCCCTGTGGGAAGCATAAGCCAGGGCCGTTTCCTGGGTTATCAGGCCCTTTTCGTACAGGCTGACGATGTACTCGTCGAAGGTGATCATGCCGAAGGGCTTTCCGGCCACCATCATGTCGTAGAATGTCTTGCCTTCCTCTTCGCCGTTGAGGATGGCCTCCTTGACCCGCAGGTTGGTGCCCAGGATCTCGAAGGCCGCCACCCGGCCGCCGCCTACTTTCGGCAGCAGGCGCTGGCTGACGATCCAGCGCACCGTATCGGCCAGCCTGATCCTGACCTGCTTTTCCTCCTCGTTGCTGAACATGCCCAGGATACGGTTGATGGTCTGGCCGGCATCCACCGTGTGCAGGGTGGTAAGCACCAGGTGGCCTGTCTCGGCGGCGTTGAGCCCGATTTCCACCGTCTCCCGGTCCCGCATTTCACCCACGAGTATGACCTTGGGTGCCTGGCGCAGGGCGGCCCGCAACCCGTTGGCGAAAGTATCGAAGTCGGCTCCCAGTTCCCGCTGGTTGAAAGTGGCCTTTTTGTGGGGATGCTGATACTCGATGGGGTCTTCCAGGGTGACCACGTGCACCGACTTGTGCTCGTTGATCTCTTCCAGGATGGCCGCCAGGGAGGTCGACTTGCCGCTTCCGGTGGCACCGGTGAAAAACACGATGCCGTTCAGCTCCCGGGCTATCTTTTGAAATACTTCCGGCAGGCCCATCTCACGGATGGTGGGCACCTTGGACTCCAGGCGCCTGAGAACGATGGAGTAGTGACCCGACTGGGAAAAAATGTTCACCCTGAAACGCGCCTTGCCCGGCAGGCTGTAGGACAGGTCGCAGGAGCCGGTCCGCAGCAGGGTCTCGGTCAGTCTCCGGTCGCCGTTGATCAGGTTGAGGGCGAAGACCTCTGTCTGAAAAGGGGTCAGCGACCGTATATGGGGCCTTATCTCCACCGGAACCAGCTGCCCGGCGCTCTCCACCTGAAGGGGCTTGCCCACGGTCAGGTTGAGGTCTGAAACGTTGTTGTGGGAATCGAGCATCCTGGTAAGGATATGGTCGATCTCTTGCTTTTTCATCGGATCACCTCACTGAACCCAAACCTGCCGGCCGCAAACGGCCGCTTGCCGTCTTTCTATGCCTCGGTAAAATCCGTGGGCGGAGCCTTGAGCAAGGGCCTGAAACGGGCCTTGTCGTTGGCCTTGGTATAGGCGTCGTCGGCGCTGATCCTGCCCTTGTTGTACAGTTCCATGATGGCATCGTCCAGCAGTTGCATACCGTATTTTTTCCCGGTCTGGATCATGGAAGGGATCTGGTGGGACTTGGACTCCCGCACCAGGTTGCGCACCGCCGGGGTGGCGATGAGGATTTCCAGGGCCGGAATACGCCCCCGCTTGTCGGTCCGCTTGAAAAGGGTCTGGGAGATTATGGCCCGGATGCCGTCGGCCAGGGTCGAGCGGATCTGGGCCTGCTCCTGGGCCGGAAAGACTTCCACGATCCGGTCCACGGTCTTGGCGGCGCTGGTGGTGTGCAGGGTGGCAAAGACCAGGTGGCCGGTCGACGCGGCCTCGATGGCCAGGGAAATCGTTTCCAGGTCCCGCATTTCGCCCACCAGGATGATATCCGGGTCCTCGCGCAGGGCGCCCCGCAGGGCCGCGCTGAAAGAATTGGTGTGCAGCCCCACCTCCCGCTGGTTAACCAGGCAGCCTTTGCTCTGGTGAACGAACTCGATGGGGTCTTCGATGGTGATGATGTGGTCGGAGCGGGTCCGGTTGGCCTCGTCGATGATGGCCGCAAGAGTGGTCGATTTACCGCTTCCGGTGGGGCCGGTGACGATCACCAGGCCGCGGGGAAGGCTGGCCAGCTTGGCCATGACCGGCGGCAGGCCAAGCTGCTCGCAGCTCATGATGGTGCTGGGAATCTCGCGGAAAACGGCTCCCACGCCGTTGCGCTGCATGAAAAAATTGGCCCGGTAACGGGCAAGTCCGGGAATCTCGTAGCCGAAGTCCACATCACCGCTTTCTTCAAAAACCTTGATCTTGTCCTCCGGCGCGATCTCGTAGAGCATGGCCCGCAACTCGTCGTTGTCCAGGATCTTGTACTTGACCCGCTCAATGTCTCCGTGAATGCGCAGGGCCGGTGGCTGGCCGGCCATGAGGTGCAAGTCGGATGCGTTTTGCTCGTGCATCAACTTGAAAAAAGCATCGATCTTGGCCATATTTCGCTCCTGGTGGGGGTTGGATCTTCTGCCGCCCGCAGGCGGCAGGACTTACCGGCGGCAGACAGCCGGGGCAGTCAAACCTGTTATCGTCCCCGGCCGGAAATAGTTTAGCCTCCCCTGCTTCAGGGCAGACCGCCTGCCGCCTATCCGTTTCTCAAAAATGTCAGCTTGTTGTCTTCTTCGTCAAGGGCTTCCATGCCCTCCTTGCTCAGCTCCAGCAGCTTGGTGTGCGCTTCCAGCACCGAACGGATCTGAACTTCCAGCTGCATCCGCTGGCGTTTCAGCTCGGCGATGTCCTCATGGAGCTGGGCCAGGCGGTTGTGGGCCCGGTTGAGCATCTTTTCCGCCTTCACCTCGGCATCGGCGATGATCACCTCGGCCGATCTGCGGGCGTTGTCCTTCATCTGTTCCAGGACCTTCTGGGAGTTGAGCATGGCCCTCTTGAAAGTCTCTTCCCGCTCCTTGAAACCCTGGTTTTCCAGCTTCAGGCGCCGGACTTCTTCTTCCAGATTCGCGGTCCTGCGGAGCATGAGCTCCATCTGGTCGGCAACCTGCTCCAGAAAGCGGTCCACTTCGTGGACATCGAAGCCCCGGAACCTGACCCGGAACTGCTGCTGCTGAATCTCCTTGGGTGTCATGTGCATGGGCCTGACCCTCCTTATGGCCGCGGTTCAAAGCAGGGCGGCCGAAATCCGCAAGAGGCTGTTGACCACGAAAATCCGCAAAAAGATTATTCCCAGCAACACGGCGATGGGCGAAAAATCGATTCCGCTGAAAGTTACCGGCAGTTTGGCCCGGATGCGGTACATAACGGGCTCGGTAACATTGTGGATAAAGCGCACGATGGGATTGAATGGGTCGGGGTTCACCCACGACAAGACGGCCCGCGCTATGACGACCCACATGTAGGCGATCAGGGCCACATCGAGGATCCTGGCAACGGCCATGATGAAATATCCAAGAATATACATTACAACTCCGTCATACCAAGGGACAAATTATCAGCTCAGCTTAGGTTGTAACCACTCAGAATAGAAAAATATATTCTGCTCCTCAAGTCAAGGCTTTTCGGAAGCGACGGCGGCCGCGCATCCGCTTGGGGGGAAGAAAAAATCGCCGGAGCTGGCAACCTGCCGCCAGTTCCGGCGAAGCTTTCCGTTATCTTTTCGGGCCTTGTGACCCCTTTCCTGCTACCATCCCCAGGTCAGGTACTTGTGAATGGAATCTGCCGCCTTGCGGCCGGCGCCCATGGCCAAAATCACCGTGGCCGCCCCGGTGACGATGTCGCCCCCGGCCCAGACACCCTTCTTGGTGGTCTTGCCGGTCTCGGGATCGGCGACGATGTAACCCCATTTGTTGAGCTGCATGTCGGAGGTGGTCTGGGTGAGCAGCGGGTTGGCTCCCGAGCCCACGGCCACGATCACCAGGTCTGTTTCGAGTATGAACTCCGAACCTTCGATGGGTACCGGCCGGCGGCGACCCGACTCGTCCGGCTCGCCAAGCTCCATCTTGAGACATTCCATGGCCTTGACCCGGCCATTGTCGTCACCTATGTAGCGTATCGGGTTGGTGAGCAGGAAGAACTCGATGCCTTCTTCCTCGGCGTGATGGATCTCGGCCGCCCTGGCGGGCATCTCTTCCCGGGAGCGGCGGTAGACGATCCTGACCCGCTCGGCCCCCATGCGCATGGCCGTTCTGGCCGAATCCATGGCCACGTTGCCGGCCCCCAGGACCACCACGTCTGTTCCCCGCGGGATGGGGGTGTCCACCTCGGGAAACTTGTACGCCTTCATCAGGTTGGCCCGGGTCAGGTACTCGTTGGCCGACAGGATGCCCACCAGGTTTTCTCCGGGTATATTGAGAAAACGCGGCAGCCCCGCTCCCACGCCCAGGTATACCGCGTCGTAGCCTTCCTCGAAGAGTTCGTCGACGGACACGGTCCGGCCCACCACCTGGTTGCACCTTACCTCCACGCCCAGCCTTTCCAGGAAATTGACTTCATGGGCCACGATATCCTTGGGCAGGCGGAATTCGGGAATGCCATAGACCAGCACTCCGCCCGGCTTGTGGAAGGCCTCCAGCACGGTTACCGAGTGTCCCTTGAGAATCAGGTCGCCGGCCACGGTGAGACCGGAAGGACCGGAACCGACCACGGCCACCTTCTTGCCGGTGGGTTCTTCTTTGGGCGGCAGCTCGCCGCTGCCGTGCATCCTCTCGTAATCGGCGCAGAACCGTTCCAGGTTGCCGATGGCCACCGGCTTGTCCTTTTTGCCCACGACACAGCGTCCCTCGCACTGGATCTCCTGGGGACAGACCCGGCCGCAAACCGCCGGCAGGGCGTTTTTGGCCCACAGGTTACGGATGGCGCCGGTAAAATCACCCTTGGTGATCAGGTTGATGAAGCCGGGAATATCCACCTGGACCGGGCAGCCCTCCACACAACTGGGCTTGCGGCACTGCAGGCAGCGCGAAGCCTCGGCCTGGGCCTGCTCCACGCTGTAGCCCAGGGGAACTTCCTGGAAATTACGTTTTCTTACATCGGGATCCTGCTCGGGCATGGGGACCCGCTGGATTCTTTCTTTCTTGGCCGCCATTTCATCCTCCGTATCGACCGGCCCGGACAGCATACCGCCATTTGGCCGGCGGCAGGTCCTGTTCGGGCGTCATCTTCTGCTTTCTGGTTGTCAGCCCATCCGGCATTTCTTCCGGCTGTCGCAAGGGCTATCCTTTTTCGCTCAGTCTGCAGTAGTCATTATAACAGGCCTTTTCTTCTTCGACATAGGCCTGCAGCCGCATCATCAGCTCGTCATAATCCACCTTGTGGCCGTCGAATTCAGGGCCGTCGACGCAGGCGAACTTTGTCTCGCCGCCCACCGTTACCCGGCAGCCGCCGCACATTCCGGTACCGTCCACCATGATGGGGTTGAGGCTCACAAGAGTAGGCACGCCGTATTCCTTGGTGAGCCTGGATACGAACTTCATCATCGGCACCGGCCCGATGGCCACGGCCTGGTCGACTTTTTGGCTTTCCAGTATGTCTTTCAGCTCTTCGGTGACAAAACCCTTGCGGCCGTATGATCCATCGTCGGTGCAGATCCGCAGGTCGTGGGAGGCTTCCCGCATCTTGTCTTCCAGGATCAGCAGGTCCTTGTTGCGGGCGCCGATGATGCAGATAACGTGGTTGCCGGCCTCCTTCATGGCCCTGGTGATGGGATGCAGCACGGCCACTCCCGTTCCGCCGCCCACGCAGACCACGGTGCCGACCTTCTCGATGTGGGTCGGCTTGCCCAAAGGACCGATGATGTCCTGGTAACTGTCGCCGACTTTCATGTCCCTGAAATAGGCGGTGGATTTTCCGACCACCATGTAGATGATGGTGATGGTGCCTTTTTCCGGATCGGTTTCAGCCATTGTCAGGGGAATGCGTTCGCCCTCTTCGTAGGCCTTGAGGATGACGAACTGCCCCGGTTTGGCCTTTTTGGCTATCAAAGGGGCCTCGATCTCGTTGAGAATCACCGTCCCTTCGGCCATCTCCTCTCTTTTGATGATTTTAAACATGATAAACTCCTCCACTTGAGCGCGTTTGTATGCAAAACCCGAACAGGGTGTAATTCCCAAGCTGCAAACTGACGAAAGGAAAAGACAGTTTGAGACTGTAAGCATATACTCATTATGAAATCAAGATTAAATATTTGCCTTTACCGCAGGCCGGAAAGGGCCTCAAAATTTACTTGACTTGGACTGAATTTTATAGTCTCGTTGCCAGTTGCGAACATAAACATGCAGATGTCCGGGTGCTCGTCCGGAGCATAAGAGGGAACTCCGTGAGAATCGGAGACGGGCCCGCCGCTGTGATCGGGGACGAAGGCTGCAAGATGCCACTGCCGCGCGGAAACGCGGCGGGAAGGCGCAGCCCGTAGGATGATCCGAAAGTCAGAAGACCTGCCCGGACATCGTTGAAGTATGTGCTGCGAGGACGGCAGCAGCTTCAACCGGCATCTGGAGATGAAAACGGGACATCCCGGATCGATTGATCGGTCCGGGATTTTTTTTTGGGCAATGTTGCTGTTGGACGAAACAACGGCCATCTCAAACGGGAGCACAGCGGTTATGAAACCATTGACGGCAACAACAATCGTCCTGGCCATTGTCCTGGCCACCCAGGCGGCCCCCTGCCGGGGTCAGTCTGTCGGGCCCCCGGAAAAGATCGCAAAGCCCGTGGACCAAGCCATCTCCATCCGCCAGGCCACCCAGAAGCAGGAAGAAAAGTGGCGTCTGGAAAAAGAAAAACTCACCGCCCGTTTCGAGCTTCTCGGCCAGCGCCTGCGGCGGCTCCGGGCGCGGGCAGGTCAGCTCCGGGAAAGGTCCGAAGCCGCCAAAACCCGCATCGCCGCCAAACAGAAACAGCTTGACGACATCCGGCAGATCTCCGCTCAGATCGTCCCCTGCCTGAAAGAACTCAACCGGCAACTGAAGCAGCTGGTGGCCGGAGACCTGCCTTTTTTACTCCGGGAACGCCGGGAGCGTCTCCGGCGGCTGGACGCGCTCCTTCAGGACCCGGACGTGACCGCCAGCGAAAAGTTCCGCAAGGTGACAGAGGCCCTTCAGGTGGAGGCCGAGTACGGCACCACCATCGAGGTCTACCAGCAGAGCATCGACATCGACGGCCGGAACCGGCTGGTCAACATTTTTCGCCTGGGCCGGATCGGCCTTTTCTTCCAGAGCCTGGACCGGCGGACCTGCGGTTTTTTCAACGTGGCTGAAAACAGCTGGCAAAAACTGCCGCCCAAGTACAACCACAGCCTGGCGGCGGCCATCGACATGGGGGCCAGGCGCCGTCCGGTGGACATCGTCACCCTGCCCCTGGGAAGGCTGGCAACGCCATGAAAACCGCCGCCAAAGCCATCCTGATCTTCGTTTTGCTGACAGCCGGCCTGCCGTCTGCGGCCGCCGGCCGGGACATGCGCGCCCTGCAGGTCAGGGCCCGCCAGGCGAAACAGGCCCTGATCGAAAAGGCCCAGGCCGAAAAGGAAGCCGCAGAAAAAGAAGCCGCCGCCAGCCGGGCCGGGATCATGGCCGACCGCAAGGCCCTTGAAAACGCCGTGGCAAAGCTGGAGGCCGCCTGCCGGCGGGCAGAGCAGCAGGTCAAGCAGCTGACGGCAACCTGCCAGGAGCTGGATGCCCGCGAAAAGCAGCTCAACGCCAGGCTGGCCGAAACCGGCAGCATGGTCCGCGAGCTGGTGGGGGTGATCCGGGTCAACGCCAAGGACATCGACGCCCTGGTGCGCCGGAACCTGCAGACGGCCCTGGAAAGACAGCGGCCGGATTTTCTTTCCGCCATCGCCGGCCAGAGCCGTTTTCCCGGCATGGACGACATCCGGAAGATGACCGCCGTGCTCCAAAGACAGATCGAGCTTTCCGGCCAGGTAAGCCTTCAGCAGGCCCCCATCATCGACCGGGCCGGCAACCAGGTGGAAGCAAAGGTACTGACCCTGGGGCCGTTCACCGCCGCCTACCAGATCTCCGGCGAGGTCGGTTTCCTCAGCTACAGCCCGGCCGGGGCAAGGTTGTATGCCCTTTCCAAGCTGCCCCCGCGCCGAATCCGCAACCGGCTGGCAAGCTACATGGAAGGCAGGTCCGAGGCCGTGCCCATCGACATCTCCCGGGGGGCGGCCCTGCGCAACCTGACTCACCGGCTCAGCCTCTGGGAGCAGATTCCCAAGGGCGGTCCCATCGTCTGGCCCATCGTGGCCATCTTCGTCCTGGGCCTTTTGATCGTGGCCGAAAGGACCGTCTTTTTGCTGCGCCGGCGGGCAGACGGAGACTCCCTGATGGAAAAGATCGCAGACCTGGCCCGCCAGTGCCGGTGGCAGGACTGTCTTGAAAAATGCCGCGCCCTGGCCTCCAAGCCGGTGGCCCGGGTGATCGCCGCCGGCCTGGAATGCCGGCAGATGGAAAGACAGGAGCTGGAAAACGCCCTTCAGGAAGCGATCCTGAAGGAGATCCCGGCCATGGAACGCTTCTTGTCCACCCTGGGGATGCTGGCGGCCATCGCCCCCCTGCTGGGACTGCTGGGAACCGTCACCGGCATGATCGACACCTTCCACGTGATCACCATGCACGGCACCGGCGATCCGCGGCTGATGTCAGGCGGCATTTCCGAGGCCCTGGTGACCACCATGCTGGGACTTTCGGTGGCCATTGTCCTTATGCTGGGCCAGACGGTGCTCAACCGGGCGGTGGACAACAACATCGCCCAGATGGAGGAAAAGGCCGTGGCCCTGGTCAACGTAATTCACAAGCACCGCCGGGGACGATGATGGAAGTTTTGCTCTGCCAGTACCTGCGCCTTGAAAACTACCTGCGCACCGGCGGGCCGGTGATGATTCCCCTGGCCCTGGTGAGCCTGGTTATGTGGCTGCTGATCGTGGAAAGGGCCCTGTTTTTCAGGCGCCTGCGAAAAGGCGCCATGGACACCGGCCAGGCCTGGGAGCACGTGCGGGCCGGCCGGACGCCCGACCCCAAGCGTTTCAGCGGGGCCGTCTGCCTGCTGGTGGCCGAATTCCTGGCCCGCCGCAGCGGCGATGCCGGGCTGGACCGTTTCATCCTGGATGAAACCGTGCTGCGGCTCAACCGCCGCCTGGACGATCACCTGGCGGCCATCGGAGTGCTGGCGGCCATCGCCCCCCTGCTGGGACTGCTGGGAACCGTCACCGGCATGATCACCACCTTCGACGTTATGGCGATCTTCGGCACCGGCAACGCCAAGGCCATGGCCGGCGGCATCTCCGAGGCCCTGGTCACCACCCAGACCGGTCTGCTGGTGGCCATACCCGGCCTTTACATGAAAGGTTTCCTGGAACGCCGGGCCCGCAACCTCAAACAACGCCTGGCCCGGACAGGATATTACCTCAGGAGGCAGCTGGCATGCTGAACATAACCGCAAGCCGGCGCACGCGCCGCCAGACACCGGAACTGAACATGGCGCCCCTGATCGACATGGTATTCATCCTGCTGATCTTTTTCCTGGTGACCACCAGCTTCGTCAAGGAGGCCGGCATCGAGGTCAGCCGGCCCACCGCTTCCACGGCCGCCGTCCAGCCCAAGGCCACGGTGATCATCGCCATCGACAAGAACAACCGGGTCTTCATGGACCGGCGGGAGATCGACCTGCGGGCGGTGCGGGCCAACGTGGAGCGGGCCCTGGCGGAAAACCCCGACGGTGCGGTGGTGGTGGTGGCCGACCGGGAGAGCAGCACCGGTGTGGCCATCCAGGTGATGGACGGCTGCCGCCTGGCAGGGGCAAAGAATGTTTCGCTGGCGGCAAGGATCCCGGAGTTCGGAAGATGAAACCACAACCAGGGCAAACGACATACTTGCAGGCAGTTTGCCGGCGCAGGTGGAGCACCTGGCTGGCGGCCGGGGCTGTGGCCTGCGGCCTGAACCTGGTGCTGTTCTGGCTGATGCCCCACCTGCTGCACTCGGCTCCCGCCAGGCCGGCCTTCGACAAGCTGGTGCCCCGGGTGAACGTAATCCGGGTAAAGCGGCCCGAAACTCCGGTGGCCCGCAGGCAGCCCAGGCCGCCGGAGCCGCCCAAGCCCAAGCCGGTGCGCAAGATCCGGCCCCGGCACTCCCTGCAGGTGGCAACCAGGCTGCGCCTGCCTTTCGAAATAAACCCCAAGCTGCCGGCCGGCCCCGACACCCTGGAACTGCCGCCCCTTGAAAGCCTGGCCCCGGACGGCCGGGCCTGCCAGGGAGTTTTCTCCATTGGCCAGCTGGATGCGCCCCTGACGGTGATCTCGCGCATGCCGCCGGTCTATCCCCTGCATGCCAAGCGGCGGGGAATCCAGGGCTGGGTCAAGGTCAGCTTCCTGGTCGACGAGCAGGGCCGGGTCAGCCAGGTAAAAGTGGTGGAGGCAGAGCCTGCTGGAATCTTCGAACAGAGCGTCATCCGCTGTGTTTCGGCCTGGAAGTTCAGGCCGCCCACGGTGGAGGGCATGCCGGTCAAAACCCGGGTGGTAACCAAGGTCAGGTTCCAACTGGAATGACACAGGAGGATGACAAAGATGCATCGCCCATACATATCCTGCCTGATGAAAACAGCCCTGGCAACCGGGCTGCTGCTTATCCTTGCCGCCGCCCCGGCGCAGGCCGCAACCGACCAGCTGCCCCCGGCAGTACGCCTGGTGCTCTACAAGGTCAGCCTCCTGATGGAGAAAAAGGCCTACGACCAGGCCCTGGAGGTCATCGCCAGGTTCCAGCAGCGGGCCAGGGCCGGCTTCGAGCCCGGCCGACCCGATCCCAGGGGCTACCATCATCCCCGGATCTACTTTGCCAAGGGCAACTGCTACCTGCTCCAGGACAAATACCGCCAGGCGGCCGCAGCCTACGGCCGGGCGGTGAAACTGGACCCCGGCTACGCCCCGGCCTGGCTCAACCTGGCCCGGGCCTGCTACGAGCTGAAAAACTACCCAAAGGCCGCCCAGTGCTTCGACCGGGCCTACCAGGCAAGTGCCGACAAAAACCCCCGGCACCTTTACTTCAGCGCCCTGGCCTACATGCTGGCTGGAGACAACAGGCGCTGTCTGGCCCAGTTCGACAAGCTGCTTTGCGCCCACCGCCAGGCCATGAAACCGGCCTGGAAGGAAAACCTGGTCCATGCCCTGCTGACAGCCGGAAAGCCCCGCCGGGCCCTGCCCTTCATCCGCGAGCTGGCCGCAACCTACAGCGGCGAAAAGCAGATCCAGTGGCAGGAGATCCTGATCTACCAGTACCTCCAGCTGGACAT
>Ga0256835_1000263_pt1 | contig 41866 bp, 33 predicted proteins | sample PIR30metaG_FD_185972 | JGI IMG/M metagenome (GOLD analysis project Ga0256835, IMG submission 185972) | Hydrothermal vent microbial communities from East Pacific Rise, Pacific Ocean - PIR-30 | ecosystem: Environmental > Aquatic > Marine > Hydrothermal vents | place: Pacific Ocean: East Pacific...
TGCTAACATGAACTTCACCTCGTTGGTGTCGGAATGTCGCTGCACAACTGCATTCTAACCTGCTGACTCAGCAGCACCAACGAGGTCTTGCCTTTCCCTTGGCGGTGGATCCGGGGAGATCGGATCTTGACAGTTCACCGGTCGTCGGGTAGAGTCTTGCTCCCCTGCGCCCGCAGGGACTGCCGAGAGTGTGACTGGCGAGGTTGACATGCGTACCTACGTGCCGAAGAAAGACGAGATCCGACGCGAGTGGCTGGTGGTCGATGCCTCCAACCAGGTGCTGGGGCGCCTGGCGAGTGAGGTGGCCCGGCTGCTCAGGGGGAAGCACAAGCCCCAGTACACGCCGTACCTGGACACCGGCGACTTCGTCGTCGTGGTCAACGCCGAGCGCATCCGGCTGACCGGCCGGAAGAAGGAGCAGAAGGTGTACTACCGTCACTCGGGGTACCCCGGGGGGCTCCGGCAGGAGACGGCGAGGGAGATGCTGGAGAAGTACCCGGAGCGGCTGGTCCGCCGGGCGGTGTGGGGGATGCTCCCCAAGAACCGCCTCGGGCGGAAGCTGTACCGGAAGCTCAAGGTCTACCGGGGGCCGGAGCACCCCCACGAGGCGCAGCAGCCGAAGGCCCATACGGTCTCGGCCTGATCGAGGGAGGCAGCGTGGCAGAGATCCAGTACTACGGCACCGGCCGGCGGAAGACCGCGGTGGCGCGTGTCTACTTGCGGCCGGGGAGCGGCAAGATCGTCGTCAACCGCCGGGACTTCGAGGAGTACTTCCCGAACCGCGTGCTCAAGATGGTCATCCGGCAGCCCTTGCTGCTGACCGAGACGGCGGACAAGTTCGACATCGTGGTCAATGTGCGCGGCGGCGGTCCGAGCGGGCAGGCTGGCGCGATCCGGCACGGGATTTCCCGGGCGCTGCTCGAGTACAACCCCGAGCTCCGGCCCAGGCTCAAGAGCGCAGGCCTGCTGACGCGGGATGCCCGCCAGGTCGAGCGCAAGAAGTACGGTCAGCCCAAGGCGCGCAAGCGCTTCCAGTTCTCCAAGCGATAAGGGAGCGGTCCGTGGCAAGCATTCAGATGAAGGAACTGCTCGAGGCGGGCGTCCACTTCGGTCACCAGACCCGACGGTGGAACCCCAAGATGAAGCCGTACATCTTCGGCAAGAGGAACGGCATCCACATCATCGATCTCCAGAAGACGCAGCAGCACTTCGAGGAGGCGGCGGAGTTCATCCGCGAGGTGGCCGCGGCGGGACGGAACGTCCTGTTCGTCGTGACCAAGCGCCAGGCTCAGGACGCGATCCGCGAAGAGGCCACGCGCTGCGGGATGTTCTACGTCAACCACCGCTGGCTCGGCGGCACGCTGACGAACTTCAAGACGATCCGGAAGTCCATCGACCGGTTCAAGGAGATCGAGCGGACGCTGTCGGCCGAGGAGTCGCTCCTGACGAAGAAGGAGCGGATCCGGCTCGAGCGGCAGCGCCGCAAGATGGAGCGCGCCCTCGGCGGGATCAAGGAGATGGAGGACCTGCCCGACGCGCTGTTCGTGATCGACACGGTCCACGAGCAGATCGCCGTCCGGGAGGCGAACCGTCTCGGCATCCCCGTGGTCGCGGTGGTGGACACCAACTGCGATCCGGAGGAGGTCGACTTCCCGATCCCCGGCAACGACGACGCGATCCGGGCCATCCGCCTGTTCACCTCGAGGATCGCGGACAACATCCTCGAGGGCTTGAACCTGGCGGACGAGCGGTATGTCGGCGGCGACGAGGCCGAGACGCCTGCCGGCGAGGCGGCGGAAGAGGCCGCGTCCGAAGCGGCTCCGGAGCCGGAGGCGGAAGTGAAGGCGGAGACCGCGTCCGGCCCCGCCCCGGAGGAGAGCGAGGCACCCGCCCAGGCCTGAGGCGGTCCTCGACCGAGGAAACCCGGGGCCAGGGGCGGTTCGCACCTGGCCCCTTTCTCGAACCCGATCGATTCTGAAGACGGCAAGGAGAGGGACGACATGACGATCACGGCAGCTGCGGTGAAGGAGTTGCGCCAGAAGACCGGCGCGGGAATGATGGACTGCAAGAAGGCGCTCCAGGAGGCGGGCGGCGACATGGACGAGGCCGTCAAGATCCTCCGGACGAAGGGACTGGCGGCCGCCGCGAAGAAGGCCCACAGGGCGGCGAGCGAGGGGGTCGTGGCCATCGCCGGCGGCGGGCCCGAAGCCGCGATGATCGAACTCAACTGCGAGACCGATTTCGTCGCGCGGAACGAGAAGTTCCAGGAGTTCGCCAGGGCGCTGGTGGAGCAGGTCCTCGCCGACGGCGTCGACGACCTGGACGCTTTCAAGGCCCGCCCGTACTCGAACGATCCCGAGCACACCGTCGAGCAGGCGATCTCCCAGGCGATCGCGACCATCGGCGAGAACATCGTGCTGAGCCGGATCGCCTACTGGAAGGCCGCCGACGGCAACGCCATTGCCTCCTACGTCCACATGGGCGGGAAGATCGGCGTGCTGGTCGAGGGCAGCGGTTCGATCCCCGAGGCGGCGCTGCGGGACGTGGCAATGCACATCGCGGCCACCGACCCCCGGTTCCTCTCCCGTGACGAGGTGACCGAGGAGATTCTGGCCAACGAGCGCGACATCGCGCTCAAGCAGGCGATGGACCAGGGCAAGCCGGAGCACATCGCCCAGCGGATCGTCCAGGGCAAGATGGAGAAGTTCTTCGAGCAGGTGGTGCTGCTCGAGCAGCCGTTCGCCAAAGACCCCTCCATGAGCGTGGGCGAGTACGTCGAGAAGAGCGGCGGCGAGGGGGCTTCCATCGCCCGGTTCGCGCGGTTCAAGCTCGGCGAGGCGGGCCAGTAGGGGCCGGGGACGATGCCGGCCGCCGGTCCGGGAGGGACGCCCCAATACCACCGGATCCTCGTCAAGCTCTCCGGTGAGGTGCTGATGGGCGACCAGCCGTTCGGGATCGCCCCGGCGGTGGTGGAGCGGATCGCCCGGGAGATCGTGGCCGTCCACGAGCTCGGGGTGCAGGTCGCCGGCGTCGTCGGCGGCGGAAACATCATCCGGGGTGTGTCGGCCCACGAACAGGGGATCGACCGGATCACCGGCGATTCCATGGGGATGCTCGCCACGGTGATCAACGCTCTGGCGCTGATGTCTGCCATCGAGAAGCTCGGCGTCTCCACGCGGGTGCAGACGGCGATCGAGATGCACCAGGTCGCCGAGCCGTTCATCCGGCGCAGGGCGCTGCGGCACATGGAGAAGGGCCGCGTCGTGCTGTTCGCCGCGGGGACCGGCAGTCCGTTCTTCACGACGGATTCGGCGGCGGCGCTCCGGGCCAACGAGATCGGGGCCGATATCCTGATCAAGGCGACCAAGGTGGACGGTGTCTACACGGCCGACCCGGTGAAGGATCCTGACGCTGTCCTCGTGCCGCGCTTGACCTACGCCGAGGTGCTTCAACAGGAGCTTCGGGTGATGGATGCGGCGGCGATCTCCCTGTGCATGGAGACCGGACTGCCGGTCAGGATCCTGAACATCCACCGTCCTGGTATCCTTCGAAGGGCCGTTCTCGGCGAGGACGTGGGTTCCCTCGTGGCCCCGGAAACGAAGGAGGACGTATGAAGGAGCTGCTCAAGGATCTGGAGAAGCGGATGGTCGGCGCCATCGAGGCGCTGCGTGGCGAGCTGGCGAGCCTGCGCACGGGCCGGGCGTCGGTGGCGATCCTGGACGGGATCACGGTGGACTACTACGGGACGCCGACACCGATCAACCAGGTGGCCTCGCTGTCGGTGCCGGAACCGTCGACGATCGTCATCGCGCCGTGGGAGCCGAAAATGCTCGGCGAGATCGAGCGGGCGATCCTGCGCTCGAACCTCGGCCTGACGCCAAACAACGACGGGAAGGTGATCCGCCTCCACATTCCGCCGCTGACCGAGGAGCGGCGCAAGGAGCTCGTCAAGGTCGCCCACACGTACGCCGAGCAGGCTCGGAACGCCATCCGGCAGATCCGGCGGGACGGCAACGACCGGCTCAAGAAGATGGAGAAGGCCAAGGAGATCTCCGAGGACGAGATGCACCACGGGTTCGACGAGGTCCAGAAGCTGACCGATGCCTACATCGAGAAGGTTGGCGGCGCGCTTGCGACGAAGGAAAAGGAGATCATGGAGGTGTGAGCACGGGCTCGCCCATGATCCGGGGCACGACCCGGCCGGGTCGGGACGAGGCGCCGCGGGCCCCAGGGGACGCGGCGCCTCACCGCGTTCGACGGGGGGTTGAGTGGGGATGAGCGGACGTTCCGGGGCGGCCGCGGGCCGGCTCGTGGGTGTCCACGCCGTTCGTGCGGCGCTGGAGGAGGGGAGGCCTGTGGATCTCGTCCTCGTCCTCAAGGGACGCCGGGACCGCAGGGTCTCCGGGATCGTCGACCTCGCGCGATCCCGCGGCGTGCCGGTCCGTTTCGTCGACCGTGCCCGTCTGGAGCGGGAGGGGGGCGGTACGGTCCGGGGCGGGGTGGTCGCCCGGGTCGCGGAGAAGGCGTACGTTCCGCTCGAATCGCTGGTGAGGCCTGCGGGCGAACCGGGCCGGGTGATCTTGCTCGACGGCGTGACCGATCCTCACAACGCCGGGGCGGTGATCCGCTCCGCGGCGGCGTTCGGGATCGACGGCGTCGTGCTCGCGGGCCCTGGAGCGCCGCCGATGGGTGGTGCGCTCGCCTCGGCCGCGGCCGGCCAGCTCGAGCGCGTCCCCGTCGCCCGGGCCGGATCCGCGGGGGACACCCTCCGGGTGTTCCGGGATGCCGGCTACTGGGTCTACGGCGCGGCGATGGAGGGGACTCCGATCCCCCTGGTGCAGCCCTCCGATCGGTGGGTGCTCGCCCTGGGCTCGGAGGGCAGGGGGCTCAGGGCCAAGACGCGGGCGTTCGTCGACGAGCTCGTCGCCGTGCCGATGAGACCGGGCGTCGAGTCGCTCAACGTCTCGGTGGCGGCGGCGATCCTCGCCTACGCCCTGACGGAGGCGTCCGGACGGGGACACGACTGATCGACTGGCCGGTTTTGCATCGGTCGGTCCACCGACTGCGTCTGGCCTGACAGTGATGAGGCGTATGTTCCTTCCTTCCTCACGAGAGCGGGAAGCGCTGTGATTGCTGTTTCTCAGCGTTCGACGCGGTAGTTGGGGGCCTCCTTGGTGATGACCACGTCGTGGGCATGGGACTCCTTGAGGCCGGCCATGGTGACCCGGACGAACCGCGCCTTCGTGTGGAGGTCCTCGATACTGCCGCAGCCGGCGAGGCCCATGCCGGCCCGGAGGCCGCCGACGAGCTGGGTCAGCTGGTTGGTCAGGGGGCCCTTGTACGGGACCATCCCCTCGATCCCCTCGGGGACGAGCTTTGCCAGGTCGGCCTCCTCCTGGAAGTAGCGGTCCCGCGATCCGTGGGCTTCCTTCATGGCGCCGAGGGAGCCCATGCCGCGGTACGCCTTGAACGTCCGGCCCTGGTAGAGGATCTGTTCCCCGGGCGATTCCTCGACACCGGCGAACAGCGACCCGATCATCACCACGTCGGCCCCGGCGGCCAGCGCCTTGGTCAGGTCGCCGGAGAACCGGATGCCGCCGTCGGCGATGACGGGCACGCCGTGCTCGTGAGCGACGCGGGACGCCTCCTGGATCGCCGTGATCTGAGGCATCCCCGCTCCGGTGACCACGCGGGTCGTGCAGATAGAGCCGGGGCCGATCCCGACCTTGATGCAGTCGGCTCCGAGCTCGATCAGCTCGCGGGTGGCCTCGGCCGTGGCCACGTTGCCGACGATCAGCGGGACGTCGGGGAAGGAGGCCCTGATGCGCTCCACGGCCTCCATGACCCCCCGGGAGTGGGCGTGGGAGCTGTCGAGGCAGAGGACATCCACATGTCGCTCCACGAGTTTGGCGCACCGCTCCTCGAGGTCGGCGGCGACACCGACGGCCGCCGCCACCCGAAGGCGGCCCAGGTCGTCCTTGCAGGCGTGCGGGTACTCCTGGGCCTTCTTGATGTCCTTGACGGTGATCAGCCCCTTGAGGCTGCCTTCGGAGTCCACCACCAAGAGTTTCTCGATCCGGTGACGGTGCAAGAGCGCCTTGGCCTCGTCCAGGGTCGTTCCCACCGGGGCGGTGACGAGGTTCTCGGAGGTCATGAAGTCGGCAATTGGCCGGTCGAACTCGGTGCAGAACCGCAGGTCGCGGTTGGTCAGGATTCCCTTGAGGTGACCGTGCCGGTCGATGACCGGGAGCCCCGAGATCTTGTAGTGGGCCATGACCGCGAGCGCTTCCCGGACGAGCTGGTCCGGGTGGATCGTGACGGGGTCGACGATCATCCCCGATTCGGAGCGCTTGACCCGGTCCACCTCCTCGGCCTGACGGTTGATCGGCATGTTCTTGTGGATCACCCCGATTCCGCCGTGCTGCGCCATGGCGATGGCCATCCGGGCCTCGGTGACGGTGTCCATGGCCGCCGAGACGATGGGGATGTTGAGCCGGATCCCCGTCCGGGTGAGGAGGGTCGAGACGTTGACGTGGTTGGGGTGGACCTCCGAACGCGACGGCACGAGGAGCACGTCGTCGAAGGTCAGTCCCACGGGGATCCTGTCGCTGCTCATCGCTGGCCTCCCGCCTGGGCGTTTCTGCCGCAGCAGTGCTTGTACTTCTTGCCCGAGCCGCACGGGCACGGGTCGTTCCGGCCGATCTTGGGCTGGGTCCGGCGGACCGTCACGGGCTTCGCCCCGTCCCCGACCGGGTTGTTGGCGATCTGCTCCTGCTTCGCACGGGACGCCGCCAGGTCCTTGACCGCGGGGTGCTGGAGCACGGTCCGCATGGGACGGCGCCGGTGCTCCATCTCTTCCACGGGCTGGGCTCGGAACAGGGTCATGACCACGTGGTCCTCGATCCGTTCCCACATCTGCTCGAACAGCTCGTACGACTCGCGCTTGTACTCGACCAGCGGGTCGCGTTGGCCGTACGCCCTGAGCCCGATCCCCTCGCGGAGGTGGTCCAGTGCCAGGAGGTGGTCCTTCCACTGGCGGTCCACCGTCTCGAGCAGGACGAACCGTTCGAGCTCGGCGAAGCTCTCGTCCCCGAACGACTCCACGCGCTTCTCGTACCGTTCGCGCGCGGCGTTCTTCAGGACCTCCTCGAGCCCCGGTCGGTTGATCGTGTCCCAGTCGATGCCGAGCTCGGAGAGGAAGAAGCCGAAGTAGCGGGTGAAGTTCCGTTCGAGGGCAGGCCGGTCCCAGTCCGCCGGGTCCGCCTCGGCCGGGCAGTACTCCTCGAGCAGCGAGTCGACGATCTCCTCGATGACCCGGAGGATGTAGCCCCGGCCCTCCTTACCCTCGAGGATCCGGCGCCGGAGGCGGTAGACGGCCTCCCGCTGTTTGTTCATGACGTCGTCGTACTCGAGCAGGTGCTTCCGGATCTCGAAGTTCCGTGCCTCCACCTGCTTCTGCGCCCGCTCGATCGACTTGGAGACCAGGCGCGACTCGATGGGGACGTCCTCCTCCATCCCGAGCCGGTCCATCATCTTGCGGACCCAGTCGGAGGCGAAGATCCGCATCAGGTCGTCCTCGAGGGAGAGGAAGAACCGCGACGATCCCGGGTCGCCCTGGCGGCCGGAACGGCCGCGGAGCTGGTTGTCGATCCGGCGCGACTCGTGCCGCTCGGTGCCGATGATGTGCAGGCCTCCGGCCTCGAGGACCTTCTGCTTCTCCTCGGCGCACAGCGTCGTGTACTTCTGAAGCGCCTTCTCGAACGCCTCCGGGTCCTCCGCGGGATCGGCCTCGGAGCGTGCCAGCGCCTCGGGGTTGCCGCCGAGCACGATGTCGGTGCCGCGGCCCGCCATGTTCGTCGCGATGGTCACCGCGCCGAGCCGGCCGGCCTGGGCGACGATCTCGGCCTCGCGCTCGTGGTACTTGGCGTTGAGCACCACGTGTTTGACCTTCCGCCGTTGCAGCATCTTCGCCAGCCGTTCGGACTTCTCGATGGAGACCGTGCCCACGAGCACCGGCTGGCCCCGGTCGTTGCAGTCGGCGATCTCCTCGATCACCGCCCGGAACTTCTCCTTCTCGGTCTTGTAGACCACATCCGGCCGGTCGTCACGGATCATCGGCTTGTTGGTGGGGATGACCACCACGTCGAGGCCGTAGATCTTGGCGAACTCCTCGGACTCCGTCTCCGCCGTGCCGGTCATGCCGGCCAGCTTCTCATACATCCGGAAGTAGTTCTGGAGCGTGATGGTGGCCAGCGTTTGGTTCTCGGACTGGATCTTCACCCGTTCCTTGGCCTCCACCGCCTGGTGGAGCCCGTCCGACCAGCGCCGGCCCGGCATCAGGCGGCCGGTGAACTCGTCGACGATCAGGACCTCGCCGTCCTTGACGATGTAGTCCCGGTCCCGCTGGAACAGGCTGTGGGCTCTCAGTGCCTGGTTGACGGCGTGGAGGATGTCGATGTTCGTCGGATCGTAAAGGTTCTCCACGCCGAGCAGCTTCTCGCACTTGGCGACGCCCTGCTCCGTCAGAGCCGCCGTGTGGGCCTTCTCGTCGATGATGTAGTCGCCCGTCACGGTCTTGTTGCCGTACTTGTCCTCGATCTCCTCGCCCTTCTCGAGTTTTGGGATGATCCGGTCGACCTTGTAGTAGAGGTCCACGGAGATCTCGGAGGGTCCGGAGATGATCAGGGGTGTCCGGGCCTCGTCGATCAGGATCGAGTCCACCTCGTCCACGATGGCGTAGACGTGCTCGCGCTGGACCATCCGGTCGAGGTCGAACTTCATGTTGTCCCGGAGGTAGTCGAAGCCGAACTCGTTGTTCGTCCCGTAGGTGATGTCCGCGGCGTAGGCCGCCTTACGCTCTGCGTCGTCCATCTGGTTTTGGATGCACCCCACGGAAAATCCGAGGAAACGGTAGACCTTGCCCATCCACTCGGCGTCGCGCCGGGCCAGGTAGTCGTTGACGGTGACCAGGTGGACGCCGCGTCCGGTCAGGGCGTTGAGCACCACGGCCAGCGTCGCCACGAGCGTCTTGCCCTCGCCGGTCTTCATCTCGGCGATCTTGCCCTGGTGGAGCACGATCCCGCCCATCAGCTGGACGTCGAAGTGCCGCATCCCAAGCGTCCGCCACGCAGCTTCCCGGACGATGGCGAACACCTCGCGCAGCTCGGCGTCGAGCACGGCCTCCACGTGCCGGCGGCGCTCGATCGGATCCTCGGGCAGCTCCGACGTGGCGTTCTGCACACGTTCCCGGATCCGGCCGATCCGTTCCTGGAGCTCGTCGTCCGAGAGCGCCTTCATCTCGGGCTCCAGGGCGTTGATGTCCGCGACGATCGGGCGCATCCGCTTGACGTCCCGTTCGTGTTTGGTGCCGAAGACGGCGGCGACTGCCTTTTCCACGATGTTCATGGTCGACCTCTATGGAACATGCCGGGGCGGGCCCCGGCATGTCGCTCGCCCGGAGCCCGCGCTCCGGTCAGTACGCGTCCAGGATGTAGTAGAGCGGGTTCACGGCCCGCCCGTTCTTGTGCACCTCGTAGTGCAGGTGCGGCCCAGTGGACCGCCCCGAGCTGCCCACCAGTCCGATCGTCTCCCCGCGGTGGACCGTCTGCCCCGGCTCGACGAGGATCCGGTGGAGGTGACCGTAGATCGTCGTGTACCCCATGCCGTGGGAGATCCGGACCACCCGCCCGAACCCGCGCTCGCGTCCCGTCTCCACCACCACACCGTCCGCAGGCGCCACCACGGGTGTTCCGGCGCGCGCGGCGATGTCGAGCCCCCTGTGGATCGCAAGCCGGCCGGTGAAGGGATCGCGCCGGCGTCCGAAACCGTCCGTGATCAGTCCGTGGACCGGCGCGATGGTCGGGGTGGAGACGAGCTCCTTCTCCCTGCGACTCAGGGTCTTCTCGAGCGTCTGGAGCCCCCGGTCGATCCACTCCCCGCGGCGGGCGAGGTCGTCAGCGCTCTCCGGCGCCCGGTCGTAGGGTCCGCCGCGCCCGGCCATCGTTCCACCCTCCTCCGCACCGGGGAAGAAGGTGCGATCCGGCTCCAGACCGGCCGCCAGGGCCAGCCTCGCGGTTCGCTCCTCGAACTCCTCGAGCCGCCCCTGTACCGTGCCGATCGTTCGCTCGAGCTCCTCGTTGGCCTTCTTGAGCTCGAGATTCTCGGCTCGGAGCTTCTCGAGCTCCATGTGGCGGGCCATGCCCGTTCCGCTGGAGACCACGGCGACGATGGAAAGGACGAAGGCAAGTACGATGGCCGTCCCGCCAGCGACGAGCGCCCGCGTGGAGAAGGAGAGCTTGAAGAACTTCGCCTTGTTATGGGGGACGATGATCACCGTATTCGTCCGCCGTGCCATACCGGCCCTCCTCCTCGAGAGACGCACACCAACCTCCTTCGACCGTCGAGGCGCGACGATTGTGCCACCCCGCCTCCGAGGTGTCAAATCAGCCGGGTGGTCTCTGTCACTCGCCGGGCGGGTTCTCGTGGAGCCAGCGGACGTACGCGGTCAGGACCTCGAGCTCCGTCGAGTCGATCCGGTCGCCCCACGCAGGCATGGCGAGCAGCGGGCCCGCGAGCCCGGGCACGGGAACGCGGACCGGCCGGGAACCGTCACGAATCACGGCCTGGATCCCCCCGTCACGCCCCGTGGCCTTCCGGTACCGCCCGCCGTACCACCCTGGGACGCGGCCCGCAAGGGAGCCCGGGTTGGCCACCCCGCCCTCGCCCAGGGGGCCGTGACAGCCGAAACAGCCCATGTCCCGTGCCACGTCGTGGCCCGCGGCGAGCTCGGGATCTTCGGGGATCCCCTCCAGGCCCGCCAGCACCGCCACGGCGTGCTGTGCCCCGAGCCACTCCTCGTACTCCAGCCGTCCCGTGTACGGCGGCATCGCCTCGGCGAACCCCGGCACCGCCTCCCGGCCGTTGAAGATCGCATCCCGGATCACCTCCAGGGAGACGGGAGGCGTTCCGTCCGCGTGCCACCGCCACTGACCGTCCGGCCTACGGTGGCAGGCGACACAGGCGGCATCCTCGAGCTCGGCGAACCCGTCGAGGAGGAGGTTCCCCTCGTCCCGGTTGACGGCCCAGCGGACGACGGGAACCGCCAGGACAGCCGCCACGACGAGGATCCCCAGGACCCACGCCGCCCAGTGCACCCCCCGTCCCGTCTTTCCGGACTTCGCCGCCGGCTGTCTTCTCGACGTCCGCTTCTTCGCCGCCACGTTCACCTCCGGGAGCCTCATTCTACATGCATGACGGTCCGCGAAGAACGGCCCGGCGTGGTCAAGACAGTGAACCCTTCCCGCCTTCCACCCCACTCGCCCATCCACTTAGGGACGGGCGAAGTGATGTCTCGGTTTGCCTCCCACAGACACGGAACCCGGAACCGCCCACGTTCGGGACCGTCCCGTCGGCGAAGCACGAGGTAGAGAGTGTCCCTCGCTCTGACCAGCGACGAGCAAAGCGAGGTCCCGGTTGACGATTCAGAGGGCCCCACGCCTCAACGAGGGGGACTGTCCGCTCGACCCGGCATGAGAAGAGGAGTGTCCCCTTCTTCTGCAGGCCCCGTCGAGAGACGAGTCCCTGTGACGCACTCTCGAGTCATGGGAACATGGGGCGGGCCTCGATCCAGGCGGCATCGTCGGCCGAGCCGTCCACGACGGAGAGCCCCGCCGCCACGCCCCCCGCGTGGACCGTTAGCTCGACGTACCCCGCCGCGACGTCCCCCGCGCCGAGCGCGTGGGCCACCCGGTTGATCTGCAGGAGGCCGTACGCCGGGACCTCACGGTCCGCCTCGGCGCGGACCGTTCCTCCGGCGATGATCCGTATGGTGACCTGGGACGGCATCGGCGCCAGTCCGGCGAGCACGAGGTTCGACCGGAACGCCCCGTGCTCCACAAGCCCGGGCAGGATCCACGTCTGCTCCAGGTCCAGCGGAGCGATGGTCTGGAGGCCGGGTATGGAGATCCCGAACCTCCGACCCTCGCCGTCGACGGCGTAGTTCCGGCTGGAGACCTGCACGAACCATCCTGGAACGCCCCCGACGACCAGGGTCCCCTTGACGTTGTCCGTGATGCCGAACGCCGTCTGGAGGACATCGTCCCACGCGATGGACTCGCCGCCCTCCAGGTCGAACGGAATCGAGGGCGCCCCGTCGAGCGTCCCGCCCTCACGGACGAACCGGACCCACCCGGTGAGCCGGAACCCCACCGGATTCGTCAGCGTGAGGTCGGAGACGAACGGCACGCCCGACGCGCCCACGATGTGGCTGGCGACCGGCACGACCTGCCGCGCCCTGGTCCCGCTGGACTCCAGCACCACCGGCACCGGAACCGCGTCGTCCACGGAGAACGCGAGCAACCGCTCCCCCGCGAGCACGTAGAGCGGGTTGCCGGACCTGAGCAACGCACTCGAGAGCTCGAAAACCCCGTTCTCCTCCGCGTCGCCGTCCGCCCAGTCACCCTCGGTTAAGCTGCGGTAGGAGGGCCAGTGGCCGGGTCGCACGGAAATGAAGTAGCAGGTCTCGCCCGGTTCGAGCCCCCGGAGCGTCACCGTACTGCTCCCGGCCTCGAACCCCTCGACGGTGAACGGCGGGTCCGCCGCCGCCCTGTCGCCCCCGACGGACAGCACGGCCATCTCGCCGTTCAGGAGATCCATGGCCACCAGGAGGTCGCCCTGACCCACAGGGCTGGAGAGCGCGAGTTCGAGCTCGGGCACTCTGATCGGCCTGTGGTAGATGTCGTTCCTGAGCGACGACCCGGACCTGTGGAAGTGAACAAACCCGACCATGGCGGCGAACGCCTCCATCCTCTTCCCCGCCTCCCCGGGGTCCTGCGGGAACGTGTAACCCGAGATCACGACCGACGTGGCGCCCTCGCCGACCGGTGCGATCTCGATCGCCGGGACCACCGGAACGGCAAGAACGGAGACGCCGAGCGCGCACGACATCGCGGTGAGCCAGTGTTTCATCTCGACCTCCTTGAGTTCGGGACGAGCCTATTCCCCCGAAGGCGCCGGTGTCAAACCGCGGTGCCGCGTCCCCTGCGGAAGACCTCCTGGACGGACCTCCCCGCCCCGCCACGGGCCACCCGAGGTGAGGCGGCCGTCAGGGCGTCTCCGGGAGCCCCCCCCGATACCTGGTGCTCGAGCGGACCAACCCGCCGGAAGGCCGTGTCCCGACCGGCCCTCCAGACGGCGGAACGCATGGCGGACACGCCGGGCGGTCTCCGCGCACGGCTCTGCTCCCCGGCGGGCCGGGGGGCGCGGGGGCGACCGCGCCGTGAGACCGGCACGGCAACAGGCGGGCGGCTCGCTCACGTCGAGAAGGAGAGAACGCAGGCGTCCCTCCCTCGAAGGGCGGGGAGTGTCCCCCGGATCCCGGAGAGGGGGGATCAGGAGCGGGTCTTCCCGGCCGGGACCCCCGAGACGGTGCGGTATGATGGCTCCGTAAGGAGGCAGCCATGGAGATCCCGGGCAAGGTCGCCGTCTACTGTCCGCTGATCGATGCCAAGGGCACCGCCGCGAAGCTGATCGCCATCGTGGACGGACACTACCAGCTCGAGACCACGGTCAAGGGCCGGATCCACACCATGTTCCTCCCCGTCGACCAGACGGCTTTGATCTTCACCGAGCCCGAGCCCGAGCCCGATCCGGAGATGGAGATCGAGCGGTAGGGAGGTCAGACCCCGCGGTACGCCCCCACCGCACGGCGTGACGAACGTGGCCCGCCAATCGGGCGCCGTGGCGGAGAACGTCCTCCCTCGATGACAGAAATAGGGACACTCTCTTTTCTCTCCTTGCTGGCAGCGACGCGAGGCGCACTCCTTCCTCTCCCTCGCAAGCGCGCCTCTTTTTGGCCCGCACGAAATAGAGAGTGTCCCTTTCTCGTGCGGGGAGGTGTGCGAAGCGCGGGGAAGAGAAAGAGAGTGTCCCTTCGTTGAGTGGGAGGGACCGAGAGGGGCCGGTTCTCGGGAGGGGTCAGGTGGTGGGGAAGCCGGCGGTGGCCAGGATACGGGCGTGGTCGAAGGCGAGGGAGACCCCGCTGAGGTCCCCGAACCAGCGGCAGGCGGCGGCGTCGTCCCCTGCGGACAGTTCGCCGCCGGTGGGGCGGCAGAGGTAGACCACGCTGACGGTGTGGCCCCGGGGGTCGCGGTTGGGGTCGGAGAAGACGCCGAGGAGCTCCATGATCTCGACCTCGAGCCCCGTCTCCTCGGCCGCCTCGCGGACACAGGCGTCCTCGCAGCGCTCGCCGTACTCGACGAAACCGCCGGGAAGGGCCCACCTGCCCTCGAACGGCGGACGGCCCCTTCGGACGAGCACGACGCCCCGCCTGGGGTCGGTGATCACGGCGTCGACGGTCAGCGCGGGGTTCCGGTGCGGCACGGTGGCCTCCTCAGCTCCCGGAGCCGGCGGGAGGGACGTTCTCGCCGTACTCTTTGAGCTTGCGCTGGAGCGTTCTCAGGCCGATCCCCAGGAGCTGGGCGGCCCGCGCGCGGTGGCCTCCCGTGTACTGGAGCGTCTTGAGGATCGCCTCCTTCTCGATCTCCGCCATGGGGCGTGGGACCCACTCTCCGGAGGTCGAGGATGGTGCCGAGACTGGCATGCGGTACTCGGCGGGAAGGTCCTCGAGGGTGATCTCCTCGCCATGGGCGAACAGGACGAGACTCTCCATCAGGTTCCGCAGCTCGCGGACGTTTCCGGGCCACGGGTACTTCCGCAGGACGGCGAGGACCGAGGGCTGGAGCCGCCGGACCTCCCGGCCGAGCTCTCGGTTGAACGTCTCGAGGAAATGTTGCACGAGCGCCGGGATATCGTCCGGCCGTTCCCGCAGTGGTGGGATGCGGAGCGTGACGACCTTGAGCCGGTAGTAGAGGTCCTCGCGGAACCGTCCCTCGGCGACCCACGATTCGAGGTTGCGGTTGGTCGCCGCCACGAGGCGGAAGTCCACGGGGATGCGGGTGCTGCCGCCGACCCGGGTGATGGTCCGGTCCTCGAGGACCCGGAGCAGCTTGACCTGGAGCTCGGGGGAGAGCTCGGAGATCTCGTCGAGGAACAGGGTTCCACCCGAGGCCGTCTCGATCAGACCGATCCGGCGCTGGTGCGCTCCAGTGAACGCGCCGCGCTCGTGCCCGAACAGCTCGGATTCCAGGATCTCCCCGGGGATCGCGCCGCAGTTGACCGGGACGAACGGGCCCTCCGCCCGCGGCGAGTTCTGGTGGATGGCGTTGGCCACGAGCTCCTTGCCGGTGCCCGATTCGCCGACGATCAGGACGGTGGACGGCGCCGGCGCCACGATCCGCATCTTCTCGAACAGCGCCTCCATCGGCTTGGACCGGCCGACGATCTCGTCGAACCCGAACGACTTCGCGAGCCTCTGCCGGAGCCGGCGGTTCTCGTCGGTCAGGACGCGGCGCTCCAGGTGCAGCTGGACACGGCGCCGGAGCTCCTGCATCTTGACCGGCTTGGTCAGGTAGTCGTCCGCGCCGTCCTGGAGGGCACTGACGGCCTCCTCCACGTCGCCGTACGCCGTGACGAGGAGGAACGGGAGGGACGGCCGGACCGCACGAACCCGGCGGAGCAGCTCGTACCCGTCCATGCCGGGCATCCGGACGTCCGAGACCACGGCGTCCACGGCATCGCCCGCCTCGATCCGCTCCAGGGCCGCGACGGCATCCCCGAAGTCGTGCACCGTGTAGCCCACTCGCTCCAGGGCGCGTTTCATGGCGTCCCGGGAGCCGTCGTCGTCGTCCACAAGGAAGATCACCGGCGTCATCGTGCAGCCCCCTCCCGCTCGGCGATCAGCCGCTCGAGCCCGTTCTCGTCGAGCACCGGAATCCCCAGCGCCCGCGCCTTCTCCAGCTTGCTTCCGGCGTTCTCGCCGGCCACGACGTAGTCGGTTCTCCGTGAGACCGAGGTTGCAACCCGGGCGCCCAGCGACTCCAGCCGCCGGGCGACCTCCTGGCGGGGCCGGGAGAGCGTTCCCGTCAGCACGAAGGTCAGCCCTTCCAGGGGGCGGCCGCCCTCGGGCGCGTCCTCCCCGGGTTCTTCCATGGTCACGCCGACGGCCCGAAGCCTCTCGATCAGCCGCCGGTTGTCCGGATCGTCGAGCCACCGGCGGACCGAGGCCGCGATCACCGGACCGATTCCGTCCAGCGCCTCCATCGCCTCGGCGGACGCCGCTTCCAGCGCCTCCATCGTCCTGAAACGCCGGGCAAGGATCCGCGCCGCCCGTTCGCCCACGTGGGGGATACCCAGAGCGAACAGCAGCCGGTGGAGTGGCCGACGGCGGGCCTCCTCGAGCTGCCGCATCAGCTTGGCCGCCGAGACCTCGCCCCACCCGGGCAACGCCGCCAGCCGATCGGGGTCGAGCTCCCACAGGGAGGCCGGATCGGTGACGAGGCCCTCGGCCACGAGCCGCTCCAGCAGCTTCCCGCCGAGCCCCTCGATCTCCATCCCCTGGCGGGAGACGAAGTGCCGGAGCCGGGCCAGCACCACGGCGGGACAGCGCGGATTGGGACACCGGATCGCCACCTCCCCGGGCTCCCGGACGACGGGCGTGCCGCACGCCGGGCACCGTTCGGGCACCGGGAACGGGCGGGCGTCCTCGGGGCGGGCGGAGAGGTCCACGGCCTCGACCTTGGGGATCACCTCGCCGCCCTTGGTCACCCACACGGTGTCGCCGACCCGGACGTCGAGCCGGGCCAGCTCCTCGAAGTTGTGGAGGGTGGCCCTCGAGACGGTGGAGCCCGAGATCCGCACGGGCTCCAGGATCGCCACGGGGGTCAGCACGCCGGTGCGCCCGACCTGGACCACGATGTCGAGGACGCGGGTCTTCTTCCCCTCGGGGGGGTACTTGTACGCCACGGCCCACCGGACCGCCCGGGCCGTGGCCCCCAGCGCCTCCTGCTCGTCGAGCCGGTCCACCTTGACCACCACACCGTCGGTCTCGAAGTCGAGCTCCCGCCGCCGCTGCCGCCACCGCTCGATGAACGCCTCGACGCATCCGAGGTCGGGGCAGGTCTCGAACCCGGGGTTGACCGGGAACCCCAGCTCCCCGAGCAGCGCCATGGCCTCGCTGTGCCGCTCGAGCGTCCGCTCTTCGATCCGCGCCACCTGGTAGCACCAGACCGAGAGCCTTCTCCGGGCGGTCTCCCGCGGATCGAGCAGTCGGATCGAGCCGGCGGTGGCGTTCCGGGGGTTGGCAAACTCGGGCTCGCCTGCGGCCCGGCGTCGGCGGTTGAGCTCGGCGAACACGGATCGGGGCATGTACACCTCGCCGCGGACCTCGATCAGTGGGATGGAGGCGTCGATCGCAAGCGGAATCGACCGGATGGTGCGCGCGTTTGCGGTGACGTCGTCGCCCACCCGGCCGTTGCCCCGCGTCACGGCCCGGACCAGCCGGCCGTTCTCGTAGATCAGGGCGATGGAGACGCCGTCGATCTTGAGCTCGGCGGTCAGCCCGTCCGGCTCGTGGCCGAGTCCCCGGGTGACGCGCCCGTACCAGTTCCGCAGCTCCCCGAGGTCGTAGGTGTTGTCCAGGGAGAGCATCGGCACCACGTGCTCCACCTGCTCCAGCCCGTCGAGCGGTTCGCCGCCGACCCGCTGCGTGGGCGAGTCGGGGGTGACGAGCTCCGGGTACCGCTCCTCCAGCGCCTTGAGCTCGGCGAACAGCCGGTCGTACTCGTGGTCGGGGATCTCGGGGCGTGCCTCGACGTAGTAGAGCCTGTCGTGACGCCGGATTGCTTCCCGGAGCGCCTTCACCCTTTGCCGGATCTCGTCGGGCACACTCACGACCGCTTCCTCCGGCGGCGCGGCCTCCGGCGGCGCTTCCGCCCTCTCGTTGCGCCCTCCACGAGCCGATCCGGATCGGCCTGCGGCCCCTCCTCCCGGACCCGCTGCACCGCGCGGCTCCACGCCTCCCATGCGGGCCGAGGACCGTCTGCGGCATGGACCCACAGGTCGAACAGCGCCCAGGCGACCGGGAAGGAGTCCTGGCGGACGAGCCGGAGGACCTGGCGGCCGCTGGAGGGCGGACGGCCGAGCTTGCTCAGGGTGAACAGGCCGTGGTGGATCTGGTGAACGATCCCCTTGGGCAGGTGCATCCGGGCGCCCGCGGGATCGAGGAGTGCCGCAAGCCCCGAGAGCAGCGCAGGGTTGTCCACGCGTCGGCCGTCGGCCATCAGCGGCTCGAGGATCTCCAGCGCCCGTGGCAGGAACGTCGCGCCGAGGAGCACCGGCTCGGGTGCGGGGCCCCGTTCGGCGACCTGGGCGTCGAGACGCTCGAGAACGGGCCAGAGCCGGTCCCCGGCGGCCGCGGCCTCGGGCAAGAGCAGTCCGAGCAGCCCCGCCCCGTCGAACGCCCGGAGCACGCCGGCGGAGGTGCCCGAACGGAGCGCCTCGCCGATCTCGTACGTCAGGCGCGCCGGGGCGGCCTCCCGGATCAGCTCGCGGCAGCGGCCGATGGCGTCCTCCGTGGCCGGGTCGAGCTCGAAGCCGAGCCGGACCGCGTACTCCAGCGCCCGCATCATCCGGACGGGGTCCTCCTCGAACCGCCGGTCGGGATCGCCGATGGTCCGGATCATCCGGCGCTCCAGGTCCTCGAGCCCGCCGACGTAGTCGATCAGGGAGAAGTCGGAGATGTCGTAGAACAGCGCGTTGACGGTGAAGTCGCGGCGGAAGGCGTCCTCGCCCGGGGTGCCGTAGATCGCTTCCTCCTCGACGGAGCCGTTGCCGTTCCCGACCTCCTGTTCCTCGCCGTTCTCCCACGCCGTCTCCCGTTCGGGCTCCCCGGGCGTGGCGCGGAAGGTGGAGACCTCCACGGTCTCGCCTCGGAACAGGACGTGAACGAGACGGAACCGGCGGCCGATGATCCGGGAGTTCCGGAACAGACGGCGCACCTCCCGAGGCCGTGCGTTGGTGACCACGTCGAAGTCCTTCGGCCGCCGTCCGAGCATCAGGTCACGGACCGCACCACCAACCAGGTAGGCCGTGTACCCGGCCTTGCTCAGGCGGTACAGCACCTTGAGTGCGGCCTCGGAGAGATCCTTGCGTGAGATCCGATGCTCGGGGCGGGGGAGGACGCGGGGTTCCGGTACGTTCGCTCTCGTGTGGCTCACTCGCTCACCCGCCTCCCGCGCGGGCCGTTCACCCGCCGATCCGGAGCACGATCTTACCAAACTGCTCCGCGCGGTCGAGCCGTTCGTAGGCGCTGCGGCCCTCCTTCAGCGGGATCACCGAGTCCACCACTGGACGCAGTTCCTTCGCCCGGACCGCCTCGACCATCCTCCGCCAGTCCTCCCGCGAGCCCATGGTGGACCCGATGATCGACAGCTGGTTCCAGAAAACGAGCCGGATTTCCTCGGCGGGGTTGGGGCCGGATGTGGCGCCGCAGGTGACGATCCGGCCACCCTTGGCTGCTGCCTTGAGCGATTGCATCCAGGTGGCCTCCCCGACGGAATCCACCACGACGTCCACGCCCCGCTTGCCGGTCAGCTTTCGGACCGTGCGCGCCACCTCATCGTCGGCGGGGATCGCGTCGTGGGCGCCCAGCTCCAGGGCCCGGCGGAGCTTGTCCTTCGAGCGCGAGGTAACGATCACCCGGGCGCCAGCCATCGTGGCCAGCTCCAGGCACGCCAGGGAGACGCCGCCACCGATCCCGTGGATCAGCACGGTCTCGCCCGGCCCGAGCCCGCCGCGGGCGATCAGCATCCGCCACGCGGTCAGGAAGGTCAGCGGGAGCGCGGCGGCCTCCTCCCAGGAGAGGTGTCCGGGCTTCGGGGTGATCCCCGCGGCCTGGACCACCACGGCCTCGGCGAAGGTACCGTCAGCGTGCTCCCCCAGAATCCCGTACCGGACGCAGAGCGACTGCTCGCCCTTGGCGCAGAACTCGCACCGGCCGCAAGAGATCCCCGGGTCGAAGATCACCTCGTCGCCGGGTGCGATCCCATCCACGCCGGGGCCCACGGCGTCCACCACACCGGCGCCGTCGGCCCCGCCGATGTGAGGCAGTCCGATGGGCACACCGGGCAACCCGCCGAGGACGAACAGATCCAGGTGGTTGAGTGCGGCGGCCATCAGCCGGACCCGCACCTCACCCGGGCCGGGTTCGGGCAAAGGCCGCTCGCCGTACACGATCCGTTCGGTTCCGCCATGCTCCTCGAAATAGAGTGCCTTCATCGAGAGCGTCCCTCCCTGCAATCGAAGCACCCCGCGGATGCGGGGTGCCGTGGTCTCACGTCCGGATGACCGGACGGCGGTTGACCGGGCTCACCGGCCCTCGTCCGCCTCCATCACCTTGGTGGCACCGCCGGGCGCCGCCTTCGTCGCCGTTCCGGAGTTGATGTTGTCCACCAGGAACGTCCGCTGACCGATGGCGGTGCACCCCTTCTGGTGGTTCGATCCGAGCAGCGAGGGATCGCAGTGATCGATCACACCGGAGTACTGGTCGTGCGTGATGACGATCAGCTCATGCTCGCCGTCCGCAAGCTGCGTCGTGTCGAGGTCGAAGGCGAAGCCGCTCCATTTCACCCGGGGAGCATACCCTGCGACCCACGGGTAGTTGTCCCACACCTCGGGGCTGTCGAGGCCGTACTCGGCGTTGCCCATCCAGCGGCCGTCGACCCAGATCTCGACGCCGTCCGTGCCCGGATCGACGTTGTCGACGATGTGCTCCGGATCGATCGCCCACCCGGTCACCTCGATCGTGCCCTGGACTCTCTCGTAGACCTCCGGCGTGTAGATGTCGCCGATCGCCGGATAGTCCGTGTCCTCGTTGCAGTCGATGATCACGGGGATCGTGTCGATGATCGCCTGATGGCCGCTTCGGTCGCCGGCCCGGATCGAGATGTAGTGAAGGCCCTGGAACCCCGGATTGTTCCACACGGCGAACAGGAGCCAGTTGATGTCGAGCGCGAAGATGAACTGGCTGTGCTTGGCGTTGGGGACGTCGGAGTAGAGCCGGGCGATGTCCTGCCGGAGCTGGCCGTAGCAGTTGACCTCGAAGCCATGACCCGTGAAGTAAGGATCCCAGTACCAGCAGGCTCCGTCGTTCGTGCTGATCAGCGGCTCCCCGTCCACGAGGAGCTCCACCCACGCCACGCCACCATCGTCCCCGCTGTCGTCGTTGGCCATGTCCACGTCCAGCACCCAGCCGCGGATGACCTCGACGGCCTGCGGGTCCTCGTACTCGTCGCCCGACCAGCCGCCACCCTGCCAGCAGCCGGAGGCGTAGAAGGTATGGTCCGGCAGCGGGTACTCGATCCGGCCGAACGGGGCCAGGTTCCGGTCGTTGTTGAACACCTGGACGCGCCGCTGGCCGATCAGCCGCGAGGCGCCCTCGTCGTCCCACAGACGGATGCCGATCACGTGGACTCCGTTGGTCAGACGTGCGGTGTTGATGTTGTAGATGAACCCCGCGTACTCCGCGGCGTCCACGCCGGGAAACCGGTTGGCGATGTCGGGACGGTGCATGCCCACGACGGCCTCACCGTACGCGCCGCCGTCCACCACGACCTCGACCCGCTGGACCGAGCCGTCGTCGAGCGCCCACCCCATGATCGGGTAGACGCCGTTCATCGTCCCGTTCCGCTCGGGGTACTCGAGCTCTCCGAACGGCGCCTGGTTGACAGAGTCCACCGTGAACGACCGGTGTCCGTAGTCCTCCACGGTCGAGTCGGAGAACGTCACCCTGAGAAAGAGGGTGTGCATCCCCGTTCCGACGACGTTCCCCCCGAAGGAGGTCCGGAACCCCGGCTTGACGTCTTGAGTTGCCGCATACCAGGGGTAGGCCTGGAGTACGTCGTACCGGGCGATGTCGATGTCCGCCGTGGCGACGAACGCGCCATCGACGTACAGATCGATGTTGCTGACGCCACGTTCGTCGAGGATCCAGCCGGAGACTTCGACGATACCGCTCACCGTCGCGCCATCGGCCGGCGTGTCCAGCCAGAAGATCGTCTGGGCAAAGGCTCCCGCCGGGACCAGCACCACCGCGGCCAACAGCACAACAGCCCTCGTGATCCGACGCATCATTCTACCTCCCAGGGTCACAACCACATCGACCATTGAACTTCTCTCCAAGGCATCTTATACCACCGGCTCGCGGCCGGTCAAACAGTGTGGGGGAAGGCGCGGAACTGGAGGTGAAAGGAGACCGCCTGGAACGCGGCAGGAAGCGCGGGCGATCTCCGGTCATTATTGAGGCAGCAACCGGTGCCGGAGATGGTTGGGGACGCCGGGCTGCGTCTTGTGGAACTGTTTGCCTCGAAGAGTGTTACGGATTGCGAAGACGTGCGGGCAGTGTCCTGCGGGCCGTCGGACCGGTCCACGAAGACGCCTCGCTTCCGCGGCACCTTCGCGCACCGCGGAACCGGTCGTCCCGGCCGGTTCTCTTGGACCGCACCTCGTGCGGCTGTGACGCGGCGCACACGGCGGCGGGTTTTCGTACGGCGCTCGGGGGTCTTGCCGGGACCTCCGGCTCCTCCGGTGGCGTTCCCTGGCGCTGACTCGGGCCGCGGGCGTTCAGAACCGTCCGCCGAGCCGCAGGAGGAGGGAACGGCCCGGGGCCGGGACGGCGTGCTCGTCCGCCGTGGGCAGGTACCACCGGTCCAGGACGTTGGCCAGGCGGATCCGGAGCTCCATCCCGCGCCCGAGGCGGACGCCGCCGCCCACGTCGAGGACCGCCCACCCGCCAGTCTCCCGCTCCGACGGTCCCGGCCGGGTCTTCCGCGCCGTGGCCCGGCCCCGCACGAACCACCACCACCGTTCCCCGGCGCTTCCGGCCACCCCCAGCGAGAGACCCGGCGCCGGGATGTCGTCCACCGGATCCCCGGTGCCCCGGATCTCGCCGTGCTCGCTCCACGCGCCGAGCTCGAGGGCGATCCCGCCCCCGAGGGGAAGGGCGGCCTCGAGCTCGATCCCCATCAGCTCCGCCTCGTCACGGTTGCGGAAGAAGTAGTTCCCCTCATGCTTGTACCGCTCGATCAGGTCATCGATCCGGTACAGGTAGCCGGCCAGCGCCACCGACGCCTCGCCGTGCCGCCACCTGAGAACGGCGTCGATCTGGCGGCTCCGCTCCGGATCGAGGTCGGGGTTGCCCGTGATGAAACCGCGTCCCGTCTCGCCCCGGTAGAACCGGTCCGACAGCCGTGCGTCGCGGAACCCCGAGGCGACCTGCACGGTGGCGTCGAGACCTGTTCCCAGGGGCGCCGTGGCGGCCAGGAACCCCGAGAGCGCGCCGTGGGAGACGGTGCGGCCGGAGAAATACCCGCGGCCGCTGGCGGCCCGGACCGCGTCGGCGCGCACTCCCGCGGAGAGCCGGAACACTCCGGCACGGGACGACAGCCCCGCGTAGAGACCCAGATTCTCCGAGTGCGCCCCTTCCATGGCCATCTCCCGCCAGACTGGGGTCAGCGTCCCACCCTCCCGCTCGAACCGGGTCGCCACCGAGTCCAGGCCGTACCGCCCCCAGCCGTCCAGCCCCACGACGAGCCGGGTTCGCCCAACCGCCCGCTCGGCCTCGAACCGGACACCCCAGTCCCGTGCGTCGGTATCGGTCCGGGAACGGGAGGCCACGCCGCCGGCCACCAGCGTGTCCTTGTCCAGCACGAGCCGCTCGCTGTCCCAGAACAGTGAGGCCGCCAGCCGGTCCCACGCTCCCGGGCCCGGCCGCTCGTACGCCACCGAGAGCCGGTGAGAGTCCTCTTCGGGGTACCACCGGCGCTTCGCGCCCGGGTCCGGCCGGGGCTTGCCGATATCGCGCCCGAGGTCGGAGCGCCAGCCGATCCGGAGCACGCCGGCGCCCAGCTCCCGCTGCCAGGCGAGCCGGAGCCCGGAGCGTTCGGCTCCGCTGTTCGGCACCGTGCCGCGGGGGCTCTCGATGTTCCCAGCATCCCGGTGGTGGACGCCGAGCAGCCCCGCCCCGCCGGCCACCGGTCCGGACAGCTCGGCGCTGGCGCCGGCCTCCCGGGTGGCCGAGCCGCCGAACAGGGCGAACCGGAGCCCGAACGGGGCCCCGGGCTCCGGCATCCGGGAACGCGCCCGGATCACCCCGCCGAAGGCGTCGGAGCCGTACGCCACCGAGCCCGGTCCCCGGACCACCTCGATCTCGTCCACGGTCTCGGGGTCGAGGAACGTCGCCGAGGGTCCGGCCCGGCGCTCGGCCGTCACCCGTCCCTCGTCGAGCAGTAGCAGCGTCCGTCCCTTGGGCAGGCCGCGGAGCGCCGGGACCGCCGACGGCCCCGAGCCGGACACGGAGGCGCCGGGGACGCCGTCCACCGCCCCGGCCACCGTCCGGGGCATCCGCCGTTCCAGGGCGGTCCGGCCGAGTACCGTCGCCTGGGCCCCGGGCGGGACCTCGAGGTCGGGCGGCGAGCCCGAGAGGACCGTGATCGTCTCGCCGAGCGGCTCCACAGTGACGGTCAGAACCCCCTCGGGCAGCGCGGCCACCGTCACGGGGGCATACACCACGCCGTCGGGGCGGGCCACCACGAGTACGAACGGCGGGTCGGGGTCCGGCGTGACCCGGAACCGGCCCTCGCCGTCCGCCACCACGGTCCCCTGCCGGTCTGCCACGGTGATCCGGGCTCCGGCCACGGGGTGTCCGGCCCGATCCACCACGCGTCCCTCGAACGCCCCGGCCGTCAGAGCCGCAAGGCACGCTGCGAGGAACGGACCGGACGTCCGCCAGATCGCCATGGCGTTCAACCCACGCGCCACACCGTGTCGAGCACCGTGCCGTCCACCCACTTGACCACGGCCACGGGCTCGTCGGAGCGCTCCGGTCTCGACGGGACGCCGCAGAGGCGGTCCAGCTCGGCCTTGAGGTCGTGGATGTCGCGGACCGGCAGGTCCGATCCGCGGACGGCGTCCAGCAGGTCCTGCCGCCGGGGGTTGACGGCGATCCCCCGCTCGGTGACCACCACGTCGATCAGCTCCCCCGGTCCGCACAGGGTCGTGACCCGGTCCACGATCACGGGGATCCGGTCGCGGAACGACGGGACCAGCAGCATGGTGGTGCGGGCCGCGAGGCAGTTCTGCCACCCGCCGATCCCGTGGAGGAGCCGCCCGTCGGAGTGGGTGACCACGTTGGCGTTGAACTCCACGTCCACCTCGGTGGCCCCGAGGACCACCACGTCCACCATGGAGGCGAAGTTCCCCTTGCCGTGGTAGTTGTACGAGGTGAACGGCGAGGTGTTGACGTGGCGGGGATCCTCCCGCATGGAGCGCACGCCATCCAGGTCGAACGTCTGCCCGTCTAAGATGTACTCCACCAGCCCGTCCCGGAGCATCTCGACCAGGTACCTGTTGGAGCCGCCCCGGGCGAACCGGGCCGTCACGCCGGCCGAACGCATGATGTCCCGCAGGTAGATGGCGAACGCCAGGGAGGTGCCGCCGGCGCCCGCCTGGAAGGAGAACCCGTCGCGCACGATCCCTGCCGCCTCGCAGAACCGGGCGGCCAGCTCGGCGATCCGCAGCCGGTCGGGGCTCCGGGTGATGCGCGTGGTCCCGGAGACGATCTTCGAGGGGTCGCCGATGGAGTCCACCTCCACCACCACGTCCACGTTGTTCCCCTGGATCTGCCACGGGATGCACGGGAACGGCACGAGGTTGTCCGTCACCACGATCACCTTCTCGGCGAAGATCGAGTCGGCCAGGGCGAACCCCAGGAGCCCGCACGCCGCCGGCCCGTCGAGACCGTGGGCGTTGCCGAACGGGTCCGCCGTGGGCGCGGCGATCACCGCCACGTCGATGTGGACCTCGCCGTCCTGGATCGCCTGCCACCGCCCCCCGTGGGAGCGCAGCACGCCGAGCCCCCGCATCTTCCCCTGGGAGCAGTAGTCGCCCAGCGGGCCGTTCATCGACCCCTCGATGTGGTGGATGACTCCGGACTCCAGGTGCCGGAGCTGGTTGGCGTGGACCGGGAACGACGCCGAGGGGAACCACATCAGGTCCTTGACCCCCAGCCCGGCCGCCGCGTCGAACGCCATGTTGGCCACGGCGTCGCCGTTCCGCAGGTGGTGGTGGGTCGAGACCACCATCCCGTCGGCCAGGCCCACCTTCTCGAAGGCGTCCCGCAGGGTGGGCACCTGCTTGTCGCCGTCCTCCGGGTAGTCCGCGCAGGTAACGATCCGGGGCGAGGCCTTCCGCCCCTCCGGCCGGAACTTCCCGACCCCCAGGTACGGCGTCTGCTCCCGGCCGTTGACCACCTCCGGCACGAGCCGTCCGGCGGCGTTCTCCACCAGCCTCGCCTTCTCAGCCATCGCTCGCCTCCGTCTCGCCGTCGAGCATCCCGGCGGCCCGGGCCAGCGCCACGGTCCGGCGCGCCTGGGCCACCACCGGGGGATCGACCATCTTCGAGCCCACCGCCACGGCGCCGAGCCCCTTCGCCTCCGCCTCGCGGGCGGCCTCGACGATCCTGATCGCCTTCTCGAGCTCCGCCGCGGTCGGGGCCATGGCGCGGTGGACCACCGGCACCTGGGCCGGGTGGATGCACCCGATCCCGTCGAACCCCAGCGCCCGCTCCCGCCGGACGTACGCCTCCAGCCCCTCGGGGTCGTCGATCCCCGAGTACACCGAGGCGATGGGCTGCACCCCGGCCGCCCGGGCCGCGTACACCGTGGTCTGCCGGGCGAGGAAACTCTCCCACCCCTCCGGCGTCCGGGGCGCGCCGAGCTCCGCCGACAGATCCTCGAGCCCCAGCGTCAGCGCCACCACCAGCGGATCGGCGGCGGCGATCTCGTAGGCGTTGTGGATCCCGAGCGGCGACTCGAGGATCGGCATGAGGAACGGCGCGTCGTCGCCCGCCAGCGTCCTGAGGAACACCCCGATGTCCGCCACGGTCTGGGCGTGCTCCACCTTGGGCAACAGGATCGTGTGGGGGTTGTGGGGCGCCAGCGCCTCCATGTCCTCGAGCCCGGGCTCGCCCTGGTTGACGCGGACCATCCGCTCGGCCCCGCCCCAGTCCAGCGCCAGGAGGGCGTTCCGGACGAGGATCCGGGCCGCGTCCTTCTCCGCCGGCGGGACCGAGTCCTCCAGGTCGAGGATGATCCCGTCCGCCCCGTACAGCCCCGCCGAGAGCATCAGCTTCGGCTGGTTGCCCGGGATGTAGAGCCGCGACCGCCGCAACCGCTCCCGCTCCCGCGGCCGGTCGTGCCCCGGGGCCCTCGCCGGGAGGACCGCCTCGCCCTCGAACCCGGCACGCCGCAGGCACGCTTCCACTCGCGCCAGGATCACCCACTCCAGCGCCCCGAAGTCCTCCACCTCGAGAACGCCCGTGGCGGCTCCGAACGCCTCGGCGACCCGGCGCACCGCCGCTTCGATCGCCTCCCCGTAGAGGTAGCCGACCTTGCTCCGGATCCGGAGCTCGAGCGGCCCGTCTCCAGGCTCGTACCGCACCACCAGGTCGGACCGGATCCGGTCACCCGTAGGGCCGGACCGTGCCCCGCGAACCGTCGTGCCCATGCTCGTTCCTCCCCGTGGCCGGCCCGTGCCGGCCCGGTCGTTCGACGCGCGTACCCTACCAAAACGTCCGGTGCGATGCAGCCCAGGCGGGTTCTCCGGCGTCGGATATACGGTGGACTGTTCGTGATGCGGCGCTGACCACCATCCCCGGCGCGGGAAAGCAGAGGATCGCGGTGGGAATACCGGAAACCTCCGGTTCGTTCGGGGACGGATGGAAGGGAGGAACCGATGGCTGACGTCGAACTGAAGGATGCGGTGCTCGAGGCGATGAGGAACGCCAGCGGCCCGGTGCGGCCCGGCGACGTGGCGAAGGCGCTCGGGGTGGACTCGAAGCTCGTCTCGAAGGCGATCAAGCAGCTCAAGGAGGAGGGCAAGGTCCACTCGCCGAAGCGGTGTTTCTGGGCTCCGGCCGAGTAGGCAGCGGTCTGTCGCATACCGCGGGACGTCCCGGCTCCGGATCGCCGGAGCGAGGGGGTTGCGCCCGGTGGGCGTTTGTGCTAACTTCCCCGTCCCACCGCCGGGAAGCAGTGGCGGTTTGTTCTTTCAGAAGTTGCGGGAGAGGGAGTTGGCTAGGCTGGCGTAGCTCAATTGGTAGAGCAGCTGATTTGTAATCAGCAGGTTACGGGTTCGAGTCCCCTCGCCAGCTCCAGTGGAGACCCGGGAGTCGTAAGGATGCAGGGGTTGCCGAGCGGTCAAAGGCAGCAGACTGTAAATCTGCCGGCGTAACGCCTACGGTGGTTCGAATCCACCCCCCTGCACCATGGTCATGGTGAATCGAGCGGTTGCGGGAGTAACTCAGCTGGTAGAGTCACGGCCTTCCAAGCCGTTGGTCGCGGGTTCGAGTCCCGTCTCCCGCTCCAGCAGAAGGTCCGGAACGGAAGCGGATGGGCCCACGTAGCTCAGCCGGTAGAGCACGTCCTTGGTAAGGACGGGGTCACCAGTTCAAGTCTGGTCGTGGGCTCCATTCTTCGGCAACCACGGGGCGTCCGTCACCTCGCGGGCGCGATGACCCGAAACGAACAGAGGGAGGCAAGGATGGCCAAGGAGAAGTTTGAGCGGACGAAGCCGCACGTCAATGTCGGGACGATCGGTCACGTGGACCACGGGAAGACGACGTTGACTGCGGCGATCACGAAGACGTTGGCGGCGAAGGGTTTTGCGGATTTCACGCCGTTTGACGCGATCGACAAGGCGCCTGAGGAGAAGGAGCGTGGGATCACGATCAACACGGCGCACGTGGAGTATCAGACGGAGAACCGTCACTACGCGCACGTGGACTGTCCGGGTCACGCGGACTACGTGAAGAACATGATCACGGGTGCGGCGCAGATGGACGGTGCGGTGCTGGTGGTGTCGGCGGCGGACGGGCCGATGCCGCAGACGCGGGAGCACATTTTGCTGGCGCGTCAGGTTGGGGTGCCGTACATCGTGGTGTACATGAACAAGACGGACATGGTGGACGATCCGGAGCTTTTGGACCTGGTGGAGCTGGAGGTTCGGGAGCTGTTGAGCGAGTACGATTTTCCTGGGGACGACGTGCCGGTGATTCGTGGTTCGGCGTTGAAGGCGCTGGAGAGTTCGGATCCTGACAGTGAGGAGTGCAAGTCGATCTGGGAGCTGGTGGCGGCGATGGACGAGTACATTCCGCTGCCGGAGCGTGACATCGACAAGGATTTTCTGATGCCGATCGAGGACGTGTTCACGATTTCGGGGCGTGGGACGGTTGTGACGGGCCGCGTGGAGCGGGGGATCGTGAAGGTTGGTGAGGAGGTTGAGATCGTTGGGATCCGGCCGACGATGAAGCGGGTTGTGACGGGCGTGGAGATGTTCCGGAAGCTTCTGGACCAGGGGCAGGCCGGGGACAACGTGGGTCTTCTGCTGCGTGGGACGGAGCGGAAGGAGGTCGAGCGGGGGCAGGTGGTGGCGAAGCCCGGGTCGATCACGCCGCACACGAAGTTCCGCGCCGAGGTGTACGTGCTGACGAAGGAGGAGGGCGGGCGCCACACGCCGTTCTTCGAGGGGTACCGGCCGCAGTTCTACTTCCGGACGACGGACGTGACGGGGTCGGTGAGTCTTCCCGAGGGGGTGGAGATGGTGCTTCCCGGGGACAACACGAACCTGGAGGTGGAGCTGATCACGCCGATCGCGATGGAGAAGGGTCTCCGTTTCGCGATCCGTGAGGGCGGCCGCACGGTCGGCGCCGGCACCATCACCGACATCCTGGAGTAGCATCACATGCCCAGAGACATCGTCCACCTCCAGTGCACCGAGTGCAAGCGGCGCAACTACACTGCGACGCGCAACAAGCGGAAGCAGACGTCGAAGCTGCAGCTCAAGAAGTACTGCCGCTTCTGCCGCCGGCACACCCTGCACAAAGAGGTCTAACATGAGCGGAAGTGCAGGCCAGTAGCTCAATTGGTAGAGTCCCGGTCTCCAAAACCGGTTGTTGGGGGTTCGAGTCCCTCCTGGCCTGCCAGTCCTGCTCCCCGGGAGTCAGCGCGATGGATTGGTGGAAGCGCCTGACCGCGTTCCTGCGCGAGGTCGTTGCCGAGACGAAGAAGGTCACGTGGCCCTCGAAGTCCGAGGTCATCGCCACCACGACGGTGGTGATCATCGCCTCGTTCATCTTCGGCATCTACCTCTACATCTGTGATTTCGCATTCTACAAGCTCGTGCACGCCGTCTTTGCGGCGTTCAACGTGTTCTCGTAACGGGGGCCATCGATGGCCAAGCAGTGGTACATCATTCACACCTACTCGGGGTTCGAGGACCGGGTCCGGCAGACGCTCGCCCAGCGCATCGAGGCGCTGGGGATGCAGGAGTTTTTCGGCGAGATCCGCGTTCCCACCGAGACGGTGGTGGAGGTGAAGAACGGGAAGAAGCGCGAGGTCAAGCGTAAGTTCTTCCCGGGCTACGTCCTCATCGAGATGGAGATGACGGACGATGCCTGGCATCTCGTTCGAAACACCCCCAAGGTGACGGGCTTCGTCGGCGCCGGCAAGAAGCCGACTCCGCTGACCGAGGAGGAGGTCAACCAGATCCTCCACCAGTCGGTGGCGGCGGAGGAGAAACCGAAGCCGAAGGAGATCTACGAGAAGGGCGAGAAGGTGCGGATCGCCGAGGGCCCGTTCGCAGGGTTCACGGGTGACGTCGAGGAGGTCAACCTCGACCGCGGAACAGTCAAGGTCATGGTGACGATCTTCGGCCGCGAGACTCCGGTGGAAATGGAGTTCCGCCAGGTGCAGAAGCTCACCTGAGAGGGGAACAATGGCCAAGAAAGTCGTTGGACAGATCAAGTTGCAGCTGCCCGGGGGGCAGGCGACACCGGCGCCGCCGGTGGGCCCCGCCCTGGGACAGCACGGCCTGAACATCATGGATTTCTGCAAGGCGTTCAACGCCAGGACGCAGAACCAGGCGGGCGTGATCATCCCGGTGGTGATCACCGTCTACGCCGACAGGACCTACTCCTTCATCACGAAGACGCCGCCTGCGTCGTTCCTGCTCAAGCAGGCCGCCGGCGTGCAGAAGGGCTCCGGCATCCCGAACCGGGAGAAGGTCGGAAAGGTGACGAAGGCGCAGGTCGAGGAGATCGCGAAGACCAAGATGCCCGACCTCAACACCGATTCCCTCGAGTCTGCCATGGCCACGGTCATGGGCACGGCGCGATCGATGGGGATCGAGGTCGTGGACTAGGAGGTGGCCGATGGCTCGCAGGGGTAAGAAGTATCGCGAAGCGGCCGCCCGGATCGAGAAGCGTCCCTACGCTCTGGAGGAGGCCCTCGACCTCGTCAAGCAGACGGCGTACGCCCAGTTCGACGAGACCGTCGAGATCGCCATGCGCCTCGGGGTCAACCCGCGGCACGCGGACCAGATGGTCCGTGGCACGGTTGTGCTTCCCCACGGGACGGGGAAGACCCGCCGCGTCCTGGTGGTGACCGAGGGGCCGAAGCAGAAGGAGGCCGAGGAGGCCGGTGCGGACTACGTCATGGACGCCGAGGAGGCGGTGACGAAGATCCAGGACGGCTGGCTCGACTTCGATGCCGTGGTGGCGACGCCCGACATGATGCGGCATCTGTCGCGGGTGGGGCGTGTGCTCGGTCCGCGGGGGCTGATGCCGAACCCGAAGTCGGGGACGGTGACCCAGGACGTCGAGGCCGCGGTCCGGGAGATCAAGGCCGGCCGGGTCGAGTTCCGTGTGGACAAGACCGCCATCATCCACGCTCCGGTGGGGAAGGTCTCCTTCCCCCAGGAGAAGCTCGTGGAGAACGCCAGGACCATCGTGGATGCGGTGATGAAGGCCAAGCCGGCGTCGGCCAAGGGCCGGTACGTCCACTCGGTCCACGTGTCCTCCACCATGGGGCCCGGTGTGCAGATCGACCCGGTCAGCCTCGACGTGAAGTAGGAGGGGCCAGATGCTCACCAGACAGGAGAAGCAGGAGCGGGTCCAGGAGCTCAAGGAGACCCTGAGCGCCGTCAACTCGCTCTTCGTCGTGGAGAACCGTGGACTGACCGTCAACCAGGTCAACGAGCTGCGGTCCCGGATCAGGGCGATCAACGCCCGGTACCACGTCCACAAGAACGCCATCGTGCGGTTTGCCGTCAAGGATACGCCGATGGAGGAGCTGACCGAGGACCTGGTGGGACCGAACGCCTTCGCGTACACCGCGGAGGATCCGGTGGAGCTCGCCAAGATCCTGAAGGAGTTCGTCAAGCGGCACGGCCGCCTCTCGTTCAAGCGGGCGTTCATCGACGGCACCGTTGTGACGGCGGAGGAGGCCGAACAGGTGGCCGATCTGCCGTCGAAGGACGAGCTCATCGCCAAGCTGCTGTACATGCTGCAGTCGCCCATCCGGCGCCTGGTCGTCGCGCTCAACTCCCCCGTCCAGGGGCTGGCGAACGCGCTCCACCAGATCGCTGACAACAAGGAAGAATCCTGAGCAACCCCAAGGAGGATTGGACAATGGCCCAGATCGAGCAGATGATCGAGGACATCAAGGGGATGACCGTGCTGGAGCTCAACCAGCTCGTCAAGGCCCTGGAGGACGAGTTCGGCGTCTCGGCGGCAGCCGCTGCGCCGGTGATGGTCGCGGGCGCCGTCGGTGCCGCCGGCGGTGAGGCCGCCGAGGAGAAGACGGAGTTCGACGTCATTCTGAACTCCATCGGTGACAAGAAGATCCAGGTCATCAAGGCGGTGCGCGAGGTGACCTCTCTCGGCCTCAAGGAGGCCAAGGAGCTCGTCGAGGCCGCTCCGACGAAGGTCAAGGAAGGCGTCTCCAAGGAAGAGGCCGAGGAGATCAAGAAGAAGTTCGAGGAAGCCGGCGCCCAGGTGGAGATCAAGTAACGATCGGCCGTTCGTCCGATTCCGCTTCGTTTCGAACTTCGTATGAAGGCGCGGGGGAGGTCTGCCTCCCCGTGCCTGTCGTGTCGCGGAGGAAGGCCTCATGAGCACAGCCCCCAACGAGCGGGTGAACTTTTCAAAGATCCGCTCCTCGATCCCCCTGCCAAACCTGATCCAGGTCCAGCGGGGGTCGTACGAGGAGTTCCTTCAGATGGACCTCCTTCCGGAGGAGCGGGCCGGGAGCGGACTGCAAGGCGTCCTGGGGACGATCTTCCCGTTCACGGACTTCCGTGAGACGTGCGAGCTGCAGTTCGTCCGGTACCAGATCGGGAACTGGGCGTGCCGCTGTGGCCGCCTGGAAGGTCTGGAGCACCTCCGGATCACGTGTGAGGAGTGCGGTCACCGGTTCAAGGCCGGCGATCCGCACGAGGAGCTGGTGGTGTGCCCGGCCTGCGGCCGTGCGAACCAGAACCGGATCGAGACGTGCTCGGTCTGCGGCAGCCCCGTGGGTCTTCGGCTCCCGTTCTCCGCGGAGGACTGCCGGGAGCGCGGGATGACCTACGGCATCCCGCTCAGGATGACGTTCCGGCTGGTGACGTTCGACACCGACGAGGACGGCTCGCGCCACGTCCGTGACGTCAAGGAGGAGGAGCTCTACTTCGGGGAGCTCCCCCTGATGACCGACACGGGCACCTTCATCATCAACGGGACCGAGCGTGTCATCGTCTCCCAGCTCCACCGCTCGCCGGGCGTGTTCTTCACCCTCGAGGGACCGAACCACTATCTGGCGAAGGTCGTCCCGTACCGTGGCTCGTGGATCGAGTTCGAGTACGACAACAAGCAGATCCTGTGGGTGCGGATCGACCGGAAGCGCCGTCTTCCCGGCACGGTCTTCCTCCGCGCGCTGTCGCCGGAGCTCGAGACCAACGCGCAGATCCTCCAGGCGTTCTACACGGGGATCACCGTCCGGCTCGGGAAGAACGGGCAGCCGACGCTCCGGCTCGACCGGCGGCTGCTCGAGCTCGAGAACCGGCGGCAGAAGGGGCTCGGGTTCCGGCGGGCCAAGAACCCGCAGCTGTTCGCGGGGCTCGTGCTCGACGCCGCGCTGATCAAGAAGCTGGAAAAGGCCACCGAGGCGAAGCCCGCGTCGGTCAAGGTCAACCAGGAGGATCTGATCGGTGCGATCCTGCTCGAGGACATCGTCGATCCCGAGACCGGCGAGGTGGTCGCGGCGGCCAACTCCCGGGTGACGGAAGAGCTGCTCACCGTGGCGCTGGAGGCCGGGAAGAAGGAGCTCTTGCTGGCGTTCCCCGAGTGGGATCCCGTGGGCGAGATCCTGCACCAGACACTGGAGAAGGACGGCAGCACGAGCCAGATGGACGCCAGGATGGAGATCTATCGGCGTCAGCGTCCCGGTGATCCGCCCACGGAGGAGTCGGCCACCACGCTGTTCAACGGCCTGTTCTTCGACGAGCGGAAGTACGACCTGTCCGCCGTGGGCCGGTTCAAGCTCAACACCAAGCTCGGGCTGGACAAGCCGCTGGATCAGCGGATCCTGGACGTGGAGGACTTCCTCTCCCTCGTGCGGTACCTGCTCGAGCTCCACAAGGACCTCGGCAGGGTGGACGACATCGACTCCCTGGCCAACCGGCGGGTCCGGACGGTGGGCGAGCTGCTCGAGAACCAGTTCCGGATCGGCCTGGTCCGGATGGAGCGGGCGATCAAGGAGAAGATGTCGATCCACCCGGACATCGACTCGGCCATGCCGCGCGACCTGGTCAACTCCAAGCCGGTGATGGCGGCGGTGGACGAGTTCTTCGGCTCCTCCCAGCTGTCCCAGTTCATGGACCAGACCAACCCGCTCTCCGAGGTCACCCACAAGCGCCGTCTCTCGGCGCTCGGGCCCGGCGGCCTCTCCCGGGAGCGAGCGGGGTTCGAGGTGCGGGACGTCCACTCCACCCACTACGGCCGTATCTGTCCGATCGAGACGCCCGAGGGTCCGAACATCGGCCTGATCTCCTCCCTCTCCTGCTACGCGCGGCTCAACCCCATGGGGTTCATCGAGTCGCCGTACAAGAAGGTCGAGAACGGACGGGTGCTCGACCACGTGGAGATCACCCAGGTGGGCGATACGAAGTTCACCCTGGGCCAGGTCGTGCTGCTGGAGACGTTCGAGAAAGAGAACGCCAAGGCGCGGAAGAAGGGCGGCCGTGAGGCGTGGGGCAAGCCGTACGCCTTCTACCTCCCCGCCTGGGAGGAAGAGAAGCTCAACATCGCCCAGGCCAACGCGCAGCTCGACGAGAAGGGCAACCTGCTCGATGAGAAGATCATCGCCCGGTCCGGCGGCGAGTTCGTGCTGATCGACCGCAACGAGATCGACTACATCGACGTCTCGCCGAAGCAGGTGGTGTCGGTGGCGGCCGCACTGATTCCGTTCCTGGAGCACGACGACGCCAACCGCGCGCTGATGGGATCCAACATGCAGCGGCAGGCGGTGCCCCTCGTCCGGCCCGAGAGTCCCATCGTCGGGACTGGGATGGAGGACGTGGTGGCACGGGACTCGGGCGCCGTGGTCATCTGCAAGCGCTCGGGCGTCGTGGACAAGGTGGACGCCCAGCGGATCATCGTCCGTGTCGAGGGCGAGGGCGACGAGGACTTCGGCGCCGACATCTACCAGCTGACCAAGTACCGCCGTTCCAACCAGAATACCTCGATCAACCAGCGGCCCCTCGTGCGCGAGGGACAGCACGTGGTCAAGGGACAGGTGCTGGCGGACGGCCCCAACACCCAGGACGGTGAGCTCGCACTGGGGCGGAACGTCCTCGTGGCGTTCATGCCGTGGCGCGGGTACAACTACGAGGACGCGATCCTCGTCTCCGAGAAGCTCGTCCGGGAGGACTACTACACCTCGATCCACATCGAGGAGTTCGAGACCTCGGCGCGGGACACCAAGCTCGGTCCGGAGGAGATCACCCGCGACATTCCCAACGTCTCCGAGGCGGCGTTGGCCGAGCTCGACGAGGCGGGGATCATCCGGATCGGCGCCCACGTGCGCCAGGGATCGATCCTCGTGGGCAAGGTGACGCCCAAGGGCGAGACGCAGCTGACCCCCGAGGAGAAGCTGCTGCGCGCCATCTTCGGCGAGAAGGCCGGGGACGTCCGGGACGCCTCCCTGCGATGCCCGCCAGGGATCGAGGGAGTCGTGGTCGGCGTCCAGATCTTCGCACGCAAGGGCGCGGACAAGGATAGCCGCCAGCTGGCCATCGAGGCCGAGGAGATCGAGCGGATCCGCAAGAACTCCGAGGACGAGAAGCGGATCATCCTGGAGGTCCGGGACTCCCGGATCGAGCGGCTGCTCCGGGGCGTCACGGTGACGGCCGACGTCCTCTCCGACAAGGGCGAGGTCCTCGTCCGGAAGGGTGAGGCGCTGACGCCGGAGACGATCCGCTCCCTCAAGCGGTCCGAGTTGATCGCCCTCCCGGTGGAGGACCCGGTCCTGCTCGACAAGGTCCGTCTCCTCGTGCGGCAGGCAGAGTCCCAGATCGAGGTGCTCGAGCAGCTCAACCAGGAGCGGATCGAGCTTCTCCGGCAGGGCGACGAGCTCCCGCCGGGCGTCATCAAGCAGGTCAAGGTGTTCGTCGCCATGAAGCGCAAGCTCCAAGTCGGCGACAAGATGGCCGGGCGCCACGGGAACAAGGGCGTCATTTCGAACATCCTGCCGGTGGAGGACATGCCGTTCCTCCCCGACGGAACCCCCGTGGAGATCGTGCTGAACCCGCTGGGCGTGCCCTCGCGGATGAACGTCGGCCAGATCCTGGAGACCCACCTTGGGTGGGCCGGCCGGGAGCTCGGGATGCGCTTCTCCACGCCGGTGTTCGATGGCGCGACGGAGGACGAGATCCACGAGATGCTGGCCCAGGCGGGGCTGCCCGAGGACGGCAAGAGCCTGCTCTACGACGGACTGACCGGCGAGCCGTTCGAGCAGCGTGTGACGGTGGGTTACATCTACATGCTCAAGCTCTCGCACCTCGTGGACGACAAGATCCACGCGCGCTCCATCGGCCCGTACTCGCTGATCACCCAGCAGCCGCTGGGCGGCAAGGCCCAGTTCGGCGGGCAGCGGTTCGGCGAGATGGAGGTGTGGGCCCTGGAGGCGTACGGCGCCGCCCACATCCTCCAGGAGCTCCTGACCGTCAAGTCCGACGACGTGGAGGGACGGGCCCGGGTCTACGAGGCCATCGTCAAGGGCCAGGTGCCCGAGGAACCGGGTATTCCGGAATCGTTCAACGTCCTGGTCCGTGAGCTGCAGGCGCTTGCGCTCGACGTCGAGCTGCTGCAGCAGGATGAGGAATGAGGGGGTCGGCGATGGAGCACACGAGGCTGAACGAGGTCCGCAACTTCTTCGAGAAGCCGAAGCCGCTCAACGACTTCAACGCTATCCGGCTGCGGCTGGCCAGTCCGGAGAAGATCCGTTCCTGGTCGTACGGCCAGGTGACCAAGCCCGAGACGATCAACTACCGGACGTTCAAGCCGGAGCGCGACGGCCTCTTCTGCGCCAAGATCTTCGGCCCCGTCACGGACTGGGAGTGCCTCTGCGGCAAGTACAAGCGCATGAAGTACGCGGGTGTGGTCTGCGACAAGTGCGGCGTCGAGGTGACCAAGTCCAAGGTCCGGCGGGAGCGGATGGGCCACATCGAGCTCGCGGCGCCGGTCTCCCACGTCTGGTTCTTCAAGGGTCTCCCGTCGCGGATCGGGCTCCTGCTCGACATGACGGTCCGGGACCTCGAGCGCGTGCTCTACTTCGAGGCGTACGTCGTGGTCGATCCCGGCGACACGGCGCTCGGCGAGAAGCAGGTCCTGACCGAGGAGGAGTACCGCGAAGCCAGGGAGGAGTACGGGGAGGCGTTCGTCGCCCGGATGGGCGCCGAGGCGATCCGCGACCTCCTCCAGCAGCTCGATCTCGACGAGATGGCCGCGGAGCTCCGGATGCTCATGCGGACCGAGACCTCGGTGCTGCGCCGGCAGAAGGCGGCCAAGCGGCTCAAGCTCGTGGAGGCGTTCCGCCGGTCGGGAAACCGTCCCGAGTGGATGATCCTCGAGGTCATCCCCGTGCTGCCGCCCGAGCTGCGGCCGCTGGTGCCGCTGGACGGCGGACGGTTCGCCACCTCGGACCTCAACGATCTCTACCGCCGCGTCATCAACCGGAACAACCGTCTCCGGAAGCTGCTGGAGCTCCGGGCGCCGGAGGTCATCGTCCGCAACGAGAAGCGGATGCTCCAGGAGGCCGTGGATGCCCTGTTCGACAACGGCCGGCGCGGCCGCGTCATCAAGGGTTCCAACAACCGGCCGCTCAAGTCGCTGTCGGACAACCTCAAGGGCAAGCAGGGACGGTTCCGCCAGAACCTGCTCGGCAAGCGCGTGGACTACTCGGGCCGTTCGGTCATCGTGGTCGGGCCGAGCCTCAAGCTGCACCAGTGCGGCCTGCCCAAGAAGATGGCGCTCGAGCTGTTCAAGCCGTTCGTCTACCACGAGCTCGAGAAGCGTGAGCTGGCCACCACGATCAAGATGGCCAAGGAGCTCGTGGAGGAGCAGACCCCCGAGGTGTGGGACGCCCTCGAGGACGTCATCCAGGAACACCCCGTCCTGCTCAACCGGGCCCCGACGCTCCACCGCCTCGGGATCCAGGCGTTCGAGCCGGTGCTCGTGGAGGGCAAGGCGATCAAGATCCACCCCCTCGTCTGCGCCGCGTACAACGCGGACTTCGACGGCGACCAGATGGCGGTCCACGTGCCGCTGTCGCCCAAGGCGCAGCTCGAGGCGCACATCCTGATGATGTCCACCCACAACATCCTGTCCCCGGCCCACGGCCGCCCGCTGGCGGTGCCGAGCCAGGACATGGTGCTGGGCACCTACTACCTGACGACGGAGAACCCGTTCGCGAAGGGTGCGGGCAAGGTGTTCGCCTCGGCGGACGAGGTGGCGCTGGCCCACGGGGCGGGGATCGTGGCCACCCAGGCGCCGATCCAGCTCCGGTACACGGGGCGGCTGATCGACCTGGTGGCCCAGGGCGGCAGCCAGGACATCCTCCACGCCGACCAGATCGAGGTGGAGGACATGCTGCTCGAGACAACGGCCGGCCGGGTCCTGTTCAACATCGAGCTGCCGGACGGGTTCCCGTTCATCAACGGCCAGCTCAAGAAGAAGGGGCTCCAGAGCCTCGTGGCGTACGCCAACATGCACCTGGGCCCGGAGGCCACCATCGAGCTGCTCGACCGGCTCAAGGAGATCGGATTCGGGTACGCCACCCGGTCCGGGCTCTCCTTTGCGGCGACCGACATGGTCATTCCCGAGTCCAAGCAGAAGTTGCTCGACGAGGCGTACAAGGAGCTCGAGGAGGTCGAGCGGCAGCGGGCCGCGGGCCTGATCACCGCGGGCGAGCGGCACAACAAGATCATCCACATCTGGCACCGCGTCACCGAGCAGGTGGCCCGCGAGATGTTCGCCCAGATGTCGGAGATCGACCCAGTGACGGGCGAGCACAACCCCGTGTTCATGATGGCGGACTCCGGCGCCCGGGGCTCCCGGGAGCAGATCCGCCAGCTCGCCGGGATGCGCGGCCTGATGGCCAAGCCGTCGGGTGAGATCATGGAGACGCCGATCACGGCGAACTTCCGCGAGGGGCTCTCCGTCCTGCAGTACTTCATCTCGACCCACGGCGCACGCAAGGGCCTGGCCGACACGGCGCTGAAGACCGCGGACTCCGGGTACCTGACGCGCCGGCTCGTGGACGTCTCCCAGGACGTCATCGTCGTGGAGCACGACTGCGGCACCGAGGACGGCATCAACGTCACGGCGATCATGGAGGGCGGCGAGATCCTCGAACCGCTCCGCGACCGCCTGGTTGGGCGCGTGGCCGCCGAGGACGTCTACGACCCGATCGAGGGCACGCTGATCTGCGCCATGAACACCGAGATCACCGAGGCGCTGGCGCAGCAGATCCAGGAGGCCGGCATCGAGCGGGTCAAGATCCGTTCGGCGCTGACCTGCGAGACCGAGCGGGGCGTCTGTCAGCTGTGCTACGGCCGGATGCTGGCCACGGGCCGGCTGGTGGAGCTCGGGGAGGCCGTGGGGATCATCGCGGCCCAGTCGATCGGCGAGCCGGGCACCCAGCTGACCATGCGGACGTTCCACTACGGCGGGACGGCGACCCGTGGCGGCGAGTCCAGCCGGCACGTGGCCTCCCACAGCGGCCGGGTCAAGTTCATCAGCATCTCCACCGTGGTCAACCACGAGGGCCAGCGGGTCGCCATCTCGCGGACCGGCAAGGTCGTCATCGTGGACGACCGGGGGCGTGAGAAGGAGCGGTACTCCGTCGCCTACGGCTCGATCCTCCTCGTCGAGGAGGGCGAGGCCGTCGATCCCGGTACGCCGCTCGTCGAGTGGGACCCGTTCACCACGTCGATCCTGACCGCCATCGCGGGCCGGGTCCAGTTCGTCGACCTCGTCGAGGGCGAGAACGTCCGGGAGGAGATCGACCGGATCACGGGCCACGCCCACAAGATCGTCATCGAGCCGCTGGGCTCGGGCAAGCGGATCCCGACGCTCGTGGTGGTCAACGAGGAGACCGGTGAGGAGCGCCGGTACCAGCTCCCGATCGGGTCCCACCTGATGGTGGCCGAGGGGGCCGAGGTCGCTCCCGGCGACGTGCTGGCCAAGATCCCCCGCGAGGTCTCCAAGACCAAGGACATCACGGGCGGTCTGCCGCGCGTGGTAGAGCTGTTCGAGGCGCGCAAGCCGAAGGAGCCCGCCGTCGTCTCCGAGATCGACGGGATCATCCGGATCACGGAGCCGGTCCGCGGCCAGCGCCGGATCGTGGTGGAGGGCGAGGACGGGGAGCGGCGCGAGTACGCCATCCCGCGGTACGCCCACGTCTCCGTCCAGGAAGGCGAGTTCATCCAGGCGGGCGACCCCATCACCGAGGGGCCGATCAACCCCCACGACATCCTGGCGATCCTCGGCGAGAAGGAGCTCCAGCGGCACCTCGTGGACAAGATCCAGGAGGTCTACCGCTCCCAGGGCGTCGCGATCAACGACAAGCACATCGAGGTGGTGGTCCGCCAGATGATGCGGTTCGTCAAGGTCGTCGACCCCGGCGACACCGACCTCCTGCTGGACCAGCAGGTGCCGCGGTACCTGTTCCGCAAGGAGAACGAGCGGGTGGTGGCGGCGGGCGGCCAGCCCGCGACGGCCAAGTCGCTCCTGCTCGGGATCACCAAGGCCGCGCTGGCCACCGAGTCGTTCGTCTCGGCGGCGTCGTTCCAGGAGACCACGCGGGTCCTCACCGAGGCCGCCGTGGCGGGCAAGGTGGACAACCTCCACGGGCTCAAGGAGAACGTGATCGTCGGCCGGCTCATCCCGGCCGGGACCGGGACCCCGCGCTACCGCGCGACGGTGATCGAGCCCGTTCCGGAAGAGGAGATCGAGCAGCCGGCCGAGCCGGAGCCCGAGGAGCTCTACCCGGACCTCGCCGAGCGTGCCGCGGCCATCCTCGACACCAGCGGCGGCGAGACGCCGTCGGACTCCTGACCGGCGCCTCGGCGCCTTCCACGGACCCCACGGCCCCGGGCTCGCCCGGGGCCGTTTCCATCGATGGATGAGGTCCTCGCGCTGCCCCGTGGCGTGGTGATCCCTCCCACTTGTCATTGCGAGCCGGACTCCGCAAGGAGAACGGCGAAGCAATCCCTGGCAGCTTGTTGCGCGCTCCGGCTGCCACCGGCAGCCTGGCGTGCGGCCAACCGGCGGCCGGCCCCCGCGCTTCGCGCGGGCTGCGCGCCTCGCCCGCGCGTCCCGGTGGGAGCGAGCTCCCCCCGGGCCGCCCGTGCGACGCGCTGGCGCCGCCTCCGGCGTCGCTGCCGGCCGCCTGGGCTTCGTTGGAGGGCGTTCGGGTCATCGACTTTGAATGAACGGGGCCGCGAGTCTCGCACCCCGGGACCGCCCCCGCCGCGGCCGCTTCGTCGTCACGACCGCCAGGTCAGTTTCTCCTCGCGCCCTTGCGGGAACGGCCCCGGGGCA
>Ga0256835_1000264_pt1 | contig 41736 bp, 38 predicted proteins | sample PIR30metaG_FD_185972 | JGI IMG/M metagenome (GOLD analysis project Ga0256835, IMG submission 185972) | Hydrothermal vent microbial communities from East Pacific Rise, Pacific Ocean - PIR-30 | ecosystem: Environmental > Aquatic > Marine > Hydrothermal vents | place: Pacific Ocean: East Pacific...
TGGTCCCGTACCTGATGCCCAGTCTACATCCTACCATGCCGGAGACCAGCATGTTCATCAGGGGAGGGCTCACCCCCCTGATCTTCGGGGGCAGGATCATCTTGGTCTCACTGGAAGGCGCACTCCTGGCCCTCCTCATCAGGTCCGGAGGCGCGAGGAGCGCGAGGCTCGCGGTCATCCCCGTGGTTCTGGTGGCCGTGCTGCTGCTAGCGATGCAATTACCCCCCAATCTCGTGGGAGGCGCGAGCGGAACGTTCAAGGTCCAAGTTATCTCAGGCACGGTGGAGAACGGGACCCTCCACCTGAAGGTGAGGTCCTCTCAGGGGACCTACGACCTCCTCTATAGAGGGAGACCGCCGATAAATCCGCTCTTCGTCACGTTCGGTGGAGAGAGGAGGCTCACCTTGGAGAAGCACTGGCTGCTGGTGGAGGGGAAGGTCGAGGACGGTACCATACTGGCGAGCAGCCTGAAGCTGATACCCTACTGGGGGAATCCCGTCAACTCGATGATATACGCGCTAACCCTTTTCACCCTCGCCTACCTGGCAGGGAGGGAGAGGAAATGAAGGGAGTGATACTGGCAGCGTCCATAGCCTTGGTGGTTCTCTTGGTGGGATACATGGCCATAACCTCCAGCTCGTACGAGCAGGTATCTCAGCTCGCCAAGTACAGGAAGCCCACGATGGTCACGGTCAGAGCGCTGGTGGCGGATATCAAGACCTTTCCCGAGAAGGACCTGATACTCTTCGTGCTGAAGGACGAGAACGGGAGCAAGATCTACGCCTTTTACGGCCTCACCAGATTCATCAGCCAGTACGGGGCCCCTCCATCACACTCGACGGTGGAGCAGGAGGTCATCATGAGGGGGATGTTCTACCCCGAGAGGATGGGGGACGTTTTGGGGAGGATGGAGATAAAGGAGATCCTGCAGGGATGCCACAAGGCCTACGAGGCCCCTCCGGCCACGGGTGGTTGAGTGCTACTCGAGTTCAGGGACGTGTGGAAGAGCTTCGGGAACGGGTACGTGATAAGGGGGATCACCCTCACCTTAGACAGGGGAGAGTTGGTGGCGATAGTGGGCCCCAACGGGTCCGGGAAGACGACGATCCTGAGGCTCGCCTCGGGCCTCATAGCGCCCTCGAGGGGAGAGGTCTTAGTGGGAGGGAAGGACGCTAGGAGACCCGCTGCCAAGGCCCTCCTAGGTTATGTCCCCCACTACCCGCCCCTCTACGGGGATCTGACCGTTCGGGAGAATTTGATCTACTACGCAGGCCTCTACGGGTATGCCGACCTGTCAAACGTGGAGCCCATCTTGGGGGAGCTCGGTCTGGACGCTTTCTTGGATCGGAGGGTCGCTGAGTTGAGCTACGGGTGGAGGAAGAGGGTGGACATGGTGAGGGCCCTCCTCCACGACCCACCCCTGCTCCTCATTGACGAGCCGTTCTCTGGATTGGACGACGCGGGGAGGAGGTGGCTGGTCGATTTCCTCACCCGGTCGGTATCAGCGGGCAAGACGGTGGTCATGACATCGCCTAGGGCCGATGTGGAACTGGAAGCGAAGGTGTACGAGATCAGGGAGGGGAGATTGAGTGCTGTTACAGGTTAAGAGGATCCTGTGGAAGGATCTGAAGCTCGAAGCTAGGAACCTGCCGGAGCTGGGCGGGGCGGCCATATTTTCCGTGGCATCGTCGAGCCTGCTGGGCTTCTCACTGAGCAGGTTGCCGGTGGAGGATCCCCTTCCCCTGGCCGGGACCGGCCTCATGCTGATAGCGCTCTTCCTCTCGGTCTTCACCTCGGTCATGACCGTCGTGAGGGAGGAGGATCTGGGCACCCTCGACGGGGTCAGGATGTCACCTGTTGAACCGGTGACGTTCTTCCTGGCGAAGCTCCTGCTGGCCTTCTTCCTCCTCGAGACCCTGATCACTCTGTCCTTCTTGACCACCGTGGGCCTGTCCGGCTGGACCGAGGGAGCTCTATACCTCTACTCCCTCGTGACCTCCTCAGGAGTCTATCTGGCGTCCATATCCGCCCTCTCTTCAGCTATATCCGTCTACCTGAGGGCAAGGGGGATTCTTTTGCCGACGATGATCCTCGTGCTGAGTCTTCCGATCATTCAGGAGACCCTCTCGTTCCTTACCTCCGGGGATTACTCCCGAGCCCTCATCCTAGCTGCGTCGGGTCTCCTGTTCTCCCTGATCGCCTCCTGGCTGGCTGGCTACGTTCTGGAGGTGTGAGTCATGAGGGTAAGCTATCAGAGCATCTTGGCCATCGTCATCGTGCTAACTTCCGTGGGTCTCGGCCTCCTGGTCTCGTTCAGCAGCAAGGGCGTGGCCATACAGATCTCCGCAGGGGAGCTGGACAGGCGGCTCAAGGAAGGGTTGGTGGCCGTCATGTTCTGGAGCGAGACCTGCTCCTCCTGCGAGCTGATGAAGCCCTACTGGATGCAGGTGGAGGCCTCCCCACCTAAAGGCGTCCGGGTAGTGGATGTGCCCCTAGTCCCCGGAGAGACCGATCGGCTCTTCATGGAGTACGGGGTCACGGAGACCCCAACCTTCTTAGTCCTCAGGGACGGCGCCGTGGTGGCCAAGATCGTGGGCCCGGTTCAGTCCGACGATCCGGCCCTCTACTTCAGGAAGTGGATCGAATCGGCAGCTAAGATGACTAGCACGTCCAACGAGCAGGTCTCGGGATGGGAACCGGCCACCCTAGCCCTGCTCCCCTTCTTGGGCGCGCTGGTCGCTCTATCCCCCTGCTCGGCGCCCATTGTCGCTGCCTACGCCACCATGGGAAGGGTGAGGGGGAAGGGAGACTACGCGGTCTGCTTGGGCTCCTCGTTCGTCGGTACCATGGTCCTAGGTTCCCTGATGGTCATCGCAGCCTCCTTCGTTGCGGGCCTCATCAAGGGACTGACCTTCGCCTTGGCCGTGGCCGCTATACTGTTCGGGTCGCTCACCATTTTCACCGCCTCTGAATCCTGCCCCTTACCGGGCCAGAGGGTTAGGGGGCTTCTATCATCTGGCCTACCAGCAGCGTGCTTCAGTTTCGGTCTGGTATCCCTCCAGTGCAGCCTCCCCTTACTCGCTGGCTACATAGCGCTCATAAGCGCGACCGGCGATGTGCTCGCCGGGGTCACGGGCGTGGCCCTGCTCGCGCTGGGCATGGCAGCCGCATTAGTTGCCTCCCTTTACCTAGCGAAGAGAGCGACCGGAGCCTTCTCCAAGGCCATGAAGAACCCCGCCTGGCTGGAGAGGATAAGCGGCGGCATACTCGTGGCCCTAGGTATCTACCTCTTGCTCGTGGGGTGAACTCATGCACTACACGGGATTGATAGCTCTTCTGGGTGGCGCGGTCCTCCTCGTTGATGTCGCATACTCCTCTATCAAGGGGAGGATAGTCAAGCTCGGACTCGCGGCCTACGCGATCATCCTAGCCGACTGGCTCCTCTACGTGTGGGCCTTCGTGACCCAAGATTACACGCTCAAGCCCGTCTACGAAACATCGTCTATGGGACTTCCCCTCATATTCAAGATAGCCTCGAGCTGGTCCAGCGGGGGCGGGAGCCTCTTCCTCCTGACCACGGTCTTGGCCACCGTGGCGCTCATCCACAGGAGGTACCACAGGGATACGGTGTTGAACGCCGGGTACGGCGCGCTGATACTCTCATCCCTAGCCCTGGCGTTCCTGAACGGTGCCTTCGAGTCCTTCCACGGTGCTGTGGCGACTGGCATGGGGCTGAACCCCCTGCTGAAGAGCCCTTGGATATACCCTCACCCCCTCTCGACCTTCACCGCCTACGCCTTAATCGCCGCCTCGGCCGTCTCCCTGTACAGCGGGCACGAGAAGGCAAGTGATCTACTGGCTAGGGCCGGATGGCTCCTGCTGACCCTAGGTATAGCTATAGGAGGCTACTGGAGCTACGTTACCTTCGGATGGGGAGGCTACTGGGCCTGGGATCCGGTGGAAACGGCTGAGCTGACCCCCTGGCTTGCCCTGACTGCGGCATTCCACGTCAAGTCCCTGGACAGGAAGCTCTCCTACGCCACTCAGATGACTGCAGCGGGTAGCGTCTTCCTAGCCATACTCGTCACTAGGGTGGGCATCTCCCCGCTCCACAGCTTCGCCTCCCCCCAGTCCATGACCAGCGCGCTGACGCTCCTGTTCACCTTCCTCTTCATAGCCGAGGGCATAAGGGGATCTAGGGGGGCTGGTACCGGGATAGGAAAGGTGACCTCCAGTCCTTACAGGACGGGACTCGTCCTCTCATACTTCTCTCTGTTCATGATGTTCTTGGTGCTCTTCTCGGTGCTAGCTGGCGGGTCCATAGGCAGCGCCTTGGGTATGAGGATCGATGTCCCCCAGATGGACTCCGGCATAGACTTCTTCCACCCGGTCCTCTTCCCCTTCGCCCTCCTGCTCATGGTCTCCCTCCCGATGTGCACCTTGGGGGCGAGACTCGGATGGAGGGAGATACTGGGGGTGATAGAGGGTCTCTCAATAGTATCAGCAATCCTCCTCTACCTGACCTTCAAGAGGGACATCATCTGGTCGCCGGCGAGCTCGCTCACCACGAACCTCATCATATCGATATTGCTTCCCTTTACCGTGGCTGGCCTCTTCTCGGGGCTAGCGGCCCTCTACATATACGCTAGGGACAGGTTAAGTACCATGTCCTCGGTGTCGCTGCTGCACGCAGCAATGGCCCTCACGATGCTCGGCATACTCATGAGTGGACCCTTTGCCTACAACAGGTCTTACTTCAGGGATGTGACCCTCCCCTACGGTCAGGAGCTGGATGTGGACGGATTGGGAATAGAACTGAGGGGATACGAGTACAGCCTCTACGGCGGTAAGGTGGACCTCTACACCCCCTACGTCGGGAAGTCGGACATATACAGGAGGGCGAGCCTCGTCATGCTATCCTTGGTGATCAACTTCGGGAATGCCCTGCGGGAGATGAAGAAGGGAGAGAAGCGGCTGGAGGAGGCAGGCATCTTGGAGATATACAGGGGTCTCAAGGGAGGTGTCAAGATGAGCGGGAGCTACAGAGCGAACGCCAGCGCCATCCTGACGGAGATCACCAACGCTTCCAAGGAATCCAAGGATCTGGGTGAGGTATCTGTTTCGATCTCGGATCCCGTGATCGCCGCCTTCTTGGGCGCCACTGCCAATGGAACCACCCTTAGGATGATAGTAGTGGGGAACGTGACCCTTGAAGGTAACTTGAACGGAATGAGGGCCTCTCCATCCATGATGGTGAACCTCACCTTCCGGAGACCCCTCCTCCTGAGCGCCCCTAACGGGACGGTGGAGATAGTGAAGGCATCCCTCGTATTCTTCGACATGCTGGAACAGGGTCACTCCCTGCCCAAGAACCTCAACGGCACCATAGTGGCCCCGAACTCGACTCTCGTGATCGAGAAGGGAGTGTATCACGGGGAGAGGGATGTGGAGATACCGGCAAACATGAAGGGAAGGGACGTGATCCTCTACGTGGCGTTCACTCAGGGCGGGATCTCGTCCGATGTAATGAAGATACTCGAGGACCACGGTCTGTCCAGATTGCTCACCAACGAGACATTCACCTCGAAGCTGTTGAACGACCTGCTTCCCGGAAACTGTAAGGAGCTGATCCACCAGCGCCAGGCGGAGGCCATCAATTGCCTGGGATACCTCCCCATACCTAAGGAGTTGCCGGAGGGTGCGAAGCTCTCCCTAACGCTGGAGGCTGGGGACTCGGAGAAGCTGCTGGAGATAAGGTTCGATGCCAACGGTGAGGCTCAGGGCATCCACGGGCTGGTCGCCCACGTACTGACAGTACCCAGCGGCTTAGGCGACCTGTACATGGTATTCCATCCCCCAGTCGTCAAGGACAGGAAGTGGAGCATAGGTTTCCACGAATTGATGGTTTACTACCTCCATGAGTCGTTCAAGGGGATCACCGAGGAGCAGAAGCTCGCCCTGGCTTCGCTCTTCACCACCGCCTACTTGGGTCAATCGGTGCAGGAGGAGATGTTGCTCCCCTACACGCTGGACCTCTACGACCTGGCCCACCGCTTCGATCCCTCTAACTCGACCCTCATGACCTCAGGCGCCTTCGTCCAAGTGAAGGTGATACCGTACGTCCAGCTGCTATGGTGGGGGGTAATCCTCATGGCCCTCTCAGAGCTCTACCTGATAATCGAGGGGCTGAGGAGATCGAGAAGGGCCTCAACCCCCGAGGAACAGCAGGCCTATCTGGACAGCGAGCCAGAACGAGATGGGAACGGTGAGCCCGGGGAGGGATCTGCCAGTCCTGTAGAGGGCCCAAAGAGTCAGTAAAATACCAGCGTTCAGAGCTATAAGAGGTAGGAAGGAGGAGGGGATGGGAAGGGATCTGAAGGAGACGGCTGCCGCCATGGAATAGCAGAACACATCCCCGACTCCCATGGAGACGTCCCCGTGGAACACCATGAGGGGATCCAGGGGGTCCTCTTGGGAGACCATCAGGAGCTCGCTCAACGGTCCCTTGAACACCGAATAAGCGTCGTATAGGGCGAGACCCCCGAGAAGGAAGTATATGAAGAGGTCGTTGAAGAAGACCACGAAGAGGTAGGCCAGCGAAGCTGAGAGGAGGGACTTGGCTAAATTGCCTATCGAATCCCTGCGGAAACTGAGCCAGGCAACGATAACAGCTAGAAGCAACTCTAAGGGCCAAGGAAATGATATGAAGGCGCTGATAAGAGTATCTAGAGAGATAAACGTAGAATACACGAAGAAGACGCCGATCATGACCCTTATCAATCGGATCCTCCTCTTCCTGACTAGGTAAACCATCAGGACGGCCATGCCGAATACCAGCGCTATGTAGGCTAGGGAGAGGCCCGCGGATTCTTGAACCGATAGCTCGACCTCCGGCCGTGGCCTAGTGTTTAATACTACCAGTCCAGCGAATATCTCGGCCATAAGAGGCCAAAGAACGACTGCATATCTCTTCACCGCTGACCCTCCTTCTTCCTCGACGCGTGTCCACTTGATGACCACAACTGGTCAGGAGGTTTAAATTTCTTTACGGGGAGTGAAAGCTAACAGGGTGCCTAAAAATATGAAGGAAGAGGTCGTGACAGTCGAAAACCTCAGAAAAAGCTACGAGACCTACTTAAGGAGGGGATTATTTGCTAGAGAGAGGAAGATCGTGGAGGCTCTGAAAGGAGTTTCCTTCCGCATATATCGGGGCGAGGTATTCGGACTGCTCGGACCTAACGGGGCAGGAAAGACGACCACCGTGAAGATACTGAGCACCCTCCTACTGCCTGACTCGGGAGTGGCTACAGTTCTGGGATACGACGTCGTCAAGGAGGCTGTCGAGGTGAGGAGGAGGATTGGCGTCTCTCTAACCGTGGAGAAGGGCTTCTTCTGGAAGCTGACTGGAAGGGAGAACCTGATGTACTTCGGCATGCTCTACGGTCTGGATGGCCCGGAGCTCAAACAGAGGGTTCAGAGGATGCTGGAGCTCGTTGGATTGGAGGAGCTGGGTTCCTCTGATAAGCTCTACGAGGAGTACTCCCTCGGGATGAAGGCTAGGCTGAGCATAGCGAGAGCTTTGCTCACTGATCCCGAGCTGCTGATACTTGATGAGCCCACTCTGGGACTAGATCCACCGTCGGCGAGGCTGTTGAGGGAGCTCCTAATCAGGGTGGCTCATGAAGAGGGGAAGACCGTTCTGATAACGACGCACAACATGTTCGAGGCCGAGATAGTGTGCGATAGACTGGCTATAATAAATAAGGGAACTATAGTGGCGATGGACACCGTTGACGGCCTTAAGAGGCTCGTATCCGAGGACATAACTCTCGAGATGCTGGTCGTGCTGCCAGCCAAGGTCAGCCTCAAACAGCTCAGGGAGGAGATATCCGAGGTGGTGTCCGGGAGGGTGGAGGTCGACCCGACGGAGGAAGGTACCAGAATAAGGGTCGTCATGAAGCCTTCAGAGAAGGAGCAGGCCACTCAAGAGATGCTCAGGAAGCTTCACTCCATGGGATGCTCCGTGAGGAGGATAGAGGTGAAGGAACCCACCCTAGAGGATGTCTTCATCGAGCTCACGGGAGGAAAGTGAGATGGGTCTGTGGACCCTCCTGAAGTCTGGGCTGATTCTGGATATATACTTCTTCAAGAACAACAGGGCCCAGCTAGTCTCGATGTTCGCGTGGCCTTACATACTCTTGGTCCTCATGCTCGGCATGGGGTTCCTATTCGGTTCAGCGGAGACCTTCAAGTCTAACGTGGGCGTCGAGGCAGATCCTGTGGTGTTCTTCGTCGCCTCGACGCTGATAGCCATGGCCTCCATGTCCGTCATGTGGGAGGTCGGGGGTACGGTTCTCTTCCACAGGTGGACTGGGACGCTCCCATACATGCTGATCGCCCCTTATAGGATCTCCGTAACGCTGGTGATGTCCTACATACCTAGATACCTTCTATGGTCCTTCATGCAACTCGCTGAATTTGTCCCCGTGCTCATATGGAGAGAGGGCCTGGTGGGAGGGCTGGCTGATGCACTGGTGATGGGCCTGGCCATCGTTATAGGGATGCTGCCCCTGTTGGGCTTCGCGGCGATATTCGGCTCCTTCCTCCTGACGATAAAGGAGGAGACTAACGTTCTCAGCTGGCTCAATCCCATAGTCCTGATACTATCCGGAGCATTCTACCCGGCCTATCTCTTTCCCCTCTGGGCTAGATTCCTATCCATGATCCTGCCGACCACTTACACGTTCGAACTGGCACGTATCTCGTCACTGCTGGGAGCGCCGAAGCTCGCAGAGATGACCTTCCTGATAGCTGTACTGCTGGGAATGTCCATCTTCTACAACGCACTGTCCTTCACTCTCATGGGGAAGGCTGAGAAGAAGGCCCTGAAGAGCGGAGCGGTGTGATCATGTGGGTGAAAGTGAAGGCGATAATCTGGCTCCACACCTTGAGGCTGTGGAGGTACGGGATGAGCTTCATCAACATGGTGCTCTCCCAGATGCTATGGATACTTCTCTTCATCATGGGCGTCCTCCTGTTCGTTCCTCCGGAGCACCTGACCGTCGCACTGAGGATGGCATACTGGACCATCGCAGCCTGGAGCATAATATCCAGCTTCTCCTCACTTGTGGGGGGATGGACCTCTTTCTTCATTCTCATGGGGATGGTAGAAGAGCACCTGCTCAGGAACACCTCTCCCTTCACCACTATCATCGGGAGGGTCCTAACCGGGACCACCGTTTCCTTCGCCATAATAATTGTCATGGGCTATGCCTTCAGCTGGATATTCGGAAGGGTTCTCATGACGGTTGAGCAACCCGCACTGATGCTTTTGGCCTTCCTTCTACTGATCGTGGAGAGTCTCTCTTACGCCCTCTCCATCTCAGCCACCTCCATGAGGACGAGCATATCTGAGCAGTTCTTGGAGATACTCAACTTCGGGATAATTGGACTGCTGATAGTTCCCGTCAGCGCTCTGCCCGGGTATGCTAGACTGATTTACTTAACGATCCCCTACGTGGGACCCACTTACATGGTCAAGGTCGCTATAGGCAGCGAGAGTCCGGTACTTGTGAAGTGGGCGACATCGATCAGCCTCATCGAGGCGGTACTAATGGTCCTCATCGCTCTCAGGCTCATGAAGTCGGTGGAGGATCATGTGAGGAGAAACGGTGTAAGGGCAGTGGGCTTCTGGTAGGGGAAACGATTTAAGCCCTGCAGCAGATAACTGATTATGCCCGGGCTAGCTGAAGGTTCCGAAGCACCCGATTTCTGCCTCCCTGACCAAGACGGGCAGGAGGTGTGCCTTAGCGAGTATAGGGGTAAGTGGGTGGTCCTATACTTCTATCCAAAGGACAACACGCGCGGATGCACCCAAGAGGCCAAGGATTTCACGGATCTAATTGAGGAATTCGAGAAGCTTGGCGCTGTAGTGCTGGGAGTGAGCCCCGACTCCGTGAGGAGCCACAAGAGATTCCAAGAGAGGCATGGACTCAAGGTCAGGCTCCTCAGCGATCCTGAGAAGGAGGTGATACGGAAGTACGGGGCATGGGGGAAGAAGAAGATGGCGGGCAGGGAGTACTTCGGGGTGATCAGGAGCACCTTCCTCATAGACCCCCAAGGCAGGGTGAGGAAGGTGTGGCCCAAGGTCAGGGTGAAGGGGCACGCTGAGGAGGTCCTCAACGTCCTTAAATCCCTCGTTTCCTAGCCACCAGAAGGTAACTCCCCATGCTCCCCTCCTTGGCCTCCTCTATCTCCAATCCCAAGCCCTCAACGAGATCCCTCACCTGATCCAGTGAGTAGAAGTCAGAGGAGATGCCGAACATCCTCTCAGCTATCTTCAACAGCTTGGTTATCAGCTTGCTCCCGTCGAAATCGAACACCGCTAGCAGGCCATCATCCCTGAGGACCCTTACCCCTTCTCTGAGGGCCTCCATCCTGTTGGGTATGTGGTGGAGGGAATCGAAGAAGTAGACCAGATCGAAGGAGGAATCCCTGAATGGGAGACTGGAAGCATCTCCCACGACTACGTGGACCCTCGGGGAGCCAAGCCTCTCCCACGCCTTCTCGGCCATGGCCCCCTCTATCTCCAAGAGGAAGGCCTCCCCCACGTAGGGGGATATCAGCTCGACCGCTATCCCGTAGCCAGCCCCGACGTCGAGGACCCTCTCTGCCCCCCTCTCCCTCACCAATTCCACCAGGGGCGTGTAGAATCCCTTGACCTTCGATGTCGAGTAAACAAGCCTATACGCCAGGGGCTCCCTGCCTTTCATGGTTCCCCCACCACCAGAGCGCCAGCGAGGCGGAGGCGAACTCCCTGACATCGTCGTATGTTGGTATGCCTGCCCTCTCCAGCAGGGACCTCTTCTCCTTGGTATAGCGTCCGCCCGCCGCGAAAACCAGCAGGGGCTTACCAGCAGTATCGAAACGGGACAGGGTCTCGGCGAAGTCGTCCTCCAGCGGGGAATCTTGGAAAACGACGAAAACTCCCAGTAAACCTACTTCCTCGGCTCTAACCAGTACCTCGAGGGCGTTCAGGTAATCGGACGTATTAGCACTTCCGGTGAGGTCTATCACGAAGTCTCCCACCAGGGCATAGGGAGGAAGCGAGTTCCTGAGCTCCTCCTTAGTTTTCTCACTCAATTGGGCTAGGGGAACCCCCTTCATCACGAGCTCGTCAGCGGCCATGACGCATGGTCCAGCTCCATTGGTCACCATGACGACCCCGCCACCCCTCATCACCGGCTGCTTAGCCAAGGCCTTTATTGCGGCGTAGAGCTCACCGAAGGAGTCGACCAGCAGCGCGCCGGCCTGTCTAAGGGCGGACGAGGCCACCTCGTGCCTAGCCACCATCCTTCCGGTATGCGATACGGCAGCTAAGGAGCCCTTCTCCGTCCTGCTAGCCTTGTAAACGACCACGGGCTTGCGCGCATTTCTCACCGCCTCCATGAGCTCCCTTCCCCGGGTGAAGCTCTCCACGTAGACCCCTATAACCTGAGTTTCCGGATCTTCCGCGAAGTACGAGATGAGGTCGGCCTCGTCCACGTCGGCCCTGTTCCCCAAGCTCACCATCTTGCTCACACCCAAGTGATCCTCGGCCGCCCAGTCCAAGAAGGTGGCTCCGAAGGTGCCGCTCTGGCTCAGGAACGCCACAACCCCTGGTCCGGGCCTGCCCATCCTCTCGTGGGGCTGGAAGGAGGTGTCCACTCTACTGTGTCCGTCGAACACGCCTATGCAGTTGGGTCCGATGATCCTGATCCCTCCCTCCCTGGCCAGCCTCACGACCTCCTCTTCGATCCTCTTTCCCTCCGGCCCGGCCTCTCCGAAGCCGCCCGATATTATGACCACGGCCTTGACGCCCTTCTTCACGCAGTCCCTCATGGCGTCGATGACAGCCCGAGCGGGTAACGTGATCACAGCCAGATCCACCTCACCCGGAACGTCGAGGATGGAGGGATACGCCTTGAGGCCGAGGATCTCATCAGCCCGAGGATTCACCGGATAGATCTTTCCCGAGTATCCCGTCATCAAGAGGCTCCTTAGAGATTCGTGACCGATCTTGCCCGGCTTAGAGGAAGCTCCTATCAGAGCTACGGCCCTGGGCCTGAAGAAGTAGTCCAAGGAGTGATCCATCTTCCTCATCAGGGAGACCTACCTGCCCCCACGTAAAAACGTAGCATCAAGTAGCCTCCTCAGGTCGGTCTTAGGGACTAAGGTTAAACCCTCTCCCTCCCATTTCAGAGAGATCTAAGAATGCAGGAAAGATCAAAGGTCCAATCGACGTTTCTGATCTCCTTACTCCTGCTCTCATATCTGGGCATTGCGAGTAGCCTCACTTCACACTCAGCCGCATACGTCGACCAACTTGTTACTTTGATAGAGGAGAACTTCTCATCGAGCGAGAGAACCCGGCAAAGATTCGATCTGACGACGGAAGTGTACGATGTGGGAACTACTGGGAACTCATTTGTGAGTGTGAATGAGGCGAACGGCTGGCTCGTATTCAAGGGATTCAACCAGGAAAATGCTGATAACCCGGATAAGGACGAGCCCATAGCTGTGCTAAAGGCTTATCAGGAACCAGATGGATTCTCACATTATCTGAGGCTGCCCTACAATTACACGGTGACCGTGGACTTCTCGCTACCTCCAGGAGGGAAGGGGCACTTCTACGTCCTGCCGAGGTACGGGTCCGTGGCCGACAAGTATGAGGTGGTCGTGGACACGGATTTCAACAATCTAGTCTTCAACGTGGTCCTCTCGGACGAATGGAGGGAGCTCAAGGCCTCTCCTCTTGGCTTCACCATAGAGGAGGGTAGGTGGTACAGGCTGCAGGTCACGGTGCTCTGGGTGACGGATCCTTCGACCGGCGACAAGGTAAACCGCATAATTGCAACGGTCACGGACCTCGCCAATCCGCTCAACACGTACAGCGATGAGGTAGTGGATGGATCGATCTCGCCATCGGCCCATAATGGGCTAGCTATTCTGGGCTTCCACCCGTGGGAGGACTTCACGGTCTTGGCGGACAACCTGAAGGTGGAAACCTGGATGGAGAAGGTGGGCGAGGAGCCAAATGAGGGCCTCATCCCTAGCGACTTGGATGTGAAGGAGGTCTGGGCGCTCCACGATGACAGGCTCTTCGTCATGGTGAAGACCGCGGGCCCCATTGCGAGGGATCCCTCAGCTACCAAGTACTGGTCGGTGGAGCTCGACGCCGATAAGGACAGCCTGATATCGACCTCTTGGTTCAGCGACTACCGCATCGTCGTCAGTCTAGAGTCGGACGGGACCGAACGGGCTCACCTCTACGATGGTTCGGGGAACTGGATATCTCAGGTGCAGATCGTGGGCGGGGGAGAATCGTCGGATGTCTGGGTAGTGGGCGTGCCGCTCGGGCAGACCCCGCTCTTGCTGGACTCCTTCCTCCTCTACTCATACACGGAACTGGGCGCGACGGTAGTCGATAGATTCCCCGAGAGCGGCACTTCCACGGGAGAATTCACCACCTACCCCTTAGAAGAACCGCCAACGGATTGGAAGGGCGAGGTGACCGATGCCTCTGGGGACGCATCGTCGCCCTACCTAGACATCACCGACTTCAAGGCCGGACTCAACTCCGAGCAGTTGATCTTCAGGATTGAGGTGTCGGGAACCCTACCTTGGTACGGTGGCTCCCCCGTCGGCACTTACTGGATCTTCATGGACACGGACGGGGATGCGGCCACGGGCTACCCGGTGGGGGGCATAGGCGCTGACTACATGGTGGAGTATCACTTGGGATACGCTCCGAAGCTGTACGAGAACACGGGGGCCGGCTGGTCTTGGTCGTTCGTGGGGAGGTGCGAGCTCGTCCACAACCCCGGAGGAGGTACTGAGATCCTCCTGTCCGTACCTCGGCATATGATATCCGATCTCCATAGAGAGCTCACCCTGGTGGCCGGATCCGGACAGTCGGGCTCGCTCTTAGACTATACGGATGCCTTAACCATGACCCTAGTGTACGATGCCGAATACTCCGATGCCGAGATTCCGGTTGACACGAACGGCAAGGAAGTGGACGTAGTTGGCGAGGCCATGGGAGCCCCCGGATCCTACGACTTCGCCGGATGGTACACCAACACGGTGGCCTTCGATCCTGACACGAAGACTGCAGCCGTGGCTTGGGTGAGAAAGGACGCCGATAGTTACGGGAACGACATCATATACTTAGAGATAGTGAAATTGGACTCGAAGAACGCCTCATTGACCGTGAAATACGTGGGGAAGGCCTCCAGCGTGGACAGCATAGACTCCCTGATCATAGGCGGGGGTAGGATCCTCATAACTTGGACCTACTACACTCCATCCACCAAGACCGATGTGCGTGCGGCCCTGTACGACCTAGAAGGCAATTACATCTGGAGCGGCGATGTAAGGGACACTACTTACTTCGAGGAGTATAGCAGAGCCTGTTACGTGCCGGGAGAGGGTAAATACCTCATCATCTGGTACTCCAGCGACGGCAAGAAAGTGGAAGGCAGGTGGCTATCTCCGGACGGGAGCATGGGCTCCCCGTTCTACATCACCTCGACGGGAGGGCTGTCCTACACCCAAGCGGACCTCATGCTCTGCGTGGGTGGCGGTAGCAAGGCCCTGGTGGTCTACCGATACCTCGACGGCGGTGGAGATATAGGCCTCTCCGCGAGGCTAGTTGACAGCTCGGGCGTGTCCGGCTACATCACCCTCTATGACGACGACACCAAGGAGGAGATACCCGGGGTGGACGGGGCTTATCTGGAGTACGGAGGGGATGGTTACTTCCTCGTGCCCTTCCTCTCAGGCAGCGAGGTCAGGTACGCCGTGGTCAGGGACGATGGGACGGTGGTCTCCAACGACAGGAGACTAACCACCAACGGCAGGGATCCCTACGTGATAAGTTTGAATGACAGATTCGTGATCTCCTACATATATCTGAATGCGGATCCCGAGGGAGACCCGAGAATAGCGAACATAAACCCCTCATCATGGGCCTATCACATAAGAGTGGTAGATAGCGATTCAACCCAGATAGCCAAGCATCCTCTGATGGCCTACGACTCCCTCAACGATCGGGTAGTTTATCTGTGGACTTCCGGCTCCTCCGGTAATTACGAGGTGGCGTACGCAATAATAGATCCTCAAGACAGTCCGGGAAAGTATCCCACTGTGGAAGAGAAGGGAACTCTCCTCTCAATGAGCGGTAACCAGATCGTCGACGGTTTGGCCGTGGTATCCAAGGACGAGTACTTGGCTGTGTACAGGGACGACAGTTACGGAGTTGAGGAGTTGATGTCGTACATCAGGTTACCAGAGAAAGAGGGCCTGTTGGATGCCTCTCTCATCGAACTACCGGAGGAAGGTGATCGGTACAAGAGCTTGGTTGAGGGCCTCATAGATGGAGCCTCATCCAAGATATATGTGGCCGTTGCGTTCATAGAGTATGAGGATATCCTGAAGAAGCTAGTGGAGGCCCACAACAGGGGGGTCGACGTCAGGGTCATAATGGATGACAGCCCGAGCAATTCTGACGCCCTCAATTACCTCCACACTTACGGGGTCGAGGCCATAGACGACTCCTCGCTGGGTGATCCCACCCACATAATGCACGATAAGTTCATAGTTATAGATGGCAGGAAGCTGCTCGTATCCACGGTGAACCTCATAGAGGATGACTTCTTCAGGAACAACAACACGGCGTTCGTGGTATCGAGCAGGACCGCGGCTTACTACTACGAGAGGGAGTTCCTCCAGATGTGGAACGGAGGAGCTGGCAAGTTCGGGATAGAGAAGACCCAAAGTAACGATTTCATCGCCTCTGCCACTTATTCCGGCAGGCAGCTGATGTTCCAGGGGCTCTTCACCCCGCAGGAGTTCGGGGACAGGGGGAGGATACCGAATGTCCTGGCGGGATACGTCAAGAGGGCTTCAAAGCTCAGGTTCACCTCCTACATCTTCACCACCAGCGGATGGGTCTCACCGCTCTACGATGCCATAGTCCACGTGTTCGATAGCGGTGGAAGCGTCGTAGGAGTGTTTGACGAGCTCCTCAACCTTCGCAACAGGGGCAGGCGCATATACGACCTGATAGAGGAGGGAGTCCCGGTCTACGTCGATACGCACAAGTACAAGATGCACGCCAAGCTCTTCGTGGTGGACGACGCCTTAGCGGCCCTAGGCAGCTGGAACCCGACCAAATCAGCCACCACCGTACACGACGAGAATGTCCTCGTGATAATGGACGACAGCTCCGACGGTTTCGCCTCCAGATTGAGTAACTGGGTGGACGAAATGGCGTCTGATCCGGAGCACTTCGCGCTGATAACCCCCACGTCCACCTACAGGGCTCCGCACCTCCTGATAACCGAGATCATGTTCATGCCCGATTCTACGGGCGATCCCGACGGTGAATGGGTGGAGATATACAACCCAACGGACAGCGACGTCGATCTCACGGACTACCTGATAGGGGACTCCGAGACCCTGCTTGGTACGGCCCCCTACGACGATGAAAGCCTCTACAGGTTCCCCGCGGGGGCGGTAATACAGGCCGGAAGGAGGATCGTTGTGGCCTACAAGGCGTCGGAGTTCGAATCCACTTACGGGTACAAACCCGACTTCGAGCTCGTGGACACGGACCCCACAGTCCCCGATCTCTCTCTATACGACCCAGCGGACTACGGTGACTCGTGGAACTTGGATGACTCGGGAGACGAGGTGCTGTTGATAAAGCTAGAGGAGGGAGGGTTCCTCCAGATAGTCAGCGCAGCGTGGTACGGCTCCTCCACGTACTTGGATGGTCCCGTCGACACCGCAGCGCTGGCTCCCGGTCAGGTGATCCAGAGGGTTCCCGAGGACCACGACGCAGCTTATGCTTCCGCGGTCTTCACCGTGGCCGCCCCATCGCCGCCCTACGCTGAGCTGAGCATCGGCGTAGAGACACCGTCCGGGGACCACCTCACCTGCCAGGTGCAGGTGACCTCCTCTTGGGGCGTGGACGCCTACGTAGGGGATGGAGATACCCTCCAGATCACCTCAGGCGATCAGCTGACCCTGACCGCGCAGGAATGCTCTGGGTATTCCTTCCTGAGGTGGAAGGGATATGTCAGCGACGTGACTTCCCAGATTTCATTCGAGATGCCGGACCATGACGTTGAGGAGATCGCAGTGTACAGCTCTAAGAACTATGAACTCAGCATAAGGGTTGTCGATGACAAGGGTTCTTCCCTGCCCTGCACCGTCGAGATCTCGGTGAATGGGGTCCCTGCTGGCTTCTTCGGTGATGGAGACTCCTTGACAGTTCAGGAGGGAGCTGAGGTCAAGGCATCTCCAACGAACTGCAGCGGATATTCATTCGACCACTGGGAGCTCGATGGAACAGAGCTGGATGAGGTTAATCCAACTTTTATGATGACGGGAGATCTGACCTTGAAGGCGATCTTCACGAGATCCCCTACGAGGAGGATTACCGCTCCCAAAGATTGGTACGCATCGATCTTCCCCGAGAAGTTCAGGTACGTAGCTAAGGGCGCGGATCTAGAGATGAACATGGATCTCCTCTCCAAGACAGCCGGACCATCGCTACCAGGCCAGAGGAGCATGTTGATCATATTGGGAGGTCCCGATGTCGTTCCTTACAACTGGAGGGCTGTTGGTGTGAGGTTCCTCAGGGAGAAGGGCAGCTTTACTGGACTGGAGTTCAACTCCAGCGTTTACAAGGCCACCTTCGGGAAGATTGACTACGCGGCTATCTACGTGAATGGCGAAGACATGGTGGTGAGGATAGCTGGAATCACCAGATATGGGACTAGAGCGGGACTGATCTATCTGGATGAACATCCGAGCCTGCTTGGTGCTACTGGACTCTATTTGATTGGGTGGAAGGACTTGGACGGAGACGGACGCATTAACTCGAACGAGATATTCCCGGTTTTTCCCTAACAACCTCTTTCTCTCGAGAATAGGTCCTAACCGTGGTAGCTTCTGTTAAGAGCAGTGAGCGAAAAAACACGTTAGTCTCTTGTCGGATGACTTTTTTAACATATTTGTTAACATTCCTATAAGAATAACCAGCAGGGGCTGATGACCTGTGGAAGGCGTCCGCCTTAGAAACCTGCTGTTTCCTTCAATTCCCATTCTTGTACTCTTGGTCGGATTGATCCCTGTCTCGGGGTCCCAGAAGGCATACGTCTTCGTCTACGAGGATGTCTCTATAATGGCGCCACCCGAACTGGCTTCAAGTAACTACGGCGACGACACCTACTTGGTGTCCGGCTACATCTACAGGGAAGTCAAACAGTGTTCTGGAGGGCCGTGTCTGATCAACCTCGAGAAGGACCCGGCATTCATTCTCCTGAAGTTCAAACCCTCAAGCGCCTTGGTATGGGAACCGTCTAGGGTGGAATTGCATCTCTCAGCCTTGTGGCTCGACTATTACCTACCCTCAAGCGACTTCTATAGCCTGTGCAGGTTTTCCATCTCTTTAGTAGATGTGGACTTTTCTGAGGATGATGTAACTTGGAAGGAGGTAAAGGAGGGAGTTCCTTGGAACCCCGAGGACCACTTAAAGCCACTGGGAACGTTCTTCGTCACTCCTCAGAACTCTTCGCATCTCGTGATTGACCTGACTGACCAGCTTAAGGGAATGATAGGTCCTGGATCGGAGATCAGACTAGCTATAGCGCCCTCTCCTGAGTGGTGGAAGTACGGATGGGAGGAGGGAATGGGATGCAGCCTGTACATAAGGTCCTCTGAAGGGAAGTCGCCGCCTTATCTCCTCCTAATGAAGGAAACTCAGGATCAGGAGCAAGAGCAAGAACAGAAGAAGAGTGCGTTCCCAATTTACAAGATACCAGTACCACAACTACCCAAGATAGAGATCCCAGAGTCCATGGACCCGGGTGAGGACGGGGAGAAGATCCCCCTTCCAGACATACCCGTTCAAAAGATACCGAAGCTTCAGCCTAAGGTTATCCCACCTCCCAACGTGCCGGAGAATCCAGAACCGGGGAATCCTCCTCAACCCCAGCAAGAGTACCCTCCAACATTCTCCCTTCACATGGATCCACCAATTCTCTCCGTGTATCCGGGAGGAGATGCCGTCTTCACCGTGCAAGTTGTTCCGTTCTTCGGTTTCTCACAACCCGTCAAGCTCAAAGTTATTGGAGGACCACAGGACTCCCTGATACAAGTCATACCTAATACGATCAACCCCGCAGCCGCCCCTAAGCCGGAAGCAAAACTAGTAATCGAGGTGAACAAGGAAGCCCCTCCTGGAAACTACATTATCCAAGTCGAAGGGTCTGGGGGTGGGCTGAAGAACACCGCGAGTGCTTGGTTGCAGGTCAAACCGATTAAGAAACCTCAACAGACATCCACCCAGACACAAGCTCAAAGCACTAGTCTTACCTCGACAGAAACGGCGGCATCCAGCGAGTCAGATTTCCAACTGGAACTCGACAGCGATCTCTACGAGACATCTCCGGGTAGGGCAGTCACCATGTGGGTGAAACTGATTCCTGTGGGTGGCTTCAATCAACCCGTCGACCTGAGCGTCACGGGGGTACCTCCCGGATCCCTCTTCCTCATACACAACTCTCCCCTGACTCCTGACCAGAAGGCAGCTCTCAGGATACTGCCCGGGGAGGAGACCCCTCCGGGATCATATGAGGTTATCGTCATGGGGTCTTATGGCAACTTGATCAGGTTCGACAAGGCCACCCTTAGGGTCAAGGGCTCAGAGAAGTCGATCAGTACTGGAACCGGTGGAGAAGGTGTGAGGGATGTTGGAAAATCCGAATCCGAGATAAGGGTTAGAGATACCTCACTCGTTTCGAGGGTCGGGGTGCCAGTGAAGACGATCGTAACCGCTATCTCCGCTCCGAAGGGCTCAATAGGATTGGAGGTACTGGCACCGCGTGAAGTGATTGTGAGATTCGATAAGACCATTCTAAAGCGGGGAGAAAGTACGTACGTGTACCTGACCCCGAGAGCACCAGGTGACTACGAGGTTAAGATAATGACAAGGGACGGGGGATCGGAGGTCACCATTAGGCTTAGGGTAGCTCCCACTACCCCTATCACTAGGACTGCGGCAGGAGCGGGGGAGCTTTCAACCTCCACAACTCAGAAAGTCGGATACCTATCGATGCCTGTGGTTACAATGCTGATACTCCTGCTCACACTTCTAATCTTAGCCCTAATAATACTCAGGATCAGGGCCACCAGAAGAAGAAATATTTCGGGAGAGGGCTAGGTCAGTACTCTATTACCCTCTTCATCTTTTTGGCCGCTTGCACCCAAGCAGCTACCTGCTTCCTGGTGGGAAGCCTCCTAACCAGCTTTTTCTTCTCGTTAACCTTGACCAGCTCCTCATAGAGGTTATCTGGATTCCTCTTCGCGAGTTCTACAACCGTGTCAACGCCGGCCTGCTCGAGGAGATCTGAGTACTCCTCACCAACTCCAGGTATTCGGAACAGATCGGCCCTATTGACCCACTCGAGTATTTTCTTCTCTGAAATGCCTAGGCTCTTGGCCAGCTTCCTTCTATCGGACTTCTTAGCTCCTGCCTTAAGCAGGTCCTCCACAGTCTTAATCCCCAGCTCCTTCAGTTTCTTGGCATACACATTACCTATGCCCTCTATCGCCTCTACAGGATAGTTCAGTCGTCTTCTAGGCATGGGAACACCCAAGGGATGGAGATAGATATACTAATAAAGTTTCCACACGGAAAGATGCATAGCGCCTAGAAGATTTTTCCCTCACCTTGGGACACAACTAAAGTGGTTAGCGTGCGTAACGCTCGTCACGAATGACGTGGATCGTCTTTCGAGCCGAACGATTATCTCTGGTAACCGGAAAGATGAGTATCCAAACAGCACCTCTAGATTCACAGCTTACAATCTCATGAGGGATCCTCACCGTAACTCAGCACCCTTAGGTAACTTTTTCCCGAGCTCAAGGAATCCTTTGTGGTGGGACCGTAGTACTGAGGATCTCATACGATAGGGGAACTTTGCTGATAGAGGGAGTCAGTAAGCTCCCGCACTGCAAGTATGACCCTAGGGTCGGTAAATTAAGGACTCTCGCCTACAGATACAGGGAATTGAAGGAGCTTCTACCTCATGCGATCGATCAAGTTCTCGATCCCCTTCCTCCTCCTGATTTGACTGAGAAGGTGACTCTAAGACCCTACCAGGAGGACGCCCTCAACTCTTGGTTGCGGAAGAGGAGGGGGATAATAGTCCTCCCTACGGGGGCAGGCAAGACGTACATAGCGCTGAGGGCGATGGAAGTATTGAGAGAGCCAACTCTAATAATCGTCCCGACGCTTCCACTACTCAAACAGTGGAAGGACCTGATAGAATCCATCTACGGCATAAAGGTCGGTGCGATAGGTGGAGGGAGCGAGGACCTGAGGTCTGTCACGGTGATAACGTACGACTCAGCTTACATCAGGGCCTCGGAGCTCGGAAACAAGTTCACCTTTTTGGTGTTCGACGAGGTGCATCACCTAGCGGCGGAGGCCTACATAGAGATCGCGGAGTACTCGGCGGCGCCCTTCAGGATGGGGCTGACGGCCACGCTGGAGAGGGAGGACGGGAGGCACGTACTCCTCTTCCCCTTGGTGGGCGGTGTAGTCTATCAGATCTCCCCCAAAGAGCTGGCTGGCGAACACCTAGCTGAGTTCGACACTATCAGGATAAGAGTGGATCTGACGGAGGAGGAGAGGGCCAGATACGAGGCGCTGGTCAGGGAATACAAGGAGGCACTCAGGCAGGCTGGGATAACCATGAGGTCGCTCGAGGATTTCAGGAAGCTCGTCATGAGAAGTACATCGAACAAGGCAGCTAGGAGGGCTCTTCTCGCCTGGAACGAGGCTAGAAAAATTGCTATAAACTCCAAGAGCAAGCTTGAAGTTCTGGAGAGCTTGCTGGAGAGCCACAGGGACGACAAGGTGATCATATTCACGGAGTACAACGAGATGGCCGAGGAGATAAGCAGAAAGTACTTGATCCCCCTGATTACCCACAGGACGAGTCAGAGGGAGAGGAACCGCATCCTGGACTCCTTCAGGGTGGGCTCGGTCACGAAGATAGTGACCTCGAAGGTCCTCGACGAGGGTATAGATGTGCCGGACGCTAGAGTAGGTATAGTGCTCGGAGGCACCGGCAGCAGGAGGGAGTTCATACAGAGGCTGGGCAGGATCCTCAGGAAGAGGGAGGGAAAGAGGGCCGTTCTCTACGAAGTAGTATCGAAAGGAACGTCCGAGGTCAGGATATCGAGCAGGAGGAGGAAGGGGTTGGGCTGATGCTTCCCTCCCAGCTGTTGAGGGCCAGGGTCAGGAGATCGATGCTGCTCCCTCTCTGGGCGAGGGGTACTGACGAGGAGATAGAGCTTGCCAGGGAACTGATATCCGCGTTCGAGCAGGGGAGAAGGCTCAGCGAGATCCACGAGAGGGTCGAGGAGATAGAGGAGATGTACGAACTCTTGGGGATGGACTACAGGTTTGTCAGAGGGTTGGCCCTCCTCCTCGAGAGGATGAGCCAGTTCAGGAGACCGGAAACCGTCGTAGAACCGGAGAAGGCTAGAGAAGTAGTGTTCCGTCTGGTCAATGCGAAATACGGCGGCTTCGTGACCGAAGAAATGAGGGATCAGGCGCTGGAGGAAGCGGCCCGCGAGCTGGGGATCTCCAAGGAGGATCTGGAGAGCAGCCTGTGGGCCGACTCCGACGACTTCCAAGTGTTGATCTCCAGGCCTGAGATCTCCCCTGAGGATCTCCTCCGAAAGTACAACCTCTCACTGCTCCAGACATCACTCTTCAAGGCCCTATATCTGAGGATAGAGACTGGAGCGGCGGGATGGGAGGTCAAGGGATTCCTCAGGGCGCTCAAGCGCTTAGGCCTGATGTACACGGCGGAGAAGATTGATGGAGGCGTGGCAATAGAGGTCAGCGGCCCCGCTTCCATACTCAAGATGACCACTAGGTACGGTACGTCCTTGGCCAAGCTGATCCCCCACGTCGTCTCGATGTCCCACTGGAGGATCTCAGCCAGGATCGCTAGGAATAAGAGGGTGCTCTCGCTGAAGCTGGACTCCAGGGCTAGGGACCTGTTCCCGGACGAGGGTATTGAGGAGCCCCAGTACGACAGCTCCCTCGAGAGGAGGTTCGCCTCTATAGCCGAGGCCGGCGGTTGGAGGGCCATCAGGGAGCCAGAACCCCTAGTAGCTGGACGTTCCATCCTCATACCAGATTTCCTCCTCGTGAAGGGGCCAGCAAAGGTTTATGTGGAAGTCATGGGCTTCTGGACCCCAGAATACGTCGAAAAGAAGATCAGGAAGCTGTCCCTCTTGAAGGAACCCATACTCATCGTGGCGAGGAAGGACCTCCTCTGCTCGAGGACAGAGAGCCTGCCGAAAGACGTCTTCTACATCGAAGGGAGCATCGACAAGGTGGCTCTGCTGAGGAAACTCAACGAGCTGGAGAGGAGGGCTATGGAAGATATTGCGCTGTCGGATCGCGACCTCGAGGGCGATATCGTGGATCTCAGGTCCCTAGCTAGGGAGAGGGGAATGAGGGTCGATCAGCTGAAGAGGGTCCTTTCCTTAGAGAGCTACCGGGTACTGGGAGACTATGCGATCCGGAAAGAGCTGCTGGAGTCACTCAAAGCCAAGAAGATTCCCAGAAAGGTTAAGGAGCTGAAGAAAGTGCTCAGGGAGGAGGGTCTCCCCGAGGATGTGGCCTTGCCCTTGGCGTCGGCCTTGGGCTATGAGGTGGTGTGGCACGGGCTGGACGAGGACGAGGCCGAGCTGTACCCTGCGGACTGAGAGGAAACTTTTTATATGCCCCGTTTAGGGTGGAACTGTGATGCCCTTGGAACGGACTCCGTCCTCCTAGTGGTCGATCATCCGAGATTAGAGGAGAAACTCATTTACAACTCCTTGAGGGAAAAGGGCATTAAAGTAGGGATCCTGAACGTGACTTCAACACCGCTACCGATAAACGGGGTGAAGATCCCGGGAATAGCTCTCATAAGGACAGTGGGGATGTTCAGGGGAGTCAGATCTTCTGCCGTGCTGGAATCCATGGGTTCTCACACCATAAACAGCAGTTCGACGATAATGACCTGCGGGGACAAGGTACTCACATATTCGGCCCTTTCCAAGCTAGGGATACCGATCCCCAAGAGCTTACTGGCGCTGGGAAGGGACGCGGTTCTCAAGGCCTACGGGGAGTTCCAGGGAGTGGTCGTGGATAAGCCACCCTTGGGCAGCTGGGGGAGGATGATCTCACTCGTTAAGAGCGCTGAGATGGCGGCACAGATTGCTGATGCGAGGGGGATGATGCCCAGCAGCGTGAGGGGGCACGTCATACAGGAGTACGTCGAGACCGGTGGCAGGGACATAAGGTGTCTCGTCTTGGGTGGCAGGATGATCGGATGCATGGAGAGGATGGCGTCCAGAGGATGGAAGAGCAATGTGGCGCTTGGGGGAAAAGTAAGGCCAGTTGAGGTGACTGGCGAGATCGAGGAGCTCTCCTTGAAAGCGGCGGAAGCTGTGAAGGGAGAATTCGTGGCCGTGGATCTTCTCTCCAACGAGGAGATTTTAGTAAATGAGGTCAACGGAATCCCCGAGTTCAAGGGCTTCATCAGGGCTACCGGAGTCGATGTAGCCAGAGAGCTCGCCTCGTACGTATGGGAGGTGCTCAGGTCTTGAGAGTGGCCGTTTTCGGGGCTTCGGGCTATACGGGCGGGGAGCTGCTGAGGATCCTGGTCTCCCATCCGGCCTTCACGGTGACGGTGGTCACGTCCAGGGAGTATGCTGGTAAGCCCATCTACATGGCGCATCCCCATCTGAAGGGGCTGCTCTCGCTGAAGTTCATCAAGCTGGAGGAGGCCCTAAATAAGGAGTTTGATTACGCACTTCTCGCCCTCCCTCACGGCATCTCCAAGGACGTGGTTCCCTCCCTGCTTGAGAGGGGGATCGGGGTGGTCGATCTGGGGGCCGATTTCAGGCTGAAGGACCCGTCCCTCTACGAGACGTGGTACGGGTGGAAGCATCCGAATCCCGAGCTGCTGGAAGAGGCGGTTTACGGACTGCCCGAGCTGCACAGGGGCGAGATAAGGAACGCGAGGCTCGTGGCCTCACCGGGGTGCAACGCGACGGCCACGATACTGGCCTCCGCTCCCTTGGTTAAGCTGGGGGCGAGGAAGGTGCTCGCGGACGTCAAGGTCGGTAGCAGCGAAGCAGGATCCAAGCCATCGAGGGGAACCCACCATCCCGAGAGGAGCGGCGCCATAAGGCCCTACTCACCCTCGGGACACAGGCATCAGGTGGAGGCATCCCAGGAGCTCTCCCTGCTCGCGGGGGAGGAGGTGAGGGTCAGCATGGTACCCCACTCCGTCGGTTCCGTCAGGGGAGCCTTTGCCAGCGCGCACGCGGAGCTGGAGGTGGACGAGGGCGAGCTGTGGAGGGCATTCGCCAGGTTCTACTCCAATGAACCCTTCGTCAGGGTCATGCAGAGGGGATCATACCCGAACGTGAAGAACGTGCTGGGAAGCAACTTCGCTGACGTGGGGTTCGCATCGGATCCCTCCCTTCCTAGGGCTTCAGGATTCGCGGCGATAGACAACCTCATGAAGGGGGCGGCGGGACAGGCCATTCAATCCCTCAACCTGATGGCCGGCTTGGAGGAGACCACCGGACTGATGTACCCCCCGCTTAGCCCGGCGTAGGTGGTGACATGATAGTCGTGAAGGTGGGAGGGAGGACCCTCGACAACTTCCCCTCCATAGCCAAGGACTTGGAGAAACATCAGCCGTTCGTGCTGGTTCACGGTGGGGGTGATCTAGTCACCGAGTACTCCAAGAGAATGGGAGTGGATCCCAAGATAGTGGTGTCGCCCTCAGGCATAAGGAGCAGGTACACCGACGAGGACGAGCTGGAAGTGTTCACGATGGTGCTGGCTGGAAAGGTCAACAAGGAACTGGTCTCCACGCTCCTCGACTTGGGCATCCAAGCTGTGGGGATTTCCGGCGTGGACGGTCCTACATTGATCGCCAGGAGGAAGAGGAGGATAGTCGTCTTGGAGAGGGGGAGGAGGAGAGTGATACCCGGTGGCTACACCGGGAAGATCGAGGAGGTCAGGGTGGATCTCATCCGCCTCCTCTTGGACTCGGGGTACAGCGCGGTCGTAGCCCCTCTAGCTAGGGGAACGGAGGGCGAGATGCTGAACGTGGATGGTGATCAAGCCGCCTCCAAGCTCTCCATCGCTCTGAAGCCCGCGTACCTCATCCTGCTGTCCGATGTGGAGGGGGTAATGTGGGAGGGGGATGTCGTGAAGAGGCTGACGCCCGAGGAAGCCGAGGAGCTGGCTGCTAAGTTAGGGGCTGGCATGAACCGGAAGCTCATGATGGCCGCGGAGGTGGCGCGGTCCGGGGTGCGGGTTGCCATCTCCAGCGGCCTGGCGGACGAACCCGTTACCCAAGCCTTAAACGGCGCTGGCACGCACGTCGTTCCTAGCTAGGAATTTTCCACTATTTTCCGATATTCGTCCTATATAGTTCGAGGATAACGTTTATATTATGGGGTATTCGTATCGCGTGGTGCGAAGATATGGAGGCCGAGTGTCCAATCTGCGGTTCCCCGGTGGAACTCCCAGATGATGTCATGGCGGGCGAGCTCCTCGAGTGTCCCTCCTGCGGGGCCACCTTAGAGGTATATGAGCAGGATGGAACGTTTCTACTGAAGGAGGCTGAAGAGATAGGCGAGGACTGGGGAGAATGAGGGTAGCCCTGGTCTACGAGAGATTGAGGGAGGAGGAAAGGCAGCTCATAAGGGCTATCGAGGAGCTAGGGCACGAGCCAGTACCTTTACACCTCAACTCGAACTTCTTCCCGCTGGATCATGGGGAGACCTTTGAGGCCGATGCGGCCCTGATAAGGGCGATCAGCGCCGCCAAGGCGCACGCGTCGGCTGTGACCCTGTCCAGTCTGGGGGTGAGGGTGGTTAACTCGCCCGAGGTCCTGTCTATCTGTGGAAACAAGCTGACAACCACAGCTAGGCTTTCGGAGGCTGGGATCCCCACTCCCAAGACGGCGGTAGCGTTCTCGCTCGAGGGTGCCCTGGAAGCGGCCAAGTCCATCGGATATCCCGTGGTGATCAAACCGGTCAACGGGAGCTGGGGGAGGCTGGTATCCCTGGCGCAGGATGAGGAGGAGTTGAGGACCATACTGGAGCATCGGGAGGCGATCCCCTCACCCTACTACAGGATCCACTACATTCAGGAGTTCATAAGGAAGCCCGGGAGGGACGTAAGGGCTTACGGGACCGAGAAGGCCTTCATCACGGCCATCTACAGGGTGTCGGATCACTGGGTCACCAACACCGCCAGGGGGGCCAAGGCCGTGCCGGCCGAGTACAGGGAAGATCTCGCCGATCTCGTTATTAGAACAGCTGAGGCGCTGGGAGGCGGATTCCTCGGCGTGGACATCGCGGAGGACGAGGAGAGGGGACTTGTGGTGATAGAGGTGAACGGAGTCACCGAGTTCAAGAACGCAGCCCGCGTCACCGGCGTGGACATCGCGAAGGAGCTCGTGAGTTACGCGGTGGGGTGAGGTGAAGTGGTCTCCCTCATCTCCTTCTACGGGTTCAGGGGCCTCAAACTCGTGAGGGGAGAGGGCCAATACGTGTGGGACTCGGAGGGAAAGCGCTATCTGGACGCCCACACCGGTCACGGTGCTGCCTTCCTCGGACACAGGCCTCCCAAAGTGATAGAGGCCATCCAAGAACAGATGAACTCGATAATGGTGGTCACCCCGAGCTTCGTGAGCGAGTCAATGGAGAGGTGCCTCTCCTCCCTGGGGAAGATCCTCCCCGAGGGATTGAACCACGTGTACTTCCAAAACAGCGGAACCGAGGCCGTGGAGCTGGCGTTGAAGCTTGCTTTCAAGGCGACAGGCAGGAAAGGGGTGGTGGCCTTCATGGGGAGCTTCCACGGCAGGACGCTTGGCTCCCTCTCCGTGACCTGGAACCCGAAGTACAGGAAGGGCTATCCTCTGATAGATGTGAGGTTCGGGAGGTTCAACGATCCGTCCTCGGCCGATCTGATAGATGAGGAGGTTGCTGCAGCCATAGTCGAACCAATTCAGGGGGAGAGCGGCGTCAGGCCCTCGACCTCCGAATTCCTCGGGACGTTGAGGAAGGCCTGTGACGAGCACGGTTCCGTCCTGATATTCGATGAAGTCCAGAGCGGGTTCGGCAGAACCGGCGAGGTGTGGGCCCACTGGACCAGAGGAGTCGAGCCGGACATCATGACCGCTGGCAAGAGCATGGGCGGCGGATTCCCCGTCAGCATGGTGGCCGCAAAGGAGTGGGTGATCGAATCCCTCAAAGGAGGAGAGCACGGTTCCACCCATGGAGGTAATCCACTGGCCTGCGCCGCGGTCTACGGAGGCGTATCCACACTGCTCGAGGATAACGTGCCCTCCAGAGCTGCCAAGATGGGTGAAGAGCTGATCAAGGGATTGAGGGACGTGGAATCACGCCTCATAAGGGATGTGAGAGGGGAAGGACTCATGATCGGGGTTGAACTCAGGGCTGATGTCGGACCCGTCCTCAGGAGGCTGCAACAGAGGGGGATCTTAGCCCTCAGGGCGGGAAGGACCGTCCTCAGACTACTCCCTCCCTACTTGATAACCGAGGAGGACGTGAGAAGGATTGTGGAGGAGGTGGAAAGTGCCCTCATCCACGGAATCGGGAGTCGATGAGATCCTGCTCAAACTCTTGGAGGCTTACAGCCCTACCGGCCAGGAGGATAACGCTAGGGATGTGATAGTGGAGATCTGCGAGGACCTCGGATTGAGGGTCGAGATCGACGGGGTGGGGAACGTTCTCGCCAGTAAAGGAGGCGGCAGAGTCTGGCTCGTGAGCCACTACGACACGGTCCCCGGAAGGCTTCCCGTCAGGAGGAGCGGCAATATAATCTCCGGTAGGGGGGCCGTGGACGCGAAGGGACCCCTCGCTGCGATGCTGATGGCAGCATCTCTCTCCAAATCGCCTGTGACGGTCGCGGCCCTCGTGGGCGAGGAAGGGGACAGTAGGGGGGCCAGGCACCTGCTCACCAAGGAGCTTCCCCCCTTCGTGGTGATAGGGGAGCCCTCCAACACCACCGGCGTCATAATAGCCTACAGGGGAGGGGCGCACCTGACCTTGAGGTGCAAGGCGGAGGGAGGTCACTCCTCATCTCCCGGAGCGTCTGCGGTGGATCTGCTCATCGAGTCCATCTTAAGGATGAAGAAGGTAGCTCCCGGTGGGAAGTACGCTGATCCAAGCGTTGCCGCCACCATGATCAGGGGTGGGGAGGCACCTAACGTTCTCCCAAAGAGAGCTGAAGCTGTACTAGACCTGAGAGTCCCGCCGGGGATCGATCCTTCAGCTGTAATTGACGAGATGAAGTCTAACCTTCCCGAGGGCTGCGAAATCGCTGTTGGGTGGATTGTTCCACCCGTAGCTGTCAGGCCGAGCGAGCCCGTCCCCAGAGCACTGACCAGATCCATCATCTCCTCAGGAAGGAGGCCTAAGCTCCTGAGGAAATACGGATCCAGCGACATGAACCTGCTCCATGACAGGGTCGCAAGCATAGCTGCCTACGGTCCGGGAGACGGTAAGCTAGCTCACACCGACACGGAGTTTGTGGACGTGGAGGATTTGGAATTCGCAGTGAAAGTCTACGTTAGAACGGTGGAGTATCTATCGAACCTCAGTTGAGGCTGCAAGCGGTCCTTCTTCCCCTGAAACGCCTACCCAGCTAGCCTCGACGCTCGAGTCATAGCCTTAAATTATAGTTGCGACTATAATAGTTGTGACTCGAAAATTCATCGACAGGGAGGAGGAACTCTCCCAGCTTGAGGACAGCTGGCAAAGGGGAGACCACCTCATCATAGTGTACGGGAGGAGGAGGGTAGGGAAGACGGAACTCCTGAAGCGATTCATGACGGATAAGCCAACCGTGTACTACCTGTGCTCGCTCAGGAAGGTCCAGTACAATCTGAGGAGATTCTCCCACAAGGTGTCCGAGTTCTTGAAAATCCCCAGAATAGAGTTTTCGAGCTTTCAGGACGCTTTTGAGGCCCTGAGGGGGAGGGGTAGGGTTCTAGTCGTGATAGACGAATTCGGCTACTTGGTCAGGGACGATCCCGGAATCCTGAGTGACTTTCAGGAGATAGTGGACGAGAAGTTGAGGGATTCGGAGATCACGCTCATCCTCTGCGGATCCAGCGTCTCCTTGATGGAGACGAGGGTGATGGGGGCGAAATCCCCCCTCTACGGGAGGGCCGACAGGTATCTGAGGGTGAGGCCCTTCAAACCTGAGCATCTGGCCTCCTGGTTCCCGAATACGGCTCCGGACGACCTGATTAAGATATACGCAGTCACGGGAGGAGTGGCCAGATACCTTGAGTTCTTCTCCGGATCGGATGTGGAGGCCGAGATCGAGAGGAACTTCTTCGACCCCTCCTCCTTCCTGTACATGGATGCCATGACCCTGTTGTCCGAGGAGCTCAGGGACTACGCGACCTATTTACAGGTGCTGGAGGCCATAAGCCTGGGATATAACAGGGTCACGGAAATAGCTAACTACGCGTTCCTCCAGCCCAAGGACGTCCATTTCTACCTCAAGGTGCTCTCAACTCTGGGTATAGTCAGGAGGATAGTCCCAGTCCTGTCACCTAGGAAAACCAAGAGGGGAATATACGAAATAGTGGATAACTACTTCGACTTCTGGTTCGCGTTCGTATCACCGTTCCAGTCCGAGATAGAGTCGGGATATGGTGATCCGGTGCTGAGGAACTTCAGGGAGAAGTTCCCCGTTTACTTGGGTAGGGTGTTCGAGAGGACAGTTCGTGATCTGATAAAGCCTCTCCTGCCGTTCAGACCAATGCAGGTGGGCAGGTGGTGGCACAGGGATGTGGAGATAGATGTGGTCGCGCACGACGACTCGCACATAGCCTTCCTAGAGGTAAAGTGGTCTGATCTCTCGCTCAAGGCTGCGAGGAAACTCCTAATTTCCTTGATGGAGAAGGCCTCAAAGCTGAGGTTTGACGGGAAGAGGTATTACGGCCTCGTGGCCAAGAGTATAACTGGGAAGGAGGAGCTATCGAAAGAGGGCTTTATAGTCTATGATCTCAGGGATATTCTAACCCACAGGGACCATAGCAGTGGGAAAAACACGTAAAGTTGTTGACGAGCTATGGGAGGAATTCAGTTGCCCGAAGTGAGGTTATCCGAGCTGCTCAGGTTGAAGACATCCGTGAGGGAGGAACTGGCCTCTAGGCTGGATAGAAAGGAGAGGAAGGAGGCCTTGAACGACGGACACGCCCACAGAGAGCCCAGACCCTGTGGGCTAACCGTTCACCCGGGTAGGGGATGCACCTACGCATGCATTTACTGTTACGTGGAGGACATGGGCGTACCCCGGAGGCCGGAGCCGTCCCGCCTTTCAGGCCTGCAGCTGGCCTATGCCATCGCTTCGAACCCATACACCCTTCTAGGGAAGGGAGGGACGTTCCTAGCTTTCGGCTCGGTCACGGAGCCCTTCCTGCCGGCCATCAAGGAGAGGACCCTCGAGTACTTGGAGGCTGTATCACACTACTTGGGGAACCCGACCCAGTTCTCGACGAAGGCCTACCTCAGCGAAGAGGATGCGGAGAAGATATGGTCCCTCGATCCCTCAGTTAGCGCCTTGGTCACCATCCCGGCACTGAGGTGGGCGGAGAGAATAGAGCCCAAAGCTCCCCCGCCGGAACTGAGGTTCAGGACCCTCAGCAACCTGCTACAGCGAGGAATACATGCATCACTCTTCCTCCGACCGCTGATCCCTGGAGTGAGTGAGGAGGATGGTCCCCTGATACTGGAAAGGGCTGCCAGCTTGGGCGTGAGAGGAGTAGTGTTGGGAGCACTCAGGGTGACCCGTCGCATCCTTAGAGAGCTCGAAGCTGTGGGTCTGGGGGGCCTAGCTGACAGGATGATCAGGGAACCGAAAAGCCCCACTGACCAGGTACCGCTGAACACGGGAGATCTGAAGAGAATGCTCTCGTCGAGGGCGAGGGCCTTGGGCCTCAAGGTGTTTCCCTCAGCCTGCTCCGCCAACGTGGATGCCCACGATCTCGGGTGCCACATGTGCAACATGGGTCCCTGCAACGGCCCACTGCCCGATTACGATCCTGAGGAGATAGAGCAGGCCCTGAGAGGCCTGGGAATCGAGGCTAGAATAATCCCGAAGGACAGGAAGATCCTCGCATTGGTGAAAGGAGGGTCGAAGAGGATGAGGAGGGTGAGGCATCTAGTCTCCACCGCTACCAAGAGGTTGGTGACCGTCAGGCAGATCAGGTGAGGTAGTCGACGCGTTCGCTCTCAACATCACTAGGGTGGCCTCACCCTCCCTCCTCACCTCAACTAGTCCTCTCCCCTCCAACCGCCTTATCTTCCTCCAGACGGTTGTCCTGGGGGCCTGAACAGCCCTTATGATGTCGGCCTGCTTGGCCACGCCACCTCTCCTCTCCAACTCCCTCAAGATCTCATACTCTAGGGAGCCCTCCTTCAGATCATCGGCCATCCCACTCCTTCTTCTACTACGAAGGAGGATCGCCGAGGCAGCTGAGGCGAGAACGATGCCGCTTGCGACCAATAGGACTATAGATTGGTTCGTTAGATCTTGAACTTGGTTTCCTTGACTCGTGGTACCGCTCGACCCCTCAGAAGGAGTGATGTAGGTATTTTCCATGGTTTTCACATCTGACCTCGAACCCGGGGAGTTCCTTTCACTGATAGGTTGACTCATCGGCCTGTGGGCTACCTTGTAGGAAAGGGACGCGGTACCGCCTGAGAACGAGATCCTAAGAGCTCCTCCCGACTGAGAGATCTCATCGGGCAGCTTGGAAAGGCCCACGATAACTAGCTGGGAAGGTACCACTACCGAAAGCCTGTCAACGTCAAGTTCCAACGTCAGGTTCCACATCACTCCGAACTTGGAGGTGAGTGAAGGCGTCTGATAGAATATGGAGACCTCCCTGCTCCCTAAAGTTTGTACTATGAGGAAGGAGCCATCTAGCGAGTAATTGAGGGGTATGCCTCTCTCATTGACCACCATGAGGTTGTGTGGCTCACCATCTAGTCTGATAATAAGCCCTGAGCTGGTCTCATTGAGCCTGATAGTGATCGTAACATCCACCCATCCGTCCGGAAAGAGCACCACCTCAGCCGTTGCCGAGCTTCCGGGCTGGGCTTGAGCAGAGACAAGCACTAGAGTCAGCGAGAGCAGGAGAACCTTTGGCAGGTATCTCATCACTTCACCTCCCCTTCCCCTAAAAAGAGAGGGGACATTGAGGGAGATCACCTACCGTGAGCGCGATCCGCCTCTCCTCGACCTCCCCTATCTTCACCTCTCATCGTTTGGGGCTTAACAGGACCAGGACTCGCAGAGGTGGTGGTACTAGGCGTTCCGTGCGAGTGATCCTCATGCCCGTGCTGATGGGTGTAGTTCATCGCCGCACTGGAGTTCCCCATCGCTCCTGCCTTCACCATTCCCCTAGCCCTCTCCATGACCTCTTTCGGTGCACCACTCAGGTTCACTATCGTGGCGTTTTCAGGTACTTTAGCCTTCATGTGTTCTCTCACCCTCTCAGTGATCTCCTCCATAGCCTTGTATGCCTCCCTTATCTTGCTCTCGACCTTCATCATGAGACTCATGGCCTCATCAGTCTTGTTCTGCATCAGCAGGAGGTTGGCCTGCTGCATGAGCCTTTCAGCTTCCCTCAAGTGCCCCATCACAGGGGTAACGTTCACGGTAGAGTTAGCCCTCATTACTGCTTTCATGACCCTAGAGAGCAGCATTTGAGTCCTGTTGAGCTGCCCTATGGCCGTGGCATTTATTGTATCCGCAGCCTCACCTTCGGCAACCTCACATTTATACAGGGTCCGGTAAGCATTCCCTATCATGTTGATGGCCCTCATTACCAAGCTTTCAGCCTGACGATAGTTCCCTACGCTCATCGAATTTTCCGCACTCTCAATGAGGGAGTCAGCCTTGGACAGGGTATCGTTCACCGCCTGAAGGGCGCTGGAGCACTCTGGGCTGGTGGTGCTGATCGAGGATACAGTTCCCAAGAGGTCTTCCTTCGCCTGAGTGTACACCCCTATGAGGGCCTGTACCACATCTTGGTTGGTGGCAGCTACCGGGATGACAACAGCCAAGATCCCTATCAGCAGGGCAGCAGCCAGCTTACTTGATGCAGGAAATCCTAAACTCATCAAATCACCCCAGTAAGTCCGATCGAGAGAGCGAGAGATAAGGACAGCGTCCGGACGATGGGCGCCCAGTGGGCACTCGTAGAGGAGAGGTCTAGGGGGTCACAGCTGTTTGGGAAGGAGCTTGTTCAATGCCTCCACATTCCACGGATGAACCGTCCTCCTTCTCCTATCGATCGGTATGCCTCTCTTTCTGGCCTCTGTTATTGAAATACCAGCTTCTTTAAGCTCTCCCAGGCTGAATCCCCTGCCCAACCTCTTCCTCTTGATCTTCCTAGTGGAGGTCAGGACCAAGGGGCTCAGCGACCTCATAAGTAGTCGGTGGGGGGTGGGCATAATAAACCTAACAGAACTCTGGCGGAGTAACCTTCAAATAATATTTGGACCTATTGGTACAAGGTGCGAAGATAGAGGAAGATTTCTTAATTTCGAGACTCAAAAATATACTTCACTTGACGGAGTATGAAGCTAGGGCATACCTAGCCTTGATCATGCACGGAAGTATGACCGTGGGGGAATTGAGCAAGTTGAGCGGTGTCCCCCGGGCTAAATGCTACGAAACTGTGAGGAATCTCGTGAGGAAGGGCATGGTGGTAATGGTGAGTAGTAAGCCCGCCAAGTATGCGCCCCTGCCTGCTGAAGAGGGAATAGCCAACAGAATGGAGCAGCTGAAGAGGGAGATCGAGAGAAAGGCGATGGAGGCCGAGCGTCTCTTAGATGAGATAAGGGAGATCAGTGGTCAAGGATCTATCAGGGAGGCACAGATGATGATAATAGAGAGCCACGAAGCAGTGCTCTCCAACTCGGTTAAGGATGCCGTAAACGCGGAGAGGGAGGTGCTGGTGGCGCTCTCTCAGAAGCCCGCTAAGATAGAATGGAGCAAGTATGCCAAGGATCTCATGGGTTGCGTGAGGAGGGGAGTGAGATTCAGATTCCTAGTACCCTCTCTTAACGTGTTCAGTAACAGATTCAGGGAGATACTGGAGAAGAGCACGCTGGAGCCCCCATCAGGTAACTTAGTGGAGATCAAGGAAACGAAAGCTGTGAGAATGCCCTTCGTGGTCATAGATGGCGATATAACCTATCTCTACATAACAGATCCCAAGACGAATACCCTCAGGACTGCCGTCAGGATAAGAGACAACAGAATGGCGGAGCAGATGAGGGAACTCTTCGACAGGTACTGGGAGATGAGTCACTAGCTCTTGCTCTCCCGTTTCAGCCTGGTGAGCCTGAAAACGACAGTCCCGCCGCATGTGAGCGGTGGTCCGGGATCAGGGCACTGCACGCGCCCGATATCTCCCTCACCTATTCCCAACTGATCCGCGGGCACTCCATGGGAGAAAGGGGAAAGAAGAGTCGCCATAGCAGTCAGGGCGTGGAGGCAGATCCTCACGCAATCCTTCCTCTCGATGTAAAAGCCCCTCAGGATGAAGAAATCGCCCTCGCGGTATCCGGCGGCACAGTGCCCTCGGACCTCCTCCACCTCTATCCTCACGTCGTACAGCATTGGAAATCACCTCAAAAGTATCTCGTCCAATCTGACTAGGACCGCCCCTTCCCTCACCATCTCGTTCTTGGCTCTCTCCTCATCGCTCGGATCTATGCCCCTCACCGCATCCTCCACGACAAAGACCTCGAACCCCAACTTCAGCGCATCCAAGACTGTGGCCCTGACGCAGTACTCGGTCGCGACACCCCCCACGAAGAGCCTCCTAACCCCTCTCTTTTCAAGGATCTCTTTGAGGTTGGTCCCCTCGAAACCCGAGTACGCATCTTTATCCCTATCCGTTGCCTTGGAGACTATCACAGCACCTTCAGGGACCGCCAGATCGGGGTGGAACTCGGCGCCCTCGCTCCCCTGAACGCAGTGAGGGGGCCAGGGACCACCCCTCTGTTTGAAGGATATGTGGTCGGGAGGGTGCCAGTCCCTAGTGTAGATCACGGTGAAACCTCTCTCGGCGAAATAGGAGATCAGGACATTCAGGGGTGGCACGACCTCGTCCCCCTTGGGGACGGGAAGGGCGCCCCCGGGCATGAAGTCCCTCTGAACGTCCACCACGATGAGCGCTGGGTTCCGGACCGGTGCTACCCTCATAAGGTGAATGTGAGCGTGGATCTCATAAACTTAGAAAGGTGGAGGATGTGGAGGATCAGACCTCCAGCTCATCCAAGAAGTCGGGAATCCAGGAGAACATGTCCTGCGAGACCTTGGCCACCATGTCCACTCCAACTACCTCGCTGGGGTAGACGGGGATGTAGGACCTCACCAAGGATCCGAGATCCCTCTCTATCTCGGCCATGTACCCCAGCTGCTCCCTGTACTTATTCCTTATGTACTCGTTCGTCGTCGCCTCAGCGACGGCCTTCGGTATCACCTGATTCACGATGACCCCGCCGACGGGTATGTCGAAGCCCCTCACCATCTTGATGAACCTCTTCACCACCGCTATTGGCAGGGAAAGGGGCAGCGTGACGAAGAAGAACGCGGTGAGTTCATCGTTGAGCAGGATGTCCTTGACCCTGTTGAACCTGTCCTGCATGGACAGCAGGTCGGCCATGAGGGGATCCTTCTTTATCTCCTCCATCACCTTCTCCTTGCGGAAGGACAGCTTCACCCTGAGGGACAAGGCTTCCTTCCTACTCTCGATCATCCTCTCAAGCCATAGACCGTATATCTTGCTCAAGCCTATCAGCCTGGCCGCGTTCGCAACGGCGGCGGTGTCGAAGACGACCACATCGTACTCCTCACCCTGCTGGAGCACCACGTCCATCATCTTGTCGAACATGGCCGACTCTTGGAAGGCCGGGTTCGTAGTGGCTATGTCGATGAAGGGCTTGGGATCCATGGGTATGTCCGCCCACTTCAGGAACTCCGAAAGCCTCTTCGCTATGTTCTGCTTGTACTTCTCCACAACATCATCTATCTCCACCTCGAGGGCGTAGAGGTTAGGAGCCCCCTCTACGGGCTTTATGGCTCCTCCTCTCAGGTCCTGACCGAACAGGCTTGACAGCGAGTGCACGGGGTTGAGGGACACGAGGAGAGTCTTCTTCCCATCCTTGGCGAACCTGTAAGCTAAACCAGCAGCGGATACGGTCTTCCCAACGCCTCCCTTACCCCCAGTGAAGAGGAACTTGAGCTTGGGCTTTTGAGAGAGAAACTCGGGCATCAACACCTTCTCCTCCAGGCTCACCACCATAGCAGGTCCCTCCTCGAGTGCATCAGGTCCTCAGCGACCTTCGCAATCATCTCCAATCCCTTTGGTTCCCTATCGTACATGGGGATTAGTGCCGCAACGAGATCACCGAACTTCTCTCTTATTTCAAGCAGGTGCTTCTCCTGCATCTCTATCTTCTTCCTCAGGAGTTCGGGCAGGTCAGGCTTGTTTAACAGGTCCCTAGGATATATCTGGTTGACCACCACGCCGGACATCTCTATGTTCAGCTCCCTGAACATCTCCAGCGCGCGTTCCGTGTCCAGTATGGCCATCTTCTCCGGCACCATCACCATGAAGAAGGCTGTCTTCTCGGAGTTGGTCATCAGCTCGGTGAAGGTGGTCATCTTCTTCCTTATCTCCTCCAGCTCCTTCAGGACCATGTCCTCGGTCTGCATCCCTCCCTTCAGGGTAGCAGCGACGGCCTCGTACTCAGCTGCCTCCTTCCTAGCTTCAGTTATCTTGTCCACCCAGGCGCTGAGGATCTCCGCCATCGCCACCATCCTGACCCCGTGGCCGAAGGGAGGCATGTCGAAGACGTAGAGGTCGTACTCACCCGAGGCCACCAGATCCGCCATAGCATCGTAAGTCGCGGATTCGTACATCGCGGGCTCGGCGGAGGTGCTATCTATGTACTCCTCAATCTCCTTGGGGAGTTCCTCCAGTCCATACATGTCCAGTATCTTCTGCTTGATCTCCTGCTGGTATTCGGCTATCTTCTTGTCAGCGTCTATCTCCACCACGTAAAGGTTGGGCGCCACCTCCACGACTCCCTTGCCGAAGAGGTCCCTCTCGAAGATGTCGCTGAGGGAAGCTTGGGGATCCGTGCTGAAGCAGAGGACCTTCTTCCCCTCATTCACGGCCATGTGGTAGCTCAGGGCGGCGCTGCTCGTCGTCTTTCCCAGGCCACCTTTTCCGGCGAACACCACGACCTCTATATCCGGCTTTCTCGCGAAGAACTCAGCTAAACCCACCATGGAACCACTCTCCCATCTTATCCTCTTCTATCCCATCAGCCGCTCAGCAGGTCGGTGAAGTCCCTCTCCCTGAACAGCCTCTCCTTCCAAGACTTTATGTTTGGGACCACGTAGGGCAGGATCTTCAGCGAGTAATAGGGCGGGATTATCGGGAAGCCCAGCATGTCACCCAGAGTCATCAGCATGAAGAGGTGCTCCATGTGCATCCTAGTCTTCAGGGCTGCAGTGGCCGCTCCGTGGACAGCGAAGCCGTAGAGCACTCCCTTAAGGGCCTCAGAAACTCCCTCCTTCTTCTCTTCCTCCTTTTCCTTCTTCTTCCTACCGAATAATGGTATAGGAATCACCTCCCAATCGGACATGAAAAAGGGAAATAAAAGGTTTAGGGAGAGACAGCTTTGGCCTCTACTTCTCCTCTTTTCGCCTTGAAGTAAGCGTTCCAGAGGGCATAGCTCATGTAGATGCCCAGCACGAAGAGTATTATTCCTATGACGAAGAATAGCGCGTTGAGGGCCCACGCCGCCCCAGGATACTGGGTAAGCGGTGGTTTCGCTAGAGGCTTCTTTATACCGAAGGTGCTCAACCCGAAGGTGTATATCTCCCAGAGTAAGGCCGAAAGGGTTACTACCGTCATGAAGGCGGCTGGCACGGCGGAGTACCACGAGGGCTTGTTCATCTTAGCCACGTAGAAGGCCACCAGCGTGAGGGCCATGGCCGCCAGCAGCTGGTTGCTACCTCCGAAGTATATCCACAGGTTTATCCAGCTGCCAGTGAGTGCGAAGATTATTGGCAGTATCAGACCCGTAGCGGTAGCTATATACTTATTCCCGAGCCATGCCCAGGATCCCCTGAAGAGCTCGGCGCTGAACACACGCCAGTACCTGGTGACGAGGGCCTGCACGGTTATGGCGTATATAACGAGGAATATCGAGAAGAACGTCAGCAGATACGCCTTGGATGCATCTCCTCCGAGGAACGGAGCGGTCAGCAGGGTGGCCCCATTCACGAAGGCCGATATCTTACCCTTGGCTATGAGGTCGGGTGAAACCACCATGTAGGCAGCGAGGGCTGAGGTGGCGAGCAGGCCCTCGGTGAGCATCGCTCCAGCTCCCACGGGCCTGGCATCGGTCTCCACGTCAAGCTGCTTCCCAGTGGTGGAGGTGCTGACGAGGCTGTGCCATCCCGATATCGCACCGCATGCTATGGACACGAAGAGGATCGGGAATATCGGGCCGACATTCTCGACGTACCATCCCTTGAATGCTGGCTGGATGAGCTTTATGCCAGTGGCAGGAGATATGAGGGCACCGAATATTATCAGGAGGACACCTCCTATGGCCGGGAACACAGCCACGAAGTTCATCGGCGTTATGAACTTGGGGAGCGGAACTATCGCTCCCACGAAGAGTATTATCGCGAGGATTATCGACCACACCTGAACTGACCACGGACCGAAGAAGTTCTTGGGCGGCCAAGCCACGGCAGTGCCTATTCCAACGCTGATCAGCGTGAGTATTATCGCTAGGGCGGTGACCCCGAAGATGTTAGCCTTGTACTTGTAGAGGAGCTCTCCCACTATGAGACCGGTTATTATGATGCCTATCGTAGCAATGAAGGAACCGGGGAAGACGTTCCAGAAGAGCGATACGAGGTATATGAACACCGCCGATATTATCAGTAGGTAGAAGAGCAGGTAAGCCAGCAGTATCTTCCTTCCCCTCTCACCTATGGCGTTGTAGACGAGGGGACCCATGGACCTGCCCTCGTTCCTGACCGTGAGCATTATGGTGCTGTAGTCTTGGACCCAGCCGATGAACATGTTCCCTATCACTATCCAGATGAGGGCCGGAAGCCAGCCGTAGGCGACCGCTATGAACGGTCCCAGGATGGGTCCTAGGGCGGCTATGCTCTTGAACTGGAATCCGTAGAGGACGTACCTGCTGACCGGGAAGTACTCCACGCCGTCCAAGTACATGTGAGCTGGTGTAACCCTCTTCTCGCTTACCTCCCAGATGTGCTCATCCACCCACTTGGCATACACGTAGTAGGCGAATCCGTAAGCAACTAGGGCCCCGATTATCCAGAGGGAGGGGGTCTCCAAGAACGCTACCTGCATATTTACCCCCCTGAAAGCGATCTTTAAGTAGGTAGGGTCAGCAGTTAGCTAATTAACTTTGCTATATACGTCTTTTGCTTATGTCATGGAAAGATTTTTCACAAATCATGTGAATTATTTTTCATACAGTCTCCGGGACCTCCTCGGTTATATCCCTCTCCCTGAGCTGCCTCTGCTTCCAACCCTCTATCTCAGGCAGCAGGTAGGGTAGAAGCCTCAGCATAATTGGAGTGGTCATAAGTGGGAGGCCCAGCAACTCGCCCATGAGCAGGAGGTTGACCGCATCCCTGAGCTTGGCCGCTTCCTTCTTCGTGTCCCAGTAGAGGTCGAAGTAGAAGAGACCAAAGAGGAACTCCTTGACAGCCCTCTTAAATTCCTCCCATCTCATGGCAGAGGACACCCACTTCCTCGAGTATCTTCATCATGTTTAGATCGGACGGGCCCTTAAACATTATCTGAATGGTCCTATCTGTGATGTCGCAGTAGTGGACCGTGAACAGGTGGTTCTTGTTCCTCCCAGTTATGATCCCCCTCCCCACGTAGTACGTGGCGGGATGACCCCCCACCTCCGTTTCACCGGTCCTCTCCACCCTGATCCTGGGTTTCAAGTCCTTCCTGCCTGGTCTGACCACGATCCTCAGGTCCACAGCGTAGCTGGGGGTCGCTAACACATGGTAGCTCTCCCCGTAGGTCACGTAGGCCAGGTGACCCCTCCTCTCGTACTGAGTGATGTCCGATCCGTAGGCTGTGGCCATCACCTCCGCTTCATCCGGTATGGTGAGTGTGAGGAAGTCCACCGTGCCGAAGAGGGAACTGATCGCCCTTATGTGCACCCGCTTCATCACTCCAGCCGCATTCGCGGGTAGGTTTTATCCTTTACTCGATGCACTTTGGGATGTATGTACGAAATCGAGATAGTGATAGCCATATCGGCTGTGCTGGCCGGCTGGTATTTCGTGGGCTCCTACCAGAACAGGAAGCTGACCTCCAGGGTGTGGAGCGCCGTGCTGGAACAGATGGAGGAGTTCGCCTCGGAGATGACTGTAAGGGAGCTTGGGGGCTCCGCCTTCATAGCCGTGGCCAAGAGAACTCGATCCCCATTCAGGAGGGT
>Ga0256835_1000265_pt1 | contig 41681 bp, 40 predicted proteins | sample PIR30metaG_FD_185972 | JGI IMG/M metagenome (GOLD analysis project Ga0256835, IMG submission 185972) | Hydrothermal vent microbial communities from East Pacific Rise, Pacific Ocean - PIR-30 | ecosystem: Environmental > Aquatic > Marine > Hydrothermal vents | place: Pacific Ocean: East Pacific...
CGTACTCAAAAAGGGGTGAAAGTCGGAAGATTTAGTCCGGAATTGAGAGAATATTTATTAAATAGCGCCGATAAATATATCAAGCAAGGAATGCTGGAACTGAAAGATGACTATTTAAAACCTACTGCCGATTCTTTGTTTTTAATTGAGGGAATTATAGTGGATTTATTTTTGGAGGAAGCCTAAAACCAAAACAAGTCACAAAAAATGTGACTTGTTCTGTTAATCCTAAAACCTAATCATTATGAAAAACTAATTTCATATAGCAAATATAAAACATTTTTTCTCACATTTCCAAACAATTAGGACTTATTTTTTAATTTTTATTATTTGGGAGAGATTTTTTGTTTTTTGCAATATAATTTTCATAGATCCAAGTCAAGGTAAAAGTGGGAATAAAATCAATTCCCGGTAATATTTCTTCAATAAATGTAATCGCTCCGGCTATTTTACCTACGGAACCGGCATACATTTTGGTCATTAACCAATAAGCAACTGGTGCCCATATAACATCCTCAAATTCACCTATCATAGGTAAGGTAAAAGACAGCATTCCCAAGGCATCAAAAAAGATGCTTAAAAGAAGTTTTTGCTTTTTGTTGTTTTCCAATTGTAACATATACTATTTCAATTTGCTTTTGAATTGTTTGCGGAATTTTTCAAGTTTCGGTAAAACCACATATTGACAATAAGGATTATCAGGATTTTTTTCCAAATAATTTTTATGGTATTCTTCCGCTTCATAAAAAGGAGCTTCCGGGACTACTTCCGTTACAATATAATTGTCAAACACATCCGATTCATTTAAGAATTTGATATAAGCCTCTGCTTTTTCTTTTTGTTCGGGAGTGGTATAAAAAATGGCTGATCTGTATTGTGTTCCCACATCATTGCCTTGGCGATTTAAAGTTGTAGGATCATGTGTAGCAAAGAAAACTTGCAATAATTCCTCATAAGAAATTTGATCGGGATTATATATAATTTTAACCGCTTCCGCATGCCCGGTTGCACCTGTCGATACTTGTTCATAAGTCGGATTAGGACGTTTGCCTCCGGTATATCCCGGAACTATGCTTTCTACTCCTTTTAAGTTCTTAAAAATGCTTTCGGTACACCAAAAACATCCCCCGGCAAAGATTGCCGTTTCTTTTTTAGGTTGACTATTCATAGTTAAAGTGAAAAATATAACTATGGTAAATATACTATTTTTTATAAATGATTTCATAGTTTTTCAAGAGCAAGAATAATGCCGTATTTTATTTTAATTTGTCATTATTGTGATGTCTCTTATGATCTCGCCGTGCCTTTTCCTGTAAACGTTTTGTCCAAATCTTATCCAGATCGGTTCCGGTTTGATTTGCCAGAGCCATTACTACAAAAATCACATCTATCAATTCTTCTCCGAGATCTTTTTCTCTGTCCGATTCCTTTTCCGACTGTTCCCCATACCGGCGTGCAATAATACGAGCTACTTCCCCTACTTCTTCGGTAAGAATTGCCATATTTGTCAGTTCGTTAAAATAACGTACCCCGTGATTTTTAATCCATTGGTCTACCTCTTTTTGCAATTGTTTTAATGCCATAAATTCAGATTTAAATTTTTTTATATAAAGCTCCTTGGGGAGAAAGCTTACTTTCTATTATCTCTACTTTAACAGAGGAAATGTCCCCTAAATTTTCCTTATTATATTGATTGACGGATTCAAAAAAATCCGGATTCACTTTTTTTATTCTCCCAAGTGTAATATGAGGTTTAAAATGCGATTTTTTGGAAGAAATCATTCCTTTTTCATTCAAATATGCATTTATTTTTTGATATATTTTTTTCAATTGTTCATTAGGTGTTATATCAGCATACAATACAGATGGTTTTCCCTTTCTTTTAAAAAAATTCAAACCTTTGATTTGAAGACCGGCTTCTATTTCGTTTTTAAATTCTTTGTTTATAAATTCTTGAATTTCTTCCACTTTATAAACCGGCATTTCTCCTAAAAAAATGTAGGTAATATGAAAATTTTCAGGTGTTCTTGTCCATTTAATATTTGCTTTGTCCTTTAATTCTTCTTTTAATTTTTCAAACAGTTTGGTCAATTCAGGTGATTGAATAAAACTTCCGATAAAAATTCTTTTCTTTTTCATATTAAAATTTTATTCTTTTCTTTTGGTATCTATAATAATTGTAACGGGACCATGATTGATTAACGATACATCCATCATTGCTCCAAATTCACCCGTTTGAACCGGTTTGGATATTTTTTTATTTATTTTTTCTATAAATTTCAAATATAACGGATATGCTTTATCAGGTTTTGCCGCATGCATATATGAAGGACGGTGACCTTTTTTTGTTTTTGCATGCAAAGTAAACTGACTAATAACCAAAGCATTACCATCTACATCTAGCAGGGATTTATTCATTACCCCCTTTTCATCATTAAAAATTCTTAAATTTATAATCTTATGAACCAGCCAATCGATATCTTCTTCGGTGTCTTCATTTTCTATTCCCAGGAGAATAACCAAACCACAATCGATTTTTCCTCGAATTTCTCCTGATATTTCCACATCTGCCTTTTTTACTCTTTGCAAAACTACTCTCATAGGATATATTTTATAATCAAACTTACAAAAATTACTTATTCATACTTATATAACCGTTTATAAAGCTAAATGGTTTTTTTATCAACTTTACAAAATTAATTCAAAAAATCCTTTTATATTTAACTTAAAATAATCCGACTATGTTGAAGACTATAATAATAGATGACGAAAAATTAGCCATTGAAAGTTTACAATGGGAGATAGAAAATTTTTGTGATAATATTAAAGTAATAGCCACATTTTCTAATCCGGTTGAGGCGATCAAAGGAATAAATACTTTAAAACCCGATCTTGTTTTTCTCGATATTGAAATGCCCGAAATTGACGGATTTCAATTATTACAAAAACTTCAATATAAAAATTTTGATTTGATCATTACTACTGCTTACAATCAATATGCAATACAGGCTTTTCGCGCCAATGCCATCGATTATTTACTTAAACCCATTGATCCGGACGAACTGGTGGAAGCAGTTGATAAAGTACAAAACCGAAAAGGCTCCGGGGAAGAAAATCATAATATAGAAGCCATTTTGGATCAAATTATTTCGAAACAATCAAAGCAATCCAAAATACCTCTTTCTTTATCAAACAAAGTGGTTTTGGTAGAACCGGAAAATATCATTTATTGCAAGTCGGAAGGAAGTTATACACGTGTATTTATGAAAGGAAATAAAAAAGTGTTGGTGTCCAAAAGTATCAAAACTTTGGAAAATCTTTGTCCCCCCAATAAATTTATGCGTGTACATAAATCTTATATAGTAAATGTGGATGAAATTCGAGAATATATCCGTCAAGGAGGTGGTGAATTAGTTTTGTCGAACGGTATGGTTGTGCCTGTATCCCGTACGCATAAAAATGAAGTGCTACAAGCCTTAAATATTCTCTAATTGTTTTTGGAAATTGACATATTGCGGGAACTCTCTTCTCCTACCGAAAATGGAATTGTAGTTTTTGTTTCGGGATTTTTATTTATTCTGGGCGTATATCATTTTTTTCTGTATTTTCAACATAAAGACAAAAGTTATCTCTACTACTCTCTTTATAGTTTACTAGTTTTTGTATATACCTATCATCGGGATTCCACTTTTCTTTTAACCAAGTTAAGTTCTAATCTGATGCCTGCGATAAAATGGATGTATGATCCGATAAAATGGATGTATTCCGTTGTTTATATTTATTTTGCCATTACTTTTATTGAACTTTATAAATATAATCCGAGATGGGATAAAATTTTACGAACTTTTGCAAGGTATTCCTTATGGTTTTTAGCTTTACTAATGATTTTTTCTTTCGTTATACACAATAATAAGCCTATTGAAATTGCTTACAATTTTATTTTCCTACCCATTATTTTTATTTTGTCACTTAAAGCACTCCATGTATTTTACAAAACTAGCTCTCCCATAAAGTATTATTTGATTATAGGCTCCGGAGTTTACCTGATTTTGGCCGTACTATCTCATATTCTTACTTATACCGGCCACCCGTTCAGGGTATTATTTTATTTAGCGATAACTTTTGAAATGCTTATGTTTGCCTTAGGTCTCGGAAAAAAACAAAAGTTAATTCTTGAAGAAAAAAATAAATGGCAAAGGCAAATTATTAAAGAACATGAAGAAAATTTAAGACTGAAAGATGAACTGACTAAAAAGTTAGACCAAAAAGTACAAGATAAAACCGCTGAAATAATTGAATTATTAAAAGCCAACGAAGCTGAAAAGAGAGAAAAAATAGCTCTTCAATATTCTAAAGAAATGATTCGATTACGCATGATGGCGCTCCAGGCGCAAATGAATCCACATTTTTTGTTTAATTCGCTAAACTCCATTAAACATTTTATTATTAATAATGAACCAAAAAAATCCATTTCTTATTTGACAAAATTCGCCAAATTAATTCGTAATGTTCTGGATTACTCCGGTGTTCCGGAAATAAGTTTGAAAGATGAAATAGAAATAATGAAATTATATCTGGAAATAGAAAACTTGCGTTTTGATCATCAATTACATTTTGATTTCATTATCGACCCTTCCATTGATTTAAATCAGGTAAAAGTGCCTCCGTTAATTTTGCAGGCTTTGATAGAAAATGCCATTTGGCATGGTTTGGCTCCTAAGAAAGAAAATAGGCGGCTATGGATTCGTATTTTTAAAAAGCATGAACAAATTAAAATTGAAATTGAAGATAATGGTATTGGCAGGGAACGTGCGGAACTAATTAAAAAAACAAAATCAAGTATGTTAAAAAAGAAACCTATGGGAATTAATATAACAGAAGAAAGATTGAAAGTGTTCGCAGAAAAATATAAACATAAATATCATATAACTTTTGAGGATTTAATAGATGAAAGTGGTGCAGCCGCAGGAACCAAAGTAATTTTATATTTACCGGATTATTCCAAAACACAATAATAATAGTCTATTCATCTTGTTTTCAATCATTTCTAAATTATATTTTGAGAACATATATTATAATTTGATGATTTTGAAAAAAACTTGTTGTAGTTCTTTTTGTATTTTCAAGAAATAAATACCACTTTTTAAATTTCTGCAATCAATCTTATTTTTATTTTTCCCTTGACAAATCAATTGGCCTTTTAAATTATATATAGCAAAATTATAGTCGGAAATATTTTTTATATGAATATATTCGGATACCGGATTGGGAAAAAGCAATATTTGTTCCTTTATATTATCTCTTAAAGATAAGGAAGGATCAAATTCATCCGCTCCAATATCTATATAATTATTTATTTTTCTAGATTGTTCATCAATATCCTTTTCATGTAGATCTATTTGAGTGGATGGATTTCCGGAATCAATGCAAGGAGAATGAGATTGTAAATGTAAGTCAGGCTGATTTACATCAATCAATAAAGGATTTTTAAAAAAAGAATGCAGCTCTTTTCCGGTAGCTTGTTGGTATCCGGAAAAATCATTGTATTCCGTTCCATTTATTTCAATCACTATTTGAGTGGCTTGACCGCCTGCATCATAATAAGCATTATAATCCAAATCCACTCCGGACAAACTATTCTCACTAATAATAAGTACATGATCATTATTTGCGGCATTGAAAATATTGTTTTCTATATGACAATTTTCCAAATAACTCAAATATAATTCCCCACTGTAAGAGTTGGATGTGTCGTTATGAAACAATGTATTGTTTCGAAAAATACTGTTTTCCACTTTTCCGGTTACCGGATAATTATATCCTCCTATTACCAAACCTGCTTGATTATTATTATATATTAGGTTATTACGTACTATAATACCTGAGGAAGACGGATTGGTATTTACTTGCCCGTTATTTTCACATCCCACTTCAATTCCGTAATTATTTTCCTGAAACAAGGTTGCGCTCTACTAAAATATTTTTTCCGCCATCTATATAAATACCGGCAGCAGAATCATAGGCCGAGGGATTTTGATACACAAGATTATTGATAATCACACCATTTCTGGCCTGATCTAAGTTAGGGTCCTGACATTCACCTTCATAACCAATGGCGACTATGCCTATATTCGTATTGTTGTAAATTTCATTTCCATTTATTTCAAATCCGTCAATGTTCCCGTTTAAAGACAGAGCTTCGCTCCATCCGGTCTCACAATCATGGATTTTATTATTTAACAGTCTAATATCCGTAGATGCCTTTTGGGAATCTCTCCCAAACACAATAATAGGCTGTGCGTTTTGTTGTTCCGTGGGGGTTTGTCCTAATGCATTTGTCGAATAGTCGATATTATAAAATTCATTATGAGATAAAATGATATGAGAAGAATTTATGATCAATACACCTTGTGCATCATTTACTTGGTAATCTTTAAAAATAATTCCTGAAATTTGAATGTATTCCTGATGTTCTATTTTAATTAAAAACTGTCCATCCAAAAGATTATTTCCCGTGATATTTACTTCCTCATTTTGGTAATTTCTAATAACAATAGGTAAATTAACCGTTCCGGAAACACTTATGTCTATCATACCTTTATAAGTTCCCTGCCTGATTAATAAACTATCGCCGGGATGTATTTGATTAACGGCATAATCAATTGTTTTCCAGGGTTGGGAAAAACTGCCCGTATTGGCATCAGATCCCTGTGTAGAAACAAAATAAGTCGATTGAGCTTTAATACCAATAACACTGTTTTCAAAGATAAAACTCAACAAAAATAAATAAATATATTTTTGCATATTTTCCTAATATTTGTTTAAATATAGGATAATTATTTTAACCCATAGAAAACGGTATATTTTCCAAACACTTTTTTGTCTTGATAATATTTCATTAGTTTACTCAAAATCGTATCTTTTTCTTTGACTTTGAAAGTAATTAATACACCCTGATTTTCTTGTATTTTTTTCTGTAAAGAATTCCATTCATCCGGATTATTTACATTAATCAAATAGTTTTTCCAAGTCAAATTATTTTCAAATTGGGTTTCCCTATTTAAGTCATTAGAATTTTTATACAAAGAGATGACTGGCTTGTTTAGTTCAAAAGAAATGGAAGGTTGCCGGGAATTATAAATATAAATAGTTTTAGTATCGAGTTTTTTCTCTTTTATAAATTCGGTCAGAGGTTTAGGACTATTGATTAAAAGAGCATTTTCACTCATAAATTTACCAGAGGCAATAAGTATAAATACACTAAAAAGAACAGCATTGTATATAAATTTTTGAATTAAATTCATCCTTTTATTATTCCAAATATATAAGATTACAAACAGATAAAGAATACTAAAAATGAATAATGCAACCGGTAGGATGAATTCTGCCTCTAAAAAGAATGCAATGATCATGGATAACGGGAAAAACAGATAAAAGATAGAAATGAAATTGAAAGCTGTTTTTTGTTTTTTGGGAGAACTATTCAGAATAAAATAAGCTGTAAGCAAGGCTATAAATCCATAAAATGGAAGTATATAAAGAATTCTTTTTGAAGTAGATAGCGAAAAAAAGAAAATAGGGATTAGTATAGCTAAGAATAAGCTTAAGACTATTTTGTTTTTTTTTAGTTCATTATGTTGTTCTTTTATAAAATACGGCCATAGCAAAGCCCACGGAGCAGTTGTTATAGGTGCCAAAACTATAAAATACCACCAGGGCATTGCACGATGAAATGAATTCTTAGCAAAGCGTTCCAAAGTTTGTTTTCCAAGAAAATAATCAATAAAATCGCTATTCTCATAAGCTAAAAAGAGATACCACCATAGACCGGTAACTAAAAATAAAAGAAAGGCAAAAAAATGATGTTTATTCCATTTATTTTTTTTCGGATTAAAATAGGAATATAAAAGACTGAAAATAAAGACTACAATAAAAACTACCGGGCCTTTTGTATAAAAACCAAATCCTAGGCTCAAAGCAAAAAGATAGAGATAAAATGATTTTTCTTCCCTATAATATTTTAACCAAGCATAAATAGCTAATAATACAAAACTGGTCAAAAAAGAATCTGTGGTAAGATTTCTCGAAGAAATCAATACCAAGGGCAACGAAGCATATATTGCAGCTGAGAGAATGGCCATTTCTTTTTTTCTAAAAAGTAAAAGAGCTATTTGATATACAAGCCAAACTTGAAACAAGACAGACAATTGCAGAAAAAAACGTGCGGCAAATGAGTTAATCCCGAAAATCGAATAAGCAACAGCAGTGATTTGATAAGTGAAAGGAGGCTTATGATAGTGATGAATATTGAGTAAATTAGGATGAATCCAATCACCGTCTTTAAACATTTCACGTGCAATTTCTGCATATCTTGCATCACTGGTTTCCACTACTCCGTAACTTCCTACATTGATGAGTAAACCAAATGCCAAAATAAGTAAAATGATATTGAGATTTAGAGATTTATTTTTCATTTTCTACTTTTCAATTCGATGATTATATTTCGCAAATATACTGTGAAACCAAAAATTTGTCCTATAAATAAAACCGGATCTTTTCTTAAAATAGCATACACCAAAATCATAAAGGAGCCCGTTAAACTCAATAGCCAAAAACCCAAAGGAAGCATAGATTCTTTATTTCTCTCGGATATAAACCATTGATAAACAAAACGCATAGTAAAAATTACCTGAGCCAAAACGCCCCAAATCAAAAGAGGAGCGGATATTTCTTTGTTGTGAAAAAGATGATGGATATCAAAACGTTTATTATGAAAAAAGAAAAAGATAATTAATAAAGGAAAAATATAAAGAAATATACGTAGAGAACGAGGTAATTTTTGCCAAGTATGTTGCAGTTGCATATTTCTTATATAAATAAAATAGGTCAAAGATTGACCTAACATGATAGCAAAATCATTACGTAACCATCCATAAATAAACAATAAAAAAGAAGCTATCAAACTTAGCTCCCAAAACAGTTCCGGAGTGAGTACCTTTTTTACTTTTTCCGATTTAATCCACTGAACAAGCAATCGAGCCGAAAAAAGTAATTGGGCAGTAAAGCCTATAATATATACATAATTTTTTGATAAAAAACTAAGCATTAAATACCGGTATTTTTATCTTCGATCCCGTAGTTTATATACCTGCTTTTCATCCACCGGTAGGCAAAAGCATCTTGAAGGGGTTTAATTGAGCGATTAAAAATATTGAATTTGGATGCACCATGTAAACGAGGAAAATGCCGTACATTCACTTGTTTGATTTTCGCTCCTTGCAATTTGGACAAAGCCGGAATAAAACGGTGCATTCCATCAAAAAACGGTATTTTTTTTGCTACATCTGTTTTTATAATTTTAAGAGGACATCCCGTATCAATGATTCCATCATTTATTAATGCTCTGCGTATGGCATTTGCTATTTTCGATTGTATCCGTTTATTCAAGGTATCTTTTCTATCACCACGGTATCCTACCACTAGATCATAATCCTTAATAAATTCCCAAAGCTTATCAAAATCAAAGGGAGTGGTTTGCAAATCAGCGTCAATATAACCTGTCCAAGGAGTGGAAATATGATCAATTCCTGCTTTTATTGCTGAGCTAAGCCCATAATTTTTATCAAATTTAAGATATTCAAAACGTGAATCTTTATCACTTAATTTTTTAATTTTTTCAAAACTTTCATCCGTCGATCCGTCATCAACAAACAGGACTTTGCTTTTTATGGGGCTTTGGTCAAAGTATTCTTTAAAAGTCTGTTCCAACCGGTCAATATTTTCCTCTTCATTATATACAGGAACGATTATTGTTAAATCATATGTTTGTTTATTCACTTTCTTTGGTTTTGCCATCAAAATTAATAAAAATTGTCGAACCTTGTTTCTGAGATATGCATATATATATTAGAGTTTTTCCGGCTTTTATTTATATTAATACTAAGTGTTTGCTAAATAGTTAGAACCGGTCACCCTCCCGAAGTAAGTTCGGGATGCTCTGAATCAATTTTATTTACTTATCAAATATTCTATATATTTCCGGCTCTTTTTATTTTTCACTTCTCTTTCTCTTTGGTAAGCCAAACTTTTGGAATCAAAAAACTCATAATAAACCAATTTCCAATCCTTGGCGCGGCCGGTAAAACCTTTATGATTTGTTCGGTGTTTTTTTAATCTTTCTTGGAGGTTGGAAGTAGAACCAATATAATATTTATCTAAAGAAGCGGAATATAATACGTAAAAATAATATTTCATAAATAAAAAAAGAGAGATAACTCAATAGATTTATCTCTCTTCTTTGTGGGCGATACTGAGCTTGTCCCGAACTCGTTTCGGGAATTCGAACCATTGCCCCTCCCGAAACAAGTTCGGGATGCTCTGAACCAATTTTATTTATTTATCAAATATTCTATGTATTTCCGGCTCTTTTTATTTTTCACTTCCCTTTCTCTTTGGTAAGCCAAGCTTTTGGATTCAAAAACCTCATAATAAACCAATTTCCAATCCTTGGCGGGGCCGGTAAAACCTTTATGATTTGTCAGGTGTTTTCTTAGTCTTTCTTGAAGGTTGGAAGAAGAACCAATATATTATTTATCCAAAGAAGCGGAATATAATATGTAAAAATAATATTTCATAAAAAAAAAGAGAGATAAATCTATTGAGTTATCTCTCTTCTTTGTGGGCGATACTGAGCTTGTCCCGAACTCGTTTCGGGAATTCGAACCAGTAACCCTCCCGAAACAAGTTCGGGATGCTCTGAACCAATTTTATTTACTTATCAAATATTCTATGTATTTCCGGCTCTTTTTATTTTTTACTTCCCTTTCTCTTTGGTAAGCCAAACTTTTGGAATTAAAAACCTCATAAAAAACCAATTTCCAATCCTTGGCGGGGCCGGTAAAACCTTTATGATTTGTCAGGTGTTTTCTTAGTCTTTCTTGAAGGTTGGAAGAAGAACCAATATATTATTTATCCAAAGAAGCGGAATATAATATGTAAAAATAATATTTCATAAAAAAAAAGAGAGATAAATCTATTGAGTTATCTCTCTTCTTTGTGGGCGATACTGGATTCGAACCAGTGACCCCCTGCTTGTAAGGCAGGTGCTCTGAACCAACTGAGCTAATCGCCCTATAATCTCTTATTTCAAATCTTCGGCTCTGTGACCCTCCCGAAGTAAGTTCGGGATGCTCTGAACCATTCCGATAACTATCGGAAGAGCTAATCGCTTTAATTATTCAAAGACTTTTATAGGAACGCTTGTTGTTATTTCGTCTTTGCGAGTGCAAATATATAACAAGTTTTGATTTCTGCAAAAACTTTTTATATTTTTTTTTAAGAAATTTGAAGGCTACTATTTATGTTTTTGATTCCCAATTAAATATATTTTTATTAAATTTTACATCTCATACTTTTCAATATTTCTATGGTTTTTCTTTCTAGTTTAGTTTATGTATTTTTGTTTAATTAAATAATTTTTTTAATTATATTTTAAATAACCTATCTTTGCTATTTAGAATCAATCTAAATAATAATATGAAACTAACCGAATTAAAACCATCTCAAAAAGGAATAGCCATAAACTGTGAAAATAGTTTATTGCCTCTAAAATTGATGGAAATGGGCTGTGTGGACGGGGTTGAAATTGAATTTATAAATAAAGCGCCACTAGGTTCTCCTTATTATTATAAAATTGGAGGCACACGTATTGCCCTTGGAAAAGAAATTGCCGAAATGATAGATGTTAAGCCAACAAAAAAGCATGATGACAATGAAGAAGAAAAAAATTAAACTTGCCCTGGTAGGAAATCCCAATACTGGGAAGACTTCGCTGTTTAATAAATTAACCGGATTGCATAAAAAAATAGGTAATTATCCCGGAATCACGGTAAACCGGGTAGCCGGTATATTTCAACTTGATGACGGTACTTTAATAGAATTAATTGATTTGCCCGGGACTTATAGTCTTCATCCGAATTCCAAAGACGAAGAAGTTGTACTCAAAGAATTACTATTGAACAGGGAAAATATAGAAGGAGTTATTGTAGTGGCAGATATAAATAATCTCAAAAAAAACATGATTTTGCTTACCGAGTTACAAGATCTCGGAATGCCTGTAATGCTTGCTATCAATATGTGCGATGAAATGAAACGTAAAGGTATTGAGATAGATATAGGTAAATTAGAGAAACTATTGGGAATTCCCGTAATGTTAATCAGTGCTAAAAAAGCCAAAGCTGACGGAGAAAAAAAAGGAAAAGGGAAAATTCATGCACTCAAACACAGGATTCCGGAGATGTTTACTGGCAAGGGAAAAAGATTTTTTGAAAATTACGGATTAACCGCCTTAAACTTAGATTTTATACGAGACAAAATCAAAACAAATGATCTCTATAAAAATTGGATTTTATATACGGAACAAGATAAATTAAATGAAGCAATTGAAAAAAAATTTCCTTATATCAACGAATTACCTTTTGATCGTACTGCTGTTAAAAAATTATTGCAAAAAGAAATAATCAAAAGATATAAAGACATTAATGAAATATTAAAAGAAACATACCGCATTGACAAAAGTAAAGCTACCGGTTTTACTGAACGGATTGACCGGATTCTTTTACATAAATATTGGGGATTAATCATTTTTGCCGTCATTATGTTTAGTGTATTTCAGTCCATTTTTTCTTTGGCCTCCATCCCAATGGATTGGATAGACGGTATTTTCACTCAATTTAGTATGTATTTAAAAACTTCATTACCTGATAATGAATTAACTGCTTTATTAACTGACGGAATTCTTGCGGGAATTGCCGGAGTGGTAATTTTTGTTCCGCAAATAGCTATTTTATTTCTCTTTATTGCACTATTAGAAGAAATGGGATACATGAGCCGCATTGTTTATCTCATGGATAAGATTATGCAACCTTTCGGATTAAGCGGAAAAAGTGTAGTGCCTCTTTTATCCGGAACTGCTTGTGCAGTACCTGCAATTATGGGTGCACGTACCATTGAAAATTCCAAGGAGCGCTTAATTACAATTTTGACCACTCCTTTTATGACTTGTAGTGCGAGATTACCCGTTTATACCATAATCATTGCGTTAATTATTCCCGAAGAAAAAATTTTCGGTATGATAAATTTACAGGGCTTGGCTTTATTTGCTTTGTATTTTCTGGGTTTTGCTTCTGCCTTGATTTCCGCTTGGGTTTTGAGTAAACTGATAAAATCCAATTATAAAAGGTATTTTATTCTCGAAATGCCGGAATATAAATTACCTATTCTTAAAAACATATACATTACTGTGATAGATAATTTGAAAGCCTTTGTTTTCGGTGCCGGGAAAATAATCGTTGCTTTTTCCATAATCATTTGGTTTTTAGCAACCCATGGTCCCGAAAAATTTCAACAAACGGAAACGGATATCAAAAAAACCGAGAAATTTTCTCATCAGGAGATGAATATTGAAGCTTATAAATTGGAAAATTCGTATTTAGGCATTATGGGTAAAGCCATTGAGCCTGTTATACGCCCTTTGGGATATGATTGGAAAATAGGTATTGCACTTTTAACTTCTTTTGCGGCCAGAGAAGTTTTTGTTAGTACCCTATCCACTATTTATAGTGTGGGAGATGCAGATAATGAGCATTTGTTAAAAGAAAAAATGCGCAGAGAACAGAATCTGTTTACCGGAAAACCTACCTTTACTTTTGCCGTAGGCATTTCTTTGCTTCTTTTCTATGCTTTTGCGATGCAATGTTTTAGCACGTTGGCTACCATTAAGAACGAAACGAAAACATGGAAATGGCCGGTAATCGTTTTCTTTTATATGACGGGTATAGCATATATAACTGCCTTTATTGCTTATCAAAGTTTAAAATAATGCTGGTAAATATTATTATAATATTATTATTAATTTGGGCTGTTTATACAATTATAAAACAAATCAAATCTCCTAAAAAAGAAGGTTGTGACAAGTGTGGAAAAAAATAAAAATTGGCAATATTTATCATCAATATTAATTTAAAAAAGTTTATTTTAGCAAGCATTAAAAAACTACTTCAATGAAAACTACCGCACTGAATAAAGTACATAAAGAATTAGGAGCAAAAATGCTTCCTTTTGCCGGATTTGAAATGCCTATTCAATACGAAGGTGTCAATGCCGAACACGAAACCGTTCGTAACAATGTAGGTGTATTTGATGTCTCTCATATGGGAAACTTCTTTGTTGAAGGTCCAGAAGCATTGGATTTTTTGCAATACATTACGAGTAATGATGTAGCAAAATTACGTCCCGGAAAAGTCCAATATTCCTGTTTTCCTAATGAAACCGGAGGTATTGTAGATGACTTATTGGTCTATCAATTGGGTGATAACAAATATATGTTGGTTGTCAATGGAGCTAATTTAGAGAAAGATTGGAATTGGATCAATAAATATGCAAGTAATTATGATGTTCAATTAAAAAATTTATCCGATCAATACTCCATTTTAGCTGTCCAAGGACCCAATTCTCCGGAATTATTACAAAGAATAGCCGGTGATTCTGCCGATTTAAAAAACCTCAAATTTTATACTTGGACTACTGCCGATTTGGCTGGGCATAAGGATATATTGGTTTCGGCAACCGGATATACCGGAGAAAAAGGTTATGAAATTTATGTTGACAATAAATATGTGCAAGACATTTGGGAGGAACTCTTTAAACAAGGGGAAGACTTGGGAATCAAACCCATTGGCTTAGGAGCACGAGACACATTGAGATTGGAAAAAGGCTATTGTCTCTATGGTAATGATATCGATGACACAACTTCTCCTATTGAAGCCGGTTTAGGATGGATTACAAAATTCACAAAAGATTTTGTGAATGCCGAAAATTTGAAAAAACAAAAAGAAGAAGGAGTAAAAAGAAAATTGGTCGGTTTCAAATTAAAAGACAAAGGGATTGCACGTCATGGATATGATATTGTGAATGAAAAGGGAGATAAAATAGGAGTGGTTACTTCCGGAACCATGTCTCCTACCCTAAAAGAAGCTATCGGGATGGGATATGTACCAAAAGAATATAGTAAACCCGGAAATGAAATTTTCATACAAATCAGAAAAAAACAAATTCCGGCGGAAATTGTGAAACTGCCGTTTGTATAAACTAAAAAATCCCGCAATAAGCGGGATTTTTAATTTACAAAAGCCTTAACAATAATTATTTTTAAAGAACCTAGTTTTTTAGTAAATTTGTTGAATACCAAAATATAGAATAATGACAGAAAAAACCGTACAAATAAAAAACGAATTAAGTTTTGAAGATTTCAAAAAACAAGTATTAGATGATTATAAATTGGCAAACTTAAGCCGCTATATGAGTTTAGACGGTAGAAAGGAAGTTTTGTCGGGAAAAGGAAGTTTTGGAATTTTTGGTGACGGGAAAGAACTACCACAGATAGCTTGGGCAAAAGTTTTTAAAAACGGGGATTTTCGTTCGGGTTACTATCGTGATCAAACTTTTATGATGGCTATTGATCAATTGACACCCGAGCAATTTTTTGCCGGATTATACGGTCATACCGATGTAAATGCCGAACCTTCTTCGGCAGGACGTCAAATGAATAATCACTTTTCAACTCGTTTGTTGGATGATAAAGGAGAATGGCTAAATCTTACCGAAAGAAAAAACAGCAGTTCCGATGTTTCTTCCACAGCTGCACAAATGCCTCGGTTATTGGGATTGGCACAGGCTTCTAAAGTATATAGAAATCTTGAAAAACTTCCGGATGAAGCATATAAATTTTCAAAAAACGGAAATGAAATCGCTTGGGGTACCATAGGTAATGCCAGTACTTCCGAAGGACATTTTTGGGAAACCATGAATGCCGCCGGTGTAATGCAAGTACCGTTAGTAATGAGTGTATGGGATGACGATTACGGAATTTCGGTACCCGCAAAATACCAAACGACCAAAGAAAATATTTCCGAATTGATGAAAGGCTTCCAACGGGATGAAAAACATCCTGGTTTTGAAATTTTTACCGTAAAAGCTTGGGATTATCCCGCCTTGATTGAAACTTATGAAAAGGCTGAGAAAATTGCCCGTGAAGAGCATACTCCTGTATTAATTCATGTACAAGAATGTACACAACCGACAGGACACTCCACTTCCGGCTCACATGAACGATATAAGTCGAAAGAACGACTTGAATGGGAAAAAGAATATGATGGAATCAAAAAAATGAGAGAATGGATTTTAGATACAAATTTGGCAGATGAGGAAACATTGAACAAAATTGAAAAAGAGGCGAAAAAAGAAGTCAAAGAAGCGCGCAAAAAAGCTTGGGCTGCTTATACGGCCCCAATGAAACAAGAAAAAGCCGAATTGATGGCTGTTTTGGATAAGGTAATTAAAGAAAGTGCCAACAAAAATTTTATTTTGAAATTGCGAAATAAATTGGCGCAAAACAAAGAACCTAAACGGGCGGATATAATGGAAACAGCAAGAAAAAGTCTTCGATATTTACGCAATGAAAATATTCCTTCCAAAAAAGAATTGCAGGAGTGGATCAAAAATTATAAACAAGCCATAGAACCAAAATATGACGATTTTTTATGGAGCAAATCAGAAAAAAGAGCTGTAAATGTCAAAGAAGTGAAGCCTGTTTATGAAGAAGATGCCCCAATGGTAGACGGACGTATAGTGTTAAGGGATAATTTTCAAAAATTATTTGAGAAATACCCCGAATTAATCACTTTTGGTGAAGACACGGGACATATCGGAGATGTGAATCAAGGAATGGAAGGAATGCAAGAAAAATTCGGTAAAACACGTGTTTCAGACACCGGTATCCGGGAAGCTACCATTGCAGGTCAAGGAATCGGCTTGGCAATGAGAGGCTTACGTCCCATTGCGGAGATACAATATCTGGATTATATTTTATACGCTTTACAAACCTTAAGTGATGACTTGGCTACTGTACATTATAGAAGCTATGGACAACAAAAAGCACCCGCAATTATCCGAACCCGTGGACATCGATTGGAAGGAATTTGGCACTCTGGCTCGGAAATGGCAGGCTTACTTCATCTTTTAAGAGGAATCAATATATTGGTCCCTCGCAACCTTACTCAAGCTGCCGGTTTTTATAATACGATAATGGAAAGTGATGAGCCCGCATTAATTATTGAAACCTTAAATGGATACCGTCTAAAAGAAAAAATGCCGAGTAATCTCGGGGAATTTAAAGTGCCTGTTGGAAAAGTGGAAATACTAAAACCCGGAAAGGATATCACACTGGTTTCTTATGGTTCTACTTTGAGATTGGTACAACAGGCTGCCAAAGAATTACAAGAAGCCGGAATTGATGCGGAAGTAATTGATATTCAATCGCTTCTTCCCTTTGATTTGAATCATGATATTGTTGAAAGTGTTAAGAAAACCAATCGCTTATTAGTAATTGACGAAGATATGCCGGGAGGTGCCTCCGCTTATATATTGGATAAAGTATTAAATGAACAAAATGCTTGGGAATTTTTGGATAGCCAACCCCAAACTTTAACAGCTAAGGGACACCGTCCTGCATATGGTCATGACGGAGATTATTTTTCCAAGCCGCAAGTGGAAGATATATTTGAAAAAGTCTATGAAATTATGCATGAAGCCAATCCGAATAAATATCCGGCACTATATTAAAAATTATTCTTAAATTTGTTTGACTAACCAAAAAACTTAAATTATGTTATATCTAGCATCAGACAACACGAGTATGTGGACATTGGGAAATATTATGGGAGCTGTTTTTTTTCTTGTAATATTTATTTTAGGCCTTGTCGTTTATAAAATGGTAGCCGGCGGAAGCGGCTCAAGCAATCTCTCCGATTCGGAAGAATAAAAACCAAGTGAACAAACGAATATTATTACTAAGTGCATTACTTTTTGTATCGACGGGCTTCGGCCAGCAGATAGCACTGTTAAAATATCAGGGAGGAGGTGATTGGTATGCCAATATTACTACCTCCCTTCCTAATTTAATAGATTTTGCCAATAAAAATATCCATACGGATATAAGCGATAAAGTACCGGAGGTTACCCCCGATTCTCCGGAAATTTATAATTATCCCTATATCCATATGACAGGACATGGAAATGTTTTATTTTCAGAAGAAGAAATAAATAATTTACGAAAATATCTATTGTCCGGAGGCTTTCTTCATATCGATGATAATTATGGGATGGATAAATATATAAGAAGAGAAATTAAAAAGTTGTTTCCTGATAACGAATTGAAAGAACTTTCCAAAGACCATCCTGTTTTTCATTCTTTTTATGATTTTCCAAAGGGTTTACCAAAAATACATGAACATGACGGCAATAGACCCCAAGCATATGGAATAACGGATCAAAACGGTCGATTGATTTTACTTTATACCTTCGAGTCGGATTTGGGTGACGGCTGGGAATCACCGGAAATACACAATGATCCGCCGGAAATCAGAGAAAAAGCTTTAAAAATGGGAGCAAATATTTTGTATTATGTTTTTACAAACTAATAAAAATGAGAAAATTATATAAAAATATAGGCCAATTGGTACAAACACGAGAAGGTAAAAATAAGTTACGGGGAGAGGAAATGAATCTTTTGCCTTATATAAATAATGCCTTTTTAATTATTAATAATGGAAAAATAGAAAATTTCGGTTCCATGAGTCAATTGATTGATGAAAAATCATTTGACGAAATAATTGATGTGAAAGGAAAAGTCATAATGCCTACTTGGACCGACTCCCATACACATTTGGTTTTTGCCGCTTCCAGAGTAAATGAATTTGTAGATAAAATAAATGGATTGTCCTATGAGGAGATAGCTGCCAAAGGTGGCGGAATTCTAAACTCTGCAAAAAAAATGGAAGAGATTGAGGAGGGAGAACTTTTAAAAAACGCTAAAATTTTATTGAATGAAGCAATAAAATACGGAACCGGAGCCATTGAAATCAAGTCGGGTTATGGTTTAAGTAAAAATGCCGAATTAAAAATGCTTCGGGTGATTAAACAACTAAAAGAATACTCCCCTATTCCTATTAAAGCAACTTTTTTAGGGGCTCATGCAGTTCCTGCTAAATTTAAACAAAATAAAAAGGCCTATATTGAAATATTGATAAATGAAATTTTGCCTGTTATTGCCGAGGAGAAATTGGCAGATTATATAGATGTTTTTTGTGAAAAGAATTATTTCACTTCCGACGAAACAGATAAAATTTTACAAGAAGGAGCCAAATACGGACTAAAACCAAAGATTCATGCCAATCAATTTACCTCTATTGGATGCATTGAAAAAGCCATTAAAAATAAAGCTGTTTCCGTAGATCATCTTGAGGTAATGAAAAATACTGATTTTTCTGCATTAGAAAATTCAAACACTATAGCTACTCTCCTTCCGGGGTGTAGTTTTTTTATAGACATTCCTTATGCCCCGGCAAGGAAAATGATAGAAAAGGATATCGCCATTTCATTAGCAACAGATTTTAATCCCGGCTCTACTCCTACTTTTAATATGAATTTTATTATTTCCTTAGCTTGTATCAAGCAAAAACTCACACCGGAACAAGCAATCAATGCAGCTACCGTCAATGCAGCAGCTGCACTTGAATTATCTGAGGAAACAGGAAGTATCGCCAAGGGAAAAAAAGCTAACATTATGATAATGAAGCCATATATTAAAAGCTATAAGGAAATTCCCTATTATTTCGGCACAAATCCGGTTGAACAGACTATTGTCTCTCAATGAAGAAGACAGTAATTAGTTTAAGGATTTAATTTCTTCTTTTCTTTGATTCGATCAGGATCAAAGGTATCATCTCCAAATGCCAAAATCGGGAGAAATATAAAAGGAAGCAGAGTCAAACCAATGGCATATAATACATCTTTTCCGAATCCTTGTGCCAATAGATAATTCAAATAGAAAATAATGGCAAAATAAATAAGGATTCCGATAACCGGAATAAATATTGCCAAGATAGCCAATAAACCAAGCCATCCGGGTTGTCCAACAATTTCTGCAAATACCCAAAGGTTGTAAAAAGGAATCAAAGCTTTCCATCCTTCTACACCTGCTTTTTCAAATATCTTCCATAATGAAATCAAAGAAATGATTACAAGTAAGTAATATAGAATTCCCATAATTAATTATTTTTCAGGTTCTTTCAAAGATACAAAAATTATTTTATACGTGATAACCCATCCTTAGCCGAAGCATCATCGGGATTATATAAAAGAACTTTGTAAAATAAAATTTTTGCTTCACGAAATTTTCCTAATTGAAATTCAGTCCAAGCCAACATGATTAATCCATCATATCCAAAAGGGTAAAGATTTACAACTTTTTTAAAATAGGTTTCGGCTTTTTCATAATCTTTTCTCCCGTAATATATTAAGCCTAAACGATAATTCGCTATTGTATTTTGCGGGTGAATTTTTAAAATTTGATTATAAATATTAATCACTTCATCCCATTTCCCAATTGCTGCTTTCGGATAAATAAGTCCGAACTTTGCCTCTTCGGAATAGGGCATCAAATCGACTGCTCTTTTATAATGAGTAGAAGATTCCGTAAATAAACCGGCTTGATAGTTCAACCATCCCAAACGTAAATTTATCTCATAGGATTTTGGATCATAAACTTGTTTTAATGCATCTGCCGCCTTTTTAAACTCTCCCTTCTTTTCCAGTTTATAACTCTCTGCAAATGCATCTATTATCTTTTGGTTTATTTGTGCATTTACTGATTGATTTAGAAAAAATAAACTCAAAAATAAAGCTGTTGTAATTGTTTTTAGAATTTCCATAATATTCCGCTTGTTATTGTGTAATTAGTATAAGTTTGTTCTTTATTTATATTGTCTAATTGATAGTAATTGGTTTTGTCATATTGTTGTCCTTTGACAAATAATTTAATATGACCTTTTGATAAAAAAGTATATAAGCTTAATTCATAGCGGTTACTGATTGTCTCAGAATCATTATAGGCTATTAAACCATCGGCTTCTACATAATTATAAATATCACCATATGTATATGCAGGTTCTATATAAAGCGGCCCGACTTTAAATCCTAATGCCGACTTAAATATCATATCATTTTTCCAATATTCATTAGCATATTCAAATTTATAGGAAGGATTCAAACTTATATAAAGATTGGTATTGGATAAAGGGTACCAAATAGTTTCAAATCCTGAAATCACTTGGAAATCATCATTTAAATTTGACACGGAACCTGTTAACCCGAATTTGAAATTTCCAATATCTTTACGCATACCTAAAAAACCAACAAATTCACTATTTAAGTTGGTCGATACAGCTATACCTGTTCGTCCTCCTCTTCCGATTCTTACCAAACTTTCATTTTCTGTTTTAATCAAAAGCCAGTTCAAAGCAAAAGCTAAATTGAAACCTTTACCCACTTGGCTGTAATGGGCCAAATAAATTTGGTATTGATTAAATCGATCCGGAATTATTTCCACTAAACCATTAGTTATAGTGTACGTGTTATAGTCTCGTGTTAATTTTCCCAAATGCATATAAAACAGATTTCCGGCTCCATAATAATTTTCTATATCTAAGCCGAAATATTTATTTTCGGTAATTACATTCTGCTCAAGATCTCCGGTTACATTTTTTATAGCATAATCCTCGATAAAATCTATTTTATAATCGATTCCCAAAGCATCTATAGCCTTGCTCTGATCAAAACCGATTTTTTGTTTTAATTCGATTTTAAATGAGTCGGCAATCCGGTACGCGTCCATCGCCCTTCCTCCGAATAAATAGGCATAATACAAATATTCTGCCACTACGGCATTATTAGAATCCACCGCATAAGCTTTTTCAAGAAAACGGGCTGCTTTTCTATATTTTTTTAAGTAATAATAGGCAATGCCCATACGTACTTTTAAAAAATAAAAATCAATATTATTTTTTAAAGCTTCCTCCCCTACTTCCACAAGTTTTTTCCAATCCTTTTGTAAGTATAACTGATAGGTTTGAGCATCTATTTCGGCAATACCTTTGTTTTGCTGTGCAAAAGAACTGTTAAAATGCAACAGGAATAAACCGGTGATTATTATTTTTAGTACTGTTTTCATTTTTTCATTTTTTAGATTAATTCCAATTTTATTTCACTGCTTTGAATAGATGAAATTCCTTTAGAAGATATAGTTATGTTAAAACGAGTGGTTTTAATATTCTGATTCAAACGGAATAGAGACACTTTTGACTGTATTTTTATTAGTTCCGGATCCAAATCATCATCTATATCGACAAACATCATTTGATATTTTGCTTCATAAATTGAAAAAAACGGAGCAAAAACATCATGGATTATCATCTCTGTTTTAGAAAAAACAGCATTTGGTGGAAATATATCCATAAGTTTCAACTCTGGATAGAAACCTAAGGGAATTTGATATAAAGCCAAATAAAAATAATACAAAGCCGAGGTTTTGTCTCCGGCAAAACTCATAAAATAAAAGACTTGTCCATCGTTATATAAATATGCAAATGAATTTGTTTCAGGGCAATAAATATAAGTATTGTTATAATAATTGGTTTTCACTTCCCATTCCACCTTTTTCCCATTGAATTGATAACGTAATTTCTGTCCCGGAATAAATTTGAAAGCCGTTGTCAAAAGCGTGGTTAATTCCATATTGGACACCTCATCATTTAATTGGGGTTTATCATAGGAATGTAATTCATATTTGTCATCTATATATCGAATATAATGACTTATGGGATAATTGATTGTTTTGGAACCTATATAAGGGGTCGCTTGTAGTTGAAAATGCAAATGTGGAAAAGGTGATCGTCCCGAATTACCACAAAAAGCTAACAAATCTCCTTTTTTTACAATATCACCTTTCTTAACTACAATGCTTCCTTTTTTTAAATGACTCACTTGTGAATAAAGATATTCCGTATGTTTGATCACTACCGAATTTCCCCAATTTTGTAATAAATTGGCATCACCGATAATATTGTCTTCAATATTATTAACTACTTCTACCACTGTTCCGTCAGAAGGGGCTACCACATGCTTGTTAAAACAATAATAGTCTGTAACATAATCACCGTAACTACTGAATTGTTTTCCGGTTTGATCCACAATAACAAAATCCCAAGCGTATTTCCATTCTCCTTGATGCGTATATTCTCCGTCTTCGGCCTGTGAAACCCTCCACCGTCCCATAAAAGGGAGATACATAGGAAAATAGCTCAACCATTTAAATCGCATTTGTGCTTGTTGATAATAATATAAATTTCTTTCGGGACTATTCAATTGAATAATGACTTCATTCAAAGGCAAAGTGTGTTTTGCTCTTAATTTTAGGAAATAAAGAAAAGATAAAACCACTACATTAAAAGGCAGAGAATAAACAGGCAATTGATAATATTTTAATACTTCTGCTGCACTTAAACTGATTAATACTACGATAGGAAGTAAAATAATTACCCATAAAAAACTGTATTTATTAGGAATCAAAAAATACCCTCCAATGGCAATAGCCGTTAGAATATAATTAAATCCGATGTATGAATAACCATAGTGCGTAATATCCACTCCAAGTAATTGATAGAACAAAAAAGCAGTCGCAAATCCAAGCAAGGCCAATGTGAATGAAATTCTGGAATGATACAATAAACCGAGAGCGATCAGAATACCGGCCAATATATTATATTGAAAGAAAATAGCTCCCAGGGAAAGAAAAAATGTTTTAAGAAACAAAGGCTTGTCAATACTCTCAAACCATTGATAAATATCCACCAAAAATTTCCCTCCGATTCCGTATATTTCATTGATATTATAAATTCCCCTTTCACTTAAACCCAAGGCCGATAATTCTCTACTTGATAACAGCACAATCCACATTACCAAAAGAAAAGGGATACTCAGGAACGGCAAACCGTATTTAGCTAAAAAAGCTTCAATGACAATGGTAAAAATCAAACTCAATATAGCAGCTATAAAAACAATAATCAAAGATTGCCAACCGAAGGCAAAACTCAATCCGATTCCTAAACCTACCAATAAGCTATTATAAGCATAAGTGCCTTTTTTTATTTTAAATTCGTTATAGCCCATCATCAAGGCAATGATATTGGTGATCAATACAGCTATTAATCCATATAATCCCGCATAAAAATCAAAAAAACTTACCAGTAGTAATAAAATTCCGAAAGCAGTACTATCGGAAAAAAATACTTGCGCATAGCTTTTGATACTTCCTTCTTTGAGTATTTCTTTGATTTTCTTTTTATTCTCTCCCATAAATTTAAATTTTGCTTGGTGTTTGTTGAATCAACAAACACCAAGCATTCATCCCAATGAATTAAAAATTTTTATAGTTTATCAAATTGATCACTCAAAAAATCAGGTACTATTTCTTGTTGTTTAAATACCAAAAGATCTTCTTTTTTGCGTATTAAATGCAAGTTTTTGTCTTTGTCGATCATTACTACATTTGGTCTGTAAGTAATAAACTGCATCCATTGAGTCATATTATAGGCTCCTACTCGTGGAATCAAAATCAGATCGCCTTTTTGTAAAAGCGGAAATTGAATACTTTCTCTAATTACATCAATATTCATGCATAAAGGTCCATAAAGTGTGGTATCTTCTGTTTGTTGCGAACATTCTTGCGCCGGATAAACTTCGTGCTCATACCAAAAACTGGTAAAAAGAATATTCACACCTATATCGATAATAGTCGCTCTACGTGCATTAGACAAACGTTTATTGGCCAATACCGAACCGATTAAATACCCGGCATCATCAATTAAAGCACGACCCGTTTCCAAAAACAAAACAGGTAATTTATCAGGCTCTATATCCGAATTTATTAAAGCAGAAGTAATCGCTTCGGCATAATCGTCAAAACTCGGGCAGGTATCTTTTCCGGGCAAGTAAGCCCCTTTTAAAGTATTTTTGGACGCAAAACCTCCACCCATATCAATATATTTGATGGAATGATTGTATTTTTTATTGGTTCTGTCTGCAAGAGCAGCTAATTTTGAAGCGGCGACTGCATAGGCATTAGCAGTCATCATATATGTGCCAATATGGGTATGCAATCCTACTAATTCCATATTTTCTGAAATCATAATCCTATTGATGGCACTCCATGCTTCACCGTTTTCATAATTAAAACCAAATCGATCCCATTTCGGATAGACTCCGGTATCCATATTCACCCGGATGGCTACCTTAGCTTTTTTTGTAGAATTGTTACTCAATCGAATAATACTATAAAGCTCATCAAAATGGTCAATATGTATATATGAACCATTTTCAATGGCATTTTTAATATCTTCATCCGTTTTGTCGGGACCATTAAAAATAATTTTGTTTCCCGGCACACCGTTTTTCAAGGCTTTTTCATATTCAAAACCGGAAACCACTTCTGCCCAAGAGCCTTCTTCATGATAAACCTTGCATACGGCATCCAAATAATTGGTTTTATAAGACCATGCAAATTGTACTTTTGGATAACGACTCTGAAAAGCCATATAAGCTTGTTGATAGGTGTCTCTTATAGTTTTTTCTGAAATAACAAAAACGGGAGAACCGTATTTTTCTACAATTTCTTTCACCGGAACACCATCGATTTCCGTTCGTATTTTTACTTTGGTCTGCATTCCGTATTTATCGGGGACTCCTGCTTTTATTTTATTAATTATGGGTCTTTCGTATCTTAATTTTTTCATGATTTTAATTTTTTATAATTCACCATATATGGATAATTGTTCGAATTGTGATATATCGCCTATCATATCAAAAGAATAGCGAATAAACATTTTCCCTACTTCATAAGAAGTATAAGGTTTTACTTCCCTGCCCATAGCTAATAATACCAAGGCTTCGGGAATATTTTGTCCGGCGGCAACAGCCAAGTAAACCCATGCCGGAATACGCGGATTTATTTCTATCAAATAATATTCATTACCCGAAGTTTTAATCATTTCCAACTCCATAGCTCCACGCCATTTTGTTTTTTTAATTAAATCACGTGTAATTTTCAATAAATTCTCATCCTGAATGGTAATTCCTCCCCAGGCTTTTCCTTTATCGGTTATATATTGTTTTCTCATTGGAACTGCCGCAATGGTTTCGCCTTTACCGTCACCCAAAGCCACAACATTTACTTCGGTTCCTCGAATAAATTCCTGAATGATCACCGGCAAACCCCATTTAGCGGAAATTTTATTATAATAATTAATTACTTGTTCCAAATTATAAGCCAAATAGGCATCATAAAATTTCCCTTTGACTAATACAGGGAAATCAAATTCTTCGGGAATTTTTCTAATGTCTGTATAGTTTGCCACCGGTTTGCTATGCGGCACTTTTATTCCGTATTTTTCACCAAATTCATTTAAGCGGCTCTTACTTCGTTCTTCAAATTGTTTTAAAGTAGGTAAAAATGTATGTATCCCCAGATTTTTTAATTCTTTTTCGGCTTTAATAAACGTAAATAATTCAGCATCCAAATTTGGTATGATGACATCCAAGTTTTCACGTTCATGTATGTATTTAATACGATCCAAAAAAACATCCGAACCACTTTTGGGATAGGGAATTTGGTAGGTTTTATCCACCATATCCTTCATATATATACCCGGTTCCAAATTTTCATAAGCAAGACCGATTATCCGTGGGTCAATCTTTTCCGATTCACGTAAGCCTCTTATTACAGGGATTCCAGGGCCCGGATTATCAGTATTGTTTAGACCGGTTACTGCAATATTCAATTTTTCTTTCTTCACAACAGTAGGAATTAAATTATTGTTTTTCTATCAAATCATAATGATTTAGCATAGCGATAAAATCATAGATATTCTGCTCTAGTGTAGCATCATCCACGTCATATTTCTCTTTAAAATGTTCGATGATTTCTTCATTGGTTTTACCGGATTTCAATAATTTTAAAATTTCTACGGCAGTTTCATTTAAATTATATGAATCTCCGGTATAAGGATCAAACATAAATCCATTCTCGGAAACAGCAATATTACTTTTTAGTTTCATAATCAATTATTTTTTTCTTTTAATCATCTTGTAAATCAGTGATATCGTCGACGATTTTTTTATGTTTATTTCTATTTTTTTTATATTCACTTACAGTGATTCCCGTTTCTTTTTTAAACTGATTCGAAAGATATTGCACACTACTGTAATCCATCATATAAGCAATTTCACTCAATGTATATTCTTCAGTATCAATCAATTCTTTTATTTTCTCAATTTTATTCAAAATTATATATTTTTCCAATGTTATATTTTCATGCTTCGAAAAAATTTTAGACATCTGTTGGTAACTCATAGCCAATTTTTCTACCAAATAATCAGATTTTCTCAAAATGGAATCCACATTTCCTGAATCATGAATCAACTCAATAACACTCTGTTTTATTTTTTCTACAATTTGTAATTCCCGTGATTTTATAGGAGGCATTCCATTTTCTGTAAGAATACTTTCTATTTTCTCCAAAGATATACTATCCGGATCAAATTCAAATTCGATAAAACCGGGCTTTATTTTAAGAATGCTTACACCTTCTTGTTCCAAAACTATTTTAACCAGTTTTAAACAACAATGACATAACATATTTTGAATATGTAACTTATGTATTTGCATTCATTTAATTTTTACATATCAAAATTAGGCGATTTATTTCTGAAAATGTTATAAAATTATGTAAAAGATTTATAGCAATCTCTTTTTTAAAATTATTGATTCCATTCATGACATGTTAATAGATTTTTATATATTTGCTTTGATTTAGTTCCGCAAAAAGCGGATGAAAAGGGAATCGGGTGTAAATCCCGGGCTGTCCCCGCAACTGTAAGCTATTCAGCTTTATTACATCCTCGCCACTGTTGTAGAATACAATGGGAAGGCCGTAATAAAGACGCAAGCCAGGAGACCTGCTAAATCTTAACTGATAATTATAAAGGCTTTCGGAGGAAAAGCCGGAATAAAATGAAAAAATATTTCTGTTTCATATTATTTTTTACTTTTTGGGCCGGATCATTTGCTCAATACAACGAAGTGCAAAAAAAATTGGATACTGTTTTCCTCAATATAAAGAAATCCGACTTGTTACTCAATACAAAAGACTTGAGCAATGAATTGAAAAAAACTGTTCGAAATTTATCTTCATCCGCTACAATCAAAGAGTTTTTAAACAATAATACCTCGGTTTATTTCAAAGAATACGGAAGAGGTATGCTCGCAAGCATTTCCCTGCGTGGCACAAATGCTTCTCATACATTAGTAATGTGGAATGGGCTTCCTATAAACTCAAAACTCAATGGACAAGTAGATTTTAATACATTTTTAACGGGGAGCTTTGATAAATTCCTGCTAAAAAAGGGAGGAGAAAGTGTTTTATACGGTGACGGAGCCATCGGAGGAGTAATTCTTTTGGAAAATAAGATAGATTTTCATAAAAAAACGGCTATTGAAAATACTACTGTTTACGGAAGTTATAATAGTTTTCTTAATCAATCAAAAATACATCTATCCGGTAGGCGGATATTTTTTGATGCTGGATTTACTTCTCAATATTCTGAGAATGACTATCTATACCCCGGTACGACTATTACAAATAAAAACGGGGAGTACTCCGGAAATGATTTTTTTCTGGATACGGCATATAAGCTTAACAAAAAAAATAAAATTTTCTATCATTTTCATAAAAATCATACACGACGATTTTTGAGTGCCACCTTATACGCAGCATCCGAATCTTTTTTAGAAATGCAAAATTGGCAACAGACATTGCACTGGAATTTTCAAAAAAAATATTTTTCAAATAAACTTATATTAGGGGAAGTATATGAATCCTTTGACTATTTTCCGAATAAGGACAGTCAAGAGCATCAAGCAAGTTATGCGCGAACTTTTATCATAAAAAACGAAAGTCTTTACCGGAAAAATTCTATACATTTTCTATTAGGCGAAGAAACTCAATACACAAAAGCTAATGGCTCTTCCATAGGAACCCCTTTTGAAAAAGTTTTTTCTCTTTATGGGAATATTGCTTATTATTTGCCTAAAACCGAATGGAACATAAGTATACGCAAGCCTTTTTATTCGGCATATAAGGCTCCGTTTCTTATACGTCTAAAAGCTGAATTCTCAAATAAGAATAAAAACTTAAAAACCGGATTTTCTCTTTCAAACAATTACAAAACCCCTACTATTAATGATTTATATTGGACACCCGGGGGAAATCCCGATTTGCAACCTGAAAAAAGCTTGGGAATTGAAAGTTTTATAAAAATCAAATTAAAAAATTCGGAATGGCAATTGACAGGATTTTATATAAATAGCAAAGACTTAATCAAATGGCAACCTTTTAATAATAATATATGGCAACCTATAAATATTGAACAGAGTCTTTCACGGGGAATAGAATTGGAATGGGAACAAAAATGGAGCATAGGGAATCATAATTTTATATTTTTAGGAGAATATGTTTTTCAACAGGTTTTAAATACCAAGACAAAAAAATTAATTCCTTTCACTCCGATTCATACTGCTTTTGCCGGAATAGAATATAAATTTGGTAAACTATCTGCATTCTTGCAAACGAAAATACTTGGAAAAGTTTATACTACAACCTCCAATACCCTTTTTCTATCTCCCTATGCGGTATTAAATGTAAAAACCCAATATAAAGTAAATGATTATGCTTCCATTGGAGGGGGAATTAATAACATATTTAATCAATATTATGAAAACTTTCCTTCCCGGCCCCAACCGGGAACAAACTATTTTGTAAATTTAACTTTAAAAATAAATCAAATATGAAAAAAAATCTATTATTATTAGCATTGGCATTAAGTATCATCGGATTACAATCTTGTGAAAAAACAACCACAGTTATCCCTCCCGGAAAATATGAAGAGGGAGTATTTGTAGTCAATGAAGGAAATTTTGGACAAGGAAATTCTTCTTTAAGTTTTATTGATAAGGATTATAACACCATTGAAAATAATGTTTATTATAATGTAAATCAAACCGCTTTGGGAGATCAAGCTCAATCTATTGCTTTCATTAATGACAAAGTATATATTGTTGTGTCGGGTTCTAACAAAATTGAAGTGGCAGAAGAAAAAAACTTGGAAAGAAAGCTTACCATTGCCAGTGAATTAAGAACTCCCAGATATGCCATTGAAACCACTGAGAAACGAGCCGTTGTTTCTTGCTGGGGAATGGGGAGCGATAATACCGATGATTATTTGGCGGTACTCGATACCTATAATGACGTGGTAATTGATAAAATTCCCGTAGAAGTAGGCCCCGAACAATTGGCTCGTTATGAAAATTATGTATTTATCGCTCATAAAGGAGCCTGGTCAACCAATCATATTGTAAGTGTTTTGGACTTGAATACCATGCAAATTTCCAAAACCATACCAGTAGGTGACCGTCCCAACTCAATGGTAATGGATGATAATTACCTGTGGGTGTTAAGTGGTGGTGAACCGGATTGGACAGGAAATGAAACCGGTGGAAAATTGACCAAAATAGATCTAACTACACTTAATGTAATAGAAAACATGGACTTCCCCCAAAACATTCATCCGGCACATTTATCCAAAGATGGAGATCAATTATATTATAATATCGGAAATGATGTTTTTAAAATGAACATAACAGATAGTGCTTTACCCACTTCTGCCTATATAACATATGATGGTTCTTTACTGTATAATATGGAAGCCAACCAAGGTTTACTATTTATTTCCGATGCAAAGGATTATCAACAAGAAGGAGATGTGGTAATTTATGATTTAACTAACGGACAAAAGATAAAAACTTTTACTGCCGGAATTATACCCGGCGATTTCGGATTCAAATATTAATACTTGTTCTTATCTGATACCAAACCGCCATCAATATTATTTATATAAATTGTTTCTTTTTGCCCCGTATTGCTTCAAAAAATCATTCCATAGCTACTGCTATGCAATAATTTTTTTCATTATCCGTAACAAAAATTACTCAATTTCTATTTACATAACTTAATGGCGGTTTGGTATGATAAATTAAAAGCGGGCCAAAAGCCCGCTTTTTTACACATTAACCAAAATAAATCCAACTTTTTAAGGCTAGAATTTACTTTCTAATATCCATTAAAAGCATAACGGTTATCTTCTCTTACTTTCTTGGCGATTACTCTTCTCAATTCATTCAAATTGGGCGTATTGTTATATTTTGTAAAACGTTTAACACCCATTAACATCATGCGTAACTCATCTCCACTGGCGATAGAATAGATAGCTTCCGTTGCTTTGAATTTGACATTTTCTACCGTATTAAACAAATTGAGTTTACTCATGGCAATCTCAGCTTCGTAATTTGCATCCGGATTATGTTTGATTTTCTTTTGAGTAGCAAGAATGGCACTTTCAGCCATATAAATATCAATCAAGATATCTGCGGCATCCAATACTAATTGTTGTTGTCCGCCAAGTTTATCTCCGAATTTTTGAGCTCCTGTTCCGGCAATCATCAAAAATACTTTTTTCAAACCTTTTATCATTTCCAATTCTTCATCCAACGGATTTTTGAATTCGGGTTTATCAAAGGAAGGAATTCCCATCAATTCACCAGCAACTGCTTTAGCCGGTCCCAATAAATCCAATTGACCTTTGAAAGCTTTTTTCAATAGCATGCTTACAGTCAATAGTCGATTAATTTCATTGGTTCCTTCATAAATACGGGTAATTCTCGAATCTCTCCAATAACTTTCCATAGGTGCTTCTTCAGAGAATCCCATTCCACCGAATATTTGGATACCTTCATCGGCTACATATTGTGCATTATCAGAAACAAATACTTTCAATATCGCCGCTTCAATAGCATAATCTTCAAAAGCTTTTTTTTCGGCTTCAGGTTCTGATAAACCTTCTGCTCTCAATTCCGCAATTTTATCACTAATATCCTTTGAGGCACGATAAATTCCCGATTCGGACACATAAGTTTTGGTTGTCATTTCGGCAATTTTCTTTTTGATAGCTCCAAAATTGATAATCGGTTGTCCGAATTGAATTCTTTCATTGGCGTACTTGATTGATTCTCCTATAATTCGTCTCATTGCATCCACAATACCCGCAGAGAGTTTAATACGTCCAATATTCAACACATTTAACGCAATCTTAAAGCCTTCTTCACGTTTTCCAAGCATATTTTCAATGGGAACCTTGGTGTTGGTAAAGAAAACTTGACGAGTGGAAGACGAACGAATTCCTAATTTGTGTTCTTCTTCTCCCAATTCGATTCCGTTAGGATTTTCAGGATCATACTCTACTATAAAAGCTGTTAATTTCTTATCTTTTTCACCATTTTCTACAATTTTGGCAAAAACGATAAAAGTTTTGGCAAAACCTGCATTACTGATCCACATTTTTTGGCCGTTGATGATATAGTGTTTTCCATCTTCGGACAGTACGGCAGTAGTTTTACCATTGTTAGCATCCGATCCGGCTCCGGGTTCGGTAAGGGCATAAGCACCTATCCATTCTCCTGTCGATAATTTTGGTAAATATTTTGCTTTTTGCTCGGGAGTTCCATAAAGGAAGATAGGCATCATCCCAATTCCTGTATGGGCTCCGTAAGCAGTTGCCACCGAACCGGTTACACCGGAAATTCTATCACAGGTTAACATGGCTGTGGTAAAATCCATTCCTAAACCATTGTATTCTTCGGGAATTCCTACTCCTAACAATCCCATTTCCCCGGCTTTTTTCATAATATCCAAAACCAGGTCGTAATTATGGTGTTCAAACTCGGGTTTTTTAGGTAAAATTTCTCTATCGGCGAAATCTTTGGTGGCATCCGCCATCATTTTTTGTTCTTCTGTCAATTCATCTAAGATGAAAATATCATCGGAAGTGTAATCTTTGATTATAAAATCAGCTCCTTGTTTTTTCATAAGTATTATTTTTTTAAAGTTATTTATTATGCGCGCATAATAATTGAATAAAATTTTATATAAGATTTATGCTGAAAAGTGCATGGCACTTTTCAGCATAAAAAGTTTATCTGTCAAGAAATTCAAAAATACCTGCTGCTCCTTGTCCGGCACCTACACACATGGTGACCATACCGTATTTTCCTCCTGTTTGTTTTAATTCATCGAGCAACTGAACGGTTAATTTGGCTCCGGTCATTCCAAGAGGGTGACCCAATGCAATAGCACCTCCATTAGGATTTACTTTTTTAGGATCCAGACCCAGCCCTTTGATTACCGCAACCGATTGAGAAGCAAAAGCTTCGTTTAACTCAATAATATCCATATCCTCTACTTTCATTCCGGCTTTTTTCAAAACTTTTGGAATAGCATACATCGGCCCGATTCCCATAATACGAGGTTCTACTCCCACTACGGCATAATCTACCAAACGAGCATAGGGTTTCAATCCGAGTTCTTTCATTTTTTCTCCCGACATTACCATTACATAGGCTGCTCCGTCGGAAGTTTGTGAAGAATTTCCTGCTGTAACAGTTCCTCCCTGGGCAAAAACAGGTCTTAATTTGGCCAATTTTTCTAAAGTGGTATCAGGACGTGGACCTTCATCGGTATCCATAATGAATTTCTTTGATTTCTTTTTGCCGGATTTAGAGTCAAAATAAATCTCTTCCACTTCCACGGGTACAATTTGATTTTTGAATTTGCCTTCTTTTATCGCTTTGGCTGCTTTCATATGCGATTCATAAGCAAATTGATCTTGCTCTTCCCGGGATATATTAAATTCCTTGGCTACTTCTTCAGCGGTTAAACCCATTCCCCAATACCAATCGGGATGTCCGTTTTTAACCACAGAATAGGCTAAGGCAGGTTTAAAACCACCCATAGGAACCATAGACATACTCTCGGCACCTCCGGCCAAAACTATGTCTGCATGACCCGCTTGTATTTTTGCCACAGCGGTAGCAATCGTTTCTAAACCACTGGCACAAAAACGGTTCATAATCTGTCCGGGTACACTGATTTCATCCAATCCCATCAAGGCGATCATACGCCCCATATTGAGTCCTTGTTCGGCTTCGGGCATAGCATTTCCTACAATTACATCATCAATCATCTTCTTATCAAAATTCCCGTTACTGTCTTTTTCAATTTCCTTTAAAAGGTATTTGATTACATCGGCAGAAAGATCATCGGGACGGTAATTTTTAAAACTTCCCTTTTTGGCCTTTCCTACGGCCGATCTAAATCCTTTGAATATATATACTTCTTTCATTTTTTTATTATTTTAATTTTTAGTGAAACAAATCAACCTTTTTAGTTTCTCAAAGGTTTTCCGGTTTTCAACATATGATCGATACGTTCCAAAGTCTTTCTTTCGCCCAAGAGGCTTAAGAAAGCTTCTCTTTCCAATTCAATCAAATAGTCTTCGGTAACCTTACCGGGACCTGACAAATCGCCTCCTGCCATTACATAAGCCAATTTATCGGCAATTTTCTTATCATGCTCGGAAATATACCTTCCTGCTTTCATACTGTCGGTTCCTACCATATAGGTTCCCAAAATTTCTTGTCCCAAAACTTTGATATCCGTTCTTTTGATAGGTTTTACATAACCGTCTTCGGCCATCTGCAAAGCATGACGTTTGGCGGTAGCAATTTGACGGTCTTTGTTTAGAACAATTACATCCCGATCTTTTTTCAAGAAGCCCAAATCAATGGCTTCATAAGCACTGGTAGCCACTTTTGCCATGGCAATGGTAAGGAAAGATTCCATATAACGGTTGATTTCCACATCCCCTTTTACCAAGCTGTCGGAAGTTCTTAAAACAAATTCTTTGGTTCCGCCTCCGGCGGGAATCAATCCCACTCCGAATTCTACCAGACCGATATAAGTTTCGGCAGCAGCTACTACTTTATCGGCATGCAGGGTAATTTCAGCCCCTCCTCCAAAAGTCATTCCATGAGGAGCTACAATTACCGGAATTGAAGAGTAACGAACTCGCATAGCTGTATCTTGGAAAGTTTTTACCGCCATATAAAGTTCATCCCATTCTTGCTCGATGGCTAACATTAATACCAAAGCCAGATTGGCACCAACGGAAAATTGTTCTCCTTGGTTTCCGATTACCAATCCGTCATATTTTTCTTCTGCCAAATCAATGGCTTTATTAATGGCTTGAATCACACCCGTACCCAAGGTATTCATTTTTGAATGGAATTCGATATCGATAATTCCGTCACCCAAGTCGATGATAGAAGCATCGTCATTTTTCCATATAGTATGGGTAGCACGGTAATTATCCAAATATATATAATTGTCTTGTCCGGGTATTTTCTTATAGGACTTGCTTGCTATATCATAATAATAAGTAGCTCCGTCTTTTACAGTATAGAAACTTTCGTAGCCTTCTGCTAACATTTGTGCCACCCAATCCGGAATATCTTTTCCTTCTTTGGCCATCATTTCAACAGCTTTCTTCACTCCTATTGCATCCCATATTTCAAATGGACCGTATTTCCAACCGAAACCTGCTTTCATCGCATCATCAATTTGATATAAATGATCCGCTATTTCAGGAATACGATGAGAAGCATAGGAGAACATTCCGCTAAATGTTTTACGATAGAATTCGCCTGCTTTATCTTTTCCTTTAATTAATACTTTATATCGGTCTTTGATATTTTCAATGGGTTTTGCCATTTCCAGCGTAGCAAATTTGGCTTTTTGCTTGGGCCGGTATTCCATGGTATCCAAATCAAGAACCAAAATTTCTTTTTTACCGTCTTTTTTTACCTTTTTATAAAAACCTTGACCGGTTTTGTCACCCAACATATTGTGCTCCAACATATATTTTACAAAATCGGGTAAGGCAAAAACATCATGCTCCTCATCTTCCGGCACATTTTCATATAAGCCTGTGGCCACATGTGCCAATGTATCCAACCCTACCAAATCGGCAGTTCTGAATGTAGCCGATTTCGGTCTCCCGATTATCGGACCTGTTAATTTATCGACTTCTTCTATGGTCAATCCCAAATCTTTCACTAAATGGAAAATATCCATTATCCCATAAACTCCGATTCTATTTCCGATGAAGGCCGGTGTATCTTTGGCCAATACGGTAGTTTTACCTAAATATTTATCTCCGTATTCCAAAAAGAAATCTACCAACTCCTTATCTGTATCCTCAGTGGGTATAATTTCTAAAAGTTTGAGGTAACGTACGGGATTAAAAAAATGAGTCCCCAAAAAGTTTCTTTTAAAATCTTCCGAGCGACCCTTTGCCATTAAATGAATGGGAATCCCGGAAGTATTTGAGGATACTATTGTACCCGGTTTTCTGTATTTTTCCACTTGATCAAAAACGGCTTTTTTGATATCCAATCTTTCGGGAACAACTTCTATAATCCAATCCACTTCTGCTAATCGGGGCATATCGTCTTCCGTATTTCCCACTTCTATCCTTTTAGCAAAATCCTTATGATAAAAGGCTGCCGGTTTTGATTTCACGGCTTTTTGTAAATTTTCCGTTGCAATGCGGTTACGCACCTGCTTATCTTCCAAAGTAAGACCTTTGGCTTTTTCTTGTTCGGTTAGTTCTCTCGGAACAATATCCAACAGAAGTACTTGTACACCGGTATTGGCCAGATGGGCGGCGATACCCGATCCCATAATACCGGATCCAATGACTGCTGCTTTCTCTATTCTTCTTTTCATATTTATATGAGTTTAGGTTACTATATATTTATTTATTAAAAATTTTATTTTCATTTATTAATTGTAAAATTTGCCGGGATACTTTTTTGAAGGTTTCCAATTCTTCTTCGGGAATACTCTCATTCAGTACTTTATTAAAACGCAAAACCGTTTCCTTTGATTTATCCCTCATTCTCAAACCTAAATCGGTTAATTTAATTAAAACGCTTCTTCCGTCGTCCGGATTGGGTTCTCTATATATCAATCCCTTTTCTTCCATTTTTTTTAAAGTTCTGGATAAACTGGTAGGTTCCATTCCTAATTTTGGCGCCAAGCTGGTTGAAGGTGCCCCCAAAACAGGGTCGATTTTAAGTAATACATAACCGACAGACATCGTGCCTTCATATTTGGCCGCCTCTTCATTATATAATTTGGTTATCTGCATCCAGGTTTCTCTAATTAACTGATCTATGGTCTTTTCTTTCAACATTTTCATACACTAAATTCTTTGTTTCGTCTCAAATATACGAAAAATTTATTATGCGTGCATAATAAATTGGAAATATTTTTAATTTTTTATCGCTTTAATCCTCCAAACGAACTAAAATATAAATTTGTATTTTTGCGTTATCCAACCCATAAATTATGAAACAATATCTCGAATTATTACAACATATTCTCGATAAAGGAACCGACAAAGACGACCGTACGGGAACCGGAACAAGAAGTGTTTTCGGTTATCAAATGCGTTTTGATTTGCAAGAAGGTTTCCCATTGGTTACTACAAAAAAAATTCATCTCAAATCGGTGATTCATGAACTTTTATGGTTTCTTGCCGGTGATACCAATATTAAATATTTACAAGAAAACGGTGTGAGAATATGGAATGAATGGGCCGATGAAGACGGAGATTTGGGACCGGTGTACAGTGCACAATGGCGAAACTGGAATAATGAAGGTATTGACCAGATTTCCAATGTCATCGATATGATAAAAAATAAACCCGAGAGCCGCAGGATGATGGTAACGGCTTGGAATCCCTCAGTAATGCCGGATACCTCAAAATCTTTTGCCCAAAATGTAGCCGACGGGAAAGCCGCTCTCCCTCCTTGCCATGCTTTTTTTCAATTTTATGTTTCGGACGGGAAACTCTCTTGCCAGATGTATCAAAGAAGCGCCGATGTTTTTCTGGGCGTCCCTTTTAATATTGCTTCCTATGCGTTGCTCACCATGATGATGGCACAAGTTACGGGACTTGAACCGGGGGAATTTATACATACTTTTGGCGATGTACATATATATAAAAACCATTTCGACCAGGTAAAACTGCAATTATCCCGCGAGCCGCGTCCATTGCCCACAATGAAAATCAATCCGGAAGTAAAAAATATTTTTGATTTTAAATTTGAAGATTTTAGTCTTGAAAACTATAATCCGCATCCTCATATAAAAGGAAAAGTGGCGGTTTAATTGAGTAATATAAGATCTTTTCTCGGAGCCGTTTCTATTTCGGTCCAATCGTCCGTATCAAAACCAATACCCGCTACTCCGCTTGTGCGTAAATGCCAAATTTCATCATTTGAATAATAATCGGCGAGATCGGTCCATAAAGGATTGTGACCCACCAGAAAAACCGTGTCCGCTTCGGGGGGCAAACTCAAAATTTCGTTTAATACCAATTCTTCCGGCTCAAAATAGAAATTTTTCTTTAAAATAATTTTGTCTTTGGGATAATCCAAAATTTCGGCAAAAATTTCGGCTGTTTGACGGGCTCTTACCGCGGGACTGCTTAAAATAAGGTCGGGTTTTATTCCCGCTTTTTTAAGTTTTTTGGCATATTTACGGCTTCTTTTAATGCCTTTTTCGGTCAGAAAACGTTTTTCATCGGGCATAGGTTCATGAGTGGCTTTTCCGTGTCTTATAAAAAATAGTTTTTTCATCTTTATTCATCTTTTATATCCAATAAAAACTGAACTGCTTCACGGTAACCGTCCAATCCTCTTCCCATGATTCGCGCCGTCACATAATCGGCGATATAAGAAATTTGACGGAAGCCTTCTCTTTTTGAAATATCCGAAATATGAACTTCAACAATGGGAGTTTGCATCGCCAAAATAGTATCGGCAATGGCAATGGAAGTATGTGTATAGGCGGCAGGATTGAGAATAATACCCAAATATTCCTCATTCTCGGCTTCCTGTAATTTGTCTATAATACTTCCTTCATGATTGGTCTGGTAATAATTGATTTTTATTCCGGGGTATTCTTTTCTCAAATCCTTTAAAAAGTCTTCAAAAGTTACAGTCCCGTAAATTTCGGGTTGTCGTTTTCCCAACAGATTGAGATTAGGTCCGTTAATGATTAAAATTTTCATTTTATTGCAATGTTTTTATTTCGTAAATATTTTCCGTAAACAGCAAATACAAAGAGAAAATATAAAAAATAAGATAAAAAATAAGCTATCACTACTCCTTGTAAATCATAATAAACTGTAAGCCACAAAGTTAATAAATAATAGCTCAACCAGAATCCGATTTCGGAAAAAATATATAATTTTATATGTGCTTTGGCCAGCATTAAATAGGCAAACAGAAGAGAAACTACTTGAAAGAAGTCTCCTGCCAATTGCCAAAAAAACAAATTTTCCATAGGAAGATAATCCGAAGAAAAAAATAGGCGAATCAATATTTTTCTGAAAAAATAAATACCTGCTAAACCCGTTATCAGCAAAGGGAAAATTTGTTTCAAAAACCTTTTTACTTCCCTTTTAAATTCTATCGAATTGGTTATGATAGCCATTTGCGGGTAATAATACATCGCAAAAACAGGTGCAATTAAACTCAAAAAAAGAGCGCTGATTTTTTTTGTAGCATCCCAATAACCCGCATAAATTTCTCCGTTGGACTCAAAAAAATTAAAAATATGATTACGGATTAAAATACTGAAAAAAGGAGCAACTACTGCTGTAACCAAGGCCATAATCATATAAGGTAACAAACGTTTCAAATTAATAGTTTGGAAAATACCGGAATTCAAATATGTAATATATTTCTTTTTAAAAAGTACAAAAACCTCTACACAAAATAAAATTACATGAATAATAATAACCAAAGCCATGGCACCGGATAATTGCCAATTTCCAATTAAAAAATACGCCAATATTGCCACAAAAACATTGGTCGAAATATTTATATAGGTTATTGTTTTATAGGCTTGAAGACCTTTTAGAAACGCATTAAAAGCCAAATTAAAAGCCAAAACCGGAAGAAGAAGACCGGTTAATTTTATATAGATAGAAAAATCCGTTTCCGGAAAAAGAAATCGATTAATTCCTTCTGAAAAAAGATAAACAAAGATTCCCAGTCCCAACGAAAAGAAAAACAGCAAACGAAAAGAAGTGCTGACAAATGAGGTTAATTTTTTTGGGTGAGAAGAGTATTGTGCCGTATATTTTGTCATTCCCTGCTGCATGCCCAGACCGGATAATCCTTGCATGCTCTGTACAAAATTGCGAAACTGTTCAACTAAACCGGTTCCCTGCGGGCCTATATAAACGGCTATTAATTTATTTACAATCCATGCCGTTATCAATCTGGCAATAACAGCGGCAGAATTAAAACTGGAAATTTTAATCCATATATTTTTTCTTATTATGTTTTTCGGATTACTCAAACAAATTTATTTTTTCTGCTATAAATCTCAATTCCTCTTTACTTAATTCCTCATGAATGGGTATGCTGACGATTCGCCGGGAAACATATTCGGCAGCAGGCAGAAAATTATCTTCCAACTCTTTATATGCCGGTTGTTTATGCGGAGGAACAGGATAATGTATAAGTGTTTCAATCCCGTTTTTTAATAAATAATCCCGAAACCGGCTTCTATCCCCATTAATCAATATAACAAATTGATGAAAAACAGAATCCGCATTTAGATCGATTACAGGTAAGTCCACCTTCGGATTTTTGATATGAGAGAAGTAAAATTGTGCGTTTGCTTTTCTTTTCCGGTTTATTTCATCCAAAAAAATCAATTTTTCCCGCAAAAATAAAGCTTGTATTTCATCCAATCGGGAATTAATTCCTTTGTATTTACTGATATATTTTTTTTCTTGCCCGTAATTTCGGAATTCGGAAATAATTTCAGCCAATTCCGGATCATTTGTTGTAATCATTCCTCCGTCTCCAAGTGCTCCTAAATTTTTGGTCGGATAGAAACTAAAAGCTGCTGCATCGCCAAGGTTTCCCGCTTTTTTTTCTCCGTAATAGGCACCATGTGCTTGTGCAGCATCTTCTATTACCAATAAATTGTATTTATCCGCCAAATTCCATATCCCCGTCATATCAGCTGTCTGTCCATATAGATGCACGGGCATCACGGCTTTTGTTTTTGGACCGATTACTTCTTGGGCCAAATCCGGATTGATATTCATCGTATCAGGATGTATATCAACGGGCACGGGTACAAGTCCGGCCAAAGAAATTCCTAAAAAACTGGCAACATATGTATTAGCCGGAACCAAAACTTCATCCCCCGTTTTTAAATTTCCTTTTATTTTATAAGCTTCAAAAATCAGACGCAAAGCATCCAAGCCGTTTCCGGTTCCCACAGCATAGCCGGTACCGGTATAGCGGGCAAATTCATTCTCAAAATTTTTGACCGCTTCACCTAAAACATATTGGCCGTTGTTCAAGAAATCGGAAAATTTTCTCTTAAAAACAGCTTCGTATTTTTTATTGACTCTTTTCGTGTCAAAAAATCGTATTTTATCCATAAACCTATTCCTCAAACTTAAAACGAAAATATAATTGATTCCTTATCTTAGCCCCGAAACTTTCTTTCCAATAAATCAAAGATTGATGGGGACTGCCATCCGGGTTTTCTGCGCTTCCCAAACTGATATAATCATATTTATCAACATTATCCTCGATGATTTTCTTGGTTAAATAATCAATACCA
>Ga0256835_1000266_pt1 | contig 41553 bp, 40 predicted proteins | sample PIR30metaG_FD_185972 | JGI IMG/M metagenome (GOLD analysis project Ga0256835, IMG submission 185972) | Hydrothermal vent microbial communities from East Pacific Rise, Pacific Ocean - PIR-30 | ecosystem: Environmental > Aquatic > Marine > Hydrothermal vents | place: Pacific Ocean: East Pacific...
TATATCCCCACTCCGTCATAATCCAATGAGCCTAAATACAAGCTGTCTCCAAATTGTTGCACACTGGAAATCTGAGCAAATTTTCCACCGGGATCTTGTAAATTATAAAGGATTTCTCCATTCTCATCAATCCCCAACACAAAACCGTAATTTTTTGCTTTGGGTTTTAATGCCTCGGGCAAGCGGGCGATAATTTTTCGTAAAAAAGGTTTAGGCATTGTTTTATCCAGCATAGGATCACGGGGAGATACCAAGGCAACCCAATAAATTCCGTTTTTTCCTCTTGATATTCCGTCATTAAACCCGGGTAAATTATCAATAAGGATTTCATTTGTTCCTTTTTTTGGTCCTTTAAGCCAATATTTCCTTATTCTATACGCGGAGGTCTCATTGATCAATACAAATTTTCCTTCGGGATTGACTGCCACGCCGTTGGCAAAATACATCGAATCGATTAACTTTTCTGTTTTTTGAGTGGAAGGATCATAACGGTAAAAAACTCCGTTGGCTCCATGTTCCAAGATGTCGTTTTTGAAATTTTTAAAAGGAAACTTGGTAGAGGCATCGGTAAAATAAATGTTTCCGTCGGGAGCTACTTCCAAATCATCCGGAAATCCAAATTTTTTTCCCTTATAATTATCAGTCAGGACACTGATTTCCCCATTTTTATCGATGGATATAATCCCTTTGTGTGCATCGGCCACAATTAAATTTCCTTCTTTATCAAAATCCATTCCTAATGGACGGCCTTTTGTATCGGCAAAAACAATTCCTTTTTCTTGGTTTTTGTCAAACTTCATTATTTTACCGTCTTCCCGGCCTCCGTAAATGGCACCGGTAGAATCAACCGCTACATCCTCACAGGCTTTACATTGCCCTTTAAATTTCACATCTACAACAGACAATTTATCGTTTTTTTCATATTTTCCTTTCAAATCGGGGGCGGGTTTTGGAAACCAAGGCTGAGGATTTATGGAAACAGGCCAAAATAAAAGATAAATTATCCCTGCCAATAGCAGAAAGAGGAGGGTTTTGCGAAATTTCTTCATAACTTTAATTTTGGATAAAGTTATAAAATTTTTTGTAGCCGAAAAACAAATGTTTGATTATCAGATTTTTAAGTTGGGTTATGAAGCTCAAAAACTCTTAAAAATACGGGCGCTGCTTTTTCCGGGAGCTTTCACTTCCAGATCCAAAAAATAGCCGAAAGGAGTTTGTTCCACATCATAGCCTGTATTTTTTAATCGTTCTTCAACACTGTCAAAAAACTCCTTGGTAATTTCCGGCGATGCTTTGCTTTCCGATAAATGGGCAAACGAATGAAGAATAATATGCTTGGTAGCATTCTTTTTAGCTGCCCATTTTAGATTTTTAACGAGTTTGGTTTCGGCATATTTTCGGTTTTCTTCATCCTCCTTTTCCATTTGGATAAAGGCGGCAAGAACATTGTTTCTTTCTACTTCATCGGTATAATCGGGATAACCTTCCAAGGTTTTTATGGTGGGTTTGTATTTGAAAACATCCATATAAATCATCAATAGTTTCATAAGCAAAAACTTAAACTTTCAAAAAGTCATTTTTATCGTCTAAATTTACCAAATTTTTTTAGATATTTGCTACAATTTTTTAATTGATAAAACTATGGAAAAGACTTTTAAAACGGATATAGAAATCGCGCAAAGCGTGAAACCTTATAAAATCAAAAAAATTGCTAAGAAATTGGGAATTTCATCCGAAGATATTGATCCTTACGGGAAGTATAAAGCCAAATTGCCTTTATATTTAATCGATGAGGAAAAAATCAAAAAAAATCATTTGATATTGGTCACTGCATTGACACCCACTCCTGCCGGAGAAGGAAAAACAACGGTAAGTGTAGGTTTGACAGACGGGCTCAATAAAATCGGGAAACAAGCCACGGTGGTTTTGCGTGAGCCTTCCTTAGGTCCTGTGTTCGGGATGAAAGGGGGAGCTGCCGGAGGAGGATACGCACAAGTAATTCCGATGGAAGATATCAATTTGCATTTTACCGGAGATTTTGCTGCGGTAGAAAAAGCAAACAATTTATTGGCTGCATTGATCGATAATCATTTACATCATGGAAATCAACTCAAATTGGATGTGCGTCAAATCCTGTGGAAAAGAGTGATGGATATGAATGACCGCGCATTGCGAAATATTGTCATCGGATTGGGCGGAAAAGTAAACGGAGTTCCCCGTGAGGACGGTTTTAATATCACACCCGCTTCCGAAGTAATGGCTATTCTTTGTTTGGCCAATGATTTGAAAGATTTAAAAGAAAAACTCGGGAATATTTTGGTGGGAATCAATATGGACGGAGAACCCGTCTATGCCAGCGATTTACATGCCGAAGAAGCGATGACCATTTTATTAAAAGAAGCCATTAAGCCTAATTTGGTGCAAACTTTGGAGCATAATCCCGCCATTATTCACGGAGGACCTTTTGCCAATATTGCCCAAGGAACCAATTCGATTATCGCTACAAAAATGGGACTTTCGCTGAGTAATTATGTAGTGACAGAAGCGGGATTCGGTGCCGATCTGGGGGCGGAGAAATTTTTAAATATAAAAAGTGTTTACGGAAATCTAAATCCCGAAGCCGTAGTGCTCGTGGTAACGGTAAGAGCTTTGAGACATCACGGAGGAGAGAAGGATTATAATTCTCCCAATGTAAAGGCTGTCCGCAAAGGTTTTGCCAATGCGGCCAAACATATTGAAAATATCAAGAAATTTGGCATTACTCCGGTGATTGCCATTAATAAATTCCCCAATGATACCGAAGAAGAAATCAAATTGATTCAAGAATTGGCAGCCGGAATGGGAGTCAAAGCGGTATTGGCAGAAGAATGGGCCAAAGGAGGAGAAGGAATGAAAGACCTTGCCACGGAAGTAGTGAGAATCATCGATGAAAACGGAAATAAATTCAAACCTCTATATGACTGGAATCAGCCTATTCAAGAGAAAATCAGAACGATTGCACGGGAAATATATGGGGCTAATGATGTAGAGTATTCCAAAAAAGCTTTAACCACCATCAAAAAAATAGAGAAATTGGGCTATTCTCATTTGCCTATTGTCATGGCAAAGACGCAAAAATCTTTATCGGACAATCCTACAAAAATAGGCCGCCCTACCGATTTTAATGTGTCGGTACGTGAAGTAGAAATCAATACCGGTGCCGGATTCATCATTCCCATTTTAGGGAAAATGATGCGTATGCCGGGTCTTCCCTCAAAACCGGCCAGCGAAAATATGAAAATAGATGCCGAAGGAAATATTACCGGACTTTCCTAAGGATATAACAGGTATTTTTTTCTGATTTTTTTAAACTTGGTGAGTTCCTCTTGCCAAGTTTTTTTTATTTCCCCGGCAGTCAAGCCTTCTTTTATTTGCTTTTGTAAAGACGAATTTCCGGCCAATCGATTGAAAAATTTATTAAAATATTTTTCTTTCACCGGATATTTATTATAAGTGTCAATCAGCCATTCCAAATACAGTTCTTTGGGCGGATTGATTTTTCTTAAATCTTTTCCATAGCATTTTTTCCCTTGATGTTTAGGCCATTTGCTTGCAGCATTGGGTTGTGGAACAAAGGAAAAATCACTTGGCGGGAGGGAAGGAGAACCGTACACTTGGAAAGGAAAATCCGTTCCGCGTCCTATGCTGATATCCGTACCTTCAAATAAACAAAGGGAAGGATAGAGCCGTATAGCTTGTTGGTTAGGTAAATTGGGAGAAGGTTTGACAGGTAAAATATATTTTTTATTGTGTGCATAATTTTTATTGGGAATTACCAACAAATCGGGTTGAATTCCGTTTTTCAGCCATTTTTCTCCTTTAATCATCCGTGCATATTCACCAATGGTCATTCCATAGACAACCGGCACCGGATGCAAGCCTACAAAAGAAGAAAAATCTTTTTCCAAAACGGGGCCGTCTATATAATCGCCATTCGGATTGGGTCTGTCCAAAACGATGACCGGAAGATTGTTTTCGGCAGCTGCTTCCATCACATAATGCAAAGTGGATAGATAGGTATAAAAACGTGCCCCTACATCTTGAATGTCAAATACAAGGATATCGACATCTTCCAAATCCTCATCCGTAGGTTTTTTATGCTTTCCGTAAAGCGAAATAATCGGCAATCCGGTTTTTTTATCTTTGGAATCGGCTACGTGTTCCCCGGCAGAAGCCTGTCCGCGAAAACCATGCTCCGGAGCAAAAACCTTTGTGATATTTACTCCTAAGGACAATAAAGTATCTACCAAATGCACGCGGTTTATCTCGGAAGTTTGGTTACCTACAATCGCCACGTTTTTGTCGTCCAATAAAGATAAATAGGCATGTAGTTGATAAGCACCCGGCTGTATTTCTTTGTCCGTTTTAGTAGATGGGACGGAATGGGTTTGAGTTTTACAAGAAGTGAAAATAAAAAATAGCAAAATGCTAAATAAATACGTATTTTTGAGAATCATAATTCTTACAATTTGAAAATAGATTTTTTTATAGCCAAGCGCCTAATTAAACCCGGCATAAACAAAGATAGAATTTCTTCGCCAATAATAAAAATTGCGATTATCTCTATCGCTATCGGTGTGATAATCATGCTGATTTCTATGGCAACGGGTTTTGGCTTGCAACATAAAATCAGAGAAAAAATCTCGGCTTTTTCAGGACATGTCATTATTAGCGATTATGATAATAACCAATCGGATTTAACTATAAACCCCATTTCTCTAAATCAGGATTTTTATCCGCATTTTGATAGTATTGAAGGCATAAAAAATGTACAAACCTATGCAAGTATCGGGGGGATTTTGAGAACCGAAAAAGACTTTGAAGGGATTGTATACAAAGGGGTAGGTCCTCATTATGATTGGAGTATTTTTAAAACCTATTTAATCGAAGGAAAAATCCCCGATTTTACTCAAAAAATATTTAACGACAGTATCATCATTTCCAAAACCTTGGCCGATCGTTTGCAATTAAAAAGAAATGATAAAGTGCCTGCCTATTTTATGCGTGAAGGTTCACAGAAACCGCAGTTGCGTGTTTTTAAAATTGCCGGAATTTATGATACGGGTTTTGCCGATTTCGATCAAACTTATTTACTGGGACAACTCAAAATGGTCCAAGCTTTATACAAATGGCCGGATAGCTTGACAGGAGCCTTTGAAGTGATACTCGATGATTTCAATGAAATCGACGAGAAAACAAATGAAATTTATCAAGCCATTCCGGCTGATTTGAATGCACAGTCTATAAAAGATAAATATCCGCTGATATTCAATTGGTTACAAATGTTTGACTTCAATATATTAATGATTCTTGTCATCATTATATTCATTGCGGGTTTAAATATGATTACGACCATTCTGGTGCTTATAATGGAAAAAAGACAATTCATCGCTATGATGAAAGTAATGGGAAGTGACAACCGGCGCCTGCGACGTATCTTTTTAATCCAAGCGGCTTATATTATCGTTTTTGGCCTTTTAATAGGAAATATCATCGGCTTGGGATTGATTTATTTGCAAAAATATCTCGGCTTTATAAAACTCGATCCGCATACTTATTATGTCAAAACAGCACCCGTCTATATCGATTTTAAAGATGTATTATTTTTAAATATCGGGGTGGTATTGATTATTTTATTGATGTTGTTGATTCCCGTATTGATTATAGGAAGGATTTCACCGACAAAAGTATTGAAATTCGATTAATCATTAGTTCAACTGCGGACATTTGATGCGACTCACAGGACGGCGGCAATTAAAATTATATCCGATGGTTATCTGATGAAATCCGCTATTGCTGAAAACCCTTTCCCCTAAATCATAGGTGTAAGTATAGCCGAATGTGAATTGATTCATTCGTATCCCGATTACAGGAGTGATATTGTTATATGCATAAATGGATTTGCTGAAATCGCGCCGGTAGGAGAGACCGAAATAAGCCTGGTTTACCCGACTTAAATCATAATAAGCTTTCAAGTTGTGGTCAACAATTAATTGTCCTGTATATTCTTTGTATTGCACCAAAAAAGAAGGTTCAAGATGGAAATCTCTTCCTCCAAAATAATAACTTACCGAACCTACATAATTTCGCAAGTTTTGTGATTCATAACCCGAATACAAAGTACGATTCATCAATAAGGCATTTTTTAAAGTGAAATTCATTGAAAATTGACGAACATGATAAGAAAAGCCGAAATCCACATTAAAATAATTTTCACTCATAAGAATTCCGGAGATGACGGGATCGTATAATCCGGGATCAAAATGTGTTTCATCGAGTTGGTTTTGTGCAAAAAGTCCGGAAATACCAAAGGAGAGCTTATTCATTTCTCCTCCATTACTGAAATCCAAGTGATAAGCAAAAGCCAGTTGCATTCCTTTTTGAGAATGATAACCGTTTTTGTCATTAAAAATTATGGCTCCTACACCTACTTTGGCTATCGGTCCCAAATAGGTATGCAAGCTTAAAGTTTGAAAATCGGGTGCATCTTCCACCCCAAACCATTGGGTGCGTGCAGTCATTCTGGCTTTGGCACAATAGGAAGCACCGGCCATTGAGGGATGAAGCAAAAAAAGATTATCGGTAAAATAATCGTGATATATGGGGATGCCTTCTTGCGCTTTACTTGTAAATAGAGAAAAAAACAGAAGGAGTGAAAAAGCAATTTTGTTCATATTTCTTTATATGTGTCTCAAATTAAAGGGCTAAAATTAAAGAATTAATTTGAAATACCCTTTATGATTCTTTAAAAAATGAATCGACAAATTCAAATTTATCAAAATCTTGTAAATCCTCTACTTTTTCACCTACACCTATATATTTCACCGGAATACTGAATTGATCGGAGATACCGATTACTACTCCGCCTTTGGCTGTTCCGTCGAGTTTGGTAACGGCAAGAGCGTTCACATCGGTGGCTTTGGTAAATTGTTTGGCCTGTTCAAAAGCATTTTGTCCTGTAGAGCCATCCAACACAAGCAAAATTTCATGTGGCGCTTCGGGAACAATTTTTTGCATTACTTTTTTTATTTTGGACAGCTCATTCATCAAGTTGATTTTGTTGTGCAAGCGTCCGGCGGTATCGATAAGAACCACATCGATATCATTTGCCTTCGCCGATTGCAAAGTGTCAAAAACCACCGAAGCGGGATCGCTTCCCATTTTTTGCTTCACGATAGGAACACCGACCCGGTCTGCCCAAATTTGTAATTGATCGACAGCAGCAGCCCGAAAGGTATCGGCCGCTCCAAGCATCACTTTCTTGCCTTCCTCAGTAAATTTATGCGCCAACTTGCCAATGGTAGTGGTTTTTCCCACACCATTTACCCCGACCACCATAATGACATAAGGCTTTGTATTCTCGGGAGTAAAAGTTTGTTCTTCTTTTTTTTCTTGTTCGGCCAATAAGGCGGCAATTTCTTCCCTTAATATTTGATTGAGTTCCGAAACGCCCAAATATTTATCTTTGGCCACCCTTTTTTCTATGCGGTCTATAATTTTTAATGTGGTATCCACACCTACATCACTGGTAATCAAAACTTCTTCCAGTTCATCGAGTACCTCATCATCCACTTTTGATTTTCCGGCAACTGCTTTGGAGAGTTTGTTAAAAAAACTTTGCTTGGTCTTTTCCAGACCTTTATCTAAATTTTCTTTTTTCTTTTTTGAAAAAATCTTTTTAAACATATATTATAAATTTTGAACGAAAATACTTCTTTTTTATCAGTTGCACAAAAAAAGTGCCACCCGGAAAAGGTAGCACTTTTGTCATATCGTTAATAAGAAAAATAAATTATTTCTTAAAAAATTCCTTTGCTTTGTCAGCGCTAAGCATTCTTTCTTCAAATATATATGCGCCGGTCTTGGGTGATTTTTTTACTTTGATCACCTTTGTAAATTTCTTGGAACCTGTTTGTAAGGTTGCTACCGTTTTCTTTGCCATGACTTAAATTATTTAATTTCTTTATGTAAAGTATATCTTCTAAGTATAGGATTATACTTTCTGAGTTCTAATCGTCCGGGTGTGTTTTTTCGATTTTTAGTAGTAATATATCGAGAAGTTCCCGGCATTCCGCTTTCTTTGTGTTCTGTGCATTCTAGGATTACTTGCACTCTGTTTCCTTTTGATTTCTTTGCCATTGTGCTCTAATTTATACGTTTCTAGTTAAATAACCTTTGGCTTTTGCTTCTTTAATAGCGGCCAAAACTCCTTTCTTATCAATGATTTTCAAACCGGCTTTGGATACCTTTAAGGTTACCCAACGGTCTTCTTCAGGGATATAAAACTTCTTCTTGAAAAGGTTTACATCAAACCTTCTTTTGGTTTTATTGTGCGCATGAGAAACATTATTTCCCATCATCACCTTCTTTCCTGTTATTTCGCAAACTCTCGACATCTTACTTGATTTTTTAACTAATTCAAAATTGAGTGCAAATTTACAAATTATTTTTTAATAGACAAAGACTCACTAAGTTTTTTATCTTGAAAAAGTTATTAACAATTTTGATAATTTTATTTCCGGATGCAAAATTAATTATTTTGGTTTTATTTTTGCAGGAAAAAGAAAACAAAAAAATTATTACCCAACACAATAAATGAACGAAAAAAACATTTTACATTAGATAAAAAAACATTTCATTTTATTTTTGTATTTTTACATTATTGTTTATGAAATTTATGCAACGATTATTTTTACTATTTTTTCTCTTGGTATACGTAATTCCTGCCATAGGGCAGACCGGAAAGGCACCGGTTGACGTATACCTCAAACAGGGAAAAGACAGTGTATATATAAACAATCGGACCATCAAAATAGACCGTAAACCATTTACATTAATCTTTGTGTATAATGAACCTGAAAAATACCCGGGTGTATTTGTCAATACCTCTTTAACCAAAGATTATTACAAACTCAGTTCGTCCGAAACCATTCCCGATCTTCATTACTTACCACAAAAAGTATATTCCGAAAATAAATTTAATCCCAACAAAGAATTGAAAGTAAACAATGAGTTTTTTCAATATTTCGGCTACAATCCAAAGGCAAATTGGAACAAGTTTGATCGTGTAATCAAAAAAAACGGAAAAATAATCGCATATAGAAAGGTAAACAATTTTACAGTGGTAGATGATAATGTCAATTTCCCGGTGGATAAAATGAAGTATACATTATATCTTACTTATGTAGTAATAAAGAAACGGAATTCCTTTGCCAATCAGGAAGTTTATCGAGCCAATACCAAACTAAAATTTTAAACTTACCACATAACCGGAGTGATTTCTTATATTGAATACATTTCCGTCTTCAAAAATCAAATATTGCCCTTTGATACCCGCTAATTTTTTCTTGAAACGGGGTGTTTTTTCCAAATTGATACTTTTTATTTTTTCAGGGTATTGCAAAACAGGATATTCTATTTTGACAGGTTCGGTTTCTTCAATCCAATATTTTTTATAATCTTCCGGAATTTGTTTTTTTATCATTTCACGGGATTCTAGCAAATCTTTTTCGGTTGTAACTCCTTTTAACATCTTTTGCCAGCCTGTTTTATCGGTAAGGTATTGTTTTAAAAAAACTTCTATTTGTCCCGCAATGAACCGGTTGGGGGTTTCAAAAATCACCATGGCTTCATCAGCCCCTTGATCGATCCAGCGAGTGGGTATTTGTGAATGCCTGGTTACACCTACTTTAATATCACTGGTTTTTGCCAAATACACAAAATGCGGTTGTAATTGCACCTCTTTTTCAAATTCGAGATTGCGGTGTTCTATACCGAGATGCGCTTTGCTCAATTCGGGTTTCATCACCCATTCGCCGGTGTGCGGACTTTCAAAATAGCATTTTTTACATAAACCCTGGGCAAAAATCGGAAGGTCTTCTCCACAACTCAGGCATTCGTATTTTTTGAATTCTATTTCCAATTCATTGCCAATCAATTGATTAAGGATAATGAAGTCTTCGCCCATGTCCAAATAGTATTTGACAGGCTGATATAGCTCCACTTCCATTCTCTTTAAAACGCTTTGGTATTCCATAAAAAAATAGTATTTTCGAGAGTTAAAGATAGAGAAAATTATGCAAACGGGCTTCATCAATTCCTTGGCTTCATGGTGGTTTAAAAAAAGACTTTCCGATCTGGATATTTTCCTTAAAAATCCTTTTGATACCCAAAAATCTCAATTGAATTTTTTACTGAACCGGGCAAAAAATACTGATTTCGGAAAACAACACCGTTTTTCTCAAATTACTGATTATAATAGTTTTACCCGTTATGTGCCATTGAGTGATTATGAGTCTTTATATCCTTATATCCGGCAAATGATGCAAGGAAAAAAGGATGTATTATGGCCCGGTAAAATCAAATGGTTTGCCAAATCCAGCGGAACAACTTCGGCAAAGAGTAAATTTATTCCCGTATCGGAAGAAGCCTTGGAGTCCAATCATTTTCAAGGAGCGCGAGATGTCGTAGCCTATTATTTGGCCAACTACCCTCAATCCAAATTGCTTAAAGGAAAGACACTAAAATTGGGAGGAAGTAAGCAATTGCTAAAAATAAAAGATGCTTATGTAGGAGACCTGTCTGCCATCATGATTGATAATATGCCTTTTTGGTCCAATATGGTAACCGTTCCCGAGAAAAAAACAGCTTTATTGCCCGATTGGGAGGTGAAACTGGATAAGATTATACAAGAAGCCTTAAAGAATAAGCTAACGGGTTTAGCCGGTGTGCCTTCCTGGATGATGATGCTTCTCAAAGAGATTTTAAAAAAGACGGGTAAAAATAATATTTTGGAAGTATGGCCCGACATAGAAGTCTTTTTTCACGGGGGCGTGAGTTTTACTCCTTATAAAGAGGAATATGAAAAACTATTTCCTTCGAAAGATTTTCATTATATGGAAATTTATAATGCTTCCGAAGGTTTTTTTGCATTGCAAGATCTAAAAACAGCAGGCGAATTGCTTTTGATGTTGGATTATGGTGTATTCTATGAATTTATTCCGGTGAAAGAATTCAAAGGAAAAAAATCAACGGCATACATTCCTCTTTCCGAAGTGAAAACCGGAGTGAATTATGCCATGGTAATTTCTACCAATTCCGGATTATGGCGGTATATTATCGGTGATACGGTAGAATTTACTTCCATTAAGCCCTACCGGATTAAAATAACCGGTCGAACCAAACATTTTATCAATGTTTTCGGAGAAGAAGTGGTAATAGAAAACACCGACCGGGCGATAGAAAAAGCAGCTCGTGAAACGGGAGCCAGCATTGTGGAATATACGGTAGCTCCCGTTTTTATGGGAACCGATAAAAAAGGATCGCATGAATGGATGATTGAATTTGATACTCCTCCGGAAAATTTCGAACGTTTTAAAAAATTGTTGGATTCCCATCTTCAAGAACTTAACTCCGATTATGAAGCCAAGCGATATAGAGATTTGACCTTAGGATTTCCCGTGATTCACCGGGCAAAAAAAGGTTTGTTTTATAAATGGCTCAAATCCAAAGGGAAATTGGGTGGGCAAAACAAAGTACCCCGCCTGTCCAATTCAAGAGAATATATGGAAGAACTATTGGCTTTAAATGCGTAATAAATTATTTTACACGAATAATTTTATCATCGGTTAATAATTCTTTCCCGCTAAACCGGAGCATAATTTGGGCTATGGCAATCACATCCCGCTCACAATATTCCTTGATGCGTTCCAAATCCTTTTCTTCATAATAAATACGTGCCACATCTTTTCCTTCAATATCGGTTTTAGGAGAGGGAATGCCCAAAATATGGGTCAATAAATCCAGTGAAGTATAATGTTTGTAATCGCCGAATTTCCACATTTCCATCGTATCACAAAAAGGGGTTTCCCAAGGTTTTTTTCCGAAAACCTGTAATTGTTTGGGAAGGGGAATTCCGTTGATCAGCATACGCCGGGCGATATAGGGAAAATCAAATTCTTTTCCGTTATGCGCACAGAGTTTTAAATCTTTACGTTGAAAATAATTGGAGTTGAGTAATTCTGCAAAGTCCGATAATAATTTTTTTTCGTCGTGTCCATGAAAAGATTTGATTCTGAATTCACCGTTTTTGACAAAAAAACCGGTCGAAATCACAATAATTTTTCCGAATTCGGCCCAAATTCCCGCTTGGTGATATAATTCTTCGGCGGTATTTTCTTCATTGAGGCGGTATTTGACTTTTTTCTCAAAGAGTTTTTTTTCTTTTTCGCTTAGATTTTCAAACTCATAGACAGCCGGGACGGTTTCGATATCTAAAAATAAATAGCGGGTAAGATTTTCATTTTCGAGCATAATTTCAGGAGTTTGGTTTATAAAAGCGATTTGTGATAGTAAATATACTATTTTTGTGATAAATTTTTATAAATGGATAATTTAACTTTTGCTTTTTTTGTGTTCTTAATTGCTTTCCCTTTTGGTTTTTGGAGGGCACGCACAAAATTTCGTAGCCGCGATTGGATGCTCGCTGTCCATATTCCCGTAATTTTTATAATTTTACTTCGTATTTATAATAAATTGCATTATCATATCGGTTTTTCATGGATATCGGTTTTATATAATATTGTGGCTTTTTTCAGTGCACAATATTTGGCAGGTTTGATTTATAAGTACTATATAAAAAAGAAAAAAAGTGGACGGAATTACTCTTCAACAGGTCAATAAAAAGTTTGGAAACCAACAGGTTCTCAAAGATATTAACATATCTCTTCCCACCGGTCAGATTACCGGACTGTTAGGTCCAAACGGAGCGGGAAAATCTACCTTGATGAAGATCATCACAGGTTTTATTCCGGCAGACAGCGGTGAAGTAAAAGTCCAGGGAATTCCGGTAGATAAACTACCGATGGAAACCAAAAGTAAAATCGGTTATTTACCTGAGCATAACCCTTTATATACGGAAATGTACGTACGGGAATACCTGTCTTTTGTAGCGGGAATTTTTTCTCTACCCGACACGCGAATTGAAGAAGTAATTAAAGAGACCGGGCTTATGCCTGAGGCACATAAAAAAATCCAAGAATTATCAAAAGGATACCGGCAACGTGTAGGTCTGGCAGCTGCCATTATTCATGATCCTGAAATATTGATTCTGGATGAACCTACTACGGGTTTAGACCCAAATCAGTTGGTGGAAATAAGGGAATTAATAAAGAAATTGGGAAAAGAAAAAACCATTTTGCTCTCTACCCATATCATGCAGGAAGTAGAGCAAATGGCTGAACGTGTGTTGATTATCAATAAAGGGGAAATTGTCGCAGACAAAAAATTAAAAGAATTGCAAACCGGCCAACAACAAATTATAGAAGTGGAATTTGACTTGAAAATCGAAAAGGAATTTTTCAACGAGTTGCCTCATCTTGACAGAGTTGAAAATCTGATGGATAGTATTTGGTGTTTTGCTTTCAATACTTCGGAAGATATGCGTCCCCTACTATTTGATTTTGCCAGTAAGAACGGTTTGAAAATTTTGGATATGCATAAAAAAAATCGAAATTTGGAACAGCTTTTCAAAGAGATTACTCAAAAATAAACTGTTTTTTACCAATACCTATATATTGTAAACCTTTATTTGTACTTGTTTTATTTTGAAGGGAGAATAAGGGAGAGGATAATGTAATTACCATAAAAAAAGCCGGAGAAAAATTCCGGCTTGTCAACAGGTTGTTATTTTTTGGGTTTGTTGGTGTTGATTCCTAACAGAGAATATATCGGGCAATAATTCAAAAGTGAAGTAAGTGCCAATATAAAAGCGATGATCAACCAAACAATATCCATAGTAGTATTGCCTTCACCTCCTTTGTAAATAAAAAGGAAAATTACAACGGCTAGTATTAACCGGATTAGTTTATCGAGATTTCCTACGTTTTTTTTCATAGTATAAATTTTTTGGGATTTTTGATTATGAAATATACGATAAAATTTAACGAATGTCAAATTTATACAAAACTCCGCCCATAATTTGCATTTTTTCTACCGGATAGCCCGAATATATTTCATATGATTTATTGAGTAAGTTATTTCCTTTAATGAAAGCAGAAAATTCTTTATTTACTTGATAGTGAATGCCTAAATTCAAGTCTGTATAAGAGGACAAAGTTGTATAGTCTCCCGGTCTACTACCTACATTAAATAAAGCCATATCCATTGATAATTTTTCAGACGGTCTGAAAAACAGAATGGTCTTTACTTTATAATCGGGTAAAAAGTAAGCTTTGGTTAAATTTTCGGGATTGTTTTGATCATATTCAAAGTCCAATTTGAAATCGAGTTTATTTCCGATGCCTATATTGACAGCCGATGCAAAATAGGATTGAGTCAAGTCATCATAGAAAATTCCATAAGGCAGATTTGCCGGGCTATATAAAGCGGTAAAAAAAGCATAATTGTTATATTTTTTATATCCCATACGCAATTCATAGCTAAATGAGGAAGAAAAATTTCCTTTGATTCCTCCATAAAGATCTATGGGTTTTAACATAGGTTTCATTTCCTGAGGAATTAAATAGGGATTTTGATTTTGAAGGTTTTTAAAAGAATTTTGATATAAATCTCCCTCAAATCCGGCAAAAATATTGAGTGTTTCATAGATAAGGCTTAGGTTTAAACGTAAATCTGGCAAGATTTGTAATTTATTATAATCCTCATGATTTTGATAGTAGACTTTTGCGCCGATATTGGCTTCCAAATTATCGGAAGTATAGGTAAAGGCGGGTATAATACCCAAATCAAAATTAGTATAAGTAAATTTTTCCGTTTTATCGGTAAAAGGTATTTTTATATTACCGGCTACTAAATCGGACTTTACTTGATTTTTCAGTTCGATATCTCCAATGGGAATGGTAAAATGCGAAAGAAATTGAATAGTATTTTCCGTATTATTATCAGGATCCCAGAAGCTTGTAAAATCAAAACTTGTTTCCTTTAAAAGGGATTCTTTTATTTTTCCGTCAAGTGAAAGATGGAAAAAATTATTCTTTCTTAAGTCATCGTAATTTAAATATGAAACCAATGGGACAGGTTGTGGGTTAATAAACGGGCTGATATTTAAGTAATTGATTTTCCCTTCATAACCCATATCGATAAACCATTTGCTTTTATCATTTTTGTAATTAAAAAGGACATTGGCTTGAGTGGTATATGCAGGGTTCAATAAGTCATCTCCTTTTTTTCCTTGTGTAGAAAAATGATTGAAAAAGAAACCTGTTTGTAATCGTTCGGTTACTTTGTAATCTAAAAAAGCTTGTGTCCACAAATGCATATAATTGCCGACTCCCATCAAAGCATAACTGCCCGGGAATTCTTGGTAATTTCCTTTGAATTGAAATTCGCTCATGCTTCCTTTTTCCGGTTCAAAAGTAGAAGCTACCGGAACCGAACGAATAGAGATTTCGACAGGAATCTTCTTCTCAATTACCTGAATGGAATCGGGGTTTACCGTTAATTTAAAGGCGTCTTGCACTTCCGGATTAAAGGATTTTGTCACTTCAATGACTTCTGTTTTTACGGTATCATCTTTTTGTTGTGCAAATAGATTCAGACTGAAAAGCAATAATATATAGAGGGATAATTTTTTCATTTTTCTTCTTTTTTAGTTTTTTAAAGACGAATTTTTCTTGGCTTCTTTTTCTTTTATTTCTTTGAGTAAATCTTCGGCTTCTTTTACTATATCGGGATACTCTTTGAAATTTTTAATGACACTTTCCAATATATAGGTGGCATTGAAAGCATCTCCTTTGGCATATGTATTTCTTGCCATTAATACCAAGGCTTTGGCTGCCCAATATTTATGTCCTGCATATTTTTTTGTCAGTTTGGCGATGGTTTTGTTTGAAGCATCATATTTTCCTTCTTTATGTTGGAAATACGCAACATAATACAAACTTTCTGCGGCTATCTTTCCTGAGGACGTTTTGGCAAGTTTATTATAATAGGTTTTTGCTTTATCTTCTTCCCCGGTTTTTAATGCGGAACGTGCCAAGATCAATTGCGCATCATTTCTCATCCGGCTGCTGCTTTTCGGGTTATTCAGAACTTTCTCCGCATAATTTATCGCTTCTTCAAAATTGCCTGTTTGGTAATAGGCTTTCATCAAGTTTGATTGGGCAAAAATCAAGTCCCCGGGAGATTCGGTGACGGCTTCCAATCGCTCCAAATAAGGAATGGCTTTTTTCCAATCTTTTCTTTCCAAGTAAAGAAAAGCAAGGTTTCTTAAAGCTTCCGAGGAATATTGATTATGAGGCAAATCCACAATCGCTTGATAATGCAAAGCTTCTTTTCCTTTTTTTCCTTTTTGTTTATAAAGTCGAGCTAAATAGTAATGGGCTTTCAGACGATTGATTCCTTGCGGAAACTCTTGTAAATATTTTTCCAATTCATTTATTGCCTGAGGATCTTTGCTCATATATTTTTCTTCGGCGGCTTCAAAAACGGCCTGATCCAACTCGGTATTTGTCACATTAATCCACGGATATCGATCGGCCCAGCGGGCATATTCAGCGGCTTTACCTTCTTCGATATAAATGTTTTTTATGTTTTCGGCTGCTTGATAGGCTACCGGTGTATTCGGATACTTGCTTACAACCTCCTTAAATTTGTTCAAGGCTTTTTCATTTTGTCCGGTATTATAGTATATGCTGCCTTCTTTGAGCAAAACAATAGGGATGTATTTGCTTTTGGGATACTCATGCAATAATTTTTCAAATGTTTCGATAGCAGCTTGGTTTTTTCCCGTGTTTGCATAAGCGCTTCCCAATTGATAAAGCGCATCGGGCATATATTTGGAATGTTTGAAATCGCGGATGAATAATTTCAAATCTTGGATTTTTCGGTTGTTTTTGCCGACAAATCCATAACTGATAGCTTTTTGATAAGCGGCATAATCGCTATCCGCTCCCGGTAATTGGATGGCTTTATTATAAGCTTCCATAGCCGGCCAATATTTTTTTGAAGCAAAATAACTGTCCCCCAATCGTAAATAGGCGTCTTTAAGGAATTTTTTATCGGGGTTGCTTTCAATGAATTGTTTAAAATAACTAGCGGCTTTGGGATAGTCTTTGAGTTTGAAATAAGTATATCCCAAATTATACGGTGCCAGTTTAGCTTCTTTTGTATAACCCATATTATTACCGGCCATAAAATCTTCAAATCCTATTCTGGCTTCCTTGTATTTATGTTGACGGTAATCTGCCTCGGCATTCCAGAATTTAGCCAATTGCCTGAGTTGAGGATCAAATCCATTGTCCAATAGCTTTTTAAACATTTGTTGTGCTTGCTGATAATCTCCTTCATTCAAGAGTTCCAATCCACGGTAGTAAGTAGCTTTTTGATAGGTTTTTGTATTGGTTTCGTTGTTTTTTTCAAGAAGTTTGATTGCTTCTTCAAAATTATTGGAAGTCAAATAAGAGTTCACTAATAAATCTTCCAGTTCTTTTTTATAGATGCTTTGGGGATATTTGTCTAAATAAGCTTGAATGACTTTTGCCGGATTTTCAAAAGGATTTCCGATTTCATATCCCAATTTGGCATAATTATAATAGGCATCTTCTTGCATTTCGGGATTAAAAGACATTTCGGATACTTTTTTAAACGCATTTAAAGCTTTGAGTTTTTGTCCTGTTTTTAAGTAACTGTCTGCCAAATGATAATAGGCATTTTGTGCAATCGCATCATTCCCTTCAATAATCTTATTAAAATAATCAATGGCTTTTTTGTAATCTCCTTGCTTGTAATAAGCATAACCCAATTGGTAATAATCCGTATTGCTCCATTTTCCTCTTCTGTTACCTTTCTTTCCTTTATATTCAAGTAAATATGGGATTGCTTTATCATATTTTTTTAAATTGAAATAACTTTCGCCTATTATTTTTGCCAATTCCGAGCGTTCTTTTCCGCGACTGCGAGGATATATTTTCCGGGCTTCCTCGATGGCTTTTTGAAATTGACGGAGTTTAAAATACATATCTGCACGGTAATAAGGAAGTTTTTTGTTGAAATTGGCATCTTCCATTACCATGTCAAAATATTTTTGAGCTTTGGCAAAATCGTTTTGTTGATAAGCAATATATCCGGTGTAATATTTTGCTTGTTGTGCGTATTTTTTTGAGTTTAAGAGCTTGTCAAAGAGACGTTGTGCCGTTTTGTATCTTTTGTCTTTCACGGCTGCATAAGCCAGATAAAAATTATATTTTTCGTAATCGCTTTTTGACAGACCGGAAGGATCTACTTTTTTTATTAATTCTTTGGCTTTGTTTTGTTGGCCGTGGGTAAAATAATAATCGGCGGCTTCAAAAAAAGCGGCGTTTCTCTTGGGATGAGTAGGGAAGTGAGTGGTGAAATAATCCAATAATTCTTCCGCATCTATTTCATCGGTCCTTACGGCAATACTAGCCAAATAGAAAGCAATATCTCCTTTGATATTTTCATCCGAGAAATGATCTTTAATTTTTTTGAATAAATATTCTGCCGCTTTGTATTCCTTTTCATTATAAAGATTCACGGCTTCTATATATTCGTTTTCGGGACTTATATGTATTTTAGATAGTTGTCCCCAGCCGGTTTGGAGGCTTAAGATGGCAAGTAACAGAAAAATTTTTCTTTGCATAACTTCGGATTTATGAATGTTAACGTGGTTTGTCGATTTTTATTTTTAAACAATAAATATACCATTTTCTTCCGTTTTGAGTTATAATAGTATGAACGGGTGTTTTTTTGATTATATCTTTTTTTTAGAAAAACAGCACATTAGTTTTAAAATATTTGCCATGAAGCGGTCCTTTATTATTTTTATTTGGCTTTTTTCGGCACCTATTGCAAATTCTCAAAAAACTATGGGATATTTTATAGGGGGAACTTATATTTTCTATGACAAAATGGAAAGCGGAATAAGTGTGGGACTGACACATTCACGAAGTTATAAAGACAATAATAAATGGCAAAATGTTTTAGGTATCGGATATTTCCCCGGAGAATATACCTATATCACGCAACCGCAAAATACCCAAAAACTGTTCAAAAGAGAAGTAACCGCAAACAATTTCGATTTTAGGATAGGAAAAGAATATGGTCTGCTATTGATCAATAAGAGAACAAAAAAGTTTTTTACCGGCCCTTCTTTAAGTCTAATGGTTTTGGTATTTTATGAACAAGGAACAAACACCGATTTGCAAACTAATGAACAGGATTTACATTTTACGGATTTTAATTTGGAATTCGGAATCTCTCCCGGTTGGTTTATGGAATATGAATATACTCTTTATCAAAATTCCTTTTTCTTACGCTATGAATGTGCTTATCTCTATAACCCTGTTCAAGCATTGGCACCCTATGGCGGCTTCCCCGGTTCTTGGATAATGAGAATGTCTGCCGGTTATAGAATCAATCGTTTTTAAGCGATTATAAGCATAAACTATCCTTATAATAAACTTATTTTATCAATATTCCGTTTGATGCATTCTCTAATTGTTATTTTTGTTACAAATAAAAAATCGAAATGGAAATAGTTATAAATAATGTCATTGCGTTTAAATATATTGTACGCGATATAGAGACAGGGGAAGTATATGAGAATACATACGGACAGAAACCCGTGGAATTTCTGGTGGGGAAAGGAAGAATTTTGCCTGCTCTTGAAGAAGCTTTAATAGGATTGCAAGCCGGAGAACAAACAAAAATTGTTTTGCAAAAGCCTTATGGTGACTATGTAGAAGGAAATTTGGTTGAAGTTCCCATACATCAGGTAGGAAATATTCCTCTGGAAACAGGAATGATTTTGTATGCACGGGGAAAAAACGGGGAAGCGCTGCAAGTAAAAGTCAAATCTTTTGATGACGAGAAAGTGATTATCGATCACAATCATCCTTTGGCCGGCAAAGATTTGGAATTCAAATTAAAGGTTACATCAAAAAGACAAGCAACACCCGAGGAAATACAACACGGTCACATACATCCTGCAAATAAAGAGGAGGGCTGTGGATGTGGCTCCGGATGCGGTTGTCATTAGAGCTTGAAAAGTCATTCGGTTTTCACTAAATTTGTAAAAAAATATTATGGCTTCTATTTTTACAAAAATTATCAATCGTGAAATCCCGGCTTATATAGTGGCGGAAGATGACAAACATATTGCCTTTTTAGATATATTTCCTACGGCCAAAGGCCACGTTCTGGTAGTTCCCAAAAAAGAAACGGATAAAATTTTCGACCTATCCGAAGAAGAGTATTTGGACTTAATGCAGTTTGCCCGAAAAGTGGCCAAAGCCCAAGAAAAAGTTTTTGATGTGAACCGAATTGGAATGGCTGTAATCGGATTGGAAGTACCGCATGTTCATGTGCATTTGATTCCCATAAACAAAATGAGCGATATGGATTTCAGTAATAAAAAATCCTTTTCCGAGGAAGAATACAAAGAGGTGCAACAAAAAATCAGTCAAGCATATAACGAATTATATTCCTAGGATTGCAATTCGGTGATTAATTGATCGAAATCGACTTCTTTTTGCTCTCCGGTATTCATATTTTTTAAGCTGAAGGTATTGTTTTCCATTTCCCGGCTACCTGCCATGGCGACTAAAGGAATTCCTCTTTTGTTTGCATAATTCATTTGTTTTTTCATCTTGGCTGCATCGGGATATAATTCGCTTTTGATATTTTTTTGACGTAATTTTTGCAAGGCTTTCAGACTGTAAGCGGCTTCTTTTTCTCCAAAGTTTATAAAGAGGATTCTTGGTTTCGGGATTTCCACATCTTTAAACAATCCCAGTTCTTCCATAACGAGATAAATACGGTCTAAACCGAATGAGATCCCGATTCCACTGAGGTTTTTCAATCCGAAAATTCCTGTTAAATCATCATAACGTCCGCCTCCGCCTATGGAACCCATTTGTATATTGTTGGCACTTACTTCATAAATGGAACCCGTATAATAATTGAGTCCGCGGGCAAGAGTAATGTCTAGTTCCAAGGAATTTTTCAATCCGGCATCTTCGACATTTTTCAGAACAAATTCCAGTTCTTCAATCCCTTTCATACCTGTTTCGGAATCAAAGAGAAGCTCTTTTAATAATATAAGTTTCTCTTGATTGTTTCCTGAAAAGTCAAAAATCTTTTCTATTCGTCCGATAGATTTCTCAGAAATTCCTTTGGCAAGCATTTCCTTTTTTACTCCTTCTTTTCCTATTTTATCCAATTTATCCAGTGCAACGATAAAATCGGTAAATTTCTCTTTTTCATCAATCAGTTCCGCCAAGCCCGTAAGAATTTTACGGTTATTTATTTTTATGGTTACGGGAACTTCCAAATCTGAAAATACTTGATCATAAAGAAGGGCAAATTCTACATCTTGCCATAATGAGTTGCTTCCGACGACATCTGCATCACATTGATAAAATTCGCGGAAGCGTCCTTTTTGCGGCCGGTCGGCACGCCATACCGGCTGAATTTGATATCTTTTAAAAGGGAATACCAATTCGTTCTGGTGTTGTACAACATAGCGGGCAAAAGGAACAGTCAAATCATAGCGTAAAGCTTTTTCTGAAATTTTGGCAGTAATTTTTGACGGATTTCTTTCCAAAAGAGTTTCATCCGGCACTTTTTTAAGAAAATCACCGGAGTTTAAAATTTTAAAAATCAGACGATCTCCTTCTTCACCGTATTTTCCCATCAAAGTGGTAAGATTCTCAAAGGAGGGAGTCTCTATGGGAGCAAAGCCGTAATTTTCAAAATTCTTTTTTATTTTTTCAATAATAAAATTTCTTTTGGCAATTTGTTCTGCCGAAAAATCTCTTGTTCCTTTGGGTACGCCGGGTTTCTGTGCCATGAATAAAACTAATTTTATGCAAATATCATATTTTTTCTTTTATTACGTTTATATGGGGGGTATAATTTTTGATGTACCTTTGTCAAAAACAAACAAAAAATGAAAAAAATAGCATTAATTATTCTTTTTTTAGGTTTGAGTTTCCAAGCGGGAGCTCAAGAATACACAAATGAAATCGGATTTAGAGGCGGATTATTCAATGGTATTACTTTTAAGCATTTTACTAATGATAATGTAGCTTTGGAAGGGATTCTTACCAGCCGCTGGAGAGGATTTCAATTGACCGGTTTGGTAGAATATCACAATGACATCAATGATGTTGAAAACCTCAGATGGTTTTACGGCTATGGTGCACATGCCGGTTTTTATGATGATAAATACACCGGTTGGGGAGAGGATACCAGTTACACCAATATCGGAGTAGATGGAATTATCGGATTGGAATATGTAATTCCCAATGCACCGATTTCCATAAGTATTGATTGGAAGCCTTATTTCAACTTAGTCGGATACACCGGATTTGCAGGTGATTCAGGCGCTTTATCCATTCGATTTTTATTTTAATCAGTTTTTGAATAGATAAAAAATGCCCGCCAAATTTTAGGCGGGCATTTTTTTATAAAAATAATTGGCATTATTTATTTTCGTATTTTTCTTCGTATTTCTTTACTGCCCAAAAGCTCAATTTATAAGCTAAATAAATGAGAATGGGCCAACTGATAAAATGTATCATTCCGTATAACATAATTTCTGATTTTAGTATTTAATTTCTTCTTTTTTTAATTCTTCAACAGATAATTTATGGCTGTCCAATGCTTTCCAAGCCCAGATAATATAGGCAATTACAAAAGGAACCATTAAGGAAACATATGCCATGGCAGTTAACGTATATTTGCTGGAAGAGCTGTTGGCAATTGTCAATGAGCTTTGTAAATCATAAATGGAAGGATAGTAAGAGGTATGATTAAAACCTGCCAAAAAGAATATGGCCATTACGGTAATAATCGTTCCTATACCGGCTTTCCAAAAGGCATTGGTTTGGTTTTTAAACAGTCCTCCGTATATTCCCCATAATACCAATAGAATTCCTATTAATAGGAAAATCAACAGGGCAGGTTGTTGAACCAAATTATGGAAATATTTATAAGGCTCCATATAGATTTCTCCGGTTTCAGGATTTACGGCAAATCCGTTTATGAACAAAAGACGTATCAGCCAGAATAAAAAGAAAATGAGAAATAGAATGACATTTCTTTTCAAACATTTTTGGGCTTTTTCAAGAATGTTTTGGTTGTCCACCATTTTTTTGATATAGAGCAATGCGATTACCCGTGCAAGAAAGAAAATGGCTAGTCCCAAAGCTAAGTTTTGTAAAAAAGCCAAATTGTCAATAGTCCAGATCGCTTCCAAACCATACCAGGGAGATTTCCATTGAGAAATAACCGCTTCGACATTACTTTTTAAATTGACAATTCTTGATTTATCAACGGAAAAAGGACTGCCGGTAAAGAAAGTAGAAACAGCTACTCCCAAAAATACCGGAGCAATTACTCCGTTAAAAAAGAGGAATTTCTCATAGGTTTTGCTTCCGAGAAAATTGTTTTTTTTCTTACGGTATTCATAAGAAACCGCTTGAACGATAAATGCGAATAGAATGATCATCCACACATAATAAGCTCCCCCGAAACTGGTAGAGTAGAAGAGGGGAAAGGAGGCAAAAAAGGCTCCTCCGAAAACTACCAAGGTGGTGAAAGTAATCTCCCATTTATGGCCGAATAGATTGACCAAAAGGGTTTTTTCTTCTTCGTTATCACTTAGTTTGTTCAGCAAAGTTTGTCCTCCCTGAACAAAGAGCATAAATACCAGTGCGCCTCCCAAAAGGGCAATAATAATCCACCAGTAAGCTTGTAAAGATTCATATGATAATGCTTCAAACATAGTCGTAATTTTTTAGTTGGAAAAACCGTTTTTAATTGTTGTAATCATGATTTTTATCTCGGCAATCAATAATGCTGTAAAGACAATAAAGAAAAGAGCAAAGGTAAGCATGACATTTTCTTTATGAAGATGTGAGACGGCTACCATGGTAGGCATTAAATCTTGAATAACCCATGGCATACGCCCAGCTTCGGCGGTGATCCAACCCAATTCTTGTGCCAGCCAACCGAAAAAGATTCCCCATACACCTAATTTCAGAAGCCATTTTTTCTTTTCAATGTTGTCTTTTTGTACCGCACGGTACACCAGATAAAAGAAAATTAAAAACCATGTTCCTAATAGTACCATTGTATGGAAAGACATAAAGGTAATTGTTACCGGAGGAATCAATTCTTCCACTCCCAATTTGTCAAAATATCCATACCCGAAATCGTCAAAATGTGCACGGAAAATTTCCAAATATTTTTTTGCTTCCGATTCCTTTCCTTCTTTTTTGGCTTTCTTATAATTAGCCAAAGCTTCGATGGCAATTTTTCCGCTTTTGATTCTTTCTTTGTAGGAACGTATGCCCTCTTTCGGATTTCCTTCGACCAAGTCTTTGATACCGGGAACAAAAGCATTCGGGTCATTAAAAGCGAGAATGGAAAGTCCGTAAGGAATCTCAAAACCTTCAATTTTTACTTTCTCTTGGTTTCTTCCCGCCAAATCATCTTCAATGGATTTGATTAAACTCCCGTTTCTTATGGTAGGAGTCCCGACGGCAATCAATGGAGCTCCACGAGATCCTTTATATAAGCCTTCCATTGCCGCTAATTTCATCGGTTGGTATTTGGCCACTTGCTTGGCTGAACCGTCACCTGTTATAATGGTGGCTATAATGGCAAGAAAACCAAAAACAGAAGCGATAATCATGCTGTATTTGGCATAGAGCTTGTCTTTGTTTTTTAAGATCAACCAAGCACTCACACCTATTACAAATAAGGCGGAGAAAGTGTATGCGGAAGTAATTGTATGGATAAATTTATTGATTGCGACAGGATTAAATAATACATCCCAGAAATTTTCCATTTCATTTCGCATCGTATCGGGATTGAATTTCATACCGACAGGGTTTTGCATCCATCCGTTTGCCACTAATATCCATAAGGCAGACAAGTTACTTCCGATAGCTACTAACCAAGTGGAAATCAAATGAGCTTTTTTACTTACTTTGTTCCATCCGAAAAACATAATGGCAATAAAGGTAGATTCCATAAAAAAGGCCATAATTCCTTCAATGGCGAGTGGAGCGCCGAAAATATCTCCCACAAACCATGAATAATTTGACCAGTTGGTACCGAATTCAAACTCCAATATGATTCCGGTTGCTACTCCGATGGCAAAATTGATTCCAAAGAGTTTTAACCAAAACTTTTCAATTTTCAGCCATTTCTCGTCGCCGGTCTTATAATAGATCGTTTCCATAATGGCCAACATAAATGAAAGTCCCAGTGTGAGCGGGACAAAAATCCAGTGATACAAAGCAGTCAATGCAAATTGTGCTCTGGACCAGTTTACTAATCCCCAGTCAATGTGTTCCATAACTAATCTTTTTTTGGTGTAATAATTAATTGTTTTTCTATATGTTCAATTCTTTCTTTGTCAGAATGAAAGTTTTCCTTGAGTATATTCGGGAAGAAAAAAATTTTTAGAATGGCAAACATCACGAAAAGTTTAATAAAAATGATGAACCAAAGCTTTTTTCCTCTGGGAGACATATCCCTAAAACCCTCATAATAAAATAACCAAACCTTTTTTAGAATCATTCTAAATAATTTAAAATACAAAGTTACGGTAATTATTATAGGAAGTCAATTTATTTTTAAGAAAGCTGTTTAAAATCATTTTTCGTTTAAAATTGATTTTAAATTAATAAGAATAGCTTTAACTTTAAAGTATTCATTTCTAAAACCTTATCTCATGAAAACAAAAATTTACAGCAGTTTTATTTTTTTTATTTTTCTTGGTTTGACTCTTATGCAATCTCAGGAATTGAAAAAAACAAAAGATTATCCGGGTATAAATCGGATGGAGAATGCGCAAATAAAATGGTACCAACAAAAAAATTTTGACCGGTACTATATTTTATATGTAAAAGATCAGAGAATTCATAATAAACAAATAGAAGGAAAGATTTTAAGATTTCAATATGTATTGCCAAAAACGGTTTCTGTATATGAAGCCTTCAAATATTATGAACAATTATTAAAAAATCAAGGTTTTGACATACTTCTTGAACTGGATAAAACAAATTGTGGTGTAAATCTTAGTGAATATTTATATATAGGCGAATTTAGCGGTTTGAATGCATTGCCACATCAAGAAACGATTAAACCGGATTTCAGGGAAGATAAATTTGCTTATATCGAAGCCAAAAAAATTTTACCGGACAAAACAGTATACGTGGTGGTTTATATTACTGAATATGGAGAGCCGTTAGTTACGCTTGATATAATTGAAGTAAAAAGAAACCCCACTGCTTGTTTTACCCCTGAGCAAATCGGGCAACAAATAAAAGATTACGGCCATTTTTCTTTGTATATAAAGGAGAATAAAACTTTGGAAAAAGAGCCTGAATGTTTGGCAAATTTAGCCGGTTTTTTAATATCGCATAAAAATGATAAGTTCTATTTAGTAGGTCATACGGATCGTTCATTAGGTCAAGAAAAGGGACAGAAAATTTCAATAGAAAATGCCCGTTTTATTAAAAATACGTTGGTGAATAAATATTCTGTAAATCCGGATCAATTGAAAATCAAAGGAGTGGGAAGTATATGTCCGCAGGCTTCCAATGAAACGGAGGAAGGAAGGAAATTGAATAATAGGGTGGAAATAGTAAGACAATAAAAAAGGGCTGGAAACAGCCCTTTTTTTGAATGAGATTATATGTGATTAAGCCTTTTGAAGTACTTCTTGTACTTTATCTGCGGCTTCTTGGAATTCCGTTACAAAATGAACGGGTATACCACTTTTTTCTATGAGTTCCTTTGCTTTATCTGCATTGGTTCCTTGTAATCTTACAATAATGGGAACATTGATTTCACCTTTCATATTATTATAGGCATCTACAATTCCTTGTGCAACGCGGTCGGCACGAACAATTCCTCCAAAAATATTTACCAAAATGGCTTTCACTTTCGGATCTTTAAGAATGATTCGGAATCCTTTTTCTACTCGTTCGGCATCGGCAGTACCTCCCACATCCAGAAAGTTAGCGGGATCTCCTCCGGCTTGTTTAATTAAATCCATTGTAGCCATGGCCAATCCGGCACCATTTACCATACATCCTACGTTTCCGTCAAGTGCCACATAGCTTAATCCGGCTTTTTTTGCTTCCACTTCAATAGGGTTTTCTTCTCTTTCATCTCTCATTTCAGCAATGTCTTTATGGCGGAATAAAGCATTATCGTCAATCACTACTTTAGAATCGACTGCTAAAATTTTATTATCAGAAGTTTTTAGAACCGGATTAATTTCAAATAATGAGGCATCATTTTTTGTATAGGCATCATATAATGCTTTGACAAATTTCACCATTTCTTTAAAGGCTTGCCCTTTCAATCCGAGATTAAAAGCGATTCTTCTTGCTTGGAAATCTTGTAATCCATGTGCGGGATCAATATTTTCTATGAATATTTTGTCGGGAGTCTTTTCGGCTACTTCTTCAATATTCATTCCGCCTTCGGGCGAATACATAATCATATTTTTTCCTTCTCCACGATTAAGCATTACACTCATATAATATTCTTCAGGATTGCTTTCGCCGGGATAATATACATCTTCGGCTATTAAAACCTGGTTTACTTTTTTCCCTTCGGGAGGAGTTTGAGGAGTAACCAATTGCATTCCGATGATGTCGGAGGCTATTTTTTTTACTTCATCCAGATTTTTGGCGAGTTTTACTCCACCTCCTTTACCACGTCCTCCGGCATGCACCTGGGCTTTTACTACATACCATTTGGTACCGGTTTCTTCGGTTAATTTTTTGGCAGCTTCAACAGCTTTTTCAGGAGTGTCGGCTACATATCCGCGTTGCACTCTTACGCCGGATTTGCTTAATATTTCTTTTCCTTGATATTCGTGTAGATTCATAATTTTTTATTTAGAATTTTTTTTGATTTTCAGGGTCTTTGCAAATGTAATAATTTGTTTGAATTTTTTACAGATATCTATCAGTTTTTGGCTGCTTCAATTATAGCATTAAAGGAATCTGCATCCAAAGAAGCGCCACCAATTAATCCGCCGTCCACATCAGGTTGAGAAAAAATTTCTTTGGCATTGCCGGGTTTCACACTTCCTCCATATAGAATTCTTACATTGTCTGCCAGGTCTCTTCCATATTTTTTTGCCAGTGTTTCTCTGATAAATTTATGCATTTCCTGTGCTTGCTCGGGGCTGGCAGTTTCTCCTGTTCCTATGGCCCAAACGGGTTCATAAGCAATTACTATATTTTTATAGGCCTGCATGGGTAAAGAAAAAAGAGCGTTTTCCAATTGGCTTTTCACTACTTCAAAATGTTTTCCGGCCTGTCTGTCTTCCAATTTTTCTCCTACACAAAAAATATTCATCATTTGTTTTTCATAGGCTTTATGGGCTTTCTTTTGAAGCATTTCATCCGTTTCATTAAAATAGGCTCTTCTTTCGGAATGCCCCAGGATTACTTTGTCCACACCTATGGCTTTTAGCATATCGGCTGAAACCTCTCCGGTATAAGCACCACTGTCTTCAAAATGCATATTTTGAGCCGCCACTTTAATGTCTGAGTTTTTTGTTTGTTCAACAGCTTCGGGTAGATTTACAAAGGAAGGAGCAATATACACTTCCACTTTGTTTTCGGTATTTACTTTTGATAATAATTCTTGTATTAATTGTTTTGCTTCGGGCAAAGTTTTGTTCATTTTCCAATTACCCGCTACGATTTTTTTTCTCATGTTTGTATTTTTTTATAAGCCTAATTTATCAATATCTCCTTTTCCTTCTCTGATAATCACAGGTTCCTCTCCGGATAGATCAATTACCGTGGAAGGTTGATTATCTCCATACCCGGCATCGATAATGATATCTACTTTTTTATTCCATTTTTCATTGATCAACTCGGGATCGGTGGTGTATTCCAATACTTCGTCTTCGTCTTTAATGGAAATATTCACAATGGGTTCACCTAACTCATTCAATATTTTTCTGAGAATTTCATTGTCGGGAACACGCATACCGAAGGTTTTTCTTTTTTTGAAAATTTTGGGCAATTTGTTATTTGCCGGCAATATCATGGTATAAGGACCGGGAAAAGCTTTTTTCAAAATTTTAAAAGTAGAGGTATCGATTTGTTTGGTATATTCCGATAGATTGCTAAGGTCGGGAAAAAGGAAAGTAAAATTGGCTTTATCCACTTTCATTCCTTTGAGTTGGGCTAATTTTTCTATGGCTTTTGGTTTTTTTATACTTACTCCCAAACCATAGACAGTATCGGTGGGATAAATTACCAATCCGCCGTTACGTAAAGTATCTACGACTTCATCTATAAGTACCTGGTCGGTATGATCGTTATAGAGTTTGATAAATTTGGCCATTTTAATTATGTTTTATGCATTTCCTTTTTTATAATCGGCAAGGAATTTTTCTAACCCAATATCTGTTAATGGATGTTTTAATAATCCCAGAATCGGTTTAAGCGGAGAGGTTACCACATCCGCTCCGATTTCCGCACAGCCGATAATATGCATTGTATGTCTAATGGAAGCGGCAAGAATTTGGGTATCGAAAGTATAATTATCATAGATTTGACGAATTTTGGCAATCAATTCCAAACCGTCTTCGGATATATCATCCAAGCGTCCGATAAAAGGAGAAACATAAGTGGCCCCTGCTTTGGCTGCCAAAAGTGCTTGGCCGGTAGAGAATACCAATGTGCAATTGGTTTTAATACCTTTATCGCTTAAATATTTAATGGCTTTGATACCTTCTTTAATCATCGGTATTTTAACAACAATATTGGGAGCGATTTTTACCAATTCTTCGGCCTCTTTAATCATTCCTTCAAAATCGGTAGAAATTACTTCGGCACTTACATCTCCGGGAACAATGTCGCAGATAGATTTATAATGAGCCAATATATTTTCTTTGCCCGTAATTCCTTCTTTTGCCATTAATGACGGATTGGTGGTTACTCCGTCCAAAATGCCTAAATCATAGGCTTCTTTAATGTCATTTAAATTTGCTGTATCGATAAAAAATTTCATAATCGGTTATTTTTTTATTTTGTAATGTTTCAATATTAATTTTTCAAAAAAGCGTCCCGGTAGGCAAGTAGCCAGAAAGGGCGCTAATTTTTGCATAAAGATACCAATATTATAAGTTAATTTAGGATTTTTTTTCCTAATTATTTGAGATACTTTTTTTCCGAGTACTTCGGGTTCCAATCCTTGCTCCACTTCAATATCAATCATTTTTAAAATACGTTGGTAATCTTCATAATAAGGAGAGTCTTTTTTTAGCGGGGTATAGATTCTTCCTTCTGCAATTTTTGTTTTGAAGTCACCCGGTGCAATTTCCACCACTTTAATGCCGAATGGATACAATTCAGTGCTCAAAGCTTCAGTCATTCTCATTACCGCAGCCTTGGTTGCCGAATAAATGCCACGATATGGAAGACCGGTATATCCGGCAATGGAACTGATGTTAATGATCAATCCTTTTTTTTGCTTTCTCATTGCAGGTAAAACTTCTTGTATAAGTTGCATCATCCCAAAAAAGTTGACTTCAAAAACTTTTTTGACATTTTCAATAGAAGTTTCTTCAATGCTTCCTGTGATACCTATACCGGCGTTATTGATAAGAATGTCTATTTTACCTTGTTCGGATAAGATTTTATTTACCGCCTGGGTAATGGATTCGGGTTTTTGCAAATCCATATACACGGGAATATAATCGGTTGTTTGTGTTTGTTTTCTTCCGGCTCCATAAACTATATATTTTTCTTTGTCCAAATATTTAGCAATAGAAGTTCCCAGACCACCTGTTGCTCCGGTTAAAAGAACAATTTTCTTGGATTGATTCATAGAAAAAATTTGAGTGTAAAGGTAAGAAATGTAGGGGGAGTATCAAAAAAAAATGGCAAGCTACCTACATCGCACCGCTACGACCTCCTACCCTTGCTGCATTCCTGCCCTGGGGGATTCAGAGGGAGCTGGTCGTGTAGGACTTGCCGATGCAAAGATAGGAATTTTTTTCTGTTTAAATCAATAAAAAAAATGAAAAATTTTTTGTGTTTTTCTTTTGTTCATATTTAAAATTTTTTATACATTTGCACTACTTTTTTCGGGATGTAGCGCAGCCCGGTTAGCGCACCACGTTAGGGACGTGGGGGTCGCAGGTTCAAATCCTGTCATCCCGACCAAATAAAAAACCACTTTTTTAAGTGGTTTTTTATTTTTAAAAAAGAATTATTTGTTATACTTTTGAATTCTCATTTCGGGATGTAGCGCAGCCCGGTAGCGCGCTTCGTTCGGGACGAAGAGGTCGCAGGTTCAAATCCTGTCATCCCGACTACCAATAAAGATATAACAAGGATTTTGTTATAAAATTAATGAAAGTATTTCAATTAAAAAGCCTGCGAAATTTTCCGCAGGCTTTTTAATGTTTAATAAGTGTATTATTATTTAACAATAATTTTTGTAGTGGATGTTTTGCCGTCTTTTGAGCCGATATTCACAAGATAGACACCGGTTTTAACGGATAAGGGAATGCGAATTTCTGTTTCATCCGTATTTATATTTTTATGTAAAATAAGTTGCCCTGTAATGGCAAATACTTGAAGCTGATCAAGCGTATGATTTTTGTCATTAAGAATAACCAATTCGGAATGTGTATTATCCATATAGGTTTTAATATTTTCCAATGGAGGAATATTTGTGCTATTAGTTGTTTTTCCTTTAAAAGTTAAATAGAATCGATCTTTGTATAATCCTTCATTTAAGAAAATAGTATAAGGTTCATTCAGTTTTATTTCTTTACTTATATTTAATAATTGGTCTTCAATAAAAATTCCTTCTATTTGTTTGGGTAAGTTAACAATAGCATCTAAGGTAAAACTTACGATACCGCTTTTGTTCATTTCTATGTATAGAGGTAGATTTGTGTCTTCTTCAATTGCCGGAATGGCTTGTATCACATATTTTTCGTCATTTATATTCCAGTTCATATCAGCACCCGGATTTCCGGCGTCAAAGTTTTTTCCATCCCATCCGTAATCCACATCCATAGTGGTATTGGGACGTATCCCTAATAATAATTGTCTGTGGTAATTACCGGGAATGTCAAATCCAATTCGAATATCCGTTAATGCATTTTTAGAGGGGCGTAAGAATACACTATTGTTTCCGTCTTCTATTTGAAAGGCTCTTTGGGTATTGTCAAAATTAACTGTACCTCCTTGTCCGTCTTCAGCCCAAATAAAGAAACCTTGACTTACGGGTATATAACGTCCTGGTGTTTTACTTCCCACTGGAGTAGAGTTATCTTTCCATGAAACGGCAGCAGTTCCTCCCGTTAAATTATAAGTGGCATATCCGCCCTCATAACTGGCAAGATAATGATCATTTGCAGTAACGTGTTCCCAGAAATAAAGATTGCCGTTAAAAGCTCCGTTATTATCATTTATAAATTTATCTGCATCCATAGCACTGGGATAGGGATTTCCTACCAAATAGTCATGATTTGCATCAATAGTAACCGAAAAACTTCCATCATTGGGTGAGCCGGCAAAAGTATAACTCTCATATTCAGTTGTGGATGCTCCGTTTGCAGGATTCAAATCTTTATCAACACCTGGTCCTTTCATGGTATATCCTTCTGCGGGATTCAATGTTCCGGTGTGTTTAATGTGGTTATCAAACCATCCGTCATAAGAACCGTCCAAGCCGTTTCTAAAAGCATATATCCAATAGGCATTAAGATAAACAGGATGACTTTGAGTGGGCAAATCTCCGGTTGCATTATAATTATCCGCCCAACGGATATCCCCGTATGAGCTTTGGGTAAGATCATCGCCAAGTGCTCCGTCTTTAAGAAAACGAGCTTTCCAGATGCCCCCTCTATTTACAGGGGATGACCAGTAGTTATACATATATTGATTGGAAGTTCCTTGCTGGTCTTTCCAAATATATTTTGTCCCGCTAACGAGAGAAGTTCCGGTATGGGTTTGTATAAGTTGTGCTTCCCCAATTAACCGTAAGTCTCCGTCAACTACTAAATTATCTTGAACATAAAGAGGCAATGCATCTGCGGTACGATAATCAAAATCGGCATTACCGTCATTGATTGTCATAGTATTAGTATGTACTTCATTTTCTTCTTGGGTTACCATCCCATCCGTATGATCTATGATTAGCTGATTGAAATTGGCTATCTCACTTCCTTTGATAGACTGATCCGAAGAACCGGTAAAAGTAGTGGTTCCTTGGGTGGTTTGAGTCATGCTTCCGTTATTAGTAAAAGTAGTTCCTGCAAAATAGAAATTTCCTTCATTGGTATAGGTAGCACCTGCATCGTTCAATAAATTTACTCCGGATAAATAAACCGTAGTTCCGGGAGATACATAAAAAGTTCCTTTATTAATTAAAGTAATCTGAGCAAAGCCGGAAAGGCTTATAAAAATGAAAAAAAGAAAAGAAGTAATTTTTGTCATGCGATACATTTTAATTTACAAATATATGAAATATAATTTGAAATTGATGTTTTTTTTCTTATGAATCAGATTTTGATATTAAAATCATCCCAATCTAAACCTACTTTAAAGTTTTCTCTTAAATTTTTAACAGTTTTGTTTTCAATATCAATATAAATAATTTCTTCCATTCCTGCTTTAGCTTTTTCTATGATTTTTCCCTTAGGATCAATATATTGACTATCTCCCGAGTGTATGATATTCTTGCCGTCTTTTCCCACCCGGTTAACCCATATTACGGAGGATTGGTTTTCGATTGCACGCGCTTTCAGTAGATTTAAATAGGCTTCTTTTCTAGATTCGGGCCAGTTGGCAATATAAATTAAAACATCATAGTCATATTCATCGGCTTTTTTATCATAACGGTTTTTGCTCCATACGGGAAAGCGTAGATCATAACAAATTTGCAACATAAATTTGATGCCTTTATGGTTGATGATTTTTCTTTCTTTTCCGGCGGTCATTATTTTATGTTCACCTCCCATATGAAACAGATGTCTTTTATCATAGTATTCAAAAGTTCCATCCGGTCTCATCCAATACATTCTGTTATAATATTTCCCCTCTTTTTCCGTTAAAATGCTCCCTACAAGAATTTTATTTAATTTGATAGCTTTATCTTTTAGCCATTCAAAACTTTTCAATCCCGCGGGTTTTGGAAGAGTCTCAATATCCATAGTAAATCCCGTGGAAAACATTTCCGGTAAAATTACCAATTCGATTTCTGCCGGAATTTTTTGTAGCCAAAGATCTAATTTTTTTAAATTGGCTTCAATATCTTCCCATTTGATATCCATTTGTACTAAAGCAGTTCGTATTGTATTTTCAGCAGCTTTCATCTTAAATTGTTTTTAAAATCTCAGCGGCTTTTAATAGTGTTTCCTCTTGTTTTGGAAAGGCAAAACGCAAAAGTTGTTGGTTTCTTTTATTATGGTAAAAAGAAGATAGAGGGATGGAAGCCAAGCCTTTTTCTTTGGTCATCCAAACGGCAAATTCAAATTCTGGGAGATCGGAAATTTCCGAATAATCCAAGACTTGAAAATAAGTGCCGTGAGAAGGAATTACTTTAAATTTGGAACCTTCAATGGCTTGCAAAAAGAAATCCCGTTTTTGTTGGTAGAATTCCGGTAAATTCAGATAATTATCGGGATTTTGAAGATATTCCGCCAAAGCATATTGAATGGGTGTGTTGACGCTGAAAACATTGAATTGATGCACTTTCCTAAACTCTTCGGTTAGTAGGGGTGGAGCTACTACATAACCGGTTTTCCAGCCGGTGGCATGAAAAGTTTTTCCAAAGGAATAAACCGCGATACTTCGTTGGTATAATTCATCAAATTTAATGACGCTTTGATGTTGTAATCCGTCAAAAATAATGTGTTCGTATACCTCATCACTTAATACAATAATCTCTGTATTACGGATAAGTTCATTCAAGGTTTTCATATCCGATTCACTCAAAACATAGCCCCCGGGATTATTTGGAGAGTTAATAATAATCATTTTGGTTTTTGAGGTGATTTTTTGGCGGACGAGATTCCAGTCGATTTCAAAAGCGGGTTTGGTCAATTCGATAAAAACAGGCACTCCTCCGTTTATTTTAATCGAGGGAACATAGGAGTCATAAGCCGGTTCGAAAAGGATCACTTCATCACCTTTATTTACAAATGCGGTAATAGCGGTAAACAAAGCTTGAGTAGCGCCGGCAGTGACGGTTATTTCTTTGTTTGGATTGATCTCTTTATTATATAAGAGTTTGATTTTTGAGGATAAAGATTGTCTTAATTCCGGAACGCCCGGCATAGGAGCATATTGATTTTTTTCTTCTAACATGTATTTGTTTACCAGTGAAATAAGTTCGCGGGAAACGGGAAAATCAGGAAAACCTTGAGATAAATTTATGGCATTGTATTCATTGGCCAATCCGGACATAACGGCAAAAATTGAGGTCTCGGTTTGGGGTAATTTGCTTTTTATTTTCATTTTTTTCATTTTAGTGACGTAAAGTTACTTAAATTTGTTTTTTAATAATATATTTATTTCTTAGAAAATATAAATGAATTGTATGAAGAACGATGAAAAACCTCTGATTTTAGTAACTAATGACGACGGTATTACTGCACCGGGTATTCGTGCTTTGATTGAAGTGATGAATAAACTGGGTGAAGTAGTGGTAGTGGCACCCGATTCCGCTCAGTCGGGAATGGGACATGCCGTTACAGTAAATGATGTATTATTTCTCAATGAAGTGAAAATAGATGACGGGGTGCAAAAAGAATTTCAATCCTCGGGAACTCCGGTCGATTGTGTAAAATTGGCCATCAGTGAAGTTTTGCACCGCAAACCCGATTTAATCGTATCAGGAATCAATCACGGTTCCAATGCCTCTATCAATATTATTTACAGCGGAACCATGTCGGCAGCTGTAGAAGGAGGAATTGAAGGTGTACCCTCGATCGGCTTTTCTTTGGATAACTTCAGCTGGAAAGCGGATTTTGAGCCTTCCAAAGTTTTTGTTGAAAAAATTGCAAGGGAAGTATTAAAAAACGGGATTCCAAAAGGAATGGTATTGAATGTAAATATTCCTAATCTTCCGTTGGATCAAATAAAAGGAATCAAAATTGCACGACAAGCTCATGCCAAATGGGAGGAAACTTTCGATAAACGTATCAATCCGCATGGCAAAGAATATTATTGGCTTTCGGGTGAATTTAAAAATATGGATTCCGGTACAGACACCGATTTATATGCTTTGGAAAACGGCTATGTTTCGGTAGTGCCTGTGCAATATGATTTAACGGCTTATCAATGGATAGATAAACTTAAAAGATTGGAAGATGAAGACAAATAATAAATTGGATTTTTTTACCGGTATGCTTTTCGGATTAATGGCTCCCGTCATCGGAATGTATTTTTTTACGAATCTTTACCTTAAATCGGATTTGCAACCTGCTTTGGAGCGAATGATTCAAAATCAAACTTTTACACAAGCCCTTACGATTGTAGTCGTTTTGTCCAATCTTTTTGTGTTTTGGGTTTTTAATAAAAGAAATGAATGGCAGAAAGCAAAAGGAGTTATTGGCGCCACTTTGTTTTTTGCTTTATTTATTGTTTACTGGGAAATTTTCAAATAAATTTTTTAAAAGCATTTTTTTAAATACTTTTTTTGACAAGGTTTTGTTAATAACTTCGCTTTACATTACTTGGGTTTTTTATTAACTTGCGAGCTAATTTAATCGAAACAGAATAATTTTTATGGCAAAAAAGGCGGTGGCATATACCGAAGATCATATACAGTCGTTGGATTGGAAACAACATATCCGGATGCGACCGGGTATGTATATCGGAAAATTGGGTGACGGATCTTCCCCGGATGACGGAATCTATATTTTAGTAAAAGAAGTGGTAGATAACTCCATTGACGAGTTTGTAATGGGCGCCGGAAAAACCATCAATGTGCAATTGGAAGAAAAAACCGTAAAAATCAGAGATTACGGACGTGGTATTCCTTTGGGAAAGTTGGTCGAAGTGGTTTCAAAAATGAATACCGGAGGAAAATACGATTCCCAAGCCTTTAAAAAATCCGTTGGATTAAACGGTGTGGGAACAAAAGCCGTAAATGCCTTATCCTCGCATTTTAAGGTACAAGCCTTTCGAGACGGTCAGACCAAATGGGCGGTTTTCAGCAAAGGAGAATTGATAGAAGAATCGGAGTTGGAAGCCACTACCGAAAAAAACGGAACCTATGTGGAATTTATTCCCGATGAAGAAATTTTCCCTAAATATCATTTTCGCGAAGAATATTTGGAGCGGATGTTTAAGAATTATATTTACTTAAACACCGGTTTAACCATTAAGTTCAACGGAAAAAAATTCTATTCGGAAGAAGGACTCAAAGATTTGTTGAGTGAAAATATTCCCGAAAACGACCGCCGATACCCTATTATACATCTTAAAGGGGAAGATATTGAAGTGGCCATGACCCACAGTAAAACCCAATACAGTGAAGTGTATTATTCTTTTGTTAACGGACAACATACTACGCAGGGAGGAACTCATCAAGCGGCTTTTCGGGAGGCCATAGTAAAGACTATTAGAGATTTTTTCGGAAGAAATTATGATGCCTCGGATATTCGCAAGTCGATTGTGGCAGCCATCAGTATCAAGGTAATCGAACCTGTTTTTGAATCGCAAACAAAAACCAAACTCGGTTCGACAGATATGGGAGGAAATCTTCCTACGGTGCGAACTTATGTGAATGATTTCGTCAAAAGAAATTTGGATAATTATTTGCATAAACACCCCGAAACTGCCGAAGCCATTTTACAAAAAATCGTACAAGCCGAAAGAGAAAGGAAAGAACTTTCCGGCATTCGGAAATTAGCCAGGGAACGGGCTAAAAAAGTCAGTTTACATAACAAAAAATTGCGTGATTGCAGGGTGCATTTAACGGATTTGAAAAAAGAAAATCGCTTGGAAAGCACCTTGTTTATTACCGAGGGAGATTCGGCAAGTGGTTCCATTACAAAGTCGCGGGATGTAAATACGCAAGCAGTTTTCAGTCTCAGAGGGAAACCTGTAAATTCCTACGGTTTGACAAAAAAAGTAGTTTATGAAAACGAAGAATTCAATCTTTTGCAAGCTGCTTTAAATATCGAAGACGGCTTGGAAAATTTAAGATATAACAATATTGTAATTGCTACGGATGCCGATGTGGACGGAATGCATATCCGCTTGCTTTTATTAACCTTTTTCTTAAAATTTTTCCCCGAATTAATAAAAGAAGGCCATTTATATATTTTGGAAACGCCTTTATTCCGGGTGAGAAATAAACAGGAAACCATTTATTGTTATTCGGAAGAAGAAAAGCAAGCGGCCATAGAGAAGTTGGGAAAACGTGGGAAACCGGAAATTACCCGTTTCAAGGGATTGGGAGAAATTTCACCTAATGAATTTAAACATTTTATAGGGAAAGATATTCGTTTGGAGCCGGTAATGATGGAAGCCGATTTGTCTATCGAAGACTTATTGAGTTTTTATATGGGAAAAAACACGCCTGACAGGCAAAAATTCATCATAGATAATCTGAAAGTGGAATTAGATATAGTAGAAGAGAATTAATATATAAATGGAAAAGAGCAGTATTACCAAAATATCGGGCAAATACAAAGAATGGTTTCTGGATTATGCCTCCTATGTAATTTTAGAACGTGCCGTTCCGGCAATTGAAGACGGTTTCAAACCTGTGCAAAGACGTATTTTGCATTCGATGAAGGAATTGGACGACGGACGCTATAACAAAGTGGCCAATCTGGTGGGACATACCATGCAATATCACCCACACGGAGATGCTTCCATCGCCGACGCAATGGTAAATATGGGGCAAAAAGACCTTTTGATAGATACACAGGGAAACTGGGGGAATATCCTTACCGGTGATTCGGCAGCGGCCTCACGTTATATCGAAGCCCGGTTGTCAAAATTTGCCTTGGATGTTTTGTTCAATCCCAAAATTACCAAATGGACGCTATCTTATGACGGACGAAGAAAAGAACCCATCAATTTGCCTGCCAAATTTCCCATTGTTTTAGCCCAAGGAGCAGAAGGAATAGCCGTAGGGTTATCCACTACTATTTTACCTCACAATTTTAACGAATTGATTGATGCATCCATCAAAATTTTGCAAGGAAAAAAGGTGACTTTATATCCCGACTTTCCTACCGGTGGAATGATAGATGTAAGTAACTATAATGACGGTAAACGCGGAGGAAAAATAAGGAATCGTGCAAAAATCAAAATTGAAGATAACAAAACATTGGTGATTACCGAAATTCCTTTTAAGACAACCACCGGGAGTTTAATAGATTCAATTATTAAAGCCAATAATAAAGGAAAGATACGCGTAAAAAAGATAGAAGACAATACTTCCGAAAATGTAGAAATCCGCTTGCATTTGCCTCCGGGAATTTCTCCCGATAAAACCATCGATGCCTTATATGCTTTTACCAATTGCGAAATTTCCATCTCTCCTCTCGGAGTAGTAATTGAAGATAACAAACCGCGTTTCTTGGGTGTAACGGAAATATTGGAAATTTCCACTCGACGAACAGTGGATTTATTGCGTAGAGAATTGGAAATTGAGTTGGAAGAGTTAGAAAATCAATGGCATGCCGCTTCGTTGGAACGTATTTTTATAGAAAATAGAATTTACCGCGATATTGAAAAAGAAGAAACCTGGGAGGGAGTATTGAAAGCCATTGACGAAGGTTTAAAACCACATATAAAACATTTAAAAAGGCCTGTGGTAGAAGCGGATCTAGTTCGATTGACCGAAATAAAAATCAAAAGGATTTCAAAATTCGATATTGATAAAGCCAGAAAAAATATTGAAGCCATAGAAGAAAAGATTGCCGAAAAGAAACACCATTTGGCTCATATAATTGATTACACGATTGATTTTTTTAAAAATCTGAAAAAGAAATACGGAAAAGGCAGAGAAAGAAAATCCGAAATTAAAACCTTTGATGATATCGAGGCTACAAAAGTGGTTATGCGTAATGTAAAATTATATGTAAACCGTCAAGAAGGTTTTGTAGGTACTTCTCTTAAAAAAGATGAATATGTAGCCGACGTTTCGGATATTGACGACATCATTGTAATCCGTAAAGACGGAAAAATGATGGTGAGCAAAGTAGCCGACAAAAAATTCTTTGGCAAGGACATTATCTATGTAAATGTTTTTAAGAAAAAAGACAAGCGTACCATATACAATATTATATATAGAGACGGCAAACGCGGGCCGTCTTATATGAAACGTTTTTATGTTAGCGGTATCACCCGGGATAAGGAATATAATTTGACAGCCGGAAATCCCGGTTCAGAAATACTCTATTTTTCGGCCAATCCCAATGGCGAAGCCGAAGTGGTTACCGTATATTTGAGACAGACGGGTAGCTTGCGCAAAACAAAATTCGATATTGATTTTAAGGATCTCTTAATAAAAGGCAGGGGAGTAAAAGGAAATTTGGTTACCAAACTACCGGTGAAAAACATCAAATTGAAAGAAGCGGGCGTTTCTACTTTGAAGCCCAGAAAAATATGGTTTGACGATATTGTTATGCGTTTAAATACCGAAGAAAGAGGCGAGTACTTGGGAGAATTTCAAGGAGAAGATAAGCTAGTAATGATTACCCAAAAAGGAAAAATCAGTGTTTTCACCCCCGATTTGGAAAAACATTTCCCCGACGATATGATATTATTGGAAAAATATGTTCCGAATAAACCTGTCACTGCCGCTTATTTTGATAAAGAAAAGAAAAAATACTTTATCAAACGTTTTTTGATTGACGAACTCAAAAAAGAAGATACTTTTATTCCTGATAACGGACAATTATTACAGGTCTCTTATGATTGGAAGCCCGTTTGGGAAATTCATTTTTCAAAAGAAAGAGGAAAAGATCAAAAAGAACCTCAACAAATCAATATTGAAGAATTTATAAATATAAAGAGAATTAAAGCCTTAGGAAATATATTGTCAAAAAACAAAATCAAACAAATTGATATATTGCCTTCCTTGCCCTTTGAAGAAGAAATAAATGGAAAAGAGAAGAAGGAGAATTTCACGGATGAACCGAATCAATCGCCTAATTCGGAAGATCCGCCCACTTTATTCTAAATAAAAAGACCGAAAAGTATTTTATTGACGTTTTTATATGGTAATAAAAGTATCTTAAATAAAAAAAAATAAAAAAATTTTTAACTGCATAAATTAATCAGGCTTCCTATTTATTTGATTATCAATAAAAAGACTCTTGAATTTAAATTTTAACATTTTTTTATATTAAATGTGTTTAATCACCTTTGTATTCGGATTTTTTTCTTATTTTTAAACCAAATTAAAGCTAAAAATAACAATTAGTATTATGAGAAAATCAAATTGGTTGACCCAATCTGTTCTTGTAATTTTGGTATTCCTTATGGGAGT
>Ga0256835_1000267_pt1 | contig 41552 bp, 29 predicted proteins | sample PIR30metaG_FD_185972 | JGI IMG/M metagenome (GOLD analysis project Ga0256835, IMG submission 185972) | Hydrothermal vent microbial communities from East Pacific Rise, Pacific Ocean - PIR-30 | ecosystem: Environmental > Aquatic > Marine > Hydrothermal vents | place: Pacific Ocean: East Pacific...
GCCTCTTCGAGGCCATCGACGTCCCGCCCCCGACCCGCGGGAAGCTCCCCAGAGAGTTGTAGAGGGAACTTTTCCGAACCCGATCCAATGATATCAACCACTTACGCTCGTAACTGTCGAACTTGGGAGAAGACTTCCGAACCAACATTGGCTTTGTATGCTTTTCCGAAGGGTCTTGTAGCGTAAGAGTTGATCTCTTCAGTGCCGATGGCAGTGCCATAGGGTCTTCTCTTCTCGCGACAGTACCACCTGGAGGTTGGTACCAACTCAGTAGAGTGTTCGCCATCGCTGGAGCGAGCCCCTGTCCTCTTGGCTATGCGAAAGTCACAGCTACCGAGGGCGAAGTCTGGTCTTACGCTTCAGTAGTCGACAATCACTCAGGCGACCCAACCACTATTCCGCTGGAGATCCAATAGGAGAGGCCTGTGTCCACGTCCTTGGATGGCCGGATGAAATTTCCTCTTTCGTTTCACGTTTTCCGTTTCACGTTTCACGACGGGCGGGGGGTGGTCCCGCCTTGACCCGAAGATGCCGTTCCTGGTACCCTTTGCGCCCTGCGCGGTGCCCGTGTGCACGAAACCGGCGCAGAGGAGGGGGTGAACGCCGATGCCCACAGGTGTGTACGTCCGTGACAACGAGTCCTTCGAGCAGGCCCTGCGCCGTTTCAAGCGCAAGTGCGAGAAGGCGGGCATCCTCTCCGAGGTCAAGCGCCGTCGCTTCTACGAGAAGCCTTCCGAGCGCCGGAAGCGGCAGCTGGCCCAGGCCAGAAAGAAGATGCTGAGGAAGATGGCCAAGCAGCGGCGCGCCGGCCTGCTGTAGGCCCGGCGGTCCGTGGGACGCACCGCCACCACCGAGCTGGAGTTCCACAGGGTCCTGGCCATGGTGGCGGCCCACGCGCGCAGCGCCGCGGGCCAGCGTCTCCTTCGAGATCACGACGCCCTCCCCTCCACGGGGGAGGGCGTTCTTGCTGCCCGGCTCACCGCCGAGATGGAGCACCTCCTCGCCGAGGAGGGTCCCCTGAGCTTCGCCGGGCTGGACGAGGCCGGGCCCTGGCTCGCCCCGAAGGCCCCCACGCCCCGGGCCGTGGAGGACCTCCTGGCGCTGCTCTCCTGCGCCCGGAGGGTGGCGTCGATCCGGAGGACGCTGCTCGCCGCCCCCGGTGAGCTGGAACTGCTCCACGACCTGGCCGGGCGCCTGCCCGACGTGGCGGGCCTGGTGGAGTGGGCGGCGGCGCGGCTCGGCCGGGACGGCAGGGTGCCCGACACGGCCTCGCCGAAGCTGGCCTCGCTCCGCAGCACCCTGGTCCGCCTGAGGAGTCAGCTGCTCAGGGAGCTGGAGGGGATCCGGAGGGCCCACGGGGAGGCCTGCGCCGACGCCCCGCCCACGGTGCGCCGGGACCGCTACTGCCTTCCCGTGAAGCGCACCCACCGGGGCGAGGTGCCGGGCCTGGTGCTGGACAGCTCCGGTTCCGGGGCCACGCTGTACGTGGAGCCCTACGCCGCGGTGGAGCTCAACAACCAGATCGTGGAGACCACGGTGGCCGAGCGCCACGAGGTGCAGCGGATCCTGGACGAGGTGGCGGCGGCCTTCTCGGCGGCCCGCCACGAGCTGGCCGCGGCGGTGGAGGTGCTGGCACGCCTCGACGCCGCCCAGGCCCGGGCCCTCTTCGGCCGGACCGTGGAGGGGCGGGTGGTGGTGCCGGGGGAGTCGGAGGAGCTCGTTCTCGTGGGCGCCCGGCACCCGCTGCTGGACCGGCGCCTCCACGCGCTCCGCCGTGAGCTCTTCGGCGAGCCGGACCAGGCGCGCCGCGAGGTGGTCCCGCTGGACCTGCGGTTCCCGGAGGGGGTGCGCACCCTGGTGATCTCCGGCCCCAACGCCGGTGGCAAGACCGTGGCCCTGAAGACCGTGGGGCTCATGGTGCTCATGGCCTACCACGGGATCCCCCTGCCGGCCGCGGAGGGGACCGGCATTCCGGCCTTCGACAACCTCTGGTGCCACATCGGGGACGAGCAGGACGTGGCGGAGGACCTCTCCACCTTCTCGGGGGCCATGGACTTCACGGCCCGGCTGCTCCGCGAGGCGGGGCCGGGCACCCTGGTGCTCTACGACGAGCTGGGGGCCGGCACGGACCCCCTGGAGGGCGCGGCGCTGGGCTTCGCGCTCCTCGAGGAGCTCACCCGGCGCGGGGCCCTCACCCTGGCCACCACCCACCTGGCCGCCATCGCCATGAACGCCGCGTCCGTGCCCGGCATGGAGAACGCGGCCATGGAGTTCGACGAGCGGCTGGGGCGGCCCACCTACACGCTCCGGCTCGGGAGGGCGGGCCGGTCCCGGGGCCTGGAGATCGCCGAGGCCATGGGGGTCGCCCCCGGCGTGCTCGATCGCGCCCGGGAGCTGCTGGGCGGGGAGCACCTGGAGCTGGAGCGCTGGCTGAAGCGGCTGGAGGCGCTGGAGGCCGAGCTCGAGGAGCGGAAGGAGGCGATCCGAGGTGAGCTCGAGGAGGCCCGGCGGCTCCAGCGGCGTGCGGCCGAGGAGAAGCGGAGGCTCGAGACCGAGCGGAAGGGCCTCACGGAGAGGCTCGCCGCCGAGAGGGAGCGGCTGAGGCGGGCCGCGCGGGAGAAGCTCGACGCCGTGCTGGCCGAGATCGAGCGGGCCCGGAAGGAGCAGGAGCGCCTGGGCCGGCGCCGGCAGGAGCAGCTCCGTGCCCGGGCCATGGACCTGGAGGTCCCGGGGGAGGGCGCCGCCCCGGCGGGGGACGGGGACGCCGGGCCGGGGGACACGGTGCGGGTGGCGGGCCTGGGAAGCACGGGAACGGTGGAGGAGGTGCGGGGCTCGCAGGCGCGGGTGGCGGTGGGCGGCAAGCACCTCTGGGTGCCGCTCGGCGAGCTCGAACGGGTGGAAAGACCTGGAGCGGGGTCCCCCCGGGGCGCCGTCCGCGTCCACGTGGAGGAGGCCGTGCCCCGGGAGCTGGACCTCCGGGGCATGGACGCGGAGGCGGCCCGGGAGGAGCTCGAGCACTGGCTGGACCGGGCGCTGGCCGCCGGCCGGCCGTCGGTGCGGGTCATCCACGGCCACGGCACCGGTACACTGCGGAGGATGGTCCAGGAGATCTGCCGCTCCCACCCCGCCGTGCGGTCCTTCCGGCATCCGCCGGGGAACCGGGGCGGCACCGGCGCCACCGAGATCGAGCTCGAGGGGGCCTCCGATGGCTGACGTGGACCTCGGCCCCGCCTCGGTGGCGCGGGTCCGCGAGGCCGCCGACATCGTGGAGGTGGTCTCCGAGCACGTGAGCCTCAAGCGCCGGGGCCGCCGCTGGGTGGGCCTGTGCCCCTTCCACCAGGAGAAGACGCCGTCGTTCTCGGTGGACCCCGAGAGGGGCCTCTACTACTGCTTCGGCTGCCATGCCGGTGGTGACGTGATCCGCTTCGTCATGGAGCTGGAGCACCTGGCCTTTCCCGAGGCGATCCGCCACCTGGCGGACCGTTTCGGGGTCACCCTGCCCGAGGCCAGCCCGGAGGCCGGGAGGCGGGCCCGCGCCGCGGACCGCGCCCGGGCGCTGCTGGCCGAGGCCCAGGCATGGTTCCGGGAGCAGCTCCTGGCCCCGCGGGGCTCCGCGGCGCGGGCCGAGCTGGAGCGCCGGGGGTTCCCCCGGGAGACCTGGGAGGACTACGGCTTCGGCTTCGCTCCGGACGCCTGGCGCGACCTCCTGGAGCACCTCGGGAAGCGTCACACCCAGGGTGCCATCCTGGAGGCGGGGCTTGCGCTCACCAGCGACAGGGGTGGGTCCCCCTACGACCGCTTCCGCAACCGCATCACCTTCCCGATCCACGGGAGCGACGGGCGCATCGTGGCCTTCGGGGGCCGGGCCCTGGGCGACACCGAGCCCAAGTACCTCAACAGCCCGGAGGGACCGCTGTTCCACAAGCGGTCCACGCTGTTCCTGCTCCACCGCGCCCGGAGGCCCATGGGGGACGCCGGGCACGCCCTGGTGGTGGAGGGCTACTTCGACTGCCTCTCCCTCCACAGGGCCGGCTTCGGGCAGGCGGTGGCGACCCTGGGCACGGCGCTCACCGCGGACCATGCCCGGATCCTGCGGCGCCTGGTGCCGAGGGTGCTGCTCTGCTACGACGCCGACGCTGCGGGCCGGAAGGCCGCCGCCGCGGGAGCCCGGGTGCTCCTGGCGGCGGGGCTCGAGGTGGCCGTGGTGGCTCTGGAGCCCGGGAAGGACCCGGACGACGTGATCCGCGAGGAGGGGCCGGAGGCGTTCGGAGCCCTGGTGGACACCCCCCAGCCGCTCATCGACTTCCTCTGCGCCGACCTCCCGCCGGATCCCGCGGAGCGCCGGAGGGCGGGCACGGAGCTCGCACCCCTCATGGGCTCGGCCCGTGACCCCGTGGTGCGTTTCGCCCTCCTGGAGGAGCTGGCGCGGCGGCTGGACCTGCCGCTCGAGATGCTCCGGGAGCACGCGCGGGGGTCCGGCCCACCGCGGAGGGCGGCCGGGCCGGCGCCGGCACCGGCCCAGGAGAGCATTCCGCCCGGCGAGCTCTGCCTCGCGAGCATCCTGCTCCACTGCCCGGCCGGGCGGCGCCGGATCATCCTGGAGCACGTGGACACCGGCTTCCTCCAGAGCTCCAGGATCCGGACCCTGGTGGAGCGCCTGGAGGCCCTCGACGAGGACTTGGGATCCGATGCCGCCAGCGCGATCCTGGAGGGCTCCGACGACCCGGCCCTGGTGCAGCTCCTTGCGGAGCTGAGCCTCGGCGACCTGCCCGAGCCCAGCGAGAACGGGACCCGTGCGCAGCTCCGGCGGCTCCTGGAGCAGCAGGCCCGTCAGCGGGCCCGGAAGCTCCAGGAGGCCATCCGGGAGGCGGAGGCCCGGGGAGACGATGGCGAGATCGAGCGGCTGCAGGCCGAAAAAATGCGTCTGAGGCGGGAAATTCCAGAAATCTGATGCCAGGGCGGCAAATGGCCTTGCCAAACGGCGGTCCAGGCACCATATTCCCGGTTGGTGGTGTGCGAAACATCTGGGAGGCCAGCGATTCGGTCCGTGCCACGCACGAATCCCGTGATGATCATCATCGTTTCACCGTATCCACCAGGTGTGGGGAAGCATTGAGGGTCCGCGTGCGTTGTGATGACGGCGCGAGACACGCGGCCATGGATGGATGACTGGCGGGGGGCGCGCCGCCAGCGGCAGCCCCGCGGAATCATCGGCAACCAGCGCCCGGGGAGCAGGCAGACATGGAGGCGTCAGGGGTGTTGATCGAAGAAAAGTACCCTGAGCTGGGCAAGCTCATCCAGACCGGCAAGGAGCGGGGCTACATCCTCTACGAGGAGCTCTACGAGAACCTTCCCGAGGAGGTCACGGGGATCGCCGAGGAGCTCGACGAGATCTACGTGCGCCTCGGCGAGCTCGAGATCGATGTGATGGAGGGGGAGTCCGCCGAGGGATCCAGCCAGGACCCTGCGAAGTCCCAGCCCGGTTCCACCGAGGCCAAGGCGAGCACCGACGAGAAGGCTGCCAAGCCCGCCGCCACCGAGCAGCTGGAGAAGACCAACGACCCGGTCCGCATGTACCTGCGGGAGATGGGCACCGTCAAGCTGCTGGACCGCGAGGGCGAGGTGGCCATCGCCAAGCGGATCGAGGCCGGCGAGGCGCGGGTCTTCATCGCGCTGTCCAAGGAGCCCGACCTGCTGGAGCTCTTCGTCAGGACCAACGAGCAGGCGCGCCGCGAGCGCCGCGGCGTGCGGGAGCTGCTCCAGGCGGAGACCCTGGACCTGGAGGAGCGGGCCGAGGAGCGGGTCCGGGAGACCGTGGCCATCTTCAAGAAGATCAGCGACCTGGACGAGGAGTCCCGGGAGCTGAAGAAGCGCCTGAGGCGGTGCAAGAGCACCGGCAAGCGCCACCAGGAGCTGGCCGAGAAGATCGAGGACAACCTGGCCGACATCGCCGTCCTGGTGCGGCGCGTGGACTTCACCACCACCACCCGCAACCGGCTGCTCACCTTCCTTCGCGAGGTGGAGCGGCAGTTCTCCATCCCCGTGGGCACCATCAACCGGGACCGGAAGAAGATCCAGCAGGAGCGGAACGTGGAGCGCCGGCGCTTCTACCAGGACCGCATCGCGCGGTACGAGGAGGAGCTGGCCACCCTGGAGGAACGCTTCCGGATCCCCTACGACCGGCTCAGGACGCTGCTCGCCGAGGTCCGCCGCGGCGAGGCGGAGACCGACCAGGCCAAGCACGAGCTCATCGTGGCCAACCTCCGGCTGGTGGTGTCCATCGCCAAGAAGTACACCAACCGCGGCCTGCAGTTCCTCGACCTCATCCAGGAGGGGAACATCGGCCTCATGAAGGCCGTGGACAAGTTCGAGTACCGCCGGGGCTACAAGTTCTCCACCTACGCCACGTGGTGGATCCGCCAGGCCATCACCCGGGCCATCGCGGACCAGGCCCGGACCATCCGGATCCCGGTGCACATGATCGAGACCATCAACAAGCTCACGCGCACCACCCGGATGCTCGTCCAGGAGCTGGGCCGGGAGCCCACGGTGGAGGAGATCGCCGAGCGCATGGAGATGCCGGTGTCCAAGGTCCGGAAGATCCACAAGATCTCCCAGGAGCCCATCTCCCTGGAGACCCCCATCGGCGAGGAGGAGGACTCCCACCTGGGCGACTTCATCGAGGACACCCACTCCGTGTCGCCCATCGACGCGGTGATCATGCGCACGCTCAAGGACCACACCGAGAAGGCGCTCCGGTCGCTGACGCCCCGGGAGGAGCAGGTGATCAAGCTCCGCTTCGGCATCGGGGACGGGACCGAGCACACCCTCGAGGAGGTGGGTCGGACCTTCAACGTGACGCGGGAGCGGATCCGCCAGATCGAGTACAAGGCGCTTCGCAAGCTCCGGCACCCCAGCCGCGCCCAGCTCCTCAAGCCCTTCTCCGAGGGACAGGAGTAGGCGGCGGCCGCGCCATCCCGGCCGTCCCCGGTTGCCGGCCGGCAGGCGGCGGGTTACCATGACCGTTGGGCCCATAGCTCAGCGGTCAGAGCCGCCGGCTCATAACCGGTCGGTCCCAGGTTCGAATCCTGGTGGGCCCACCGGGCCGCCGTGGCGGGACCCAGGAAAACGCGGGGGAATCGATGGAAAACGTCCGGCACGAGCTCATCCAGATGATCCGTCTCCAGGCGATCTACGACCAGATCGCCCAGGCCATCACCGAGCAGGAGACGCCGCCCGCCGACGTCCTCGAGCTCGAGGAGGAGAACCGGCGGCGGCAGCGGGAGCTCGAGGAGCTCGAGGAGAGGATCGAGGAGATCGAGGAGGAGCTCCGCGAGGTCCGCCGCAAGGAGGAGGAGTCGAAGCTCGAGCTCGAGCACTTCCAGAAGCAGCGCGCCGCGGTCACCAACGAGCGGGAGTTCACCGCGGTGATCAACGAGATCGACTTCGCCACCCGTGCGCTGGAGGAGGCCGAGGCGCGCCGGAAGGAGCTGGAGGGGGCCGAGGAGGAGATCAGGGCCGAGATCCAGACCCGCAAGGAGGCCCGTCCCGAGGAGGAGGCCTCCCACCGCGAGGTTGTGGAGCGGTGGGCCGCCCGACAGCAGGAGCTCAAGGAGCTCATCCACACCCTCGCCGAGCAGGCCAGGACCATCGAGGAGGGCCTCCATCCCGCCAACCGCTCGCGCTTCCTGCGGCTGCTCAAGAGCAAGCAGGGCCGGGCCATGGCGCCGGCCATCGAGGGCTCATGCTCCCTGTGCCACTTCGCCCTGAGGCCCCACGTCCAGCAGCGGGTCCGCCGTGCCGAGGAGATCATCACCTGTGAGCACTGCCACCGGATCCTCTACCTTCCCGAGCTCGGGGAGGACGGCGACGAGGGCTGAGGCCCCGCGGAACCCACCGGCCATGGCCACGGACATCGCCGCCCGCCTCGCCGCCGTCCGCCGGAGGATCGCCGGGGCCGCGGAGCGCTCGGGCCGGGACCCCGGCGGCGTGACCCTGGTGGCGGTGGGCAAGACCTGGCCCGCCGGGATCGTGGCCGAGGCCGTCAGGGCCGGGGCCACCGACCTCGGGGAGAACCGGGTCCAGGAGGCCGCGGCGAAGCGCCCCGGGGTGCCGCCGGCCACCTGGCACCTCATCGGCCCGCTCCAGCGGAACAAGGCGCGCCTGGCCCTGGAGGTCTTCGACGTGATCCACACCGTGGACCGTCCCCGCCTGGTGGAGCGCCTCCAGGCGGTGCTCACGGAGCGCTGGCCGGGGCGGAGGGTGCCGGTCTACCTGGAGGTCAACGTGGGGGAGGAGCCCCAGAAGGCCGGGGTTTCACCGGGGGAGGCGGAGGGACTCGCGCGGCTCGTGCTCCAGGCGGAGCCCCTGAAGCTGGTGGGTCTCATGTGCATTCCCCCCTTCGCAGAGGACCCGGAGGCCTCCCGTCCCCACTTCCGGCGGCTGGCGGCCCTCCGTGACGAGCTCCAGCAGGCCCTCGGCCGGCCGTTGCCGGGGCTCTCCATGGGCATGAGCCACGACTTCGAGGTGGCCATCGAGGAGGGGGCCACGCTGGTCCGGGTGGGCACCGCCATCTTCGGCCCCAGGAGGCAGACATGAGAGCACTCCGGCTGATCGTCGTTCCACTGTTCACCGTGCTGGACTGGCTGCTCATGCTCACCATGTGGGCCGTCATCATCCGGGCGGTGATCTCCTGGGTGGAGCCCAACCCCGCCAACCCCATCGTGCGGACCCTCCGGATCCTCACCGATCCCATCCTGAGGCCGTTCCAGCGCCTCCAGTGGCGGCTGTTCCGGCGGCCGCTCCCGGTGGACCTCTCCCCCATCTTCGTGGTGATCCTGATCTCCGTGGTCCGGATCTTCCTGGGCGAGCTCCGCTTCCTGCTGCTGTACTGAGCCCCCGTCACGCCGCGTTGGGCCGGTGGCGGTCACTCTCGCGATGGCTCACGTGGAGAGGACGTCCCCCTCCCCCCGGGCGGTGCCTGCGCGCGGCATCAGCGAAGCTCCCGTCCCGTTGTGGAGGTGCAGAGCTGGGCGTGGAGGACACCGCGCTCCCGGCGCAGGGCCGCGGCCAGCCCCTCGATGTCGGCGGGCCGGCCCTTGAGGATCACCACCTCCACGCAGATGGTGTGGTCCAGGTGCACGTGGGTGGTGGCGAGGATCTGATGGTGGTGGCGGTGCTGGATCTCCGTCAGGCGGTCGGCGAGCCCCGGGGCGTGGTGGTCGTAGACCAGGGTCAGCGTGCCCACCACCGTTCCCTCGGCGGTCCGCCACGATTCCTGGACCAGGTAGTGGCGGATGGCGTCCCGGAGGAACTCCGAGCGGTTGGCGTACCCCCTGTGCAGCCGGAGCCTCTCCAGCTTCCCGTGAAGCCCCTCGTCGAGAGTGAAGCTGAGCCGTACTGTATCACCCATGGTGGTATGAACCTCGTCTCAACATGTAATACGATACGGGGAGCCCTGTCAAGCGTCTCATGTTCCAAGCAGCCAATGACACGTGATGTTGTCTCAGGACAGGAGTGGAGACGGAGAAGAGCGGGGAGGCGTCGTCCGGGCAGGGTACTTCCCGGGTGGGTGGCCGGCCTCCCCACCGCTTCGCGTTTTCCGGAGCCCGTGCTAGGCTGAGCCCCCGATGGACAACCTGCCCCGCCTGCTGCGCTCTCCCCGGAAGGCGCACCTCATCCTCGCGGACGGCACGGTGTTCCCGGGCTTCGCCCTGGGGGCCCCGGGGGTCGCGGAGGGCGAGGTGGTCTTCAACACCTCCATGACCGGCTACCAGGAGATGCTCACGGACCCGTCGTACCACGGGCAGATCCTGGTGCTCACCACCTCCCACGTGGGCCAGGTGGGCGTCAACGCCTTCGACGCGGAGTCCGGTGGCGTCTGGGCCCGGGCCCTGGTGGTGCAGGACCTGGACGCCGCGGCCTCCTCCTGGCGGGCCGAGGAGGATCTGGAGGACTTCCTGGAGTCGCGCGGTGTGGCGGTGGGCTGGGGCTTCGACACCCGCACCATCGTGCGCCACGTGCGCACCCACGGCGCCGTGCCGGGCCTGCTGGTCACCGACGGCAGCGAGCCCTCGGCGCTCCTCGAGCGGGCCCGGGCCGCCCGCGGCACCGACGGCATGGACCTGGCCTCCGAGGTGGCCTGTGCCGAGCCCTTCCCCTGGGAGGCGGGCCCCTGGCCCGAGGGCTCCACGCCGGCGCCCGGCCCGGAGGCGCCCCTGGTCCGCGTGGTGGACTTCGGCGTCAAGCGCTCCATCCTGCGGCGGCTGGTGGGCGAGGGCTTCCGCGTGGAGGTGGTGCCCCCCTCCACGGAGCCCGGGGTGCTCACAGCGTCCGGGGTGGCGGGCGTGGTGCTCTCCAACGGCCCCGGCGACCCCGCGGCCGTGACCGGGGGCCGCCGCCTGGCGGAGGCCGTGCTCGGTGAGAAGCCCGTGCTGGGCATCTGCCTGGGCCACCAGATCCTGGGCCTGGCCCTGGGGGGCCGCACCGTGAAGCTGCCCTTCGGCCACCACGGCGGCAACCACCCCGTGCGCGAGCTGGCCACGGGCCGCGTGCTCGTCACCGCCCAGAACCACAACTACGCGGTGGAGGAGGCCTCCCTGCCGCGGGAGGTGGAGGTCACCCACATCAACCTGACCGACGGCACCGTGGAGGGCCTGGCCCTGCCGCGCCTGGGCGTGGAGTCGGTGCAGTTCCACCCGGAGGCGGCGCCGGGACCCAACGACGCCGCGGGCCTCTTCGCCCGCTTCCGGGAGCGCTGTGTGGCGGGGGGTGCGGCATGAGCGGGCCGCGCACCGTCTGCATCCTGGGCGCCGGCCCCATCCGCATCGGCCAGGCCTGCGAGTTCGACTACTCGGGCGTGCAGGGTGTGAAGGCCCTCAAGGAGGAGGGCTGCCGGGTGGTGCTGGTGAACTCCAACCCCGCCACCGTCATGACCGACGTGCGGCTGGCGGACCGGACCTACGTGGAGCCCCTGGACCTGGCCACGGTGACGGCCGTGCTGGAGCGGGAACGGCCCGACGCCCTGATCCCCACCCTGGGCGGGCAGACCGCCCTGAACCTGGCCGTGGAGCTGGCCGAGGCCGGGGTGCTGGACCGGCTGGGCATCGAGCTGCTGGGCGCCTCGGTGCGCTCCATCCGGCTGGCCGAGGACCGGGAGGCCTTCCGCCAGGCCATGGAGGCCGCGGGGATCCCGGTGCTGCCCGCACGCACCGTGGCTTCGGTGGAGGAGGGCCTCGCGGCCCTGGAGGAGATCGGCCTGCCCGCCATCCTGCGGCCCTCCTTCACCCTGGGCGGCTGGGGCGGCGGCAGCGCGGCCACCCGCGAGGACTTCGAGCGCCTGCTGGCCCACGGCATCGAGGCCTCGCCCGCGGGCACCGTGCTCGTGGAGTCCTCCGTGCTGGGCTGGAAGGAGTTCGAGCTGGAGGTCATGCGGGACGGGGCCGGCACCTTCGTGGTGGTCTGCTCCATCGAGAACCTGGACCCCATGGGCGTGCACACGGGCGACTCCATCACCGTGGCCCCCGCCCAGACCCTCACCGACCGGGAGTACCAGCGCCTCCGCGACGCCGCCCGGGGCGTGCTGGACGCCGTGGGCGTGGCCACCGGCGGTGCCAACGTGCAGTTCGCCGTGAACCCCGCCGACGGCCGCTTCGTGGTCATCGAGATGAACCCGCGCGTGTCGCGCTCCTCGGCCCTGGCCTCCAAGGCCACGGGCTTCGCCATCGCCCGCCTGGCGGCCAAGGTGGCCCTGGGCCGGCGCCTGGACGACCTGCTCAACGACATCACGAAGACCACCCCGGCCTCCTTCGAGCCCGCCCTGGACTACGTGGTGGTGAAGATCCCGCGCTTCGCCTTCGAGAAGTTCCCCGGGGCCGAGCCCCTCCTGGGCACCGCCATGAAGGCCGTGGGCGAGGTGGCCGCCATGGGCCGCTCCTTCGAGGAGGCGCTGCTCAAGGCCGTGCGCTCCCTGGAGGTGGGCCGGGACTCCCTGGAGGCCCCCCGCGAGACCGCCGCCGCGGAGGACGCCGAGCTCGCCCGGAGGCTCGGCCGGCCCTCCCCCGACCGCCTCTGGGAGGTGGCCGAGGCGCTGCGCCGGGGCTGGGGCGTGGAGCGGCTCTTCGAACTCACCGCCATCGACCCCTGGTTCCTGCGCCGCATCGAGGGCCTGGTGGCCGCCGAGGCCGCCCTGGCGGGGCGAGCGGGCGACCCGGAGGCCCTGGAGGCCGCCAAGCGGCTGGGCCTCGCGGACGCCCAGCTCGCCCGCCTCTGGAACACCACCGAGGCCGCCCTCCGCGAGCTCAGGGCCACCCACGGCCCGGCCCGCGTGCGCCGCCGGGTGGACACCTGCGCCGCCGAGTTCGAGGCCCAGACCCCCTACCTCTACGGCAGCTTCGGCGACGCCGACGAGCTGCCCCGCACCCGACGCCCCGTGCTGATCCTGGGCGGCGGCCCCGTGCGCATCGGCCAGGGGATCGAGTTCGACACCTGCTGCGTGGAGGCCGTGGCGGGCCTCAACGCCGAGGGCTTCGAGGCCGTCATGGTCAACTGCAACCCCGAGACGGTCTCCACCGACTACGACGCCGCCGACCGCCTCCACTTCGACCCCCTCCACCGGGAGGATGTGCTGGACATCTGCGCCGCCGAGCGACCGGTGGGCGTCATCGTGCAGCTGGGCGGCCAGACCCCCCTGGGCCTCGCCGCCGATCTCGAGGCCGCGGGCGTGGCCGTGCTGGGCACGGGCCGGGAGGCCATCGACCGGGCCGAGGACCGGGGCCGCTTCGGGGCCCTCATCGAGGAGCTCCGCCTGGCCCAGCCCCCCGGCCGCATGGTCACCTCCACGGAGGAGGCCCTGGCCGCAGCGGGCGAGCTGGGCTACCCCGTGCTCGTGCGGCCCTCCTACGTGCTGGGCGGCCGGGCCATGGAGATCGTCTTCTCCGACGAGGGCCTCGAGGCCTACCTGCGCCGGGCCGCCGAGGTGGACCCGGACCGGCCCGTGCTGGTGGACCGCTTCCTGGAGCGGGCCGTGGAGGTGGACGTGGACGCCGTGGCCGACGGCGAGCGGGTGGCCATCTGCGGCATCCTGGAGCACATCGAGGAGGCCGGCGTCCACTCGGGCGACTCGGCCGCCGTGACCCCGCCGGTGAGCCTGCCCCTGGAGCTCCAGGCCGAGCTGCGCCGCCAGGTGCGCCTCCTGGCGCTGGCGCTCGGCGTGCGGGGGCTCATGAACGTGCAGTTCGCCATCCAGGAGGGCCGGGTCCACGTGATCGAGGCCAACCCCCGTGCCTCCCGCACCGTGCCCTTCCTGGCCCGGGCCACCGGCGTGCCCTGGGCCGAGGTGGCCGCCCGGGTCTGCGCCGGCGCCTCGCTGGAGGCCCTGGGCATCCACGACGGCGTGCCCCCCGAGGTGGCCGTGAAGATCCCCGTCTTCCCCTTCGAGCGCTTCCCCGGCGTGGACCCCCTGCCCGGGCCCGAGATGCGCTCCACCGGCGAGGTCATGGGCCGGGGTCGCACCTTCGGCGAGGCCTTCGCCAAGGCCGCCCTGGCCGCCGGCTGGCGCATGCCGCGGGAGGGCGGCGTGCTGCTCTCCCTGGCCGACCGGGACAAGGAGCGCCTCCCCGCCCTGGCCGCCCGCTGGCAGGAGCTGGGCTTCGCCCTGCTCGCCACCGAGGGCTCGGCCCGGGCCCTGGAGGCCGCGGGCATCTGCGGCGTCCGCGCCGTCCACAAGGTGGGACAGGGCTCCCCGGACATCCCCGGCCTCCTGGCCTCGGGCGAGATCCACCTGGTGGTGAACACCACGGCCGGCCCGCGCGCCCACCGGGACGCCGGCTCCATCCGCCGCGCCGCCCTGGAGGCCGGCGTGCCCTACCTCACCACCATCCCCGGCGCCCACGCCGCCGCCGAGGCCGTGGCCACCCTCCGCCGCGGCACCCTCAGCGTGCGGACGTTGCAGGAGGGGTAGGTCCGCCCGCCCGGCCGGCCTCGTGAAACGGGAAACGTGAAACGTGAAACGAAAGACCCGCCCGCCCGGCCGGTGAGGACGTGAGGGAGTCAGGGCGTCAGGAAGTCGGGGTGTGGGAACGGCCGGTGACGGAGCAGGGGAGCTGGGGAGCTGGGGAGCAGGGGAGCAGGGGCGCAGGGGTGCGGCGGCCGCCCAGCCGCCCGTGCGCAACCACGGATTCCGGGGATCGGGAGGATTCGGAGGGTTCCCGGCCAGGAGGTGTCCGGGTGGTATGGTGTGGGGCGCCGGGAGTCCGGCGGGGGCCTCCGGGCTCCGACAGCCGGGGGAGGCCAGGGGAGGGTCGATCATGGAAATCCGGAGAGTTCTGGTGGTCGGGACGGGTACGCTCGGTTCGCAGATCGGCTTCCAGTGCGCCCTGCACGGTTTCGAGACCGTGATGTACGACGTTGACGAGGGGGCGCTGGAGCGCTGCGAGGCGGCCCACCAGAAGATCGGGCGGGCGGTCCGGGCGGACCTCGGGACTCCCGGGGAGGCCATCGCCGCGGCCCACGTAAGGCTCTCCTACACCACCGACCTGGCCGGGGCGGCCGCGGAGGCCGACCTGGTCAGCGAGTCGGTGCCGGAGGATCCCGGGCTCAAGCGGAAGGTCTTCGCGCAGCTGGGGGAGCCGTGCCCGTCGCGGACCATCTTCACCACCAACAGCTCCACGCTCCTGCTCAGCGACATGGCGGAGGCCTCCGGCCGCCCGGAGCGCTTCCTGGCCCTCCACTTCGCCAACCAGATCTGGGTCAACAACGTGGCCGAGATCATGCGCCATCCCGGCACCGACCCCGAGGTCTTCGAGCAGGTGGTCCGCTTCGCCCGGGAGATCGGGATGGTGCCCATCCGCCTCGAGAAGGAGCAGAACGGCTACGTGCTCAACACGCTCCTCGTGCCGCTGCTGGGCGCCGCCCTGAGCCTGGTGGTCAACGGGGTCGCCTCCCACGAGGACGTGGACCGGACCTGGATGATCGCCATGAAGGTCCCCATGGGTCCCTTCGGCACCCTGGACCTGGTGGGGCTCCAGACCGCCCACGACATCACCGCCTACTGGGCCTCCCGGAGCGGCGACGAGCAGTCCCGCCGCAACGCCGCCTTCCTCAAGGAGCACTACGTGGACCGCGGCAGGCTGGGGGTGGCCACCGGCGAGGGCTTCTACACCTACCCGGACCCGGCCTTCCGCCGGCCCGGTTTCCTGGACTGAGCCGGTCCGCCGGTCAGAGCGACGGAAGTGCCGGCCCCCGGGCTCCCCCGCCCGGCCCGGTCACGGTCCTCACCTCGAATTCCGGCGGATCGTCCATGGTCCTCTTCACCGTGCACATCTTCGCCGCCCGCTCCAGCGCCGCGTGGTACTTCTCGGGGAAGCCCTCCGGCACCCGGATCTCGAGCTCGATCCGGGCGAGCCTCCCCTCCGGGCTCCGGTGCCACCGCTGCACGAGCGAGAGCCCCTCGTGGGGGATTCCCCGTCGCTTTGACTGTCAACGCGAATCCGGTCTCGCCCAATTCATGGCCATCCGGTCTCGCGCGCTCTGTCCGACGTGGGTACCGGGTCCCTCGGGTATTTCACGAAAGGGACTTCCTATTTGGGTGGCGATCGACGTTCGACCCTCGGGATTGTGGCCCGGAACGTTCCTTGACCGAAGCCAGCTGGTGCCGAAGTACCTCCAAAGAGTGGCCGGATGCATGTTGAGAGGCAGCGAGCCTCTGAAGTGCGGAGCTGTCAATTCCAACTTCTCGTGCGGCATCAAGTAGCCCCTGGGTATGGAGAGGCATCTCAAGCGTTGCCGCGCTAGCCACCGCACGTTCGATGAGCCTCTTGGCAAGTTCCCGTGAAACCCGGGAATGGGACAACAGGGCGGCGAGGCAGGCGATCTGGATCGTGGTCTCATGATCAGCCTCTCTCAGGCACATGAGGTGCGCGAGAATCGCCTCGGACGTGGAAATGCACGAGTTCAAGGTTAGCCCATCTTTGAGTAACCGCCAGTATTGGCGAAACCCGCCTCTGGGCACGATGAGTCTCTCTTTGATTTCGTTCGCGATGCCCAATGCGGCAGAGGAATCCCCGAGGCGGAGGAGACACCATCCCTTCAGAGCTTGGGTTCCCGCCGCCCGCTCCACGAAACCGCTTGCAGAGTAGATAGCGGCGGCAGAGTCAAGGAACGGGAGAGCCGAGCTCCACGACCCTAGCAGCGACCTCAACCAGCCTCGATTGAACAGAGCATTGGCTTCAGCTTCTCGTGCCCCTCGTTCCTGTGCAAGTTCGTAACTTCTCAGGAAGGCTTGGTCGGCACCGGTGACGTCACCGCTCGCGAGCCGGCACAGCCCTAGGTTGCCACTGGCGTTCATGACTACCTCGAGATCCTCCAGGATCTCGGCCTCCTCAATCGCCTTGTTGTTCTCTCGCTCGGCATCAGCGATGTGGCCGGCGAGACGGTAGCCTTCGGCGAGGTTGACGCGCAGCACCAGTCGGCGCCGCGGTATCCCGATTTCACCGATGATTTGTTGGATCGATTCGAGCACTCGCACGCTTTCTTCCGGATTATCCGCACGCATCAACACAATTGCACGTCTCACTGCGGATTCTGCGCGGAGTGTCGGCAGATTCAAACTTGCTGCGAGTTCTTCGGCGTGGCTAAGAACTCTGAGCGATTCGTCAAACCTTTCTCCTCCGTGGTAGGCCAAGACGAGACCGTAGGTCAGCGCTGAGTGAACCTCGAGGAGCGGATCCCCGGTAGACCGTGACCGTTCGAAGGCCCGGCGCGCGATGTCATGCGCGAGGTCCAACTCCCCCACCCTCCACGCCAAGTTGGCTGCTGCGTCCTCAGCTTGCGCTGCGACCTGGATTGGAGTCCCGGTTTCCTGTGCCAGCGCAGTGAGGCCGTGAACAGCAGTCGACACCTGATTTGGGTTGCCTCGCTGTGCCCGTGCTGCGGCCTCTCCTTCGCGTTCGAGTATCCAAAGCCTCTCAATAGGCTGATGCGCTGTGATTCGCCGGTGAACAGTGGGGATCGTAAGTCGTCCCAGCTCATCTCCCCTCTCAAGGCAGAGAGTAGCTACCGCCTGGGCGAGAAGCGGTGATGGCTCGCACTCGACCCACCGGCCCACCGTCCTGCGCCATACGGCGGTGTCGTGTGAGCCGGTCCAGGGAGGTAAACCGAGAGCGTTTTCTAGGGCGGCGGGAGACCCCTCGCCGAGGTAAATGCTGTGTCTGGCTACTGCCAGTGCTTCCCTCACGGACCGTTCGGCTTCTCCATAGCCCACCCATGCGACCCGTGACGAAGCAGCGACGAGCTGCCGAATCAGAGGGCGAAGGTCAGGATCTCGGACCGCATACCCGATGAAAACCAGCGGTTTCCCCTGAACCATAGCTACAAGCGAATCGCCGCATCGGGGGGGGAACTCTCGTAGGATCTGGTCGATAGTGAGGCCCAGGTCAGCGTCCCGGTCTGCCACCGAGGCATCACCATGCAACTTGATCACTAGGTGTTCATCCCGTGGAGGCGCCGCCAGAGTGGCGATGGTGGCTCGATCGGTGACCACCCGTGCAATCCCGCCCCACTGTGCAATGGCGAGTTCGATTTGGTCGTCGAAATTCGTCGTCAACCAGATCCGCGGGGTCTTGCTGACAGAAGCCAGGATTCTGTGTGTGGGCCCCGGTCCGAAGCCTTTCATCGTGGCAAGAATCGAGCTTGTAGCACTGGGGAGATAGCGGGAGATAATGTCCGTCACAACCTCGAATCGTGGCCACGAGGCCGTCGCTGAGGAATCCAATTCCGAGAATACACTCTCAAGGCCGATCCGGGAAAAGAGGCTCTTGACAAGGTATCGGGCCGCTTCATCGCCCAAAGGGAGGTCACCTCCGTAGCAGGCGCCTGCACCGAGAAAGTAGATCGTGTCAGGGTCACGGATGATCTCTGCAAGTTGTTGTGATTTGATCGTGGTCATATCAAACGATCCAGCGGGACTGATGTGGGGGTTGCACTTGGGCAACCCCTATTGGGATTCTATTGTCCAACCTGCTCTCCCAAGTCCTCTTCAATAGCGGCGAACTGTTCCAGGGCGGCCTGGAGGTCCTCCACGATCTCGGCGGCGAGGATCCCCGGTTCCGGGAGGTTCGCCGAGTCCTCCAGGGACTCGTCCCGGAGCCAGAAGATGTCCAGGTTGGCCTTGTCGCGGGCCACGAGCTCGTCGTAGCTGAAGCACTTGAAGCGCTCGCTCTCCTCACGCTCGTGGCGGTTGGCCGGGTTGTAGCACCGGACGAAGTCCTCGAGGTCGGCCCGGGTCAGCGGGTTCTTCTTCAGTGTGAAGTGCTTGTTGGTCCGGAGGTCGTAGATCCAGAGCTTTTCCGTCCAGGGCTTCTCGGCGGCGGGCCGGCGGTCGAAGAAGAGGACGTTGGCCTTCAGTTCCCGTCGATGAAGAGGATCGCCCTGTCAGCCATGGGACCTCAAGAAAAACCCCGGAGTGTGGCCACGCCAGACTCCGGGGGGATGAACACCCTATCCCCGTGGGGCATCGGGCCATGACACCATACTGCCAGAGACCTGACCGTGTCAAGCTGGGTCGGCTCCCGCGGCCGAAGGGTCGTTGACGGAAGACTACCCGGCTCCTGTACGTGATCATGGGTTCTCTCCGGCATTCGATGTGTTGAACAGCGCTCGTACAACAAACCCAGAGAAAGTTCAGCCACACCGAACCTTCTCCAGCATCGTTGTCATCCGTGGTGTCCCCCCAACCAGTTGAGGATCACTCATCTGAAGGGAGGTTATCCCCCCTTGTCCCGCCCCAGGCCCACCGACACCCCCCTGGGACCCATGTGGGAATCTGGGTGTCCCCCAACTGCGGGATCCTGGGTGTCCCTTGACAGGGACGTTCGCAAACGGCATAAAATCCCCCGTGGGAACCCCACACGAGTGCAGGGTTCCAACGGGGGTGGTTTCCCGAGCGCCAGAGATCAGCGATCCGCAGCGTCCAACCGCTGGAGCTCCGAACGGTTCACGAGAACGAGTGGACCGTCGGGTCCGGGGTACAGCCACTGATCGGTCGGGAACGGGCGCTCCTCCAGGACGGTACCGTCCGCCCAGCGAACCTCGAGCAGCCGCGCGGCTTTTCCCGTTCCATCCACCGCCACCAGCCAGACGCTCTCTTCACCGGGGGCCCAGCCATGGACCCGGACGTTACCGGTCGGGGCCGGGACCACGATCCGCTCCCGAGGCGTTCCGTCCGGCGAGAACCGGAGGAGTGCCCGGTCGAACGGGTCGAAGACCTCGATCGCTGTCGGTGAGACATAGATCAGGAGCTGGTTCTCGATCCCGGCGATGGAGCTTCCGGCCTTGAGGGGACGTCGGGGCACGATGTCGTGGACGGGCTCGAGGTCCTTGCTGAAGATGGAACAGGCCAGTACCGCCTCGTAGCCGCCCTGTCCATCGGTGTCGAGCCCCTCCCACCAGCCGACGAGTCGGCCGTCGGAAAGTGTGTCCAACGACAGGACCATCGCCACCTTCAGCAGCGCCTTCCGGACGAGTTTCCCCTTCCGGTCGAAAAAGAGGAGTGCGCCGTAGCGACGACGGCCGTTCTTCTCGAGTCGCAAGCCGCTCACGACGAACCCCGATGGTGTCACTCCGGCGGCCCGCGGCGCGCCGAGGCGGCTGTTCAGAAACGATGTGTCGAGCACGATGTCGGCGCCCCCCGAGAGGGGATGCGCCACGACCTGTTCCGAATCCAGGGTCCAGGAGAGAATCCAACCGTGGGAGGCCCAGAGTTCCCCCGGTTGGTCGGGGTGAGCCGACCAGAGAAGACCCTGTGGGGGACTCATTGGCTCATTCGCTGATATTGTAAGACCAGGAGCCAGTATTGAGACAATGAGAACGCCTAGAATCATCGAAGATCGTCCGGGGAAGGATTTCATCTTGACTCTCCTTTCGCTGCCTTCCTTGATCGTCACGGAGCACCACCGCACTGGTCGATGGCGCAGGAGTCAACGGTCCGCCCGATCCCATACCGATCCACACAGATTGTCGGATCGGTATACTGGGTACATGCTGTGCAACATAAGATACAATCATCACAATAACAGCTCTGGCAATCGGGTCCCATGGAAAGCTGCCGCCCTTCCGTCATTACACAATATCCACCGCACATCACGTCGTCCCAGTCCGGATCACCTGGAGTTATGACGACAATAAATCCATCGCCGCCAGCACGAGCCGTCGTTACATTGACTGCCTGAAAGAGGAGTATCACAACCACAGCAATATACCAAGGAAACCTTCTCATTTGACTCTTTAACCCGAACCCTCTCATTTTCACCTCCAGTGTTCGTGTAAATGGGAAAGCACTGACCATTGGGAACCCAGGAGTTTCCCAATAGTAACCACGGGGTCGGTTTTCGATCTCACGAAGGATCCTGCTGGGTATCACCTCCTCTCGGGGAGGCACTCCGTCCTCCATCGCGACAGGGTGATCGGTCTTGAGGTTCAGGCAGCTAGAAAGCGAATGGATCGGAGAATCGCCGTACTGGGAGGATAACAAGATCGTTTGTTTCATCACAGATTACCATTACCACAGATGGGGGGGGGGGGGGTTAAGAAAAGGGACGCTACTTGTCTATGAACCCCACCCTTCCTCACACCCTTCCGCAAGATTCGGCCCCTCTCAGCCCCCCTCCGCAAAGGACCCGCTCCTGCCCCACTCATATACCCGCCAAACCGGGTCCCCAAGGCGCTCCCGGGACGCACTCTCCCCGGAAATCCGCTCTACTTCCCCCGCTGGGCCTATTGTTCGACCTGGCTCAGCCGGCCTTCGACACCTGGAGTCACGCGGATGGCGCAAGTGTCCTGATGTGAGTTGGTTGCGGAGGGTGTCAGATTGGCGTGGTGTCTCCAGGTCTTGCGGTGTGGTGGTGATTGTTTGGATTCGAGGTGGACTGGCGATGTCGAGGCTTTTGAGGATGTTCCGTTGTGCGGGTGTGGTCTCCGTCAGGATCTCGAGGTGTCCGGAGGGCCCAAACAATTCGACACGATGCAGGGTCTCCAGCTCGTCGCGGATCGCCTCGTCGTGCTCCACGAGGAAGTCCATCGCCCGGTACAGCTGATGGACCTTGACCTCCTCCAGACCCTCGACATGGCACCGACGGCCCACCCACCGTTCGATGGCGTGCTTCGACCGCGGATCCAGCGCGCGGTTCGCCACCATCGCAAACAGGAGCCGTTCCACGTCGATCTCGTACTCCTTCTCTTGCTGTTCCAAGCGAACGGTCCCGATCCTGAAGGCCGGTGGTTCTCTGGAGCGCCGACCTGGACGTCGCCGCGCCCGCACCTGGGTTCGTGGGGTATGGGGTGGCGGGGGCTGGCCGGGAGACGAGAACGGCTCGACGGCCTCTTCCCTCCGCGGGGCTTGACAACGGGGGTCCGGTGTCGTAGCTTTCCGGAAGTTAGTGAGTGTTTACTGACCTCCGGGAGGACACCATGGAAACGGGTCGAGACACCGCCGGAACCGCGCTCCGGCCGACGCCGCGGCAGGAGGAGATCCTGGACCACGCCATGGCGCTGGTCCGGCGGGGAGGGCTCGCCGCGGTCACGACCAAGCGGCTGGCGGAGAGCGTTGGGTTCACCGAGGCCGCGCTCTACCGCCACTTCCCGTCGAAGCGGGCGCTGATCCTCGGCATGATCGACCGCCTGGAGGCGATGCTCCTCGGCCCGATCCGTGAGATCGCGGGCGACGAGACGCTGGCGGTCGGCGAACGGCTCGAACGGATCGTCCGGCACCACACGGCCATCGTCCGCGAGCACCGGAGCCTTCCGATCCTCCTGCTCGCCGAGGCGTCGGTCTCCGAGGACGAGGCCCTGCTGGCCCGGATGACCGCCATGTTCTCTGCCTACCTGGGGATCGTCGAGGAGCTGGTCCGGAAGGGGCAGGACCGCGGCGAGCTGGTGGCGGACCCGGAACCCGACTGCCTGGCCCTGCTCCTGATCGGCGCCCCCGCAGCCCTGGCGATCCGGCACCGCCTGCTGCCCGACGGGGAGGCGGAGCAGCGGTTCTCCGACTCGTTGATCCCGTTCCTGCTCCGGTCGATCCGGAGCGAACGGACCGTTGGGAGGTCCCGATGAACCCACGACACGTCCCGTTGCACCTGGCGGCCCTGGCCGTCATCGGGGTGGCCGTTCCTGCGGCGGCCGCGGCAAACGCCCCGGCCCCGGAACCCGCTCCCGTCCACCTGAGCCTCGAGGAGGCCGTTTCCGGCGCCCTCGAGGCCAACCCGGACCTTCGGGCCCTCGCCCACCGCACCGAGGCGGCGCGGCGGGATGCGAGGGCCGCCGGACGGACCCGCTGGGGCCGGCTCGATGCGTTCTTCCAGTACACGCGGTTCAACGACGACTGGATGGTCCGTCCCATGTCGCAGGAGATGTTCGAGGAGGCCGGCGGGTTCGCCGGGCTTCCCTGGGACCGGAACCAGCGCCACTACGGGCTGACCTTCGAGATCCCGCTCTACATGGGCGGGGAGCTCTCCAACGGCATCCGCATCCACGACCTGGAGGCGGAGCGGGCCTCGGCGCTGCTCGAGGGAACCCGCTGGCAGGTCCGGTTCAACGCGGTGTCCCTGTACACGGCCGTCCAGACGCTCGATGCCACGCTGGCCGCGATGGACGGCCTCGTGGAGGCCCTGGAGCGGACGAAGGAGCGGCTCGACCTGATGGTCTCCAGCGGGAAGCGTCCGGAGCTGGACCGGTTGAAGGTCGTGGAGGAGCTGGAGTCGGCCCGGGCCCGGCGGGCGGGCGTCCGCGCGGATCGGGTCCGTGCTGCGGCGCTCCTGCTGGCGCTGATGGGCCGCGACCCTGCCGGAGAGCTCGAGGTGGATCCACTCCCGGACCGGCTCCCGCGCCTGCTCCTCGACCGGGCCGAACTTCGCGAGGCCGCCGCCGCGAGCACCCCGGTGCGGCGCGCCCGGTTCGCCGCCGAGCAGGGGGAGCACGGTGTCCGGGTCGCAACGGCGAGCTTCGTTCCCCATGTGGTGGCCTCGGGCAACCTGACCCAGAACGCCGCGCCCTCGGTGGACGACCCGCTGGACACGTGGCAGGTCTCGGTCGGGGTCGTCGTCCCGATCCTCCACGGCACCTCACGTTTCGAACAGGTCGCGGCGGCGAAGGAACGGTCCCACGCCGCGCGGGAGGCGCTGGCCGGGGCCGAACGCCAGGCCATCGCCCGGCTGGAGGAGGCGCTGGCACGGTTCGATGCCGCCCGCGCCGAGCTCGCGGCCGCCCGCGCACGGGTCGCGGCGGGGGACGAGGCGGCGCGGATCGAGCAGATCCGGTACGACACCGGCGCCGGGACCATCGAGGACCTGCTCCGGGCGCGTTCCCGCGAGGAGGAGGCACGCGCCGGCCTGGCCGCCGCCCGGGGCGCCGTGGTGACCGCCGCCGAGCGGATCGACAGCATCGTGGAGAAGGAGGCCGTCCGATGAAGAAGCTGACCTGGATCCTCGTGGCCGTGCTGGTGGCCGCGGGACTGCTCGCCGTGCGGGCGAAACGTGTGGCCGAGAAGAACGGCGCCCCGCTCGTCCGACGGGTCGTCCCGGTGGTCGAGACCGTGGCCGTGGAGCGGGGGCGGGTGGTCGTGACCCGTCACGTGACCGGGACCGTCGTCGCCGACGAGGAGGCCCAGCTGGCGCCGCGGATCATGGCGCGCCTGCTGGAGGTCCGCGTCCGGGAGGGCGACCCGGTCCGAAGCGGCCAGGTCCTCGCCGTCCTGGACGCCCGGGAGCTCGAGGACGCCGTGGCGCAGGCGGGCGCCGGCCTCGCGGCAGCCCGGGAGGCCGTGGCCGCGGCCGAGGCGGCCTGGCAAGCACAGCGCGAAGCCACCGCGCGGGACCGCGTCCTTCACGAGGCGAGGGCGATCTCCGACGAGCAGTGGGAGCACAGCACCGCGGCCGAACGCGCGGCGCGGGCGCGGCTTGAGGCGGCACGCGCCGAGCTGAAGGTGGCCGAAAAGCGCCACGACCAGGCCCGGACGCGACACGGGTACGCCCGCCTGTCGGCCCCGTTCGACGGCGTCGTGACGGCCCGGCTCGCCGATCCGGGCGACCTGGCGGTTCCCGGCAAGCCGGTGCTCACCGTCGCCAGGCGGGGCGGGATCCGGGTCCGGGCGGACCTCCCGGTCGAGGATCTGGCGAGGCTGGCGGTGGGCGCCCCGGTGACCGTCACGGCGCCGGGGGTCACCCTCGAGGCTGCGGTCTCGCGGATCGTCCCCGCAACCGGCGCCTCGGGTCTGGCGCCGTTCGAGGCCGACCTCGGAGACGCCCCGGCGGCCCTCCTGCCCGGCGCGACGGTGGGCGTGGACGTGGCGCTCGAGCGCGCCGAGGGCCTCGTCGTCCCCTCGGACGCCCTCCTCGAGGGCGAGGGAGGGAGCTGGGTGCTGCGGGTCGATCGTTCGGCCGGCGGGGAACGGGACCGGTCCGAGGGGACGGTCCACCCCGTGCCCGTCCGGGTCGAGGCCCGCTCCGCCGGGCGCGCCGTGGTGGAGGGGGACCTCTCCGAAGGCGCCCTGGTGGCCGTGGGAGAACCCTCCCGCCTGATGGTGCTCGCCCCGGGGAACACGGTCCGGATCGTTCCCCGTGAGGGGGAGGGGGGTGGCACGTGAGCTTCGTCGACAGCTACCTGAAGCGGCCGCACCTCGTCTCGGCGCTGCTCCTGCTCTCGGCCGGCCTCGGGATCATCGGGTACAACCGGCTCCCGTTCAAGCTGTTCCCGGACACCGAGAGGCCGCAGGTCGCGGTGGTGACCGTCCTGCCCGGCGCCTCGGCCCCGGACGTGGAGAGCGACCTGACCCGTCCCATCGAGCGGGAGCTCTCCGCGCTGGACGACGTGCGCGCGGTCCGCTCCACGAGCCGCGACCAGGTCTCGGCCGTCACCGTGGAGTTCCGGTACACGCGGGATCTCGCGAGCGCCACGACCGACGTGGCCAACGCGCTCAAGAAGGTCGAGTCGCGGTTCCCCAGGGGGACCAGGGCGCCGATCCTGTTCCAGGTCTCCTCGGCCACGGCCCCGGTGATGACCCTGGCGCTGCGGCCGAAGGAGGGCTCCCACGTCGACCTCTCCATGGTCCGCCAGATGGCGGAGAACCCGATCCGCGACCGGATCCTCCAGCTGCCCGAGGTGGCCAACGTGGAGGTGTTCGGGGGACACGAACCCGTCATCCTCGTCACGCCGGATCGGGACGCCCTCGAGCGGTACCGGCTCGGCGTGGCCGACCTCGCCGCGGCGCTGGCAGCGGCCAACGCCAACCAGCCGGCGGGGCTCGTGATCGGCGGCGGCTCCCAGATCGTGCTCAAGCGCAACGGCGCCCTGGCCGACGCCGGGGACGTGGCGCGGGTCGTGGTCACCGAACGCGGCCCCGGGATCGTCCGCGTGGGCGACGTGGCGGCGGTCCGCCGGGGGACGGCGGAACCCCAGAGCGCGTTCCACGGCGACGGGGCGCCGGCGATCGCCCTCAACATCCAGCGCCAGCGCGACGGCAACGTGCTCGACACGATCCATGCCGTGAAGGCGCTGATGCCCCGCCTCGAGGCCGAGTTCCCGTCGGTGGCGTTCTCGATCCCCGACTCCCAGGAGGGTCTGCTGACCCTGTCCGTCTCCAACATGCGGGACGCCCTCAAGAGCTCGATCCTGATGACGGTCACCGTCCTGTTCCTCTTCCTGGCCTCGGGACGCAGCCTCGCCCTGGTCGGCCTCTCCCTGCCCATGACGTTCATGCTGACCTTCGGCGTCATGTGGCTGGGAGGGATGGAGCTCAACATCGTCACGCTGACCGCCATCACGCTGGCAGTGGGGATGCTCGTGGACGACTCCATCGTCGTCGTGGAGAACATCCAGCGGCACCTGGACGAGCTCGGCAAGCCCGTGCGCCGCGCCGTGGTGGACGGCACGAAGGAGATCCTGCTGGCCGACTTCTCCGGCACGGCCACCACCGTGCTCGCGCTGGTCCCCATCGTCTTCGTCGGAGGGTACGTCCAGCGGGTCATGCGGCCACTGGCGCTGACGCTGATCATCGCGCTGCTGGCCTCGTTCTTCGTGTCGGTCACCATCATCCCGCTGGTCGCCCCCTCGATCCTCCGGCGGCACGAGAACGGGCGGGGCACCCTGCCCGAGCGGCTGACCGCCCGGCTCGCCGACGCCGTCCTCGGGCGGCTCCGTTCGTTCTACCAGGGCACCGCCCGGCTCGCCCTGGACCACCGGGCGCTGTTCCTCCTCGCGGGAGCGGTGATGTTCGTCATCGCGGCACGGCAGATGCCGCTCGCCGGACGCGACCTGATGCCGCCGATGGACACCGGTATCGTCAAGGTGGCGTTCGAGGCGGACGCCGGGAGCTCCCTGTCGGCCACGGAACGGCTCCTGTCGCGGATGGAGGCGATCATCGCATCGACTCCGGGCGTGGAATCGTCCATCGCGATGATCGGCTCGGAACCCGACGTGATCTCGTTCGGCTCGGGGCGCACGCCCCGGCAGGGGTCGATCACCGTCAACTTCGTCGACCGGTTCCACCGCCCGGAGACGATCTGGCAGATCGAGGACGACCTGCGGGAGGCGTTCCGGAGGCTGCCGGGCCTGTACCACGTGGACGTCTCCGACTACGGGGCCACTCCCCTGTCCACCATCAAGGCGCCCGTGGACGTCATGATCACCGGTCCCGACCTGGAGACCCTGGCATCGATCGGGCGGGACGTGGAGGAACGCCTCCGGACCCACCTGCGCGGCGCCACCTCCATCGGTCTCTCGTGGCGGCTGGACTCCCAGGAGGCCGCGCTGGAGCTCGACCCGGGCCAGCTGGCCCGGTACGGCATCTCGCCCGCCGCCGTCACAGCCCAGCTCGGAGGCGCCGTGGGCGGCGCGCCCGCCTCGACCCTCCGCGTTCCGAACCAGGACGGCCAGCCGATCCTCGTGCAGCTCCCGGCCGCACAGCGGGCCGACCTGGACTCCCTGGAGACGTTCCCGATCCGCACCCCGCGGGGCGTGGTCCCGCTGGCACAGCTCGGTTCGATCGAGCGCCGGGGCGCGGCCCAGGTAATCACCCACCAGGGGCTCCAGCGCACCCTGGACGTCATGGCGTACCGGCGGACCCGGGCGATCTCCCACCTGCAGGAGGACGTCTTGGCTGCCCTGGACGGACTCCAGCTCCCCCCTGGGTACACCATCTCCCATGAGGGTGAGATCTCACAGATGAACGAGTCGTTCGCCCGCCTCGGCGGCGCGCTCTCCCTGTCGCTGATCCTGCTCTTCTTCTCCCTGGTCCCGACGTTCCGCTCCTGGCTCCACCCCGTCACCATCATGTCCGTGATCCCGCTGGGCGTCATCGGCGCCTCGTGGGCGCTGCTGATCTCGGGCCGCCACGCCTGCATGCCCGCCATGATGGGGCTGATCCTCCTCGGCGGGATCGTCGTCAACAACTCGATCCTCCTGCTCGACTTCGCCCGGTCGGCGCACGAGAAGGGGGCTGCCCTCGACGAGGCCCTGGTCGATGCCGTGGGCGTCCGGATGCGTCCGATCCTGATGACCGCCACCTCCACCATCGCCGGGATGATCCCCATCGCCATGGAGTGGTCGATCGGGCTCGAACGGCTCTCCCCCCTGGCCATGGTGGCCGTGGGCGGGCTGATCGTCGCCACCTTCCTGACCATGGTGTACGTCCCGGTCCTGTACTCGCTCCTCGAGGAGGCCCGGAAACGCGTAGCCAGATGGCTCCACCACCACCGTGGCACGGAGGCGGACATGGTGTGAACACCCTTCTGACTGTCGAGAACTGGCACGAAACCGTCCCCTCTGCGGCGGATTGCAGTCTCCTCCTCCGGCGCCCAGGAAGTGAAAGCCCGGCGTCCCTCACGGATCCCGGGAGCCGATGACCACGGAAACATCCCCGGCGCCGATGCGGCCGTCCACGGTGAGGTCGTAGCAGGGGTCCCCGAGGTGGGCGCCGCCGACGGCATCCCTGGGCAGGACGCCGTCGGTGTCGTAGATCTCGGCCAGGAGGTCGGCGACGTCGAGGCCGTCCACGGCCCCGTCGTGGTTGACGTCCGGACCGACGCGGACCAGGCGGGACGTGGTGGCCGAGCCGCTGGCGCCGGACACCGTCAGCGTGACGGTCCAGGTCCCGTAGCCGGGGAACCGGTGGACGGGGTCCGATTCCGTGGACGTCCCACCGTCGCCGAAGCTCCAGCTCCAGCCGTCCGGGCCGTACCGCGTCCTGTCGTTGAAGGCGACCTCCAGGCCACAGCTGGACCAGACGAACCCGGGTTCCGGTGCCCGGCACGTCAGGGTGTAGGCCTTCAGGGGACCCTCGTCCTGGACGAGAAGGGCCGAGCCGAGCAGGGCGCCATGCGCGAACCAGTCGTAGTATTCCTGCCAGACCACCCGGGGATCGGCGGGATCGGCGACATCGATCCGGAAGAAACCCATCGAGCCCGCCGCGTAGAGGTTCGTCCCGTCGATGCCGAGGATGGAGCGAAGATCCAGGTCGAACGGCAACGTTCCACCCAGGAGACGCGGGTTCGCGGGGTCGGAGACGTCGATGATCGAGAGCCCCTCCGTCCCGGCCTGCACCGTCAACAGCAGGTCGCCGGCGACGGCGAGGTCGGCTGGCCTGCCAATGTCGATGGAGCCGGCGGTGTACGGGTTGGAGGGATCCTGGACATCGATGATCTCGATACCGCCGTTCCCCCCGACGAAGACCAGATCCCCCGCCACCGCCACGGCGGAGGGGGCGGACGGGGAGCTCGTGCTCGAGACCAGCGATGGGTCGAACTCGTCCTCGATATCGACGATCTCGATCCCGCCGCCCTCCACGGCGACGAAGGCGAGATCGCCCGACACGGCCACGTCCACGGCCGGGGATGCCGTCTGGAACCGTCCGGCGAGGAACGGATTGGCCGGATCGAGAAGGTTCACGATCTGAAGGCCCTGCTCGGAGACGGCGACGGAGGCGTAATCGCCGCTGGCGTCGATCGCCGTCCCCATGGCGGGCAGGTCCACGGAGCCCAGGAAGCGGAGGTCGAACGGGTCGGCGGCGTCCACGGTCTTCAACGAGGTCCGGTCCGCGACACAGGCGAGGGTGCCGGTCACCGCGACGCCGGCGGCGCGTCCCCGCGCGTCCCACGTCCCGGTCACCCACGGTGCCGACGGATCGGAGACGTCGGCCATCTGCAGGCCGACCTCGGGGTGCGTGACCACCGCGACGCGGCCCTCCACGGCGACCCCGCCGGCCCTGCCCCCGTTCGCGGGGATGGTCCCACGGAGCACGGGGTTCCGCCGGTCGGACACGTCGAAAATCTCCACCCCGTGAGAGCCCGCGGCGGAGTACAGCAGGCCGCCCACGACGGCGAGCCTGAAGGAGTGGTGTGCGGGGATCCTGGCCAGACTGCGGGGACGGGTGGGATCCGAGACGTCGAGTACGCGGAGCCAGTCGTTGTCCTGGCCGACGAAGACGGTGTCTCCCGAGATCGCGACGGCCCACGCCTCGCCCCAGAGCGGGAACGACGCCGCGTGCGCGATGTTCGCCGGGTCGGAGACGTCGAAGATCTCCAGCTGATCGTGCCAGGTGGCGAGAGCGACGAGCCCGCCCGATGCGGCGATCGTACTGTCGACGGAGGACTCCACCGGAACGCTGCCGAGGAGGCGCGGGTCCGCGGGATCGGAGACGTCGATCGCCAGGAGGACGCTCTCGGAGTCGTCGAGGTGCATCGTCACCAGGTACGCCGTGGTTCCCGACAGGCCGGCGCGGTAGGCCCAGCCGAGCCCGTGCAGGCGCCCGACGGTTCGGGGCGCCGCCGGCGCCGAGACGTCGACGACGGCCAGACCGTTGAAGCCGTCGGCCACGAAGAGCAGGCCGCCGCCGTCCGAGGCGAACTCCACCACGCCCTCGTCCGACTCCCAGAGGCCGATCGGGACGGGGTGGAACGGATCGGTGGCGTCCCACGTCCCGATCCCCCCGATCCGCGCCGCGCAGACGATGCCGCGCCAGAGCGACACGGTGTACGGATAGACCATGTTCCCGTCGAGGAAACAGGTATCCGCCGGGGCCGGGCAGCGCCGGGCGACTCCGGTGGTCCGCCCGCAGACCGGGCCCCCGAGCGGACCCTCGCCGCCGCACGAGCCCAGGGCGGCGACCCGGTAGCAGTATTCCGTGTCCGGACTGAGGCCCGCGTCCGTGAAACTGGAGACGCCGTCGGGGACGTCGGCGATCCGGGCACTCCCGCGATGGACCGCCGCGCCGTGGGACCCCGGGGGCGGGGTCCACGTGATCCGGATCGCGTCGTCGCCGAGCACAGCCGCATGCAGTCCGGAGGGCGCATCGACGCCCCCGGCGGCGCAGGCGATCTCCACCTCGGCCGCCCCGTTGCACTGCGCGCTCCCATCAGGGGAATCGACGCGGATGGAGAGCTCCGCCGTGCCCGCTCCGGAACCCGTGGTCAGGGTGGCGGTGTAGCGGCCATCGCCGAGATCGCTGAAGCCGGAGAGCGAGCCCAGGGTGGTCGTTCCGCTGACAGCGAGTCCCGGCATGGCCCGGAAGACGAGGTCCTCGACGCGGACCGTCACCGTTCCGGTCTGGCCTCCGGTCAGCATCGGGGAAGCCGGGACCGACACCGTCACCCTGTCGCACGTGGGGCAGGCCGTAGCCAGCAGGTCGAGCGTGGAGTCCTCGGCCACGACGATGGCGCCCGTGACCGGGTCGGCGGCCACACCGTACGCGATGCCGTAGATGCTCGTGCCGAGACGAAACACGGGCTCACCGGGCGTGGAGAGGTCCCAGACCTCGAGGCTCGGGAAGGTGGCGTACCTGCCGGACGCCATGCCGACCACGGCGAGGTCGTCGAGGAAGGTCACGGACGTGGCCTCACCCGGAACGGTCGCCTCGAAGGCGGGGTGGGCGGGATCGTCGAGGTCGAGGATCTCCGACACCTCCCCGGACTCACGAACCCAGAGGGTACGCCCCGGAGAGGCCGCGAGGCCGAGGGCGGGGTTCGCGGTGGCGGAGTGCCCCACCACGTACGGCGCACCGGTCCCGGAGGTCTCGACCACCTGGACCCCTTCGTTCCAGTCCGCGACGGCCACCAGGGTTCCGCCGAGGGTCGCGATGTCGAGTGCAAACCCCGTCGTGTCCAGCAGACCGGTCCGGACCGGGTGGGCGGGATCGGAGACGTCCACGAGCTCGATCCCCGAGCTCCCCTCGGCGACGACGGCCAGATCCCCGACGAGGGCCACGGCGTAGGCGGGCCCCTCCGTTGTGAACTCCGAGAAGAAACCGATGTTGGTGGGATCCGCGACGGAGAGAAGCTGAAGCCCCTCCTCGGCCGCAGCGACCAGGGCCGTCGTCCCGTGGAGGGCCACGTCCAGCGCCACGCCGGGGACGTCGTGGTACCCGACCCACGAGGGGTTCGCCGGGTCCGAGATGTCGACGGTGAGAAACCCCAGGGTGCCGTCGGCCACGCAGGCGAAGTCCCCGGGCTCCACGGCCACGGAGAACGCCTGCCCGGCGACCATGTCGTACGCCCCGATCTCCTGGGGCGCCCTCGGATCGTTCACGTCGACGACCCGCAGGCCCTGCTCGGCGCCGGCGACGAACCCGAGGCCACCCGAGACCGCCACGCCCCACGCGCCTCCCGGGGTGGCCACCGAACCCATCACGGTGGGTGCGTCCGGGTCGCCGACGGCCAGGATCGCAAGGCCCCCATCCCCGTCGGCGACGTAGCCGAACGCACCGCCCGGCAGGATGACCCGGGACGCCGGACCTCCCGTGCCCACGGCGCCTCGCAGTACCGGGCTGGCGGGATCGGAGAGGTCCACCACCTGCACACCACCGGTGGTCAGCGCGACCCAGACGAAGTCCCCGGAGACGGCCACGTCCACGGCCGTGCCCGCCAGGGGGACCGATGCGAGCCAGGACGGGGTGGTGGGATCGGAGACGTCGTAGACCGCCAGACCATCCCCGCCGTTGGCGATCACGGCGATCCCGTTCCCCGCGAGCGCGACGTCCAGCGCGGTGCCACAGGTGTATTCGAGGGCCCGGACCCAGAAGTTCTGTGCCGAGACGTCGACGACGGCCAGTCCGTTCCCGCCGTCGGCCACGAACGCCCAGTCCCCGGAGACGGCTACGTCCATCGCCGTTCCCAACGTGGAGCTGCTCCACACCGTGTTGGTGATGTGCGGGTTCGTCGGGTCGGAGATGTCGATCCGCATGAGGCCGGCGTCACCGTCGGCGACCCAGGCCACGGTTCCTTCGACCGTGACGGAGATCGCCGGGGCGGGAAGCTGGACCTCGGCGATCCGGACGGGGTCCACCGGATTCGAGATGTCGTAGATCGTGACGCCATAGCGATCGGCCGCCACGACGTACTGATCTCTCACGGCCACGTCGTTGATCCCCTGGTTGTACGGACCGAAACCCTCGGCGCCCCTCTGGGAGAGGCACCCCTGCGCCGCCGCCGTGCCGGGGGACACCACCGCCGCGAGCGACAGCACGATGACGCCGACCCTCTTCAACCCGAATCCTCGCATCGGAACCTCCCTCCGGCGGGGGCCTCACGATCGGCTCGTGCCGGATCCGTACGGTGCATCGGCCGAAAGAGCGGTTTTCCTCACCTCGCCGGCGCTGGAAGCGCCAGGGCCGTTGGGGGAGCACTCGGGGAGCTGGTCCGGTGAGGATGCGTCAGCGAACAGCCGGCCCGGGAATCGCCTCCACGACGATCGCCTCGAAGGGGCATTCGTGGACGCAGGTCCGGCACCCCGTGCACCGGCCGGAGACGGGCGCGGGCAGCGGCATCTCCCGTGTCATGAGGATCGCGCCGTCCGGGCAGACGTCGGCGCAGATTCCGCAGCCCGTGCACTCGGCCTCGAGGAGGCGCCAGCGCCAGGTCACGCCACGTCGCTCCCGGAGCCCCCCCGCCGGGACATGGCCGAGGCGAACGCCCAGAGCAGGATCGCGACGAGAAGGGGGAAGAAGATCCAGAAGCACCACTGCGCCAGCTCGATCCCGCCGGGGACGGCGTTGGAGCGCAGGTGGGCCGTGATCCAGCTCCACGCGGCGTTCGGGTGGAGGTCGAGGTACTCGTGGCCCGGGGCCTCCATGACGAAGGTGAACCCCGCGAGGTTGACCAGGTCCGCCCAGAAGAGGAGCCAGAGCGCGCGCCGCCAGGTCCGGCTCCCCGGTTCGGTTCCGCCGTGGAGGAGGCGAAGGACGAGGGCGACGGCCACGAGCACCACCGCCAGCGGATAGAACGGGACGGCCATCTTGACGTCGGCCATGATGTCCGGGTTGACCAGGAACAGGCCGGCCACCACCATGACCGCCAGCAGGAGGTCCACCGTCACCACCGTTACGGCGCGCCAGAGCTCGGTGGAGACCCGCAGGGTCAAGAGCCGTTCGATCCTCTGGTGGTACGGCTCCACCATGGCGATCCCCAGGGCGACGAACCCCGCCATGATCGAGCCGTCCAGCGTGTTCTGCAGGATCCAGATCTCGAGCGCCTTGGCGATCTCGTGCTCCATGCGGCCTCCCCGCGGTGGGTTCCGTCCCGGACCGCCGAACCATACCACGGGGACCACCGTGCAACCCTCGGAGGCCCTCGCCGTAGAACCGTGGGAGAAGTGCGGTTCCGGCCCGCGCCGGACGGGGAGGTCGATGATGGCGTCACATCGTGGCAGGTGGTTCCTTGGTCTCGGATGTCTGGTCCTTCTGGCCGGTATCGGGCTGATCGTTCTCGCGGTCGGGATGATGGCCGGTCCCGGTGTCCCCTCGAAGGGCGTCCTGGAGATCCGGTTCTCCGGACCGATCGTGGAGATCGCTGCGAACGATCCGTTCCAGCAGATGTTCGGTGGGGGCCAGATGAGCTACCGGGGTCTGCGGAAGGCGCTGAAGAACGCGGCGACGGACGACCGGATCGTCGGCGTGCGGGTGAAGATCGACCGGTTCGGCGGCGGGTTCGCCACGGCCCAGGAGATCCGGGCGCTGCTCGAGGAGGTCTCCGCCGCCGGCAAGCACACCGCCGCCTACATGGACACGGCGGGCGAGTTCGCTCCCGGCAACCTGGAGTACCTCGTGGCCGCGGCGTGTGACGAGGTCTCCATGAACCCCATGGGAGACGTCAACCTGATCGGCCTTTCCGCCCGTTCCCCGTTCATCCGGGGCCTGTTCGACAAGCTCGGGATCGAGCCGGAGTTTCCCGGCAGGGGCGAGTACAAGACGGCGCGGTTCATGTACACCGAGCGCGACTTCACCCCCGAGCAGCGTGAGATGACGGCGTGGCTCCTCGATTCCCTGATGGACCAGCTCGTCCAGGGCGTGGCCGACTCACGTACGATGGACGCCGCCACCGTCCGGCAGATCATCGACCGTGCGCCGTTACTCGGCGACGAGGCCGTCGACGCCGGCCTGATCGATCATCTCGAGGACTGGGGCGGCTTCACCGAACGGCTCAAGGAAACGTTCGGCAAGAATACGAAGACGATCACGTTGGGCCGGTACGTCAAGGGACTCGGCAAGGGTCACGGCGCCAAGATCGCCGTGATCACCGCCACCGGCGCCATCATGCGGGGGGAGAGCGGCAAGGAGTTCAGCCCGCTGTTCGGTGGCATGGAGGAAATAATGGGTTCGGACACCATCGCCAAGGCGTGGCGGGACGTCCGGCGCTCCCCCGGCGTCAAGGCGGTGATCTTCCGGATCGACTCGCCCGGCGGCAGCGCCGTGGCCTCCGAGGTCATCCGGCAGGAGATGGCGAGGACTGCGGAGAAGATCCCCGTGGTGGTCTCCATGGCCAACGTGGCCGGGTCCGGCGGATACTGGATCACGTGTGGGGCGAGCCGGATCGTTGCCGACCCCGGGACGCTGACCGCGTCAATCGGTGTGTTCGCGGGCCACCTCAACTCGGACCGGTTCTGGCGGGACAAGATCGGCATCACCTTCGGCAGGATGGATCGTGGCATGAACGCCAACATCTACGGCGGGCTCGAGAACTGGACGGACGAGCAGCGCGCCGTGATCGACCGGATGCTCGACCGGATCTACGATCAGTTCGTGCAGCGTGTCGCCAGCTCGCGCGGGATGACACGGGAGCAGGTCGATGCCATTGGACGGGGCCGGGTGTTCACCGGTGAGCAGGCGCTCGAGAAAGGGCTCGTGGACGCCCTCGGCGGGTTCGACACCGCGCTCGCGATGGCAAAGGAGCTGGCCAGTATCCCAGAGGGCCAGCCGGTCCGGCTCGTGGACTATCCCCGTCCGAGACCGTTCTGGCAGCGGATCGTCGAGCGGCAGGAAGAGCAGGCCGCGATGGCCCGCGCGCTTCGCCAGGCGTTCGAGGAGGGCCGGTTCGAACAGCCGGGTGTCGCCTGGATGCCACCGATCATCGTCCGCTGACCGGCCTCTCTCGGCCGGCCGTGAGCGAGCCCCCCAGAGCGGGGGCTCGCCGCGTCCAGAGGCCCATGGACGCCCCCGGCCGCACGGCGGTTCTGGTGTAGAGTATTGCGACGGGCCACACGCGCTCCGGGAGGTTCGATGAGTCCGAACGTTATCAGTGTTCTCGGCCTGCTGACGCTGGTGGGGCTGGGATGGGCCATCTCCTACCACCGCACTCGGGTTCGCCTCCGCGTAGTCGCCTGGGGGCTGGGCCTCCAGTTCCTCTTCGCCGTGATCATCCTGCGGGACGACGCCTGGTCCTTCGCCGGCATGGCCGTGCTCGGGCTGCTCGTGGTGACCTACCTGCTGGAGGACGAGCGGCGGCGCGGCCGGGACGCCTGGGCCGTCGGGATCGCCGGGGGCGCGGCGGCGCTGGCCACGGGTGCGGTGCTGGTCCGGTTCCTCCCCGGCGCCATCCTTCCACTGCTGGGGATCGTGACCGTCGCCCTCCTGCTCGGCACCCGTATCCGATTCCTCGCCGGCGCCGGACGGTGGCTCGGCGCCCTCCTCGTCGTCCTGCTCGTGGCGCTGCCCGTCTCGCGGGGTCTCCACGGACGGCTCGTCTTCAAGGCGTTCAGTGAGAGGGTCTCGGCGTTTCTCAACCTGTCCGACTACGGCGCCCGCTTTCTGTTCGGCAACCTGGCCGATCCGAAGTACTTCTTCCCCGGCGACGGCGCCGTCTGGCCCGGCTTCGGGTTCCAGTTCGCGTTCAAGGTGCTGCCGACCATCATCTTCTTCGGCGGTTTCATGGCGATCCTGTACCACCTCGGGGTCATGCAGCGGATCATCGAGGCGATGGCCCGGTTCATGCGCTGGACCATGGGCACGAGTGGCGCCGAGACGCTCTCCTGCACGGCCAACATCTTCGTCGGCCAGACCGAGGCGCCCCTGCTGATCCGGCCGTTCCTCGACGGGATGACCCGGTCCGAGCTGTTCACCGTCATGGTCGGCGGGTTCGCCACCATCGCGGGGGGCGTGCTCGCAGGGTACATCGCCATGGGCGTCCCAGCCGGCCATCTGATCGCCGCGAGCGTCATGTCGGCGCCCGCGGCGCTCGTGATGGGCAAGATCGTCTTCCCCGAGCTCGAGCACTCCCAGACCGCGGGAGACACGGCGTTCCCGGAGATCGCGACCGGGGACAACGTCATCGAAGCCGCGACCAACGGGATCTCGGACGGCCTCAAGCTGGCCGTCAACGTCGGCGCGATGCTGGTCGGGTTCATCGCGCTGATCGCCGTGCTCGACGTCAGCCTCTCGTTCCTGGACCGGATGATCGACGGCCGGCTCCTCCACGGCGCGTGGATCGCCTACCCGGCGCAGGGGATGTCCCCGGTCTCCGGGGAGTTCGCCGGCATCGTGCCGGGCTCTCTCCGGACGCTGTTCGGGACGCTGCTCCGGCCGCTGGCGTGGCTGATGGGCGTCCCGTGGAAGGATGCGGCCCTGGTCGGCAACCTGCTCGGGATCAAGCTGTCGCTCAACGAGTTCGTTGCCTACGGGACCCTGGGGACGTACATCCAGCAGCATGCCGTGGACGAGCGCTCCGTGGTGATCGCAACCTACGCCCTGTGCGGGTTCGCCAACTTCGCCTCCATCGGCATCCAGATCGGCGGGATCTCCGCCCTGGCGCCCCACCGCCGCGGCGATCTGGCGCGGCTCGGGCTCAAGGCGATGTTCGCCGGCGCGTTCGCCTCATGGCTGACCGCGACGATCGCTGGTATCCTGCTCTGAGCGTGGAGGGGAGGACGATCGATGAAGATGGAAAGGCTCGTTCTGATGGTGCTCGCGCTGACGGCATCCGTGTGGCTGGCGGGGTGTGATGCGCTCAACCCCCAGCGGCCGACGCCCCAGCCGGACACGGACATCTACGGCTCGCTCGTCTCGAAGGCGCAGGATCCGGAACGGCCGGAGGCGACCGTGCTGAAGATCAAGGTTGGCCTGCCCCGGGCCCTTTCGGGCAAGCGCGCCGAGGAGGGACGGCCGGAGGTTCCCGTGGAGTCGGAGGATCTGGTGGCCACCGTCACCGTCACGCCGGACACCACGGCCATCCTCGGTGACCTGCCGGCGGGGACACTCGACGGGTTCCGGACCGGGATGGACGTGGTGGTCCTTCCCGTGCCGGGTACGACCCGGATCGTGGGCACGAAGGAGCTCCTGGCCGATGCCGCTCTCATCGCGGACTTCGAGAGCTTCCGCTCCTGGCGCCTGCCCAAGAGTCTTGGCGAGACCGTTCCCGAGGAGCCTTCCGATCCGGCCCGGATCGCCTCCGCCGGCGTGGAGCATGCGCCGGTTCCCCTCAAGGGTGGGACGGTGCTCTACTTCGCCGCGCGTCTCCGCCGGCCGTGGAAGGACGGGACGCCGTGGCTCGGAGCGGCCCGTCCTGGCCTCAAACCCGGCGATGGCGAACACCCCGCGACGGAGCGAAGCTACCGGACCGAGCTCGGCAGCGACGGCTGGAGCGTGCCGGAGCTCGTGACCTTCCCCGGGCTGGACGACGCCAGGACGGTCCGGGTGACGTGGATGGACGAGGAGGAGCGGCTGTGCCTCGTGACCGTCCAGGACGGGGACGGCACGCGCTGGGTTGGCCGCTCATCTCGCGCGAAAGCCACGGCGCCGTGGGGGTCCGTGGAACGGCTCGAGGATGCCGGCGACGCACCGGCCGAGGACGCGGTCTATCTGGCCGGCTCCACGACAGCGTTCGCCTTCACCACCGACCGGCACGGGAACCTCGACATCTACCTCTACTACCCGAAACAGGGCAAGGATCCGATGCCGCTCGATCCGCGGATCGACACGGCGGGGAACGAGTGGGCGCCCCGGACGGGTCCGGCGAACGAGCTCCTGTTCTGCCGCGGCGACCGTCAGCTCCTCTACGTCAAGGGGATCACGCAGCCGCTCCGGGTGGACGTCCCGCTCCGGATCCCGGTCACCGAGGCCAACCCGGCCCGGGACGGGAAGTGGATGTTCGCCTGCCTCCCGCGGTACACGGCCGGGGAGCTCGACCGCGACATCGTCGTCATGCCCTGGCTGGAGCCCGGGAAGCTCGGCGAGCCGGTCCCCGTCGACGACTGGCGGCCCGTCGGGGAGACGGAGAAGGAGTAGCGGGCCGACCCGGGCGGCGCCGGGGCCGGTTCAGCCGTTCTGGACGGCCCACAGGTCGCGGACCCTGGGGTGGTCCCAAGGCACGCGGTGCTCGTCGGGGTCGTCGAGGTCGAACGGGCGCGTGACGATGTAGAGCAGCGGACACGGCGCCACCAGGGGCCGGTACCCGTGGGCCACGCCCGGCGGGATCCGCAGCCACGTCCCCCGCCCCCCGCCGAGGACGTACGTCCGGACCACGTCCGCGCTCGGGGAGGCCTTCCGGAGGTCCCAGAGGACGACCTTCATCTTCCCCTCGGGCGGGCAGAACCAGAGGTCGGTCTGGCGGAGGTGGTAGTGGAGGCCCTTGACCGTCTCCGTCGAGTCCACCACGGCCCAGTTCATCTGGGCCACGTCGACACCGGCGAAGAACCGGGCCAGCCGCTCCGTTCCGTCGTGGGTCGCCTCCCGCCGGTAGATCTCGAGGAACGACCCCCGGTCGTCGACGAAGCGCGCCGCCTCCAGAAGCTCCACCCCGTCGATCGGCGGGGGGGACCCGTACCGCTTCACCGTCCCGCGGACCGCGTCGATGATGTCGCTCGCGCCGAGCTCCGCCATGGCAGCCTCCCGCTTGCGAGCATAGCCCATCCCGTCCCGCGGGAGGAAAGGAGACCGGCCCCGGACGGGGGCCGCCTCAGCCCTCCCCGCTGGTTCCGCCGCCGTCCCCGGACAGCCACGCCAGCGTGGCGCCCCAGCCGCCCCGTTCGGGTGGGGCGTCGGCGAAGCGGACCACGAGCGGGTGTCCCTCCAGGAGCCGGCGGACCCGCTCCCGCTGGACGCCGACCCCCTTGCCGTGGACGATCCGGACCTCGGAGAACCCGGCCCCCGCCGCGGCCCGGAGGTACTCGTCCACCACCGAGGGGATCTCGGCCGGGTCGAACGGATGGAGGTCGATCCAGTCCTCCACCGGCAGCACCACCGGTTCGCCGGGATCGGGCACCACCGGGATCGAGGGCTCGGACCCGGCAAGTCTGCTGCCATCCTCTCCGCGGCCACCCTGTCCTCCTATGGCCAGCACGACCACGGCCAGCAGTGCCATCGCCCCGGCGAACGCCGCCCACGCCCACCAGAGGCGCGGGCCGAACCGCGGGGCGAGGAGCGCCGTCACACCGGCCGCCAGCGCCACCACGGCCAGCTTCGTCGCCAGGTACGCCCTCCGGACGGCGGGATCCCGGAGCCCCAGAGGATCCACCGGCGAACCCCTACCAGTACCGCTCGAGGTGGATCTGGCCTGGCGTGGTCTTCGTGTGCTCCACGAACCCCTCGCGGCCGAGCACCTCGATCATCCCCTCGATCATCATCGGGTTGCCGCACAGGAAGACGTGGGTGTCCTCCGGCGTCGGCCGGTGCCCCAGTATCTCGGCGAACGCTCCCTCCTCCCACCGCTCGTTGATGAACCCCGTCATCCCGCCCCACGGCACCGGTTCCTGGTCCGGCTCGCTGATGATCGGCATGTAGTGGAACCCCGGGAAGAGCCGGTCGAGGGTCGTGAGCTCGGAGCGGTACCCGAGGTCCCACGAGTGCCGCGCACCGTGGATGACACCGATCCTGCGCTCCCGGTGGTTGAGCAGCTCGGAACGGATCATGCTCATGTACGGCGCGAGCCCCGTCCCCGTCGCCACGAGCAGGACGTCGAGGCCGGCCGGCACGCGGTCGATGGTGAACATCCCCGAGAACTTCGGCCCCATCCACAGGTGATCGCCCGTCTGAAGCGTCCACAGCCGTGGCGTCAGCGCCCCGGAACGGACCAGGGAGATGTAGAACTCGACGTATTGGCGCTCCTGCGACGACGAGGCGACGGAGTAGGCGCGCCGGATCAGCCGGCCCGACGGCACGGGCAACGGGTCCTCCGGGTCCGCGATCTCGTGGCGGGGGTGGGACCCCGGCAGTCCCAGCACCCCGAACTGACCCGGCGTGAACTCCGGCAGGGTCCAGCCGTCCGGCACGATCCGCAGGATCATCAGCTCGGGGGTGACATCGACACGTTGCAGAACGGTGGCGTTCGCTTCCTTCGCCATGGTCTCTCCTCCTCCTTCCGGGCGTCCGGCGCCCCGAACCGGCCTGCCGGCCGGTGCGCTGGTTTCAACGGGAACCCTCCCCCTCCCCATTCCCCCCGTCGAGGATCGGATCGCCCGGAGCCGAGGGCCACGGGCTTCGCGCGAGGGCGTAGAACGTGGTCATCCCGGAACGGCGGGAACGAACGAGCCCCGCAGAGCGAAGCCGCGCCAAGTGCTGGGAGACGGCCGCCGGCGAGATGTCGAGCACCGAGGCCAGGTCGCAGACACACAGCTCCCCCGCACACTCGAGGAGCGCCAGGATCTTCAGCCGGCTCTCGCTGGCCAGCACCCGGAACTCCTCGGCCTTCCCTGCGAACAGCTCCGTGCAGGCATCGAGCTTCTGCTGAAGCGCCATCAGATCATCCGGCGTCCGATCCGGCGCCACGCACTCGACGATCCGCCGCGGCCGTCCGGCCGCACCGTCGAGCCCGTGCCACCGGGCCGTCCCACGCCGTTTCCCCTTCTCTCCACTCATACATGACTATTTTAGCATAGCCTAACCAATGCCGCGCAGGCAGACCGAGGGACATCACACCGACTCGAAGCGCGCCACGGGTCTCAGCATCGGTGACCGGAGCCACGATCGCGTTGGTAGCCGGAGGACGACCACCGTCCCATTGTTCGCCTCCACCCCCCCCGCTCGATCGGGGAGCGCTCTCGCAGGCGGATCCCGGGGACGGAAGGAGAGTGTCCCCAGCGAGCGCTCCACCCACGCGTCCTCCCAGGGACGAGCAAGGCGATGTCCCGGTGAGCGCCTCAGAGCACCCTGATCTCCACGACCGGAACCATCCCCCCGGTGCGGTACGAGATCAACAGTGTCCTCTATAACAAGTCAAGCGTGGTTGGTTCCTCCGATTCATCAATGGGGATCGTCGTCGTCGGGGGTGTGGAGGTGTGGGAAACCGGCAGGGGGGAGGGATGGGAGGGCCGGT
>Ga0256835_1000268_pt1 | contig 41490 bp, 36 predicted proteins | sample PIR30metaG_FD_185972 | JGI IMG/M metagenome (GOLD analysis project Ga0256835, IMG submission 185972) | Hydrothermal vent microbial communities from East Pacific Rise, Pacific Ocean - PIR-30 | ecosystem: Environmental > Aquatic > Marine > Hydrothermal vents | place: Pacific Ocean: East Pacific...
ATTAACACTATCCGCATCGCTTCTTGATGTTTACAAGAGCGGAGAGATTAAACTTGTTCCAGATCCAAACTTTGGAAAAGGAACGGATTGGGATATCTATTTCCCGCAGGGGATAAAGGATATAGCCTTTGCAAAAGACGGGAGTTTTTTTGCAACAGGGATGGGAAATAAAGCGCAACACTGTGTTTACGAATTCGATAAGAGCGGTAAGTTTCTGAAAAAGATAGGTAGAAAAGGGAGAGGTCCTGGAGATCTATATCACCCGGGGGCTTTATCAATTCTTGATAATAAGTATTTGCTTGTTGCTGAATATGCAACGACAAGAAGAATAAGTGTATTTGATTTGAATGGAAATTTTGTAAAAATCATAAAAACAAGAGATGATGTTTATGATGTTGTTGGGCTTAAAAACAATAAAATAGCGATTTTAACAAATAAATACGGAAAGAGTAATAAACAATTTTCTGATATTTATTATATGATTATTATTAAAGATTTAAAAAATAATAATGAAAAAAAAATACAGGAATATAGAAAAAGAGAAGTGTATTCTCCTTATATAAGATTTAAATTTTCAGGTAATGTTTATATGTTTAAAACAAAAAATAATGATTTGTTCTTGAGTTTTGATGATAGTAACGAGTATAAGATATATTCTGCAATGGGTGTTTTACTAAAAAAAACGAATTTGAAATATAGAAAAAGAATAATAAATAAAAAGGAGAAAGAAAAATGTAAAAAATCTTTTATACTAAATATTAAAAAAAGTGTAAATGAAAAATTTTTACTAAATTTATTTAATAAAAATATTGATAAAGTTAAATATCCGAAAGAGGGGGGATATTTTGATGATGTGATTGTTGATAGTGAATATAATATTTTATTTCTTAAAAGAGATACAAATTGTTTGGCGAAGGAGATAAATGTTGAAGTTTATAATAATGAAGGAGAGAGAAAAGCAAAATTCAAAGTTATAAAGAAAAATAATCCTGAGTTTTTTTTCTCGCAGATAAAACTTTATAAAAATTATATCTATTATTATGATAATAATAAGCGTGAATTAATAAGGGAAAAAATAGACAAGGAGTAATAATATACTTGCGCAAGTAAAAATAAAAAAAGGAGAAGAACATGAAAAACAGATTAAAATTAACAAGCTTATCAAAAAAAGAGCTTGAAAGAATGAAGGGCGGTTATATTATCTACGGAGATGAGAATCATGTTTGCGGATGTGGATGTTATTGGGCAGGTTCGGATGGTTCGTCTACAGATGACAACAAGAATGCAAATTATAGCGGTGGTAAATATAGCCCGCCAAAAAGGTAAGCTATTGAATAGCTAAATCCAACCCAAAGGGGCGGAGGCGTCCCGCCCCTCGGGTTGTTTAAACCTTTAGAGCTCATAGGCTTAGATTATTTATTATAGCATAAATGTAGTAAAACCATTATATGGCGAAAACCTTAGCCTACTTATAATTTTCATCTTGATTTAAAACAACAGGTTTGCAAACTAAAATTGCTTTAAGCTTTTAAGAACAGCTCGGAAGCTGCTCGGCTTTGAAAATGCTTTTAACTTTCAAATCGCGCAAAAGCTTATTGGCTTCAATTGCCTTATAGCCCGAAAGAGTTGTGTTCCGTCTTAAAAAAAGTTTACAAAATTATATGCTGTATATTATAAAGAAGGAGAGACGGGAAAAGAGGAAATGAGCGGAAGAAAAAGGATACTAAAAAGATACTCTGAAGCATTTAAAAAAGAGATTGTTCGGGAATAAATTATGAATGCTGAGTGATGAATTATGAATTTTTAAATTAGTGCGATTCTCAAAGCCGAGCAGCAGAGCAGCTGTTACGGCAGTTTAAAAATCTTCGAGTTTCCAAGTTTTTAAAATCGTCCAAGGTTTTACGAAAGTAAGGATAAATTGTTTCCCTATTATTTTAAAAAGATAAAATCTCCTCTTGCTTTATGGTAGAGGCTCCAAGCTTTGTAACTGATATTGATGCCGCTATATTTGCTATTCTTGAGGATTCTCTTAATGTTATTTTTGTTGATAATGAGAGCCCGAGAGCCGCCATAACGGTGTCACCGGCTCCGGTTACATCCGAGACTTCATGGGTGAAAGCTTTATAACAAAAGAATTTTTTCCCCTTTTCCCTTCCGCACATCCCTTTTTCGCCCATGGTTACAAGCACCCAATCGGTTTTATATTTTTTCATTATTTTATTTACCAACTCTTTTTCATCATATCCCTCTTCTCCCACCATTTGAAAAGCTTCTTTAAGATTGGGAACAACACCGGTAACACCCGTGTAATAATTCTTATGTAATGGCTTTGGGTCAACGATTATCCGTTTGCCCCGATTTTTTGATAGCTTTATCAATCTTTTCATCAAATTTTCCGTTATGACCCCTTTCGCATAATCTGATACAATGATTAAATCAAAATCAATTTTTTCCGTTTTTTTTATAATCATATCTTCGGTTTCAGTGTTTATTTTCTCTATTTTTTCTTCATCCACTCTCAAAAGCTGTTGATGATTTGATATTATTCTTGTTTTATGAGGTGTGATTCTATCTTTTTCGATAATCAGATTATCCGTTAATTTACCCTTTTCTCGAACGATTTTACCGCTTGTATCATCGCCTATAATACTTATAAGATTAACCTTCCCTCCGAGTGATTCTATATTAAGAGCAACATTAGCCGCTCCCCCCAATCTGTAAAACTCCTCTTTTTTTTCAATAACGGGAACAGGAGCCTCTGGAGATATCCTTTTTACGACCCCCATAATATAGTGATCAAGGATTAAATCCCCGATGACAATAATTTTTCGGGTTTCAAATTTTTTTAATATTTTTTCCATGTTCATTAGTTTCTCCTATAAAAGGGATGGATATAAAAAATAGTAATAATAATTTAATTTCAGAATCTCCGAAATTATATTCGAAAAGACCCGCTCCGAGAAAGCCTATTAGGATAAAAACAGCTACCCATTTATATAATGCTAACGGAGTATCATTTTTAATTTTCAACAATTTGATAAAAACAAGTAGAATAAACCATAACCAACTTAAAAAAGCAAAACTTCCCCTTTCAGCCCAGATCTGAATAAAATTATTGTGAAGATGGGGATTTAATTTCTCTTTTTTCGCTACTCTGTATCTCGGGACAGTATAGGCTGATCTGACCATGTTAGGTCCCACTCCGAAAAATGGTTTTGCTTTAATCATTTTAAACCCTTTTTTAATCATGATTATTCTCTCTTGAAAAGTTATATCTTTGATGTTTGTTAATGATTTTATCCTGTTTTGAACGGAAGCGGGCGATAATAGATATAGAAAAATCGCAAATAAAGGGATTAATAAAATTGATACGGGTTTCTTTTTAAATAAAATAAAAACCAAAGAGAGAAAGAATCCGAACCATGCTGATCTTGTAAGCGTTAAAATTAGAGTGAAGGATGATAATATGAATAATAGCTCAAGTTTATAATTTTTGTAATCTTTCTTCTCAAGAATAATAGTTAAAGAATAGATGGCGAGAATCATCATAATTCCCGCTTGTGTCATATAATGACCTTCAAAACCTGTGGCTCTGGGGGAACCTGAATGTTTTACGGTAAGTCTGACGAATTGATATGCTGAAAAACCTGAAGACAAAATAATAAAATAAAAAAACAGATCGGAAATTTTACTTAAAAATTCTCTGTTATTTTTTAAGACAGTGTAAACAAAGGGGATACTCAGATATAAAAACACCTCTTTCATATCTACAAGGCTAACGCTCGGTATATATGAAAAAAAAGCCGATAAAATTGAGAAAAAGATATAAAATAAAATAGGAATGAAAAACGGGGGATATTCGAATTTCATCTGTTTTGTAAATATGAGATAAAGATAAAGCCCTAAACCTATGAAAAGCAGTGATTCCGATAGGGATGTTGATAAAAGTGTTAGTGTGGGATATAAAATGACAAGCCATGGAAGAATTTTTTTTATTTTTTTATTCATATTTTTTCCCTATGTGATTTAATAAAAAATTATAGTCAGGCGCTTTTTTCACCTGTCACCTCTTTTATCTTATTATACACCTCTTTTTCGGATATTGTTGATTGGCATCTTATATCTCCGTATATACATTTTCTCTGAGAACATGGGCGGCAATCCAATTTTTTTTCGATAATATGGATATCTTTTGTTCTCCAAGGTCCCGATATCTCGGGTATATTGGGACCGAAAACAGCTATTATCGGGGTGTCGGTTGCCGCTGCTATATGCATGGGTCCGCTGTCAACGCCGTAAAACAATAAAGATTTTTCAATGATATATCTAATATCCGTTAAAGATGCTTTTGCTGTCAAATTCAGAATTTTGTCGGCAAACTCCTTTTCATATTTTTCCCCTCTTTCCATAACATCTTTCCCCCCGATTAATACGGGAGTGATGTTATCATTAATTAATAACTTGATTAATTCTTTGTATTTTTCTTCCCCCCAATCTCTGAATTCATTTCCGGCACCTATGTGTATCACTATTCTGTTGTTTGCTGTTTTTGATAGTGTTTCATTTGCTCGCTCTTTGATATGTTCTTCAATAGGCGGTAAAACAACTTTTTCGGGTGTTTTTTCTTCAAATCCCGTTGCCCTGATAAGATTTATCTGATTTTCAACCGAGTGGATAGGGGGGGTAAAATGCCTGTTAACCTTAAAATCATAGATAAAACCTCTGTAAGGATGATTATATCCCACTTTTATCTTTGCTTTTACGAATAAACTGATGGCGGAAGCTCTCGGTCCCCCGTGCATATCATATAATATATCATACTCTTTATCTTTAAATATTTTTTTTATTTTAAATATTGAATCATTTCGATTTATGGTTACGGGTGTATCAATGAAAGGGTGATTTTCAATCAACTCACCGTAAGGATTTTCCACGAGATAATCAATTTTCGCTGTTGGAAACAGTTGTCTTATCGCTTCTATGGAGGGAGTTGTTAAAACAATATCACCGATTTTTCTTAATCTTATTATAAGAATTTTCTTTATTTTATCCATAAAACTGATTATATCAGAATTATTAAAAAGCTAAAAAACAGAATAACTTATATTACTACCTTAAATATCCGGGGGGAACTCCGGCTTTTCTCGCTCTCTCTTTAAAATCCTCAAAATCATTGTTTAGTTTTTTTAATTTATCCTTAAGTTTATCTATCTCCTTTAGCATTTTATCTATTTTAGAAGGTAAAGAGAATTTTTCATTAGGATTATGTGTTATTTTAAATCTGAAATTCAAATCATCACATTCTTTTTGCTTTTTATTAATCTCTTCCTTTAATTTTTTTATATTTTCCACATATTGAAGATACTTTTTTCTCCACTTATTATATCTTTGTTCTTTTGTTATTACATCTGATGTTTGCGGTTTAACTGACTTTTTCTTTTTTGTCGTTACTACGGCATAACTTTTACCATATCTTTTTCCTCGTAAATTTTCATTGGTTATCACCTCGACTTTTTTCTTTATTTTCTTTCTTCTTTCTCTCTCTCTTTTTGCGATTTCAACTATACTTTGAGAATATAAAGATACTGAAAATATTAAAATCAAAAAAATCAAGGATAATTTTTTCATTTTTATTTTAGAAGAGCCCAAAAATTATCTTTATATATAGGGTCTTTTAAATAAGTTATTTTCGCAATGGATATGTTTTTATCCGAGCATAATATTATTGCATTTCCAAGATAAATTATATTATTTGCATTATCCGTAAGTTGATAAAAAACTATTTGTGTTCCTCTTACAAGTCCCTTGTTTTCTCCGCCCTCAAGGACTATCTTAAATCCCTCTGTTCCTTGTATAATATCATTTTCTATAAAAAGAATTTTCCCGTTTGTTTTAAACATATCCTTATGCAGATTGGGGTAATGTCCGAGGGATTTCCCTTTATATGGTTTTATCTCTTCATAAGGGATAAGCATAGAGCCGATTGAAAGATCCGCGCAAAGATTTGTTACCTTAACTTTGTTGCTTTTTTTATTTACAACCATTACGATACCTACTTTTCTGAAAATTCCTTTAACTTGTTTCCCTTCTCTGTCAAAAACAGGTTTAATAACCTGAAATTTATCTCCCTCTTCGATTTTAACTTTAAAATTTGCGATTAATATATCATTTAAACTGAAATTGTTTCTAACGAGCTCATTCTCTTCGGAATTGACAATCGAACCTACTAATTTGGATTTTATAATATAAAGTCCGCAATAATCATCACTTCTGTTAATTAAAGGGATATCTTGGATATAGGTTTTTTTGAAAACCCTTTCTTCTTGTGAAAACATTGATATTGAGAATAAAATAATAAATGATATGAAAAACAGTTTTTTCATATTTACCTCCTTTTTAACTTTTTTAAATAAGTTTTTGAATATTTTGCAGGTTCCGTATAAGGAAACTTTTTAATAACTATATTAAAGTAACTTTTTGCTTTTTTATAATCTTTTTTGAGAAAATATATATATCCTATCTTATAATATGTATCCGGAATCTTATTCCCCGAAGGGTATCTTTGGTAAACCGCTCTAAAAGCACTTATCGCTTTTTCATAATCGCCCAATCTTAAATATGATTCACCTATCCAATATTGACTATTATCCGCAAGCTCATTACCACTGAAATTTGTCAGAAATTGAGTGAATTTGGCAATAGCTTTTTTATAATCTTTTTTATTGAACAGATTTAAAGCTTTATCGTATAGTGATAAAGGGTTTATTTGTGTGTTCTCTTTTTTTATTTGTGTGTTCTTTTTTTTATTATATCTTTTTTCTAATATCTCACTCTTTTTTTCTATTTCAAGAATTTTTTTCTCCTGCTCTTCAACTTTGCTGTTAAGTTCAAATACTTGCTCCTGAAGGGAATTTATATTCCTTTCCAAAATAATAACTCTTTTGTCCGTGCAACTTGAAAATAGAAATAAAATTAAAATAATAATAACAATTTTCCACTTCATATTTATATATTAAGTTAATTTTTCAATATTGTCAACTTTCACCAGTATTTTTTAACATAAATCTTTTCTTTTGTCTCTTTATAAACAACTTTTGCCAGAAGTATCAATGCAATCAGGTTGGGCAAAGCCATTATGGCGTTAGCAGAATCACCCGTGTACCAGATAATATTAAGATATGGTCCTTGAACAATTGATCCCACAAACAAAAGGAGTATAAATGATATTCTATAAGGATAGATGATTTTACTCCCGAATACATATTCAAGGCTTTTCTCTCCATAATAAGACCATCCGAGTAATGTTGAATAACCGAATAGGAAAGAGGATAAAGCGATTATGGCTCCTCCATAAGGGATAACGGAGTCAAAGGCATGCATTGTTAAGGCGGTTGAGGTTAGTCCGTTCGAGGCTCCGTAAGCCGCTGTTTTTAGGTAAGAGCCTGTTAATACTATTGTTAAAGTGGTTAATGTGTTTACGAAAATAGTATCAATGAATGTTCCTGTCATTGCAACAAGACCATTGTAGGTTGGTTCGGGAGATCTTGACGCTGCTTGAGCAATGGCTGCCGAGCCGAGTCCCGCTTCATTTGATAAGACCCCTCTTCTGACCCCTATTGATATTGCCTGCCTGACACTTGTCCCTATAAGTGCTCCTCCTACGGCTTTTACTGAAAAAGCCGCTTTAAATATTAAGAGGAAAGCGGCGGGTATTTGAGTGAATTTAACTATTATGATTATCATTGCCCCTGTGAAATAAAGTAAAATCATTGTGGGGACAAGTTTTTCTGATACACTTCCGATTTTTTTTATCCCTCCGAGTGTAACAAGACCGGTAAAAAAAGCTATAACCACTCCGCTAATCCAGAAAGGGATATGAAATTGAGTATTGAAAGCAAGTGCCATTGAGTTTGATTGAGCCATGTTTCCGGTTCCGAAAAGAGCTGTTAATGCTCCCGCTATTGCAAAAAGGCCTCCGAGAAATTTTGCCGCCGGTTTCCATTTAATTCCGTATCTTGCATAATACATAGGTCCGCCTGCCATCTCTCCGAGTTTATTCTTTTTTCTGTATTTTACTCCGAGGAAACCTTCCGCATATTTTGTTGCCATACCGAAAAAACCGGCTACCCACATCCAAAAAGGTGCTCCCGGACCTCCTGTGGCAATGGCGGTTGCAACCCCCGCTATATTACCGTTTCCGACAGTAGCCGCCAGGGCTGTCATCAAAGCCGCATAAGGGGATATATCCCCTTCCTCCTTTTCCGTTTTATCTTTTTTAAAAGCGCCTTTAAGAACAAGGGACAGGGATTTTATAAGCCTTCTTATTTGAATAAATCCGGTTGCAAAAGTTAAAATAATTCCGGTGCCGACAAGGAGTATAACCATCCACGAACCCCACAAAAAATCGGATAAATGTCTTATAAGAATTAATGCTTTGTCAAGGAAACTTAGCTTAACGGTTAAAGCAAGTTGTTTATTTTCATTGATATCAATCTTTTGCTGAAGTTTATTTACGCTAAATATATCCAATTTAAATTCATAAATCCCTTTTTTCAGATTCGTAAATTTGAATTTCCCGTTTTTTAATTCAGCTTTAATATAGTTTTTTCCATTAATCGGTTTAATTAATATGTATCCATCTTTTAAAGGAGTTTTATCTTGTTTGAGAATTTTCCCTGTTAAAGAAAACGGGAAAAGATTTGAAGATAGTAAAAGAATTAATATAAAAATCGTAAAATTTCTCTTCATCTATCCCTCCGCTGTAAGTAAAATACAATATTAAAGCATATTTTAATATTTTAATCAAAGCAAAGAAAAAAGATGAGAGAAATTTGTTCGATTGATAAAAGTTAAAACGGGGAGACAATCCGGCCGGGAAATAGTAGCTTCTTCGGAAAAGGTGATTTTATAATTTTAAAAATCTTCCGATTTATAATATTATGCTAAGGTGAATAAGAGGTCTTGACTATTGAAAACAAATATTCTATACTTTTTATATATAATATTAGGAGGTAATGATGAGGAAGGAAAGAGGTTTTACCCTTATTGAGATGGTGGTTGTTTTGGCCGTTGTTTCGATACTGGTTGCAATTCTTGTTCCAACAATTGCAAGACATATTAAAGAAGCTAAAATTACCAGAGCCCAAAATGAAGAGTTGGTAATAGCTTCAGCTATTCTTAGCTTATATAAAGATGTGGGGAGGTGGCCATGCACGAATGCGGCAGGTCCCGCCGGCGGGGTTAATAGGGTTTTATCCGGACAATCGGGAGATTATATCCCTACCGATCATGATGCGAGTGTTTTAGGCTCGGGAAATTGGGCAACAATACCTACCACAAAATATCTTGCCGATTATCTTTATTTTAATAATCCCGATGAAAATACAGGCGGGTTAAATCAAAATGAATCAGGAGAGGATTATCCTACCACAGGTGACTACAGATGGAGAGGTCCTTATCTTGATAAACCATCCAATCTTGATCCTTGGGGTGCTCAATATGTGATAAGTGCAAGATATTTCCCCGGAAATAGTTTGACAACTGTTGCGCAAAGAACGGGACACAGGGTTTTGGTTGTTTCTTCCGGTATAAATCAGGTGTGGGAATCCCCTTTTGCGGATTCAATTAATAGAAATACAACACCTGATGATAGCCCGGGTGGTGATGATATAGGTTTTGTAATTTATACGAACGATTAATAAGCTTTAAATAAAGGAGGTAAAAAATGAATAAGAAAGGTTTTACTTTAATAGAGATGGTGGTTGTTCTTGCCGTTGTTGCAATCCTTGCGGCGATTCTAACGCCGACTGTTGCAAGAAATATAAAAGCAAGTAAAGTTACGAGGACAATTAATGAAACTCAGGTTATAGCTGCTGCAATAGCTTCTCTTTATAAAGATACGGGCTTTTGGCCCTATACGAGAGCAAATGGTCCTTCCGGTGGTGTTGATAGGGTTTTGGCAAATCCGAATACTGTTCCCACGGGAGCTGAATCAGGAGCTGGTGCAGGAGCTCCCCATTGGGGAACTTACGGAAGAACAAAGCCTCTTTATGATTATCTTTACTATAATAATCCTGATGATGATACTGGTCCTAACGGTCAGAATCAAACCGGACAGGATTATTCCACCACGGGAGAATACAGATGGAGAGGCCCTTACATTGACAAAAGGACAATAGATGATGCATGGGGTAGATCTTATGTAATCAATGCAAGATACTTTCCCGGAAATCCCCGCTTTAATGATAAAACAAGACCTCACAGAGTATATGTTTTATCGGCTGGGCCGGATCATAGCTGGGGAACAGCTTTTTCTGATGCTGTAACAAGAAATACAACTCCCGATGATTCAATCGGTGGTGATGATATAGGGAAAGCGATAGCTCAAACAGACAGTTAAAAATATTTTTCCGAATTTATTTTTTTTATTAAACTTAATCAGGTTTTTTCCGATTAAATAATATGAAAAAAAAGTATATTTTAATAATTCTGTTTTCGTTTTTAATAAGCAATTGTTCAGGTATTTTTGAATTAAAAGAAGAGATTACCCATTCTGACCAACTTCAATATAAAATCTCAAAGCTTGCCGTCAACCTTGATGCTTCTCTGAAATTTTTAAAACTAAGGCAAAAAAAACTGAAAATCAATGATTTTACGGCTCTCGGGAAAAACAGTCCGATGATGAGCGAATATATTAAGCTGAAACTTGAAGAGGAATTATTTAAATTGGGATATATAATATCGACAAATACGAGCTATATTGAAGTTCAGGGAAAATATATTGATTTGGGAGAAAAGATTGAGATAATAGCTTCCATAAAAGGGGAAGGGGTAAAAGTGGCGGAATCATCAATAAAAGTGAAAAAGGATAATGAAACCGAAAAATTACTTACAGGGGAAACTCGCTCGGGTTTTTTAACCGCCGAAAGATAGGTTATCCGTTAAGAAGTGTTTTCATCTGTCTAACAGCTTCTTCAATTCCGGTAAAAAGTGAGCGGGCAATAATCGAATGGCCTATATTTACCTCTTCAATATCATCAAGCTCTCTGAATAGGAGGATATTTCTATAATTAAGCCCGTGACCTGCGAAAACTGTCAAACCCAATCTTTTGGCATACCTGACAATCTCTTTAAGATGTGCAAGTTCTTTTTTCAACTCCTCGGTATTTTCCGTTTCCGAAAATTTTGTTGTATTTATCTCTATTCTTGATACCCCTATCTTATGAGCCGCTTTTATCTGCTCTTTATCAGGATCAATAAATACACTGATATTTATATTTGAGACCTCAAGTTCTTTTATATAATCTCTTAGAAATGATTGGTTAATTATAAGGTCTAATCCCCCTTCGGTTGTTATCTCATCGGCTCTTTCCGGAACGAGTGTGATTTGATAAGGTAGAATTGATAACATAATACCTTTCATCTCATTTGTAGCCGCCATCTCAACATTAAGAGGAACTTTTATCGTTTTTTTCAAAAGTTCAACATCTCTTTCACTTATATGTCGTCTATCACTTCTGAGATGAACCGTTATACCGTCAGCTCCGCCTAACTCCGCCAAAAAAGCGGCTTGAACCGGATCCGGTTCCTCCCCTTTTCTTGCTTCTCTGACTGTTGCTATATGGTCGATATTTACTCCTAATCTTATCATTATCTCTCTCTCCTTATAAGTGTTCTTTAATCTTTTTTATATATTTATTCAATATATTTCTGATCTTATCTCTGTCATTCGCTTCAACCATTATCCTTAACAATGGTTCAGTTCCCGAATATCTTATTATTGTCCGCGCTTCCCCGTTAAAAGTATCTTTTATCTCCTCTTCAAGCTCTTTTATCTCTTTAAAATTATCAAGAGGGATTTTCCTTTTAATTTTTATATTCTCCAAAATTTGCGGGTATAAATTCAACTCTTTTCCTATATTTGAAAGAGTTGAGCCGGAATTTTCAAGAATTTCCAATATTTTAAGGGCTACTATAATCCCGTCTCCCGTTGTGTGATAATCTCTTAAAATTATATGTCCCGATGTTTCTCCCCCTATTAAACTATCTGTTTTTATCATCTGCTCCCAAACATACTTATCTCCGACAGATGCTCTTATAAAACTGACTCCCATCTCTTTCGCTCTTTTTTCAAGAGCCAGATTGCTCATAACCGTTCCTACGAGTGGCAGATTATAGCCGTTTTCATGATAATGTTTTAATAGAATATAAAGAAGTATGTCTCCGTCGAGAATATTACCTTTTTCATCAACCATAATTACCCTATCTCCGTCCCCGTCAAAAGCTATTCCCGCAAAAGCATTGTTTTCAATAACACTTTTAGCAATTTTTTCCGGATATAAACTACCGCACCCCTTGTTAATGTTAAAACCTGTGGGGTTACAATTAATCATATCCGTGTCATATCCGACGGCTGAAAAGACCTCTTCCGCTATTGATGCGGTTGCTCCGTTTGAGCAGTCTATAATTATTTTTCCCCTATTTTTCGTTTTCTCTCTGTTTATGTCGAATTTTGATAGTATGAAGTTTATATATATCTCTTTTTGATTATAATCTTTTTTTCCTGAGCCGGTTTTTTCTCTATAAATAAAATTATCAATCTCCTTTAAAACTTTTTTCTCTATTTCAAGCTCAATATTGTCCATGAGTTTCATCCCTTTGCTGTTTAAAAACTTAATACCATTAAATTCCGCAGGATTATGAGAGGCGGATATCATTATACCTCCGTCATATTCATCAGAAAGAGCCACTATCTTTGCAAGAGCCGGAGTCGGTATTGTTCCTATATCTATCCCCTCTATTCCCGAATCATTTAATCCGTTAAATAGAACTGTTTTTATCCAAGATGAAGATTCTCTACTATCATCCGCTATTAAAACCTTTTTTAATTTCATATATTCGGATAGATGTTTTGTAGTGAGATAGATGATTTCTTTTGTAAGGGGAAATTCTCCCGCTAACCCTCTAATACCGTCAGTGCCGAATATATGTTTTTCACTCATGATTTTCCCTCTTTTTATCTTTGTATTTTTTTTAATGTGATTTTTACTTTTACTTTTTTTATATCATGCAGGAAGATTATCCTTGAATCGAATTTTTTTAGCATAACCGAAAGTTCAATAGACTGCTCAAGATTTTTAAGATTAATATCCTCTGTTTCAATATTCTTTCTGTTTTTTAAAAGTAGTGCCGGTCCTTCTATAAAAACAATCTCGGGGTTGATTGAGATATTTGTAATCTTATACCCTTTTTTCGGTGAAATTTTCCCTTTCAAGATAACCTTCAATGTTTTTTTCATCTTTTTTTCAATTGTAATCTGTATTGTCGGAGGTAGTATGTCTTTGATTTTCACCCCTTTGACTATCTTAAACATCTGTTTTTTTAACTTTATATTCAGGGTTTTCTCATATTTTATGGTATCGATTTCAGGAATATTTTTTTTAATATCTATGATTAAACTGATATCAAGAGGGGTAAGGGTTTTTATTATACTCAAAGGTCCGCTTAATCTGACATTTACCATTGTTGATGATATTTTTACAAGCTCCATATTGTCGGGTAAATTTTTAAGCTCTATTGGCGTTGTTATTATAATATTTCCCTGGGATTTCCTTTCTCCGACTACACCGACCCAGATGATTATCGCAAGGAAGAGCGCCAAAAGTTTAAGTCCCAAGTTTCTCATTCTGATTTAAGCTCCTTTAGTAATAGGTCTTTTAAGGATTTGATTGTGAAATTTCTCATCATATTTCCCCTTTCCGCTATAGATATGATTCCTGTCTCTTCGGATACCACAACTACCAAAGCATCCGTTATTTTTGTTATGCTTATAGCAGAGAGATGTCTTGTTCCGTAATTTTTTCTTTTTTCAACAATATCGGAAGGGAGGGGCAGTATGACCGAAGCTGTTTTTATCTTATCATTGCTGATAATAACAGCTCCGTCATGTAATGGGTTGTTTTTATAAAAAATGGAAATCAATAGCCTTTTTGAAATTTTGGCATCCAAACAAACACCTTTATTATAAAATTCTTCAAGAGAGACATTTCTTTCAAAAACTATTAATGCTCCGATTTTTTCTTTGCTCATTATATCAACGGCATCCAAAATTTTGTCTATGTTTTTTTTCGATGTTTGAATCTTTTTTTGAAAAGGCAGATTAGCACCTATGGAAGCAAGATAACCCTTTATTTCATCACTAAATATAACAATCAATCCGAATATCGAATAGGTTATTATAAAGTTCATTAACCAGTTAAATGCATAAAGTTTGAATACGAGACTGATTAAATACAGAAATATTATTACAAGAAGCCCCGCTATTATTTGAGTTGCTTTACTTCCTTTTAGGAATTTAAGGATATAATAGATAAATATTGTTAATAAGATAATATCTATCATATCGGTTACTCTGAAATTTTGGATAAGATTTATTAAAGTTGAATAAAAAGAATTAAACATCTTTTCTGTTTTTACTTTTTGCTACCTTCTTTTTCCTTGTTTTTCTATGTTTGGGTTTATTATCAAGATTGTATATGTTAACAACAATATCCTCCCCTTTCTCTTCTTTGAGTATTTTAACTATCTCTTCCGAACTTATACTCTCCTTTTCCAATAAAAGCTGAGCGATTCTTTCAAGAACAGTTGTATTCTCCAAGAGTATTGATTTTCCTCTTTCATAAGCTTCTTCTATGATTTTATGAATCTCTTTATCTATCTTTATCGCGGTATCTTCCGAATATTCCCTTTTACTTGCAATCTCTTTACCGAGGAAAACCATCTCATCCTTTTCCTCGAAAGTTATGGGTCCGAGAGATGACATCCCCCATTCGCACACTATTTTCCTTGCTAAAGAAGTCGCCCTTTTTATATCATTCCCGGCGCCGGTTGTTTTAATATTCAAAAACAGCTCTTCAGCGATTCTTCCCCCGAGCAAAACACTTATTTGGGCGTGCAGATATTTTTTTGTAAGTGTATATCTGTCATCAACCGGTAATTGTTGCGTAACACCGAGAGCAGCTCCTCTCGGAATTATTGTAACTTTATGAATGGGGTCGGCATCGGGAATTAATGCCGCAAGGAGTGCATGCCCGCTCTCATGATAAGCGGTTATCTTTTTCTCCTCTTCGGATATAATCATACTCTTTCTTTCAGCTCCCATCATAACTTTATCTTTGGCGTATTCAAGGTCATTCATACCGACCTGTTTTCTGTTTTCTTTTGCAGCTTTCAGAGCCGCTTCATTAACAAGATTGGCAAGATCAGCTCCTGAAAATCCGGGAGTTCCTCTTGCTATTACATCAAGTTTTACATTCTTAGCAAGCGGAATATTCCTCGTATGAATTTCGAGGATAGCTTCCCTTCCTTTAACATCAGGAACAGGGACAACTATTCTTCTGTCGAATCTTCCGGGTCTTAAAAGAGCGGGATCAAGGATATCGGGTCTGTTTGTTGCCGCTATAACAATAATACCTTCATTAGCATCAAAACCATCCATTTCCACGAGAAGCTGATTCAGTGTTTGCTCTCTTTCATCATGTCCTCCGCCGAGACCGGCTCCTCTGTGCCTTCCCACAGCATCTATCTCATCTATGAATATTAGGCAAGGGGCTAATTTTTTCCCTTGATCAAAAAGATCTCTGACTCTCGATGCTCCCACACCGACAAAAAGTTCCACAAAATCAGAACCTGATATGGATAGAAAAGGAACACCGGCTTCACCCGCAACAGCCTTTGCAAGCAGAGTTTTTCCCGTTCCCGGAGGTCCTACAAGTAGAACCCCTTTTGGTATTTTCCCTCCGAGTTTCTGGAATTTTTTGGGACTTTTTAAAAACTCTATTATCTCTTGTAATTCCTCTTTTGCTTCGTCAACCCCTGCAACATCTTTAAATGTTATCTTTTTATCCTTCTCTGAGAAAAGTTTGGCTTTACTTTTCCCGAAGGAAAAAGCTTTGTTTCCTCCACCCTGCATCTGTCTTATGAAATAAATCCATACGGCAAAAATTAATATTAGAGGAAGCCAAGTGAACAATATATTCCACCATGTGCCATCCGAAGGCTTTTCAATATCAATTACAATATTCCGTTTTTTTAAAATATTTATAAGTTCAACCTCAAAATTTTTAGGCATATATGTTATAAATCTGCTTGTTTTATAATTCTTTGGCTTTCCGTCTATTGTTATAGCCTGATTTTTAATTTCAAAGTTGATTTTCAATTCATCAACTTTAACACTTTTGACATTATCAAGATTGACATTCTCCAGAAATTCCGAAAAATTAATTTTTTCAACTTTTTGCCCTTTGTTTCCGGCAATTGTCCACAAGATTATTAGTATTGTGAAAATAACCATCCAAAAGATGAGAGAATCATATTTCTTATTTTTCTTTTTTGTCGCCATATTTACCTCGTTGTAGATTATATCAAATATTTGGATATCTTGCCATACTTAATTTTAAACTTTAAAAAGCCTAACAACTCTCGGTGCAATAATATTTTATCCTTTTTTTCGGATAAAAGATTTATATTATCTTTACGATACAACTGATATACATAAGAGATACCCTTCTTCAGTATCTTTGATGAGATATATCTTATTATTCTCAATATAACATGAAATATATCTCGGGATATAAATATTACCGATAAATTTTTTGTTTTTATCATATATCTCAACTTTATATTTCCCTTTTTGTTTTTCATTTGTAACTATGAAAATCTGTCCTTTTCCATTCGTTAGAAGATCTTTTATTGCGGGTTTATATTCGGGAAACTTAACTTTTAGTTTAGCGAAAAAGGGATTTGTTCTTTTTAGTTTTTCGTATTTTGTTTTCATCTCCCGTATCTCATCTTTTGTATATTTTACCCTCTTATAATCTCTTTTGAAAATGAAGAGGTGAAATTTCTTTGAGCTCATATCGAATAATTCTATTTTAAATTGGTTCTTATTAGGAATAAGATATAGATTGTTTCCGTCAACAGTCCAATCGAAAAACGAACTGTTTCCGAGATTAAAGGTTTGTTTGAGTGAAAAAAATGATGATGCGATTTTTATCTTTTTTGCTCCCTCTTTTAGAAAAAGAACTCTTTCTCCTGACATCATCCCTTTTGAAAGCATCTCAACCAGTAAAACTCTATTCTCGGGCAGTTTTTCATAATAAAAATATATATTATCGCCCCCGACTTTTTTCTCTCTAAAAAATCCACCATTCATATCAAAATAGATAATTCTTCTGCTCATATCATATATATAGACCTCTTTATTAATAAAACCGAAGGATAAAGGGATTGTAAATTCTCCGGGTCCCTGCCCTTTTCTCCCGAATGATTTATAAAGTTTATGCTTCTTAATAATATAAAATTTTGTATTACCCTTGTCAAAAATATAGATAACTCCATCCTTAACCTTCATAAAAGCCGGTTGAAGAATGCTCATATCATCAAGATTTATATTTTTTACAAGTTTGATATCCGAGGCGGTTAAATTCAGAACAAAAAGAATCATAAAAAGTAAACCCCATGTTTTTTTCATGATATTCACCTTCTTCTTAACTTAGTTTTTCTACCAATCTTTCTTTTTTGACAAGTTTTGTTAATATAAAAGCGATTATTGACAAAAGTATTATTATCCCTATCTCAATTAATAATATTGTCGTAAAATTCATTATAAGTTTTATTCTTATAACTTTTTTTATCAACTTTGAGAATAAAAAGAAAACACCGAAAAACAAAATAAAATATACTGACATCCCCAATCTTGTAAACCATGTAAAAAATATCACAAGATAACTCATTATTAAAAAAAGAAGAGGAAGAAGGACGAAAATATTAAAGAGGAAAAAAGGGATACTAAGTAATTTTGCAAAATATGTGAACACGAGAAGATAGGGAATAATAAGAGAGGCTATTGTAAAGAAAAATGATTTTCCGAGACAAATATCTCCCACTCCGTATCCGTATGCAAAATATATCTCCTCTTTTCCTATTGAAGATTCCTGAAATATATATCGCATAAACCCCGCTGTTATAAATAAAAGTCCCATACTTACAAAAATAATGGTTGCAACAAACACCAAGATATTATCCGGCAACTCACTTAATTTCTTAAAATAATCCTTCATTGTGAATAGAACGAAAAGAAATACTCCGTAACTTATGGCAAGTGTTTTCACCGAATTTTTCGCCGTAAAAAAATCTTTTATAATCAATGCTTTTATCTTATCCATTTTCTCCTCCTCTGACTATCTCAAGGAATTTTTTTTCGAGATCAATTTTTTCGTTTTCAAGTATTTTTTTATCTCCTTCCCACACTATTTTCCCGGCATTTAGTATAAGAATTTTATCCCCTATTTTTTCGACTTCATCAAGGTTATGGCTTGTCATGAAGATTGTTATATCTTTTTCCGAATTCAATTTCATCAGAAGTTCTCTTATCTCGACCTTAACCAAAGGGTCGAGATTGGCGGTTGGCTCGTCAAGTATCATAAATTCCGGCTCTTCGAGAATCACCCTCAAAAGTTCCCCTTTTCTTTTCATTCCCGATGAATATTTTGAAAGTTTTGTATTATAATCATCTTTCAAATTAAACAAATCAAGATATTTATTTAATATCTCTTTATTAATTTGTTTTTGTTTCACTTTTGTAAAAAACAGAAGATTCTCTTTTAGGGTGATGTCGGTAAAAAGAATATCTTTATGAAAAACAAAGCCTATGTTTTTTAAATTTGTTGATATTCGGATCTCCCCTTCATCCTGTTTCATTAGTTTCAGGATTATTCTTATTAGAGTTGTTTTTCCCGCTCCGTTAGGTCCGCAGAGAACCGTGATTTTACCATCCTGAGCTTGAAAGTTGACTCCTTGTAGCACTTTTTTCGAGCCAAACTTTTTTTTCACATCTTTGACTTTAAGCATAAAATCAATACCTCCTCAATAATATTGGATATAAAATCCATACGAACAATTTTTTACAAATGTTTTTTATTGTATAATTTTAAATTTTTTCGTTATGGATTTCTGAGTTAAGGAACAGTAATCTAATGATTCCATATGATTTAGATTTACCTAAACGCTTTTATTTCATTGCGAGAAAACATCTCTTCCCGTTTGTTACGACTTTTCGCATTATTAGTTTTTAAGAAGATTGGGATTATGATTATAATTAATAAAGGTTTATTCTCTCAGTCTGTCTTTTTATAAAATTAAAACATTCTATATCTTTTGATAATTTGTTATAATTTTAAGCGATATGCGGAATATTAAAATTAATAAAATATTTTTTATCCTGTTTTTTATAAGTTTTGTTTTATATTCGGCTTATCTTTTCTTTGTTGTTAAATTTGCTTTACTTCCCATTCTGTTTTTTCTGTTTGGAGTTTTGATTTATTATATATTTAAAGAGAAGGGGATATATTATCTTTTTATGATTTTCCCTTTTATAAATTCAATCCCCTCTTTTTTTAATATAGGTTATCCCCATAATTATCTTTCAATCTCTCTTTTCATGTTTTCGGGGATAATGATTTCCCATTTTATTTTTGAGATTGGAAAAGATAAAATAAAAACAGAAACAGAAAAATGGGAAAAATATTATCTTGTTTTTTTTATGGTTCTTTTTATCTCATCTTTTTTTCTTTTTTTAAGATGGTCTAATATAACTGTTTCCTTAAGGGCTGTATTAAGAGATACCCCTGTTACACCTTCGGGAGAAAGACTCTCCTTCGGAGCTGTTTTCCCCCTTCTAACCCTTTTTCAATTTTCTATCCTTCCTCTTCTCTATATATTGTTTAAGAATAAAAGATTGGATAAAATAAAATCTCTGCAATTTTTATCATTCGGATTCTTTATATCCGTAGTAATCGGATTGGTCCAAAAATTCATAAATGATGAATTTATGGTGATGAGATACGGGTTTCACACTCTCTCAAAAAAACTTAAAAACGGAGGGTTCTGTGATCAAAATTCATTTGTTTTTTTTGCGGGGATTCTCCTATTTCTTTCGGTAATTTATTTTCATAAAAACAGAAAACTGTCATTAGCAATAGGGTTTATAGCTTTGCTCGGAGGGTTTTTAAGCGGAACCAAAATATTTTATGTATTTGTTATATTTGCTTTGATTTTAATGTTTTATATTATAAAGATGGATAGAAAAAGAAAAATCATAGTGTTTATTACCTTAATTTTTGTGTTTTCAATATTAATGTTTATAGGGGGAAGCACCGGGGGGGCGAGAGTTAAAAAAAGCTTGAACTATCTGAAAAACTCTTTTTTTGCTAATAATTCCAAAGATAGGTTTTATCTTCTTAATCATGCCACGAATGGCAGATTCGAGATGATGGTAAATTCCGTGAAAATCTTAAAAAAATATCCGATAGAGGGGGTGGGAGCCGGAAATTTCCTCTTTTATAATGAATATCAGAATCTTGATAAAGAACATATTCATGATCTGTCATTAAACGAATATTTAAGGGTTTTGTCCGAAACAGGAATCATAGGATTTCTCTTCTTTATATTATTTATAATATTTTTATCAATGAAATTCAGAAAGGAAAATCTCTTGGGTTTTTTATTTATCCTGTTTATTCTTGCTTTTAACAATTATCTTTGGTTTCCCGAGATTATAATGGTTTTTCCGTTATTTATATATCTTTTATCAGAAAACAGGGAGAAAACCGAGGATAAAATCGGTAAAAGGTTTATTATTGTTTCCATAACAGCTATCCTATTGTTCGGTTTATTTAATATTATTGATTTTAATAATCTTCATCCGCTAAAATGGGCGGTGGAGAAAAACAGAGATTATGATTACGGCTTTTGGTATGAAGAGAGGGACAATGCCGGGAATACATATAAATGGACGAAAAAATCCGCGGGAATTTATATATTGAATTCAAAACGATTCAAATTATCTTGCGGAGCTCCTCTTGATAAATTACCGGATAAAAAACAAACAGTTAAAATTTTTGTGAACGGAAGAAATATAAAAAATATTACCTTTAAATCAAACAGGGTTAGAGAATTTGTTGTTCGAGAAAAAAACCCTTTCTTTTTGGAGTTTAATGTATCACCTGTTTTCAATCTTTATAAGATGGGTCTCGGTGAGGAGAAGAGGGATCTCGGTATAATCTTTTACCATAAGTTTAAGCACAAAAAAGGGCAAAGCCGAATTATAACTTCATTAAAGTCTTTACAAGTTTATCAGGGGGAAAAGATAAATATTGATTTTATAATCACAAACTCTTCCGAAGATATCATAAGCAGTGAAAAAGGATATTATCTTTCATATCATATTAAAGATAAAAGCGGAAAAAGTATTAAATTCGATAATAAACGATTTTTAATAAAAAAAGCCGTAAAACCGAATCAAACCGTTAAATTAACTTTTCCCGTATATTTTGATTATCCCTTCGCGGGTGAATATATTATTGATTTTGACATTGTTAAAGAGGGGTTTTATTGGTTAAGTTCAATCGGGTGGAAAATACCCGAAATAAAATTAGATTTAAAACCTCTTATCTCAGAAAAATTCAAAAAAAATTATTTAAGAAGTTTTATGGAATTAAAAAATGACAAAGGGATAAACAGGGAGCAGTATCTTTTAAGAGTTGTTTTGAAAAACAATGAATTTGTAAAAAACGGGATTGTTTTAGGATTTTCACCGGGAACAGATTATCCTCAGTTTTGGATTAGAGATATTGCTACTTTTATAAAATATGCAAAACTGTTTTATCCTGTCTCGATTTTTAAGACTCAGATAGAAAAATTTCTTATCCTTGAGAAACCTGACGGTGATATCCCCGATTGGTATGATATTGTCGGGAAATATGATAAAAACAGTGTTGAAACTGATCAGGAAAGTTCGCTTATTATAGCAGCTTATGAGATATTTCTTTCCGAGCCTGAATGGATTAATAAAAACATTAAAAACGGTAAAATTATCAATCTTCTTGAAAAAGCTCTTGATTATCCGTGGGAAAACAGAAGAATCGGGAGGTATAATCTTATATACGGAGGGCTTACCGCCGATTGGGGAGATGTTGAAAACAGTTATCCTGATCAAAGGGCGATAAAACTCGGTAAAAAATCAACCAAAGTATTTTCAATCTATATACAAGCAAAATATATACAAGCTATAAAAAAGCTGATTAACATGTTTGAGTATCTTAATGACAAAGGAAAAATCAAAAAATGGGAAAACAGATTGAATCTTATAAAATCTGATACCATCAAATATATGTATCATTCCGAAAAAGGTTATTTTAAAATTCATTATTACCCTAACGAAAAAAATCATTATAAAACAGAAGATAAAATCTATGCAACAGGTGGTAATGCCGAGGCTATCCTTTCAGGTATAATTGATAAAAAAACAGCGATTAAAATTATCAATACATTTGAAAAAAAGCGGGATGAAAATAATCTTAAAGGAGTTTTATGGACACTTATTCCCCCTTATCCCGAAGGTTTTTTCAAGCATCCTTTACTTTCAAAACCATGGTCATATCAAAACGGAGGGCAGTGGGATTGGATAGGTTTAAGACTTGTAAAAGCCATGTTTAAGTCCGGATTGGATAAAAAAGCGGATTCATATTTCAGAGAGATTATAAAAAAACATCTTCAAAATTTTAATATTTATGAATGGGAGGATAAAAACGGAATAGGAAGGGGTGCCTCTTTTTATACGGGAGCGGCCGGAATTGCGGGAGATATAATTTTCAGATATTACGGAGGTTTTAAAGAATATCCGAAAAAATATATTATTATTAAGAAAAATAATTTGATAAAGATGAAAATCAGAATAAACAATGATAAAGTTCTTGTTGACGGAAAAACAAATAAATGTTTATGCAAAAGTAAAAAACTCATTATAAAGCAGTGATATGTTAGAGACAAAGAGGAAAATATTAATTGTTTTTATTGTGTTTTTAATCTTCTTCTTATTTTTTTCGATTAAGGATTGCTTTTTTACAAATGGAAATTTCGAGAATAAGATAATTAGATACGGGCGAAAGCAAACGATTAAAAGTCTTGATATAACGGATACCCCTATAATTAACCGAGAGCCGTATCTTGTATTCGGGAAATATATAAAACTTCCCGCAGGAAGATACAGCGTGGATTTTTTTATAAAATCGGTGGAGAAAAAACAGGTTAAAATAGATATTGATATAGCTTCGGACAGGGGTAGGGAGATAGAGGTAAAAAAAGCAGGAAATTTAATGCTCGGTGATAATATTTTATCCGTGAATCTATTATTAAAAGATTCAAAAGAGATAGAACCGCGGGTTAAACTTTACGATAATGCGCATAATGTATTTGTTGAAAAAATTGAGATAAGGAAAATCGGTAATATTTACCCTTTTAAAAAAATAATATTAAAAACGATTTTTTACACCTTTTTTTCAATCTTATTTATTTTTGCAGTATTCAGTAGTTCGAATGAAAACTCGGAATGGAAAAGATATATTTTGTTTTTCATCTTTTTCCTGAGTTTTTATCTTATTTTAATTAGAAGTTGGATTTCCGAAGATGCTTTTATAACTCTAAGACATGTTGAAAATTTTATCTCGGGATATGGCCCTGTTTTTAATATAGGGGAGAGAGTTGAAGGTTTTTCCCATGTTTTGTGGTTTTATATGGTATCTTTATTCAGATGGTCGGGGGTGACGATAAAAGCGAGTGTTATTATCCCTTCCCTGATTTTCTCTTTTTCCGCTCTCTATATTTTTTTATTTAAAATAAGGGTATCTGATGAACGGAAAGAGGTCTTGAATTTCTCCGCTCCCGCTCTTCTTGCGGCAAGCGCTTTTATTGATTTTGGCACGAGCGGACTTGAATCACCCCTCTCTTATCTTCTTTTAATAATATATTCCAAAATGCTTCTTGAAGGGAGTTTTCATAAAAAACCGGAAATTTTCGGTATGATAATTGCCCTTCTTGTTTTTACAAGGCCTGATTTTGGTATCTTCCTTATCTTAAACATAATTTTCTTTGTGTATGAATTATATCGGAAGAGAATCAAATTCAAATTTTTACTTAATTTTTCTCTTTTTTCCATTGTTCCTCTGTTTTTGTATGAGATTTTCAGAATGGGGTATTATGCTGCCATATTTCCCAACCCTTTTTATACGAAAACAGGAAGCGGCTCCTATTTTTCGGCGGGGATAAATTATTTTCTTGATTTTTCCGAAGGTAGTCTGTTTTTACCTGTTGTTGTTTTCGCTTTACTTATTCTTATTTTTAAAAAAGATAAATCTGACGGGAGAATACTCCTCCTATTATCGGGTTTTACCCATCTGTTTTTTATTGTCAGAGGGGGTGGGGATTTTATGCACGGAAGATTTCTTCTCCCCTCTTTTATTCTGCTTTCGGCAGGCACAATAGGGATTTTTGATGAATATTTTTCATCTTCCGAAATAAAAAGAATATCAGCTGTTTTTTTGATAGCTTTTATATTTATTATCGGTTTGTTTGTAAAGCCTGCTCAAAAGCGGGGGCATTATTTTAACAGAGGGGGGATTTCGGATGAAAGATTCGCATACTACAAAGATAAAAATATCCCGCTTAAATATCTTTTTAAAGAAAATATTATTTTTATGTGGAAAACCATAGGAGAAAACTATCATTATATTGCGGAGAAAGCCAAATTAAAGATAAGAGTTGCATATAAGAATGTGGGGTTTATAGGGTATTATGCGGGAAAGAGAGTTTTTGTTCTTGATAAACTTGGATTGACCGATCCAATTGTTTCAAGATTAAAAATCAAAAAAAGGGGAAGACCCGGGCATGAAAAATACGCCCCTTTTCCTTATCTTTATTATAGGGAACTAACATTTTCCCCTACCCCTTTCCCTTTATGGAACAGGTTCGCCAAAACGAATCAGGGAATACTATGGGATATCTCTCCGAAAACAATGAGGAGATTCTCCTTTTTTCTCCCGAGGGATTTTAAAAATAATCTTGATAATGCTGTTACGGATTATTTGGAGAAACTTAATTATAAAAAAGGGGATGCCGATTTTCTCCTGTTTCTTAAAAAATATTGGCTTCCATATACGAAAACCGAAAATAGAAAGAGGTTCCTCGATAAGATAAATATGGAATTGATAAAGCATGATTCAAACATATACAGATGGATTAACAGGAATAAAACAAAATTAAAACTTGTTGATGAAAAAATAACAGGGGACATGAGTATGAAAAAATTTATCGAAAATATCCTGTTTTCAATAAAATATTTTAATATGAAGTTTGAATAATTCCGTTTTTGAAAATTAATAATATTTTTTACCTTTGTTTTTAGCGGGACATACGATTATTTAAGCTGTCCTGCTTTGACTCATTTTTATTTCAATTTTAGAAACTGTGATAGTAACTTGATGAAAAGGGTTAAAAAGGATAAAATAACGGATGAGAAAATTTCTAAAAATCAGTGGAATAGCATTTCTTGTTCTTCTTTTTTTCTTTCTCCCTTTTGCCGATGCATTAAAATTAGATGCTATCCTTATCTCAATATATATAATTTATAAAATATTTTCATTTATTTTAAAAAAGATATTATGGAAAGTCCGAAATAAACTTATATTATCCTATCTTTTTTTAACTATAATCCCTTTGCTTTTATTTTTACTTCTGACATATTTTGCGGCTAATTTTTTCTTTGCAAGATACGGCAATTATATCGTTACCAACAACTTGCAATATAGATTGGAGTTTATGAAAAAGGTTATTGATTCAAAAAGAATCGGTAAAGAGAATTTCGGAATAGTGAAGATTAAGGATAAGAATCTTCTTGATAATTTCAAATATCTGATTAAGAAAATTAATAAAAAAGAGAACATTGAGAGTGGAATACTTCTTTATAAAGGGGAACTCAATTTTTACTGTTTTTCCGCCGGTTCTCTTTTTGTCCGTAAAATTACCGAAAAGACTCTTGAATCAATTAGAAATTTCACTCTTTGGAAACCCATTTTTCGGGTTTTAAAGAATAATAGTCTTGAAGGTCCAAAAGATTCCCCCAAATCTCAATCAATAAGCATAAGTATCGGTAAACCGGAAAATAAAACAGGTGAAAACGAAAATCTCAAAGATCGGATCCTTTATGAGATATCTTGTGATGAAAACAGTAAAGGCAAAAAGAATGATCATGGCAAATTCATTAATCTTACGGAATTTCAATTTATTACTGCATTGCAAATAATGAATATTGATAAAAAAGAGATTCATACCGCTTTTTTTACTATCATCTTTGATAAGGAGCTGGCCGTTAAAAAAATAAAATCCACTGTTTTATCCGGGACAATAGATGTTTCTCGTAAGATAATCCTTTATATTATGTCCGCCTTGTTTATCATATTCTCTATTTTATACATTATCTCATTTATCCTCGGAATAATACTTGCAAAAAGTATAACATCCTCGATTTCCAATTTATACGAAGGAACAAAAAAGATTATGGAGAAAAATTTTAAATTCAAAATTCACAAGATTCCGTCGGATCAACTTGGTGAAGTGGCTCTTTCTTTTAATTCTATGGCGGATAGTATAAATAATCTGCTTGAAGAGGAAAAAGAAAAGGAAAGATTAAAAAAAGAGATTGAGCTTGCGGCTAAAATGCAAAACCGCCTTTTACCTAAGGATGATTTGGTGAAAGATAATATAATGCTTTCCGGACTATCTATATTTGCTCAGGAGGTTGGCGGAGATTATTATGATTATTTTGAAACTTCAGACGGCAGGGTATTTTTCTCCATTGCGGATGTTGCCGGCAAAGGGATGTCAGCGGCTTTTTATATGGCGGAAGTTAAAGGGATTGTCAGAAGTTTTGCGGAAAGTTCTTTTGATTTAAAGGTGATAACGGAAAAAGTGAATAATATAATATTTAATTCACTCGAAAAGATTAGTTTTGTTACCGCTATTTTGGGATATGTTGATAAAGCGGGGAAAAAGGTTCGGTATGTTCGTTGCGGGCATCCTTTGCCTATTGTTGTGAAAAAGGATGGTGTAATCACTGAAATTAAGTCTGAAGGAGTTGCGCTCGGATTAAGAGAAGATATCTCCGATAGTATTGAGGTTAAAGAGATCGGATTAAAGGATTCGGATACAGTGATATTTTATACGGACGGTTTATCCGAGATGACGAATGAACAAGGTGAACTTTTTACAAGTAGAGGGATTATCTCTATTTTTAAAGACGGTAAGATTAATTCTGTTCGTGATATAAAGAAAAGACTTAAAGATGGTATCTATTCTTATATAAGCGAAGATTTTATTGATGATGATATAACTTTATTAATAATAAGAAAAGGATAGTGTAAAATGGGATTTGAACAATTATATGAAAAAATAGATTATGAATTTAAAAACCCGTCTTTACTAAAAAAAGCTCTGACACATTCATCTTTTGTTAAGAATCAACAAGAGAGTAATGAAGTTTATGAATTTTTGGGAGATTCCATTATAGGGTTTTATCTTGCTGAAAAACTTGTTCAGTCCTTTCCTTCTTTGAGAGAAGGGGATTTGAGCAAATTAAAAGCAATCCTTTCCTCAAGAAAATATCTGTTTGAAATATCAAAGAAAATAGATTTGGGTGAATATATTTTTCTCGGAAGAGGGGAAAAATTGGATAAGGGAAGGGAAAAATTAAATATAGTTTCATCAACCTTTGAAGCATTGATTGCAGCTGTTTATCTTGATTCGGATTTACAGGCGGTTAACAGAATATTGGATAAATTATTCAGCTCTTTTTTCGAGGAATTAAAAGGCAAGAATATTAAAATCAATGATTATAAATCCGAAGCTCAGGAATTATTTCAGAAAATATGGAAAAAAACCCCTATATATATAGTGGATAATGAGATGGGGCCCGAGCATGATAAAATATTTGAAGTTGTAATGATCGGGGTGAACAATGATATTCTTGTTCGAGGTAAAGGTAAAACAAAAAAAGATGCCGAGCAAACCGCTGCAAAACTTTATATAAACACACTGTTTCCCGAAAAAAAGATTATTGATTTTGATGATTTTTTTATTGAAATATTAGATTAAAAGGAGGATTAAATGATAATTAAAAGAAGTGTTAATGAATTTCCTTCAATGATAGTTAAAGAGGCGAAAAACACTAAGATAAGATGGATGATTGGTCCCGATGATAATGTTCCGAATTTTTATCTTAGGGTCTTTGATCTTGAAAAGGGCGGGGAGAGTCCGTATCATAATCATCCGTGGGAGCATGAGGTTTTTATCCTCGAAGGTGAAGGATATTTAAGAACCGAGGATAATAATTATGATTTTAAACCCTATGATGTTCTTTATGTTCCCCCTAATGTTCAGCATCAGTTTGTTAATAAAGGGGATGGAATTTTAAGATTTATCTGTGTGGTTCCGAAACAATAGAGGGGTTGTATGAAACCGCTTTTTGTTGAAGAAAACTTTGAACCTAAAACTTATGATATAGATTATGCGGGAATAGTCAGCAATCAGGTATATATCAGATGGTTGGAGGATTTAAGGTTTAAACTTATTAAAGAGTATTATTCTTGGGAATCTTTAACGGGAGACATAGTTCCCGTTATAATCAGAACAGAGGTTGATTACCTTAAATCCGTGAAATTGAATGAGATTGTCAGAGGGACTATGTGGATGGAGAATGTCAGAGGACCCAGATATTTCTTGAAAGCGGAGATGTCGGTAGCAGGAAAAATAGTTTGCAAATCTGTTCAACAAGGGGTTTTTATTAATAAATCTTCCGGAAGGATAATTAGAATCCCCGATAAGATAAAAAAACATTTCCCGAAAAATGGATAAAGAAAAACTATTTTATGATATTCTTGATATAATGGAAACGCTGAGAGGGGAAAACGGTTGCCCGTGGGATAGAGCGCAAACTCTTAAAACTTTAAGAGGAAATATCATTGAAGAAGCTTATGAGCTTGTTGATGCCATAACGGAAAACAGCATTGAGCATATTAAAGAGGAGGCGGGAGATCTGCTTTTACAATCCGTTTTTATCGCTCAACTGCTTAAAGAGGAAGGGAACGGTGATATCTATGATATTTTAGCTCTATTAAAAGAAAAACTTGTTAGCCGCCATCCTCATGTTTTCGGAGATAAAAAGGCGGAAACTCCCGAAGAAGCAATTGCAAGTTGGAACAGTGTTAAAAATCGGAATAAAACAAAAATTAATCTTGAGAAATACGGAAAATTCCCCGCTTTAACGGAAGCTTATAAAATTACAAGAAAAGCGGAAAAAATGGGACTCGATTGGGAAAAACCGGAAGATGTTTTTAGTAAGATTGATGAAGAGATCGAGGAGCTGAAAAAAGCTATTATGGACAATGAAAAAAATGAGATAGAGGAAGAGCTGGGAGATCTCTTTTTAACGGTTGTAAATCTTTCGAGAAAATTGGAAATTGAGCCTGAGGTTGCTCTGAAAAAAGGGAATAAAAAATTTATTAAAAGGGTTAAACAAATATTGAAAGAAAAAAAAAGCGGGAATAAAAAAGATATTGAAACATTATGGGAAGAAACAAAACAAAAGCTTTAATACTTGACATTTATTAAAGAATGATTTATATTAAAAAACAATGTTGGATATAAAAATAACGGAGAATCAAGATGGAAAATAAAAACAAATCATTTACTATCATTATTATGCCCGAAGGGGTAAAAGGTAAATATAGAACTATTGAATTATCGAAAAAAACCATTAAAATAATGGCTTCGGCGGTTGCCGTATTTGTCTTTATCTTCCTCTTTATTATTATAGATTATTTTAATGTTAAATCAACAGCGATTCTTGTTAAAAAACTTGAGAATGAAAATAAAACACAAGCTCAAAAGATAGTTATGCTTGAAGATACGATGAAAGATTTGAATGCAAAATTAACAAAATTCGAAGAATATAAAAGAAAACTTAATATTATAGCGGGGCTTGAATCGCCGATGTCCTTAAAGGAGATCGGACAAGGGGATATTCCTGTGCAGAATTCTGTTCCCCCGACACAGAATAATATTAATAATAGTATAAATCTTCAAAAAAAAATTAAGTTAAAACAACCTGATAAAGTTGAATTAATAAAAAATAAAGCTAATAAGATAGAAAAAAATTTGGATTTTTTATACAATTATTTTAAAGAACAGCAAAAGATTCTTGCTTCAACTCCATCAATATGGCCTACAAGAGGTATTATCACTTCTACATTTAATTGGAGAATAGATCCTTTTACAGGTTTAAGAGAGTTTCATTATGGTATAGATATTGCAACACAGCTTGGAAACCCTGTTATAGCTACGGCGGACGGGATTGTAGTGGAATCCGCTTTTAAAAAAGATTTTGGTAATTATGTGGCGATTCTTCATAGTTACGGATTTAAGACCATATATGCCCATCTTAAAAAAAGACTTGTTAAAGTCGGGCAAAAAGTTAAAAGGGGGGATTCGATAGGACTTGTGGGAAGCACGGGTAAATCCACGGCTCCTCACCTTCATTATGAAGTTAGGGTTCATAATAAACCGGTTAATCCTCTTGACTATATTCTTGAAAATGATTGGATAATAACTAAAAAACAGTAAAGGATAGAATAAAATGGGAGAAATTATCAAACAAAGTTTAAGAGAGTCGTATGCCAAAACATTGATAAAATTAGGGAAAGAGCATCAGAATATTGTTGTTGTTGATGCGGATCTATCAACATCGACAAAAACAGCATTGTTCGGAAAGGAGTTTCCCGACAGGTTTTTTAATATCGGGATTTCCGAACAAAGCATGATAGGTATTGCGGCGGGGTTGGCTTTAAAAGGGAAGACTGTTTTTGCGTCATCTTTTGCTGTTTTCGCATCAGGCAGGGATTGGGACCAGATAAGACAGAGTGTTTGTTATAATGAGGTGGATGTAAAGATTGTTGCAACTCACGGTGGAATCACTGTTGGTGAGGATGGAGCTACACACCAGAGTAATGAAGATATAGCTATTATGAGAATTTTGCCCAATATGAGAGTCATAGTTCCGGCGGATGCTTTTGAAACGGAAAGAGTTATAGAGAAAGTTTATGGAATAAAAGGTCCGTTTTATGTCAGATTATCAAGGGAAAATTTCCCTGTCATTTATGATAAGGATTATAAATTTGAACTTGGCAGATTTGATGTGCTTAGAAAAGGAAAAGATGGAGTTATCTTTGCTATCGGAAAAGAGGTTTATGAGAGTTTGTCGGCGGCTGAAGAGCTTGAAAAGGAGGGTATATCAATGACTGTTATTAATGCTTCTTCGGTGAAACCTCTTGACAAGGATTTAATATATCAATATGCGAAGGAGTTTGATAGATTCTTTGTTGTTGAAGAACATCAAAAGATAGGGGGGCTTGGTTCGGCAATAGGTGAATTTATTACCGAGGAAAGACCTATTATTATAAAAAAAATAGGAATAGATAATATTTTCGGTGTTTCGGGTAAAGCCGATGATCTGATAAAATATTTTAAACTTGATTCAAAAGGGATTTATAATTATATTAAAACAGTAATGGGGGGTTAAAAAATTAAACACTTGACAAATAGTCTGAATACAATTATTTTATAAGTATGAAAGAGTGTCCCAAATGTATGTCCAAGGTGAATGATGATGTTGCTGTTTGTCCTGAATGCGGGTATGATTTTCAACAGGATTTTCCTACGAATGTAAGTTTTAATAATATATATATGTCTGAAATAGAACTTATTAAAAATAAACTTCAAAGTAAATATGAGGTTAAAGGGTTTATTGGAAAAGGTGGGTTTTCAACTGTCTTAAAATTGAGAGATATTGAGCTTGACAGACTCTGTGCTCTTAAAATTCTTTCCAAAGATTTAATATCAGACCCTGAAATGCTTGAAAGATTTAAAAGGGAAGCTCGACTCTATGCTAAGCTTGATCATCCTAATATTGTTCAAGTATATGATGTGGGCTTTTATAATAAAGTGGCTTATATTATAATGAAATATATTGATGGGGTTGACCTTAAAACATATATTAAGGAAAACAGTCCTTTGGCCTTGGATGAAATTATAGGAATATCAAAGGATATTGCCTCTGTTTTACAATACATGCATGAAAGAGGGATTATTCACAGAGATATAAAACCCGCCAATATTATGATACAAAAACGAGATGGAAAAGCCATCTTAACCGATTTCGGTCTTGCCAAAAGTCTTGAAACCACTAAATTCACGGCGACCGGTAAAATTATGGGAAGCCCTCATTATCTTGCACCTGAACAGGCAAAAGGGGAGCCGGTCAGTAAATCAACCGATATATACTCTCTCGGGATTACAATGTTTGAGATGGCGACGGGGAAAGTTCCTTTTGAAGGTGAGACAGCTGTCCAGATAGTTTTAAAACATATAAGAGAGGAAGTCCCCAAGCCATCGAAAGTTAAACCTGATGTTCTCTCCGGATTGGAAAAAATAATTATAAAAGCAACTAAAAGAAATCCTTCGAGTAGGTATCAAAATGCGAAAGATCTTATCAATGATTTGCGAAAATTAAGAAAGGAAGGGAGTCCCGCAATTGAATTAGATAGGAAAAAGAAAAGGACAAAATCTTCGATTTTTTCAATGTTTATTGTTTTATTGTTTATTGCTGCCGGTTCATATTATTTTATTGAATATTACGGAAAAAATAATATGAAAAGTATGGATAGCCAAAGCAAAATTAATAAGGTTTTAACAGTGGAAAATAGAAAAAGCATTGATAATCAAGATAAAGAAAATATCAATACAAAGATTAAAAAAAATCCTATTATCAAACCCGAGCAGAAAACAGATAACAAAAAAGAGAAGATTAAAGATAATAAAAAGTCAGAGAAATCCTTAGGAGAAACTATCACCGAACCTATCACTAATAAATCGTTTGATGTTATTATCACCTCTAATGCAAAAGCCGATGTTATTATTGATAATAAGTTGATTGGAACCATACCCCCGAAAAAGATGATTAAATTGAAAAAAGGAAAACATAAAGTGATTTTCATGAAAGGGGAGGGGAATAATATTAAAACAATTGTTAAAGATATTATGGTCGGGGATACAGGAAAACCTGTTATTATAAATCAGACCTTTGATCTTTATGCCCGTGTGAAAATGATAAATGCTTTTCCTTGGGCTAATGTTTATCTTGATAAAATAAATAAATCCGGTTATCTTGGTTTAACCCCCATAAAAAAAGATATAAAAATCAGAGAGGGAAAACATGTTTTGATTTTCCTGAATAATAGTTATGAACCGTATCATTATAATCTTACGGTCGAAGGGGGCAAAACAATAGATAAGATACATATTAAACTTCAAGAAGTTGCGGTTAAAAAAATAAAAAAAACGGGGGACGGTTATATTAAAATGATAAATGCATCTCCATGGGGTAAAATATTTATAGACGGTAAATATTTTGGCGACACCCCTGTCAGAAATGTTAAATTAAAAGCGGGGGAACATATTATAAAAATAGAACATCCTAATTATAAACCTTTTGTCAAAAAAATAATAATAGAAAAAGATAAGGAATTTTCTCCGATAATAGTAAATTTAAGGCTAAATGATTAAGATAGATGATACTATGTTAAATTTTGATTATTCGGAAAACTGTTTTATATGTAAACATTTTATTGAGGGAGACAAACATATCTGTAAAGCTTTTCCTGAAGGGATATCGGATAAAATCTTTTATGGAGTGAAAAAACATAGTAATGTTTTAAAAAATCAAAAAGGTAAATATATTTTTGAAAGAAAGAAGGAGGCAATAAAATGAAAAAAGTTATCATAATTTTTATTATTGTTTTGTTTGTTTTTAATACATCTTATATGGCTTTTGCTCAGCAAGATTCAACAGTTGAAAAACTTTTGGAGGAGGGAAAGCAAGCGTATATGAATGGTGATTTTAAATTAGCGGTTGATAAATTATCCACGGCAATCACAATTATTAAAAATAAAAAGGATTTACTTGAGGCATATATAACACTCGCTTTAACATACTATACGCTCGGAGATAATCAAAAAGCGAAGAATACGATAATAAAAGCATTACAAGTAAAACCGAATCTTATTCTGAATACTGAAATTTATAGTCCGAAATTCATTGTTTTTCTTGAAGATACAAAAAAAGAGATTATGAGAGAACTAAGGTTTAATGTAAAGCCAGCGGCAAAATTATATATTGATGATTTATATTACGGGGAAAACTCCGAATTTACGGTAAAATTAGTTAAAGGGGAACATAAAATTAAAGTTGAACAAAAAATGTATAAAACTTATGAAAAAACCATGACAGTTACGGATTCAAATCCTGTTCAAAATATTATTCTCGAAAAACTTATCCCTGCCGCCATTAAAACTCAAAAGAGCGAACAAGTTAAAGAGGAAAAGGAAAAAAACAATAGGAAGGAACCTGTTAAAATATCAGGGAGAATCGAGAAAGAAAAAAAGGGGAAAAAGGGCTCCAAACTTTTGTATTATTTAGGTGGACTTGTGCTCGGAGCTGTGGCGATAGTCGCTTTAACAAAGAAGAAAGCCGAAGCCGGAGAAAAATTCGCAACGATAAAGGTTAATTCTGTTCCCGAAGCCGCCGATGTATTTTTAGATGGCAATGAGACAGGGAAAACAACCCCTTGTGTTTTAAATAATGTAACAGCTGGGACTCATGAAATTAAAATCGCCAGGGAACTTTATGGTGTTTATATAAAACAGGTAACTGTTTCCGGCGGGCAAACACTTGATATTAGCACTGATATCCCTCCCTTCAAATATGAATATATAATGTCGTGGGGTAGTCTGGGAGTGGGAGATAGAGCGTTTAAAAGTCCTTTATCCGTATCTCTTTACAATAATGATACTCGAGTTCTTGTTGTTGATAATGGAAATCTTGCCGTGAAAATATTCGGAACTATCGGAGGCTTTGTTGGGAAAATAAAAGAATATTTGTCAAACCCTATTGATGTATATGGCTTGGCAAGTGATCGTGTTTTTGTTACTGATTTGGATTATAATGGTGTCCTAAGATATAATATTAACGGTGGCTTCTTGAAATTTTTCGGTGGAACAGGCACAGGCAACGGTAAATTTAATGCTCCGTTCGGAATTACCGCTGATTGTGATAAAAATCTGTTTGTTGTGGATGCTCAAAATAAAAGGATTCAGGTTTTTGACAAGGATGGGAATTTTATGAAAAAATGGGGTAAACAGGGAAATGGGGATGGAGATTTTAATTTCCCTGTGGATGTTGCGGTTAATGATTATAATGGGGATATTTATGTAACTGATTATGGTCTTAGTAAAGTTGTTGTTTATTCAAATGAAGGGAACTATCTTTTTAAATGGGGGACAAAAGGGAGTGGAAAAAAGAATTTTGATAGCCCCTTTAGTATTGCGACGGATAGGGTGGGTAATGTATATGTGGCTGATATGGGAAATAACAGGGTGGTTAAATATACGGCAAAAGGGCATTATGCCGTGAAAATTAATGTGGGTGCAGGTTCGGGAAGAGCCGAATGTATTACTCCCTATGGTGTTGCCGTTGATAAGGATGGAAAGGTTTATGTCGTGGATACGGGTAATAATAGGATACAAAAATTCAGATTATCCGATAAAACGGCGAGCGATGGCTTCTCTGTTATTAAGATTGTGTCAGAAACGAATAAAAATAATTATAAAAGGTTAGTGATAAAGAGAAGAGGTGGGAATGGTAAAATGAGTGTTGATTTGAGAAAAACTATAAAGAGAAAAATAAAAATAGATAAGAGAAGATAAATAAAATCCATTATAAGATTTATAAATTCATCTTATCTCTCTACCAACGATTTTCGATTGAATAATTATAATCAATAAAACTCTCCCAATCTATTATCCTTTAGTAATTTTTTTATTTGTTTCTTAACTTAAATAATCTGTTACGAGTAAAATTGTTTTACACTTTCATAAAGGTATCTGTTTATAATATCTGTTTCCGGTTTGATTGGTAATAATTCTTCCCACATCTCTGTATTTTCCATACAAAAATATATGGGAAGATCATTACTCCCGAAATCATTAAGATATTTTATTATTGTTGTATAGAGCTCTCTTCTTACTGTAAAAGGATATCTGTATTTATTGTCGGAACCTTCCGCAAATTCTGTTTTCAAAAGAATTGATTTTTTATGATTATCCCTTATGACCCATCTCATGTTTTTATGAAACCTTAAAGAACCGATACTAATCCAACCGATAGAGGAGGGCGGGATTTTTTCAAATATATTTTTTATTAATATTTTATAATCTTCTTCCCAACCTTCATAAAAGATAAGAGGATCAAAATGGATACCTACGGGATAGCCGAGTTTAACCAGGTGCTCCATAGCCTGTATCCTTTTTTGAGGAGACGCTGAAAAAGGTTCCTCTTTTTTTAGCGCAGGGGGATTCATGGAAAAAGAGATTAGAATATTATTATTTTTGTTTTGTTTGAAATTTTCAATATAATTCGTTTTTGTTTTATATTCAAAGATGATTTCCTCTTTTTTTCTGAAAATTTCATTGAACCGATTTGACAGAGGATAAAGTTTTTCCCAAATAAGACTATCCGTAAGTTCCCCTGTTCCTATTCTTAAATATTTCTCTTTTGCGGTTAATTCATTAAGTTCATTTTCCAATTTTTCCATATTAACGAATAGTGTTAGCACAGGATAAGTGAGGTAATCCTGAAGTATGCAATAACTGCATCCGACCGAGCAGTTATAAGCAATATTAATATTTTTATAACCGCAGGAAACATATCCGGGGGTGCACGGGCAATCTTTTATGAAGTTTGCGGGAAATGTTGTTAAAAAGAGGGTGTCTTTCTGATTTATCTTTTTCTCAGAGGAAAGTTTTCTTATCTCTTCTATTGTTGTGATTTTGTATTCTTTTCCTTTAATAATCTCTTTTGTTAAGGGAAAATTCAGTGCTTCTTCGGAAACAAACAGATTTTTAATCTTCATACCAACTACCGGTTTTATCTTTTATCAGTTTATTTAATTTTTCCAACTTCTTTTTTAAACATTCAAAATCCTTGAACTTTATCTCAAGTTTTAAATTGGGATCTTCAAAATAAGGTTCTGCCGAAAGTTTCACCCCTCTGAATTGTTTTTGAATTTTTAAAAAATTTTCTTTTAATTTTTCGGTTTGAGGATTTATTATTTTGATAATCTCTTTTATGATTCGGGGTTTTTCATAATTAATATTATTTTGCAAAAATTTTGTTATATCCGTTCCCATTTCATCAGCCCTTAGCAAGTTATCCATAAATTTTCTTTTTTCCGATTTTGTGAATTGCAGTTTTATAAAATATTTTGTTAAAAGATTAATTTGTTCTTTATTAAAATATTTAAAGTAAGAGAGTATCTTTTTGTCAAAATCCCCGTTATCAATCATTGTAAGGATTTCATATGGTAATCGTGAGAAATCTATCTCTTCTATTAAAGAAGGATCTATTTTTAATAAAGATATATATTCTGTGAATTTTTCACATCCATTGTTTCTTAATTTTATTAAAGCATTAATCTTTTCATATAAGGATAATCCGTCAGTAGCAAGATTATCATCAATATTAAATAATATTTTTTGGCAATCGGACAAAGGTTTTTCAATCAGTCTGCATTCTATCTTATCCATATTCAATTTTTTAATAATATCGTATCTTTTATATCCCGTTATTAACAGGTAGCCGCTATCCTCTTTTACTATACTAACAGGGGTTTTCAGACCGTATTTCCCAATGGATTCATTAAGGAAAGGCTTTTCCCGCTTTAATGAAATCCGATAACCATTATCAACGGAAATTTCAGAAACGGGTATAAGTTTGTATCTCATAAAGATTAGTCTTCTTCTATTTTAATATCTAATTTGATATTAACTTTCTTAATAATATCATTTAATTTTATCTTTAGAGGGATTACAATCTGTTGATTTTTAACTTTTATATTTTTCCCGAGAGATACTTTGATTATATCTTCAAGGTTTGATTCCTCTTTGCCGAACATCTCTTCACTACTATCAACACTATATAAAGTATCATCTTTCTCCAATCCCTCTTCAAAAAGATTATCCGATTCTTCGGCGAATTTATCGGATAATTCGGTTATATCATTCAGAGGAATCGGCTCTTCCTCTTCATTCAGAAGATCTATTTTGTCGTCCTCAGAAATATTATGCTGATTTTCATTGTATTCCTCAAGGGTAATATCATCTACGCTTAAATCAATATCCTCCTCAATCGGATCAATCTCCTCAACCGCTTCCATCTCTATTGTTGCATCTTCATGGAGGCTTTCATCGTTTTCTTCTTCCGAATGGATGGAATCAAAGCCGCTAACCATATTCAGCCTTTTTTCCTCTTCAATTAATGCGTTTTTATCAAAGACCACAGTTTCATCTCTTTCTTCGGTAGCTTGAAACTTATATCTTTTTCTGACACTTTTCAATGTTAATTTAATAGTTTCTTCAAGTGTTTCCATAATCCCTTGTCCTGTTAAAGCCGATGTCTCAAAATAGGGATAATTGTTCGGGTTCAATTCTTTATTCAATTCTGAAATAGGTAAAATATTTGACAGATCTCTCTTATTAAAAGCCATGACGATTGGGATGGCATCTATGTCAATATTATTTACCTTTAGGTTTTTATAAAGACTATTAATACTCTCCTTGTTTGCATCCATCGCTACTTCCTGTGAGTCTGCCACAAAGATAGCGCCATCTGTTCCCTGAAGGACCATTCTTCTTGTATTCTCGTAGAAAACTTGTCCGGGAACAGTATAAAGTTGGATTCTTGTATTAAAATTACCGATTTTACCAGTTGAAATAGGTAAAAAGTCAAAGAAAAAAGTTCTGTCCCCCTCGGTTGATAGTGTAACTATTTTCCCCTTTTTATTTTCAGGAAGATTTTCATAAATATATCTTAAGGTAGTTGTTTTTCCTGATAGACCGGGTCCATAATAAACTATCTTTATAGTCATCTCTTTTAAAGGATAGTTAATCAATGCCATTTTTTCCTCCGTGTCATACTTAAATAAAATAACACTTTATTGAGAAATAGTCAAGACGGAGGAGAGTCGCAAAATTTTAAAGATATTTTTTTATAAGGACAATGTCCGGTGATGAGGTTTGTCCTCTGAAAAACGGAGGAAGGGTCTTGATATCTTTTTCAGCCTCACCTCTTTTGGGATATATCCCCCAAAAAAGCGCATAGCAAAATTTGTTTTTAACCGTCCTTGGTATAATAAACATCTTACTGTTAAAATTCGCTTTTTGATATGCTGTTTTTACCGAGTCTGTTAAACAATCAATCTCAATTAAAATTGAATAATAGTCTGAATATTTTTCAATATCTCTTCTATATTTTATTGCGCTGAGTCTGAAATTTCCCGCTCTTATGTCTTTAAGATAATTTGGTAAAATTATAAGATTTTTTGTTTTTCTTTGTTTGATAATATTGTTTTTATCGGCAGGTTTTTTATTTGTTTTAATTGTTGTGGGAGGGATGACATTTTCTGTAGAAATACTTTTTTTCTCCATGTTATTTGCCGAATTACTATCTTTTAAAGATTTAAGATTTTCCCCCTCTGTTTTCGGATTCTCTTTAATATTTTTTTTCACGGGGATTACTTTTTTCTCTTTAACCTCTTCAATCTCAGGTTTTTTGGATTTTAGAAATGAGTTATTATCCCCCTTTTTATGAAAATATAAAAAATATGTTCCCGCCGCTGCAATTATAATCAAAATCAAAAACAGAATTAATATTGTTTTTTTCGTCTTTTTCCCGTTTTCTTGATTTATAATCTGCGAAAGTTCTTCATCTATATCGCTTTTTTTAATTGAATGTTCTGTTATATCATCTTGATAATTATTGGTGAGTTTATCATTAAATTTTTCCGAGACAGCAATAGTTCGCTCCGGTTTTTCATCTTCTTCATTATTCGTGAGGGAGATGTCAAAATTTTTATTTTTTATATTAAGGGAATCAATTTTTTCATTAAAAGAGCTTTCCTCCTTGGATGAAAAAGGGATATCAAAAGTGGGTTTATCATCAATCTCTGATTCGCTGAAACTATTATCATCCGTTATTATATCTTTTTCCTGTTCCGAATCTTCTTCTTCTTTGTTTATAACACTTTCTTCTTTATCAGGTTCGTTTCCCAAAACATTAATAAGCTTGAGAAAGGAGATGATTTTTAGTGTTTGAAACTCATCATATGGTGATCTGTTAATTATCTCTGACACCAGACCATTTCCCACTATTTCCAAAATATTCTTTTCTTCCTCCTTAATATATTCACATTCATTGTTTTTTACAAACAGTTTATTATTAAGGTTGCCTGCGAGAGATAAAATAATAAGCCTGTCATTTGTTTTGTATAACCCCTCTCTGATTAATCCTATTACATTTAAGTTGAGCGGTGTTATGTTTTCGGGGAGATCTTCTTCAAAAAATCTTATCTCACCCTCTTTCATAAATATCGCCGAATAAAAAATCTCCTTTTGCTGTTTTTCAAGAATAGTTGTTAATTGCATAGGGGTTAAATAACCTTTTTGGACAAAGATTTTTCCGATTGATTCACCTGGTTGAATATTTGATATGACATCATTGATGAAATCATCGGATAATATTCCCGAAGATGAGATAACATCAAGAAGTTTTTCCCCTTTAAAATTTGAATGCGCATAAGCGAATTTCCCTTTGTTAAAATAGAGTATCCTTAAAATATCACCTTTTTTAACATATAAAGAGCCGGTTTTTTTTTCTTTTCCCAAGCTGAGAATAACTTTGTAATTATTAAGTATAATAGTATTATTATTTAAACTTTCCATTTTCCGTTTATTCCTCTATTCGTCAAAAATAATCAATATTATAATAACTTCATAAGTGGTATTTGTCAAGATTTATTAAATGGATTGTGAATTCGCAAGTTTGGGTATTTTCCTGTCTTGCTTCTTAAATATAGTTTATTAATCTGTGTTGGGTTAAGATGCAGCTAAAATTGACAAAAGGTGAATATTAGAAAAGCCGCTTGACTTTTTCAGGTGAAAAACTATAATTAATAGTGTAGGAGGAAGAGATGAAGAAAGTTAATTGGAAAAAAAATATAGTTGTTGATAAAAATATTTGCCATGGAAAACCTCATATTAAAGATACAAGAATCAGTGTTGAACTTATCTTGAATATGCTTGCTTCAGGTATGAATATAGATGAAATTATTAAAGAATATCCGCAATTAAAAGAATCGGAGATAAGAAGTTGCATTGCTTATAGTGCCGAACTTGCAAGCGAGAGAGATATTGCTTAACAATGAGAAAACTGAAGATTAAACTTGATGAGAATATAGGGTATTCAATTTATAGTTATTTATTGCAAAAGAAGATTGATGTTGAAACAGTCTTAAGTGAGGGATTAAAAGGTTCTAAAGATGAAGCAATATATATGTCTGTTCGGAGAGAGAAAAGGATTTTAATAACTCTTGATAAAGG
>Ga0256835_1000269_pt1 | contig 41436 bp, 42 predicted proteins | sample PIR30metaG_FD_185972 | JGI IMG/M metagenome (GOLD analysis project Ga0256835, IMG submission 185972) | Hydrothermal vent microbial communities from East Pacific Rise, Pacific Ocean - PIR-30 | ecosystem: Environmental > Aquatic > Marine > Hydrothermal vents | place: Pacific Ocean: East Pacific...
GGATTTGTGTAAAAAATGTGTAGTTGAAACTCCCTGCCTTTTTGTATCGGTTTGCTTTATAACTTGCTGAATTTTATTTGTCAAGGTTTTTGATAATATGCAGTTTCGTTAAACGATGACTAAGCATTTCTCTCTCTTATGTATCAACTGAATTGAGAAAAAGTTGACAACGGTTAGTGTCAAGAAAAGGGGGAGTATTGATTGTCAAGAAAAGAGCAAACGCCCCCACAGGGGGCAGAAGGGTGTTATGGCAGGGGTCATTTCTTTAACGCACGAAATTTATTGTTCTTTCTCTTCTTTACCAACAGCGGAAAGATAGGCCGTACATTCGGCCCGCTTTTCCGGAGGGCAACCTACGATACTCCAGCAGGGGGCGTATTTGAGGATCTCCTTGATTCCCGCAATGTTGAGCCCTTTTTCGTGGATCATCTTCCGCAGACAATTGATCCACTGGATATTGTCCATAGAATAGTAGCGCCTGGTCCCCCGGCGCACGGGTTTGATGAGGCCTTCTTTTTCATAGATGCGAAGAGTTCGGGGATGGATATCAAGAAGCTTGGCTGCTGTCCCAATGGAAAAAATAGCTTTGTCACGCTTCATGTTTTTCCTCCTCTAATATTCTTGAGCGGTGGCCCATCTTCAGGGCCACCGCTTCTCATCCTTAGTGATGCTCCCGGTCTTCAAAGACTCCGGCGAAGTAGCGCTCGCCGAGCAAGAAAGCCGTCACCATCAGGCCCACCGCACCGAGAAAGACGAGGATCTCGGCCCCGGACGGGGTGTAGTGCAAGTACTTGGGGATACCCTCAAAGAGACCGTAGAAGGGATGGACGATCTGCCCGGCAATGACCAGGTCGTACCTCTGGAAGAAGGCCCCGATGAGGGTGATCAAGGCCGCCAGGAACATAGCGTGAACGTTCCGCAAGCCGCCCGTGGCCAAGATGATGATCGGGGCCACCAGACCAAGGGCGATCTCGAAGAACCAGAAGTTGAAGGAAAGCGGACCGCTCAAAAGGGCCATGGCGGCGAGCTTTCCGGCGTCAGAACCTCCGGTGAAGATGGCCAGGAACCTCCAGATGGTGGCCAGGGCGATGGCCACGAGGAACAGGAGGAGGACCTTACCGGCCGCAGAAGTCGCCCGCTGCATCTGGTCATCCATGGGCTTGTGCCGCACTTCATAAGCAATGTAGTTGAAGACGATGAGAGCCGCAGCCCCGGTCATCAGCGCGGAAGCAATAAAGTAGATGGGGAGCTGGCTTCCGTACCAGAAGGGACGGGCCGCGATGAGGGCGAAAACTGCGCCCAGATTGGTGTTGGCCGCAATTTCAGAAAGGGCACCCAAAAGCCCGAGGGCAAAAGCTATCTTGTATTTCTTGGCGATAATAAGGGCAAATTCAAGGATCATGAAGGCCACACACAGGCCGTAAAGTGCGCCCATCCACATGATGTTGGAAGTGAGATTGGGCGTGATCATCATCCAATACATCCGCCAAGGATTTTCAAGTTCAAGGCCGATGATGGCGAAACCACTGATAATGGCGGCAATGGACAGAAAGAGCGACCTATTCGAAAGCGGCAAGAGAGAAGTGCCACCGAAGAGATGCCCCAGGAAAGAAAGGATACAAAGCCCCGTGGACATGATGGCAAAGTAAATGTAGCCGGCGATCAATAGGCCCCACGGCATCTCGCGAAAGACGTTGTAGACGTGATGATGACCCTTGATCAGGGCATATACTCCCGTTCCCAAACCAACAACCGTTAGCAAGAAGAACAGAATGGTAAGTAGAGTTATTCGTGGTGTGGCAAAAGAAAGGTCGACTTCAAAAGGCTTTAAAACTTCTACGCGGGTCTCAGCCATGGTTCATTACCTCCTTTCTGGATTGATAGGTTTTCAACTTCGTTTATTTTTATGATTGCTGCTGAAGCCCTCTTTCGAGCCCCTGTGCCTCTCTCTAAGAGCCAGGGGCTTTTCTTTTGGTGGTTCCCTTTCCTTGCAAAAATCCTTCCACTTCATCTGTTCTCCCCCCTTTCCTCTTCGAGCCATTTGGGAATGGAAAAGGTGGCCAAGAAAGTCGGGATCGCGGCAAAAGGCCCCAAGGCCAAAAAGAGAAGGAAGCAAATTGAGCCCAAAACGGCTTCTTGAACCTTCGTCCCGGCCTTGCTTTCGGCTTTGGAGGTTGCCTGGGGATGAAAGGGCCAGAGGTGCTTGATGGTTTGGATGGTTTTCATTTTTCCCCTCCTTTCCCGAAAAGAGGGGAATAACGCTGCTGAAGCCCTCTTTTCGGAATTATCTTGCTCTTTGAGAGTTTGACTTTCTTTTTTCTATTTTTTCTTTCTTCCTATCGCCTTCACTTAATAGGTAGTGCACATTTCATGCCAAACTCCCAAATCCAAAAAGCAAGTTCTCTTGCCCTAGAAAATCAAGGAAATCGTCACAAAGATGGTGGAGGCAAAAGTTGACAATGGAATTTCATAGGGCGCAAAATGCGCAAGGGGTGGGCGCAAAACGCGCCCAATCGATGGGGTTCAGGGAGGGCATTTCCAAGTTCGACTTCCGGAAAAGGGGGTATTGGGCTTGTCCTGCTTTCCTGGAAGCGGGCTTATATTGCGCCCTGTTCAAGAATTCCGTATTTCTTGAGTTTCCGGCGAAGGGTATCCTTTGAGATTCCCAATTCCCTGCAAGTGGCCATTTTCTTCCATTTGTTACGTTTGAGGGCCTCGATGATGGCCTGCTTCTCGATCTCCTCCAGGGTCATGGGGCGGGAGGGAAGGGGACGTTGCTCCTCGCGCTTGATCAGATACTCCGGCAGGTGTTCGGGATAGATGATCCCTTCCTTACAAACGATGAAACAGTATTCGATTATGTTTTCGAGCTCCCGCACATTTCCCGGAAAATCGTAATCCATAAGAATCTTTAAGGCTTCTTCGGAAATTCCGATTATGTTGCGCCCCTTGCTCACCCTGAACTTTTCAATGAAGTATTCCGCAAGCAGGGGAATGTCTTCTTTCCTCTCGCGCAGGGGCGGCAAATGGATGCGCGCCACGTTCAGGCGATAGAAGAGGTCCTGGCGGAACTTTCCCTCTTCCACCAAGGTCTCCAAATCCTGGTTGGTCGCCGCGATGATGCGCACGTCCACCTTCTCCGGTTTGCTCGCTCCGAGCGGCTCGTATTCCTTGGTTTCAAGCACCCGCAGGAGCTTCACCTGGAGAGAGACGGGGATCTCCCCCACTTCGTCCAGGAAAAGCGTGCCCCCGTTGGCCATGGCAAAACGGCCGGGCTTGTCCTTCTTGGCGTCGGTAAAGGCACCGGCCTTATAGCCGAAGAGCTCGCTCTCCAGGAGCGTTTCCGGGATGGCCGCACAGTTTACCGCCACAAAGGGCTTGTCCTTACGCGGGGAAAGATCGTGGATGGCCCGGGCGAAGACTTCCTTTCCCGTACCGGATTCCCCGGTGATGAGCACCGTGCTGTCGCTTTCGGCGATGTCCGGCAGGATGTCCAGGATGCGCTTGATCTTGGGGCTCTTGGAGATGATGTCTCCGATCTGATAGCTCTTGTTCAGCTCCTTCCTGAGGGTGAGGATCTCGCTCAAATCTCGCACCGTCTCCACCGCGCCGAGGAGCCTTCCTTCGCTGTCCCGCAGCGGGGCCACGGTGATGGAAACGGGTATCTTTCGCCCTGATTTGTGCGTGATGTAGGTGTGCTTGTTGGTGATCTTCTTTCCCTCTTTGATGGCCGCCACGATGGGGCAGTCCAGGTCGCAGATCTCCGTGCAAACGATGTCGCAGCAGGGTTTTCCCAGGGCTTCCAGCAGGGAATAGCCCGTAAGCTTCTCCATCGCCGGGTTGAAACAGATGATGTGGAAGTGATTGTCAACGGAAAACACGCCGTCACCGATGTTCTCGAGGACGGTCTTCATCTGGAGCTCGAAGCTCACGTCTCTGAAGATCTCCATGGCCCCCACGAGTTCGCCCTTGATGAAGAGGGGGCTCGCCGTCACTTCCACGGGAAACTGGGTGCCGTCAGCCCTAGTCATGAAAATGCCGGAGCGCTTGATGGTCTTCCTTTCCTTGATGCTCTTGAGCAACACGCAGCTTTCGCCGCAGATGTTGGTCTTGAAGACCTCATCGCAATACTTGCCGATAACCTGATTGCCCGCGTAACCCGTGAGCTTTTCGGCCATCTTGTTGAAGATGGAAATGCGAAACTGCTGATCAACGACGAAGAGGGCTTCCCCCAGGCTATCGAGGAGGTCGTTGACGAAAACCGTGGGGAACCTTTCGTTCAGGGTGAGGATGATGGAAACTACCTTGCCGTTGTCCTTGAGAGGATAGAGACTGACGTAAACCGCCTTGTCGTAACCGTTTCCGCGCAGAAAGATGGGATGCTGGAGGACGATGTCGCCCTTGGCCATCTGCTGTTTGATGATGACGCAGAGTTCCTTTTCGGAGGCGTTATCGAAGACCCGATAGCAGGGCTGGTTGAGGACTTCCTCCTTGGACTTGTTGAGAATCTTCGAGGCGGCTTTGTTGAAACAAACTACACGGAATTGATCGTCAACCAGGATGATCCCTTCCTGTAGCTTGTCTAAGACCTCCTCCAGATCTTTTTCGATCATTCTCTATCCTCCGGAGCGAAACTATTTCGAGAGCTCCCTTCCGTAAAAACTTTTCAACTCTTTTGTCAAGATATTTTAACAAAAAAGGGGAGCCTTCAAAGCTCCCCCAGAGAAAACAGAAGTTTTTGGACAAAATCAGCTAATGATGCCCTTCAGAAGAGGATTCACCTTCTCCGGATTTCTGTTGCAACCGCTGCCAGCCCAAAACACCGATGTGGCAGGTGGTGCACTTGCGATTGGCGGGAAAGGCCATTTCACCGTTGTGACAGGCACCGCAGTACTTGCCCTGATAGAGGGATTCCATGTTGAAGTCCTCGTTCTCTTCCGCCGTGCCCGCCGCCATCTCGAACAACTCGTCGTGACAGTCATCGCAGCTGAGACCGGCATCTTCGACGTGTTTCTTGTGATCGAAGATCACCGCCTTCACCGGCTTGGTGAAGATGATGGGCTCTTCGGGATATTCCTCTTCATCCTGCCCGAACAAAGGCTGATAGAAAGCCAGAGAAAAGACAAAGACCAAAAGCAACAGAAGCCAACGTTTCATAACCGCCTCCTCACACTTTTTAACCAAGGCCATCAATGGTGTAGAAGACATTGGGCCTCGCTCCGGTTTCCGGCCGCAAGACCCAGACGACTCGATCCGGATCGTGGACCAGCTTGTAGACCTTGCTGTTGGGATCAGAGAGATCGCCGAAGTTACGCACGCCAGCAGGACACGCCGCCGCACAAGCGGTCAGCTTCTCTCCCTTGGAAAGACGGGACTCCCAACAGAAATCGCACTTGTCCACCGCCCGTCTCTCTTCGTTGAAGTAGCGCATGTCGTAAGGACAGGCCACCATGCAGGTCTTACAGCCGATGCACTTCTTCGGGTTCATGCGCACGATGCCCGTCTTCTTGTCCTTGAAGGTGGCCTTGGTGGGGCAGACCCGCACGCAGGGCGGGATGTTGCAATGGTTGCAGAGAACGGGCATGAACTGCCTGGCGTACTCGTTTGGCCCCACCTTCAAACGCCGCTCAAAAATCTTCGTCCGCCAGCCGTAGGGCGGAACGTGGTTGGTCTTCACGCACGCATCCATGCAGAGCTGACAATCCACGCACCGATCCGTAATGATGACCATCGAATAGTGGGGCTTGTAGGGATACTTGTCCACGTAATCCGGGGCCGCCCCGAAGACCTCCTGGGCCCTGGAAACCACGGAAAGGATGGTGCCCCCGGCAAAGACTCCCGTCACCTTCAAACCGATCTTGAGAAAAGACCTCCTCTCTTCTATCGGGAGATGTTCAACCCCTTCGTTCTTCAGACTTTTCAACCATTCGCCAAATCTTTTGAGATCCATGAGTCTCACCCCTTAAACTCCTAAATTTCAAAAAAGGCCCCCGAAAGGGGGCCTTCGATTTTCAGCCGATGAACGTCATCTTACTTCTTCTTGTGGCAACCGTTGCACTTGGTGGGAGCGTTGGGATGCTTAGCCGCCATCTGCTTGTGACAACCCTTACAATTGGCATGAAAGGCCTTCATGGGCTTGTTGAGCTTCTTGTTGGGCATGTTGGCGTTGTGGCAGGTCTCACATTTCTCGATCTTCATCCCAGGCTTGTATTCGGAATGACCCGGACCGTGATGGCACTCGGCGCAAGGGATGTTGAGCTCGGTCTGGTGCTTCCAGTGATTGAAAGTAACGTCACCCTTCTTCGAATGAAGAACGATGGTCTCCGGACCCTGACCACCAGCTACGGCAAACCCGTAAAAGGCTAATCCTACCGCCAACCCAACCACCATTCCCAGAATCTTACGCACCATAGTTTACCTCCTCTTTAAAGGTTTGTTACTGGAGCTTAAACCCCTCCATGGGTCTCGTCAAAAAGTATCTCATGCCGGATTTCAGACTTTTTCGCAAATTAGAAAGAAGAAAGGCCATTTTGAAATCAATTTTTTTCGCATCTGTCCGGTTTTAAGATTAGCTGCATGTTCTGTTCAAAAGTTTTGCTTTTGCCTCAAAAGAGCCGGGCCAGCAAAAAGCCCAACTCCATGAGGAGATAGAAGGCCGCCGCGAGAATGATCTGGGAAACGATATCCGCCGGAGAGATGAAGAGGGCCACGAGATAGGCCCCGCCCGCCAGATAGAAGAATCTCTTGTGCCGCACCTGCGCCGGGATGAGGCCGGCCTTGAGCAGTAGGGCCACCACCGCCGGGAGCTGGGCGACCACCGCGGCCACCAGAAGCCCCTTGCCCAGGAAGGAGAGATAGCTCTGGACCCGCAGATAAGGCGTAAAGCGCGCGTAGCCCATGCCCAGGAAGAGCTTGAGCAACGTGGGGAGGATCAGGAGATAGGCCAGGGCCATCCCCCCGAGGGCGAAGATGGTGACGAGGAAGATGACCTTCCGCAGGGCCTTCTTTTCGTGCTCGTAGAGGGCCGGGCTCAAAAAGCGCCAGGCCTGAAAGAGGAGAAGCGGCAGAGAAAGCGCAAGCGCAAGGAAGAACGTGCTCTTGAGCGCCGCCATGATGGCCTCGGGCAGGGTGGTGAAGACGAGATCGAGTTCCCGCGAGGGAAAGGCCCGATGGTAGGGCCAGACGAAAAAGGGGACCAGCCGGGAAAACTGGCTGAAGAGCACCACCCAGACCAAAAAGAGGAACCCGATGAAGATGAGGAGCCTCTTCCTCAGCTCGTCGAAATGGGTGAGGACGGTAAAGTTAGGCCTTTCCATCTTGGGAGGCTTTCTTCTCCTTGGACTTTGCCTCGGAAGGCTCCGCGGCGGAGCCGGTCTCCCGCGGCTTCTCCTTGGGCGGTGTGCGCTTCGTCTCTTCCGGGCTCGGAGGCACGTAGACCTCGCGGAGAAGGGCCTCTTTCACCTTTCTCACCTCGTCTCGGCCCTTTTCCAGCTCGTCCGCCCCCAGTTCGCGTTTCAGTTCGTCGGCGGCCTTGCGCAGTTCGATCACCCAGCGTGCCGCCCCGCGCGCAAGCTCCGGCAGCCTCTCCGGCCCGAGGACGATGAGGGCCACGACAAAGATGACCACCAGTTCCGGAAAACCTATGCCGAACATCACGAAGACCTCAGATAGATTTTGCTCACCTTTCTCCCCAAAAGACAGAGCAACTCGTAACTGATGAGGCCGGCCCGCGCGGCGAGTTCCTCAACCGGGACCTCTCCCCCTTCCCCACCGAGGAGGACGATCTCGTCTCCCGGAGAGACGTCCTTCAGGGCGCTCACGTCAAAGGCCGTGCATCGCATGGAAACCGCTCCCACCACCGGGACCCTTTCTCCCTTCAGCGAGGCGAACCCCCGGTTGGAAAGGGCCCTCAGGTAGCCATCGTCATAGCCTACCGGCACGAGGGCCAATTTCATAGGCCCCTGGCTCCGGTAAAGCGGGCCGTAACCGACCCCTTCGCCCTTGGCCACCTCCTTGACGGAAAGGACCCGCGCCTTGTAGGTCATCACGGGCTTCAGCTTGATCTTCTTGCGGGCCTCCGGCCCGGGATAGACCCCGTAGAGCGCAAGCCCCGGACGCACCAGGTTGTAACGCGCCTTGGCGTCGAGGATGCAGGCCGCCGAATTGGCCAGATGGATGAAACGGGGCCGAAACCCCCGACGCTTGATCTCCTTGAGGGCCTCCTCGAAGAGCGCCTTTTGCTGCCGGGTGATCACGGCGCGCGGATGCTCCCCCGCCGCCAAATGGGACATCACCCCGGAGAGCTCAAGCTGGGGGTTGTCCTCAAGGAGGCTCAGGGCCTGGTCAAGCTCCGACGGATGGATCCCCAGACGGTTCATGCCGGTGTCTATCTTCAAATGAAGGGCCACCTTCTTGCCCTGCCGCTTGCTGAACTCCGCGAGCAAGCGCAGCTGATAAAGGTCGATCACCGCCGGGATGACCCGCAACCGGACTATCTCCGGGAGCCAGGAGGGCTCAAAACCCGAAAGGAGGATCACCGGAAGGGCCAGGCCCGCTTCGCGGATGCGCTGCACTTCTTCAAGATCCGAGAGGCCGAAGCCGTAGACTCCCTCGGCCGCCAAAACCTTGGCTATCGGGATCAGACCGTGGCCGTAAGCCTCGCTCTTGATGACCGGAAGAATGGAGACTTGGGGACCAACCAGCTCCTTAATCGCCTTGAGGTTCTCCCTCAAAGCCTGGAGATCTATTTCCGCCCAGGCCGACCAACGAATATCCGACCCCCTTGTTTTTCTTGGCAATGATACCAACTCTAGTTTTAATTGCTTTTTGCCTTTGCGATAAGGGCCAAAACAAGTTAAAATGATTCTAAATTAGCACATTTTTACACAAGGGGCCGAAAATGACGGGCACGATGTTAGAGGTCCAAGACCTTTGGGTAGAGGTAGAGGGCAAGGAAGTTCTCAAAGGAGTCAGTCTCAACATTCCCGTAGGAGAAACGCACGTCCTGTTTGGTCGCAACGGTTCGGGCAAGACCTCCCTCCTCATGACCATCATGGGGTTTCCGGAGTACAGGGTCCGGCACGGTAAGATCATCTTTAAGGGCGAAGACATCACCCATCTCCCCCCTTACGAGCGGGCCCGGAAGGGTATCGGCATCATGTTCCAGAGGCCACCGAGCATCAAAGGGGTCAAGTTGCGGGAGTTGCTCGAGCTCTGTGCGCGAGAGAACGGATATCGCATCCAGGAACTGGCGCGCGAATTCGGTTTCGAGGACTTCCTCGACCGTGACGTAAACCTTGGCTTCTCCGGGGGCGAGCTGAAGAAGAGCGAACTCCTCCAGCTCCTGGTCCAGTCTCCAGACCTGGCCCTCCTCGACGAACCGGAGTCCGGGGTAGACATGGAAAACATCGAGATCATCGGCAAGATGATCCGCAAGCTCCTTCAGAAAGACTCCCATCGGCCGCGGCAGAAAAGCGGCCTCATCATCACCCATACCGGGTTCATCCTCAATTACGTTCCGGCTGATCGGGGCTACGTCATGCTCGATGGCCGCATCTATTGTCAGGGCAACCCCCAGGAAATCTTTGAAGGAATCCAAAAACACGGCTACGAGGAGTGTCTAAAATGCCTGAAAAGAATGGAAATTCCGCAGAGTTAGAACTCGAAAAGTTCATCCCGGCCAAGAAAGTCGAAGGACCCAAGTCTCTCGAAGACTTGAGCCCTGAAGAGATAGAACGTTTTCGAGAGGTGGGGGTCGATCCGGAGGAGACCAACCGGCTGGGCACCTTCATCCAGGCCGACTGCCAGGTGCTCTCCTGCCATTGCGAGATGCCCGAAGGGGTGGAGCTCCTGCCGATCACCGAGGCCCTGCGCAAATACGACTGGCTGGCGCGCGACTACCTCTGGAAGGCCGTTCCCCCGGACAAGGACGTCTTCACCAAGATCACCGCAGAGGACCTGGACAACGGCTACTTCATCCGGATCCGCGCCGGAGAGAAGGTCATCTATCCCCTTCAGGCCTGCCTCTACATCCGCACCGACCAGGTGGCCCAGCGCGTGCACAACATCGTCATCGTGGAGGAAGGCGCCGAACTCCACATCATCACCGGTTGCACCACCGGCCCTCACGTGGTGTCCGGGCTCCACATCGGAGTCTCGGAGTTCTACATAAAGAAGGGCGGAAAGCTCACCTACACCATGATCCACGAATGGGGCGAAGGGGTGCACGTGCGCCCGCGCACCGGCATCTGGGTGGAAGAAAAGGGCGTCATGATCTCGAACTACATCTCCCTCGACAAGGTGGGCTCCATCAAGGCCTTTCCCGTCTGCCGCCTCAAGGGCCCGGAAGCCGTGGGGCAGTTCAATTCGGTCGTCGCCGCGCCCCAGGGTTCCTTCCTGGACCTGGGTTCGCGGGTCATCCTCGAGGCCCCGAAGACGCGTGCGGAGATCATCTCCCGCACGGTGTGCTACGGAGGAGAGGTCATCGCGCGCGGACACCTCATCGGCCAGGCCCCGGAGATCAAGGCCCATCTCGAATGTCAGGGGCTCATGCTCTCGGACGAAGGCTACATCATCGCCATCCCCGAGCTTGAGGCCCACCATTCCAACGTTGACATGTCGCACGAGGCCGCGGTGGGTAAGATCGCCCGCGAAGAGATCGAATACCTCATGGCCCGCGGGCTCACCGAAGAAGAGGCCACCAGCCTGGTGGTGCGCGGCTTCCTCAACGTACGCATCGAAGGCCTCCCCCCCGAGCTCCAGGAGCGCATTGACAAAGCCATCGAAGAGTGCCGCAAGGGCATGTAGGAACCGAAGGGGCGGTCACGTAACCGCCCCTTTTAACGTCTCATTCAAAATAGTTGATTTTTCCTCATCTTGAAGAAAACCCCTCTTCCTGTTAGAAGCCTTTGCTTAAAACATTCAAATTTCTGTGTAAGGAGGGGCGTATGGCGTCACATGTGATCTGGTTATTTGTCTTCGTTGCTCTTTATTGGACGTACTGTATCTTTTGGGGGGTCAAGGGAGCACGCACCGCCAAGACCGCTTCGGACTACTTCATTGCCGGTCGTAAGATCCCCCTCTGGGTCTTTGTTCTCGCGGCTACGGCTACCTCCTTTTCGGGCTGGACTTTCATCGGACATCCGGGACTCATCTACCGCGACGGTCTCCAGTATGCCTTTGCTTCCTTCTACGCCATCACCATCCCCTTCACCGGGGTCATCTTCCTCAAGCGCCAGTGGATGCTCGGCAAACGCTTCGGTTACGTCACCCCCGGTGAGATGTTCGCCCACTACTACCAGTCGAACATCATTCGGCTCCTCGTGGTCATCGTCGCCCTCATCTTCTCCATCCCCTATCTCGGTCTCCAGTTCCGCGCCTCGGGCTTTCTCTTCAACGTGCTGAGTGACGGCCTCCTCGGGGTCGAAGCCGGAATGTGGCTCCTTTCCATCGTCGTGGTCATCTACGTGATGCTTGGAGGGCTGCGCGCCGTGGCTTACGTAGACACCGCCCAGTGCATCATGCTGGCGGCGGGTATCATCATCATCGGCTTAATTACGCTCAACGCCGTAGGCGGCTGGCACGCCCTCCAGGAAGGCATCTTCAAGATGTCCCAGGTGGACACCAAACTCACGCCCGACGGCTACAGCCACTACGTGGCCATTCCCGGCGTCATCCAGTTCGTCAAATCCGGTCTCAACGCCGTGGGCGGAGCCTGGACGGGCGTCATGATCCTCACCTACATGTTCGCCCTGATGGGCATCCAGTCCGCACCGGCCTTCTCCATGTGGGCCTTCTCCAACAAGAACCCCAAGCCCTTTGCGCCGCAGCAGGTCTGGGCCTCTTCGGCGGGCATCGGTTTCATCCTCATCATCTTCACCGCCATGCAGGGTCTCGGCGGGCACCTCATCGGGGCCGACGCTAAGCTCCTCGAGCTCGGGATCGCCAAAGACGTCCTGAAGCTCGGCAAGGACCTCATGGAGATGCCCGGTAAGCAGGGAATGCTCGTTCCGGCCCTCATCCGCCTCATGGCCGACTCTGCGCCCTGGCTGGTGGGTATCCTTGCGGTCTGCGCCCTGGCCGCCATGCAGTCCACCGGTTCGGCTTACATGTCCACGGCGAGCGGCATGATCACCCGTGACCTCTATCGCTTCTACATCAACCCCGAAGCGACCCACGCCCAGCAGAAGCTCGTGGGCCGCATCGCCGTCTTCCTCATCGCCGGTGCCGCGCTCCTTGTGGCCACCTACTCCAAGGACGCCCTCGTGCTCCTCGGTGGTCTGGCCGTGGCTTACGGTTTCCAGATGTGGCCGGCCCTTCTCGGAACCTGCTACTGGCCCTGGCTCACCCGTCAGGGAATCGTGCTCGGTCTGATCGCCGGTCTCATCGCCGTGACCTGCACGGAGAGCATCGGGCAGAAGTGGCTGGGCATCAAGGCCTGGGGACGTTGGCCGCTCACCATCCACTCCGCCGGTTGGGGTATCATCTTCAACCTGGCCATCGCCATCATCGTCTCCGCCTTCACCCAGGACCCGAAGGCCACCGAGCATCGTCTCAAGTTCCACGCCTTCCTGAAGGAGCACGCGGGCCTTCCGCCGCACAAGAAGAAGCTCGTTCCCGTGGCCTGGGCCATTACCCTCACCTGGTTCTTCTTCGCCATCGGGCCCGGTGCCGTGCTGGGAAACACCATCTTCGGGGACCCGAAGGACATGAGCACCTGGATCTTCGGCATGCCCTCCGTCTGGGCCTGGCAGATCCTCTGGTGGGTGCTCGGTGTCTTCATGATGTGGTTCCTGGCTTATAAAATGGAGATGTCCACCATGCCCGACAAAGAGATCAAGGCCCTGGTGGAGGATATTGCCGACCTCAACAAGGCCCGTTTCGATATTGATATGCCCGACTAAAAACGAGAGGGGGCGGCAAAGCCGCCCCCTTCAATCGAGGGAGATATGCGACCCCAAGACCTGCGCAACCTGATGATTGGTCTCCTCGTCGTAGGGTTTCTCGCCTGGGGGTTTTCTTACATCACCGCCGACCGCGAGGAATTCCCCGGAGAGATGACCTATCGCGAAGGAAACTATCGCCTGGCCCGGGGAGAATACGAACGGGCCCTTGAGTGTTTCCGAGAGGTCCAGAAGATAAACCCTTCCTATTTGCCGGCCCGTCTGGGCGAAGCCCTGGTCTACATCCAAACCAAAGACTACGAGCAGGCGCGGCGCATCCTCGACCAATTGATCGAGGAAGACCCGCAGTTCGCCGAGGCCTGGGCCAACCGCGGCATCCTGAACGACCGTGAGGGACGTTTCGAGGAAGCCATGCGCGACTACGAGAAGGCCCTTGAGCTCAAGCCGGAGCTGGCCAAGGGGCCGAGCTTCCTCTATCGTCTCCTCCACAACATCAAGGAAAAACCGCCCACCATTGCCGACCGTCTGAAGTATCTCCAGGCCGAACTCCAGAAGCCGCCTGAGGAGCGGCTCCTGCGCGTGCCGGAAAAAGACGAAAAACAAGGACCATTGCAGACCGGATGGAGGTTCTGATGAAAGGGTTCCTCAAAGCCGAGGATTGTTTCCTGCTGATCATAGACCCGCAAGAAAAGCTCATGGCCGTGGTCAACGAGCCCGACCGGGTCAAGAAAAACATCTCTCTCCTCATCCATCTGGCCAAGACCTTCAAGCTCCCCATCGTTCCCACCACGCAATACGCCAAGGGCCTCGGACCCTACGTGCCGGAGATCGCCTCTCTCCTCGAAGGGCTCACGTTCTTCGACAAGACGGAATTCAGCGCGCTCAAAAACGAAGCCATCGCCCGGGAGATCCGTTCCCTGGGGCGGAAGACCATGATCCTCTGCGGCGTGGAGACCCACATCTGCGTCTATCAGACGGCGCTTTCGGGTCTGCTCGAGGGGTTTCGCGTGGTCGTCGCCGCAGACGCCACCTCCTCGCGGACGCAGGAAAACGTGGCCTACGGGCTCTTTCGTCTGCGAGACCTCGGGGCGGACGTGGTCTCCACCGAGATGATCGTCTACGAGCTCCTGGAAAGGGCGGGAACGCCGGAATTCAAAACCCTTTTGGCCTATCTCAAGTAGTGTTTCCACTGCGGGCGCGACTAAGAACGCTTTTCTTCCTCACCTGGCTCGGAGGGGTCCTCCTCCCCTTCCTCGTGGGGCTCGTCTGGCTCTTCGCCAACGTGGCTCCCACGGACCCGAAAAAGCAGTTCTACTTCCTGGTCTACGGTTTTGCCTACACCTTCTGGTCGCTTTTCCTCATGATGCTCCTCTATCGCGGACCGGTCTCCGAAATCAGGCGTCTGGCCAAAGAAGCGGAGATCCTCGTCATGGAATACGCCAACGACCTTGGGGCCCCGCAGGAAAAAGAACCGGCAAGCTCCCTCGAGGCCCTGGCGGATCATCTCGAAAAACTGGGAGCGGCCTTCAGGAAGCGCTCCCTGGAACTCGAGCGCCTGGTGGAGGAGGCCACGCGGCGCCTGAAGCTCGAAAAGGAAGTGCTGGCCCTGGTGCTCCAGAACATCGCCGAAGCCGTGCTCGTGGTGAGCAAGGATTTCCGCATCGTGCTGGTCAACCCCGCGGCCGTGAGACTATTCGGCCCGGAGCGCGCCTTCCTCGGGGGAAGCGCCCTTTCCATCTTCGACCGCGAGATGCTCGCCGACCTCTTCCGCCGCTTGCAGGAAAACCCAAACGGCGGCTGTCTCCCCGTGGAGTGGGAGGGACATCGCGGCTCGGCCTGTCTCCTCCGGGACGATTCGGGGCGCATCCTGGGGATGGTCATGAGTTTCCAGGCCCCGGAGATCGCTCCGGCCACGATTCCGGCCAAGGCCGAGGAAGACCTCTCGAGCCTCACGATCACCGAGTCTCCGGGCGGCTGGCGTCCGGTGGCCTACGACTTCGATCTCTTCGAAGCGGTTCGCCCCCGCAAGGATCTCCTCAAGTGCCCCCTGGAAGAGCTCGTCTACACGGCCTTTGACACGGAAACCACCGGGCTTGAGCCCTCCAAGGGAGACCGCATCGTGGCCATCGGCGCCGTGCGCATCGAACGGGGCCGCATCCTCAAGGACGCCATCTTCCACACCCTGGTCAACCCCGAACGTCCCATCCCTCCCCAGGCCACGAAGATCCACGGCATCACCGACGAGATGGTCAAGGACAAACCCACCCTGCGCGAGGTGCTCCCCAAGTTCCTGCTCTTCTGCCGGGACACCGTGCTCGTGGCGCACAACGCCGCCTTCGACCTCAAGTTCCTGGAGATCGAGGCCCAGAAGCTCGGGCTCAAGCTGGACTTCCCCGTGGTGGACACGCTCTTCATCTCCTACGGACTCTTCGAGGAGTTCGAAAATCACAACCTGGACGCCATTGCCGAGAGGCTGGGCATTCCGGTGGCCGGGCTCCACAGCGCCCTGGGAGACGCCTTCCTCACCGCCGAGATCTTCCTGAAACTTTTGCCCCACTTGAAGAAGAGGGGCATTCACACCCTTGAGGATCTCTTCGCTTTTTGCCAGAAGATGTATTCCCTGCGCAAATTGCAGAAACAGTTTTAGGAGGGCTTATGCCCGAAGAGAACAAAGACCTCTGGTTGAGTGAAGCGGTCAAGAAACGCCTGGAGGCCGCGGGAAAGGCCAACATCTTTCCTTACCACGCCCAGGTGCAGGAGATCATGGTCTCGCCGGTGTTCACCTGCCCCTCTCAGCTCTCCGTGCGCCAGGTGGCCAAGGAGATGGCGCGCCGCCAGATTTCTTCGGCGGTGGTGGTGGACGAGAGGGAACGCCCCGCAGGCATCATCACCGAGCGCGACCTCCTGACCAAGGTGGTCTCGCGGGAAACCGTGGACCCGGACCGCACCCCCGCCGCGGCCATCATGAGCGCGCCGGCCATCACCATCTCCCCGAAAGACAAGGTCTATCGCGCGCTGAGCCTCCTTTCCCGCTACGGGATCAAGCACCTTCCGGTGGTGGAAGACGGGCGGGTCGTGGGCATCGTCACCCTTCGGCATCTCCTGCGCATGACCCATCAGGAGCCCCTTCTCATCATCGGCCGCATCGAGCTGGCCCAGAGCCCCCGGGACCTGGCGGAGGTGAAGGCCGATCTCCCCGCCATGGCGGCCAACCGCCTTTCCGCCGGGATCTCCGCCGTGGACACCATGACCATGCTCTCTCTCATCCATCAGGACATCCATCGCCGCGCCTTTGAGATGGCCGTGGAGCAGATGGGAGAGGAACCGCCGGTGCCCTTCTGCCTGTTCGTCACCGGGAGCCACGGACGGGGAGAGGCCCTGCTCGCCCCGGATCAGGACCACGGCTTGATCATTGCCGACTATCCCGATTCCCGCTTCAACGAGATTGACGGCTACTTTCGCGAACTGGCCGTCAAATTCGGCCAGATCCTTGAAGAAATCGGCTATCCGCGCTGCTCGGGCTACATCATGAGCGAAAATCCCCTGTGGCGCAAACGCTATTCGGAATGGCTCAAGCAGTTCGTCATCTGGCTCGAGCTTTCGAGCTATCACACCGTGCGCTATCTCACCCTCGTCTTCGACGCCTCCCCTCTGCTGGGAGACTTCTCGCTCTTTTACAACCTCAAGCAATTCATGCTGAAGGAGATACAGGGCTACCACAACGTGATCCGGCAGATGTTCGAGGAGGAAGCCGGGCACAAGGTCCCTCTCGGGATGTTCAAGAACTTCATCGTGGAAAAAGACGGGCCGCACAAGGGGGAACTGCATCTCAAGAGGAGCGGCCTCATCTTCGTGGTCGAAGCCGCGCGCGTCCTCTGCCTGAAGGAGGGGATCGGTGAGGTGGGGACCCTCGAGCGCATCGAGGCGCTCAAGGAGAAACACGTGCTCTCCGCCCAGGACGCAGAATACGCCGAGCACGCCTTCCATCTCCTGGTCCACTACGCCCTCGACGCCCAGGTGCGGCACTGGCAGCGCGGGGAACCCATCAGTTACTGGATCAATCCCAAGGAACTCTCGGCCCACGACCAGGACATGTTGCGCTACGCCTTTCAGGCCGTAAAACGGCTAAAGGACCTGGTCGAAGCCGCTTTTGGGCACGTGATCCTCTAGCCCCTCAGGCGGAAGAAGAGCAGGAGAAAGGCGCCGAGGAGCAGGGAAGCGAAAAGGAAGAAGTGGCTTCTGACAAAGGCCAGCATCTCGCCGCACAAATAATGGAACCGGTTCCAGAAGCCGGAAAAGACGGGCTCCACCCTTTCCACCTGAACCGCAACCTTTCCGTCCGGCCCGAGGGTGACCTTCAAATAGTGGAAAAAGAAGTGCTCGGGGTCCCCACCGTATAGTTTGGCCCCGGCTCCCCCCGTGACCGCATAGGGGACGTTTCCCCACCGACCGGAAAAGAAGCCGTGCACGTGCCCGAAAAACACGTAGGAAACCCCGTATCTCTTCAAGAGATCCAGGAGGTCCAGGGCCCCCTGCTGATAGAGGTCGGGCCCCCATCGGGGATCAATGATCGGCATGTGCATGAAGACGAGCTTCGCCGCACAGTCCCGGTTGGTCAGCTGGCGGGCCAGCCAGGACTTCTGCACGGGATCAATCCTCCTCTTCCGGGCGTTGTTGAGCACCACGAAGCAGGCCCCTCTTACCCTGAACGAAAAGTAGGGCGGCCCGAAGAGCTCCCCATAGAGTTCCAGACCTTCCCCGCGCAATTCGTGGTTGCCAACGGCGAGGATCAAGGGCTTGTGCAGATGCTTCTTCACCCGTTCCAAAAAATGCAGATAGGAGGTGCGCCTCCCTGAATAGACGGAGTCTCCCAGGTGGATGACGAACTTTATGTCCGGATCGGCCTGAATCCTCTTCAAGATCTCGGAAAATACCAGGGACGAACCGAGATTGTCCCCGATGATCGCCAGGGAGAGGGGACCTTCCCCGGCCACCTCGCTCAATTTCCTGATGTTCACCGGGTTCCAGGGGAAATCGGAGTCCCGCACCCTCTGGGTGTATTTGGCCAGGAAGAGAAAGGCCACCAGGCAAAACAACGGAACGAAATAGAGAAGACCTCTCCGCCAAAGGGGCATAGATCCTCCGCCATCAACCGTAAACTTCCAGGATCAGGACCCGTTTCGCGGCTCAAAAGGGCTCAAAATGTGGCCCAAAGCATACATTTTGGGAGAATTTGTTGGCAACCAGAGAATTATTGCGTCGAGAAACCCGGCGGGTCAAATAATTTATTTTGCTGGATCTCTTCGGGAGGCGTAAAAAACAAACCGGACTTTCGGCCGGAAACAAAACTTGAAGGGGAAAAACCGGGAGCAAAAAAAGAAAATTGGTTGCGGGGGCGGGATTTGAACCCGCGACCTTCGGGTTATGAGCCCGACGAGCTACCTGACTGCTCCACCCCGCGTCAGCCGCTCTATAAATTAACCGGTTTCCTCCCCGTGTCAACTCCTTGACGCTTTTCCGTTGCCAAAGGGAAAAGGCCCGGCTAGTTTTGGGCAGCAGCCTCATCAAAAAGGAGAGAAACCATGCTCGTGGTGCCGGCCATTGACCTCAAAGATCGCCGCTGCGTGCGGCTCTATCAGGGAGACTATCAGAAGGAGACGGTCTACGGCGACGACCCGGTGGCCATTGCCCGGGGTTTTGAAGAAGCAGGCGCCGAGCTCATCCACGTAATAGACCTCTCCGGGGCCAAGGAGGGGCGTCCGGTCCATCGGGACCTCATCCGCGAGATCGTGAAGGCCGTTTCCGTGCCCGTGGAGGTGGGCGGCGGCATCCGGGACCTTGACACCATCGCGGCTTATCTTGACGACGGCGTTGACCGCGTGATCCTCGGGACCATCGCCTGCCGGGAACCCGATTTCGTGCGCGAGGCCTGCCGCCGTTTCCCACAGAGGATCGTCGTCAGCCTCGACGTGCGCGGGGACTACGTGGCCGTGGAGGGCTGGACCGAAGAGAGCCAGATTCACTATCTCGAGCTGGCCAAGCTCTTCGAAGACGCCGGCCTGCGGGCCATCATCTTCACCGACATCACCCGGGACGGCACCGAAGAAGGCGTGAACCTCAAGCGCGTGGAACCCCTGCTCGAGGCGGTCTCCATCCCGGTCTATCTCGCCGGTGGGGTCTCAAGCCTCGAGGACATCCGCCGGGTCTTGCCCCTTGAGGAAAAGGGCCTCGAAGGGGTCATCACCGGACGGGCCATTTACACCGGGGCCCTCGATCTGCGGGAGGCCATCCGCCTGGCCAAGGGGCAAAAGTGAAGGACAAGGACCTCACCGGACACCTGGTAGAATTCGCCGAACACGGCCGAGTGCAGGTGGCCTACTGCCTCGGCCACAAGGACCGCCGTCTGCGCGTGCTCCTTCCCTCCGGGCGCGAGGAGATGCTTCCCCGCACCCGCATCCTCCATCTCTCCAAAAGGAGCTATCGCGCCCCCAACCGCCAGGAGCAACTGGCCCTCATCGAGGAGGCCCACAAACGGCGCGAGAAACTCAAGGAAGAAATCGACCTCGAGGAGCTCTGGGAAGTGGTGGTGGACGACGCCGAGGAGATGAGCCCCGAGGAGCTGGCGGAGGTCTACTTCGGCGAGGGAGTGGACGACGATCAGGTGGCCGCCGTCATCCGCGCGGTGCTCGATGACCGGCTCTATTTCCGTTTCCGCGAAGGGAACATCCACATCCATTCCCGTGAAGAGGTCGAGCGCCTGAAAGAGGCCCGGCGCAAGGAGGCCGAACGCCTGGCGCGCCGGGAGGAAGGGGCGGCCTGGCTCTCGGCCCTGATCCAGAAGAAAGACCATCCCGTGCGCGAGGAGATCAAAAAATACTGGCTCAAGGCCATCCGCGACTATTTTCTCTTCGGCGAGGAGGCCCGCGGCGCGCGCGAGACCAAGGAACTCCTCTCCCGCGTGGGGGTCAGCCGACCGGGAAAGATCTTCGAGATCCTGGTGGAAACCGGCGTCTTCGAGGAAGACGAAAACGTGGAGCTCCTGCGCTTCGAAGTCCGCGAGGAGTTCCCGCCAGAGGTCGAAGAGGCCGCGAGAGAACAGGCCCGAAAGGGGTTTTCGCGCGAGGGACGGGAGGACCTCACGCACCTTTCTCCCATCACCATTGACGGCCCGGAGACCAAGGACTTCGACGACGCCCTGCATCTCGAACCCACGGAGAGGGGCTTTCTCGTCGGCATCCACATCGCGGACGTGGCCCAGTTCGTCCCCCCGGACTCACCCATCTTCCGCGAGGCCCTGAAGCGCGGAGCCACGATCTATCTCCCGGAACGCACCATTCCCATGCTGCCGCGCGTGCTCTCCGAGGAGGCGGCGAGCCTGCGCGCCGGCGAGGAAAAGTCCGCGGTCTCCTTCCTGGTGGAGCTCTCCAGGGAGGGCGAGATCCTCTCCTCGCGCATCACGCGGTCGGTCATCCGCGTGGCCCGCAGGTTCTCCTACGAGGAAGCAGACGAGCTCCTTTCCGGAGAACTCAAGGACCTCTACGAGCTCGCCCAGAAGCTCTTTGAGCGCCGCATGGCCGCCGGGGCCCTCCCGGTCTATCTCCCGGAGATCGTCCTGCGCGTGGAAGACGGGAAGATCCATCTCGAGCGCATCGAGATCACCGGGGCGCGCTTCCTCGTCTCCGAATACATGATCCTTGCCAACTATGTGGCCGCCCGTTTCTTCCAGGAAAACCAGGTGCCGGCCATCTATCGCAGCCAGCCCAAACCCAAGGAGCGCCTCATCCAGGGCTCGGAGCAGGACATCTTCCTGAACTTCCTCCAGTTGAGACAGCTTTCGCGCGGCGAGCTCCTGCTCTCTCCGGAGTTCCACCACGGACTCGGGCTCCCCTGCTACACCACGGTGACCTCCCCCATCAGGCGGGCCCTTGACCTCATCCTCGAGCATCAGCTCTGCCACTTCCTGGCGCATCAAGAACCGCTCTTCTCCCAGGAAGAGCTTTCGAGCTTCCTGCGCGAGCTCACCCAGGCGCTCGAGGTGGTGAACGCCGTCAAGAACCGTACCTTCCGCTACTGGTTGCTCAAGTATTTGCGGGAAAACGCGCGCAACAAGCCCCTTGAGGCCCTGGTGGTGGACGTCCACCAGCGCAAGGCCAAGGTCCTCCTCCTCGACTACATGATCACCGTGGACGTGCCCCTACCACCGAGCCTGAAGCTCGAGCCCGGGGCCAAGATCCGGGTGGTCCTCCGCGGGGTCCATCCCCGGGAGGACACCATCAAGGCCTTTCTCGCGCACTAGACACACACTTCTTCCCAACCCAGGATCATCCCGCGCAGATGGTTGTACCAGGGCCGCCCGGTGGTGGCGAGATAGGCGTGAAGGATGAGGAAGAGGAGGAAGGCGTAGGCCCCGATCAGATGCCAGTAGGCCAGGCCGGAAAAGGTGGCCTTCACGCCGAGCTTGGGCCACCACTGATAGAGGAAGAGGAGCACCCCGGTCACGAACTGGAGCGGGAAGAGGACGAGTTTGAGGAACATGTAGGCCAGGCGCTGAAGGGGGTTGAGCTTCTGGTCCGGGCGCTTCTCGAAGGGATGCGGCTCCCCCCTGAAGATGCCCACGAGGTAATAATAGCAGATCTGCGGAATCTTCTCCTTCACCGGCCAGTAATGGCGCCAGGCGCCGGTGGTGAGATGCCAGAAGACGGCAAAGGCCGTGAGCACGATGAGCCCGAACCCGCAATATACGTGGAGATAGAAGGCCTGCTCGAAACCCCAGATCTCAAGACTTCCGTGTATCTCAAAGCCCGAGAGCAGGAGAAGGATAATGAGCGCGGCCTGCGTCCAGTGCCAGAAACGCTCGAAACGCGAATAGAGATAGAGCCTCTGCTTCATGGCTTACCTCCTTACTTCCTCTTGAGGCCGATGATGATCCGCGCCAGACCGTGGACCAGAACAAAAGAGAGGAGCACAAGACAGAGCGCTCGGCCAATCCTATCCACGGAGACGAACCGGTCGCGCGCCGGAATATAGACCCCCTGGATCGCCGCCAGCCTCCCCCCTTCCCTCACGTGACAGGCAACACATTGAAGGGCCTTTTCCTTCGGGGGAACCATGTGGGAAAGCGGCAGATAGTAGACGGTCTCGATGAAGTCCACCTTGCCGCTGAAGGGAAGCCCGGCCTCGGCCATGCCCGCGGCGACAGCCTTTTGCCAGTCGTAGTCCGCCCAGAAGGCGCCGCTTCCCTTCTTCCCGAAGAGCTTGGGGATGACCATGGTCTTCCGCACCGGATCATAGGGCTGGCGCCCGTAGTGGGGCTTGAAGGGAAAGATGCGGGAATCCGGATCATCCGGGCTCCCTTCCGGGGCGATGAGCACCACCTGGCCCTTTTCGTTCGTGCGCAGGGGTTCACCGGGCAAAAGATAGCTCATGGCCCCGTTGTACCAGCGGTACTCCGGCACCAGGTTCTTGCCCCACTTGAGGGTGCCCTTCTTGGTGTGATACACGGGCCTTCCCAGGGGCCCCATCTCCACGATGGGCTTTCCGTCCTTGAAGCGCCCGGCGGTGGACCAGTCCCAATAGGTGTTGGTGGGAAGCCCGCGGCCGTAGAGCGGCACGTGGCAGGTCTGGCAGGCCACGCGGTCCGTGTGGTCGTTGAGCTTCAGATGACGCAGGCTGAAGAGGCGTTTTTCGTCCCGATGAGGACGCGCCCCGTGGCACGCCTCGCAGCGGACTCGATGGCCGTCGTCTTCGGGAAGTGCAAGACGCCTCTTCCCCGGAGCCGGGGTGTCGTAGTGGCGCCCGTCTATCTCGTGCGCCGTGGTGGTGTGGCACGTGGCGCACGTAAAGTTGAGCCCCTTGGCGTCCATGTGGACGTCAAGCTCCTTTGAAGGGGCGATGAGGGTGGAATCAATGTCTCCGCGCTTAACACCGTCTCCACCGCCGGAATAGAAGTGGCACTTTCCGCAGCTCTCGCGCGAGCTCCGCCCCACGTGCTGGGCCACGTAGGAGAGGTTCACGGCCTTGAAGAGCTTCTTCCCGGCAAAGACCTTGTCCTTGAGCGGCGGATAGCCGCAATCCGTGGGAAACTTCTTGTAAGTGCCGGTGATATCGTGGCAGACCAGGCAGTCTATCTTCTCCGGCGAAAAGTCGTAGCTCTTGTCCTTCCAGCCGTAGCCGGCGTGACAGCTGGTGCACCTGCACCAGTTGGAGGTAACGGCCACTCAGAAGTTGTTGATCACGTGGGCCTTGCCCAGGAGGCGTCCATCTTTCCCCTTCCAGGTCCACGTGAAGTGGAGGGTCTCCTTCACCTGCTCTCCGGCCTTGTTGTGGCAGGAAAGACAGGCCTTGGTCACTTCCTCCGGGGCCTTGAAGTCCTTTTTCAGGGCCTCGAACTTGGTGTGGTCCGCCGTGGAAACCGGCGGTTTGAAATACTTCGGGGACGACGTAGATGCAGGCTGAGGCGCGGCCCAGGCTGCAGAGGAGAGAAGGAAGAGCACCAACCATACCGCGCACCGCATGGCCACCTCCTGAAATGAAAATCAATTTCAACATAGAAAATATGGGGACTGGCAGGAGGAAGTCAACAAAATTTAGAGGCTTGCCGGATCGAAGACGAGACGAGAACCGCCCTCTCTCTTGGCTTCGTAAAGGGCTTCGTCCGCCCGACGGATGAGGTCGTCTATGTCCTCGCGCAGGTTTGCGTCGAGATCGTGGCGGAAGAAGCGGGCCACTCCCGCGGAAAGAGAGGTTGGGTCGGCCTGGAGGCCCGCGTATCGCTGAAAGATGCGGTTGACCACCTTTTTCACGCCGTTCACTCCGCACTGGGGGATGAGGAGGGCAAACTCGTCTCCCCCGTAGCGGAAGGGAAGATCAATGAGATGGCGCGTGGAGCTCACCATGATCTCCGCCAGGTTGCGCAGGAGCTCGTCGCCGGCCTGGTGGCCGTAGGCGTCGTTGTATTCCTTGAAGTGATCAATGTCGAACATCACGAGGAAGAGCGGATAACCCTGCCGCCAGGCCCGATAGCACTCCTCAGCCAGCTTCTCGTCGAAGTAGCGCCGGTTGAAGATGCCGGTGAGGGGATCGTGCCGCGTCAGGGCGCGCAGTTGCTCCCGAAGCTTCCTTTCGCGGATGATGCGGTCGATCTTGGCCTGGAGCTCGTCGAGGTCAAAGGGTTTGTTGATGAAATCGCTCGCCCCGGCCTTGACCACGTCGGTGTAGCGGTACTGACGGGTGTAGCCGGTGATGGCGATGAAATCCACGTCTGGATGGATCTCCTTCACGGCCTTCATGAGCTCGATGCCGTCCATCTCCGGCATGCAGATGTCGGTGATCACGATGGTGAAGTTGCCGTCTTCGCGGATCCGCTCGAGGGCCTGGCGCCCGTTGGAGGCTGTTTCGCAGGGATAACCGAGGAGATCCAGGTAATCCTTCAGGAGCTCCACGATGTGGGGTTCGTCATCCACAACGAGGAACCTTTGGCTTTCGGGCTGGAAGAGAAGGGACGGCCGCGTCTCCATATTTCCATTTTAAGTAATCGGCAATTATTTGGGAATGATCAAATACCAGCTCGGAAAAGGGTATCTCGTCCGGAGAGAAGAGCGCGGCCTGCGCCGCATCGTCCGCCCCTTTGGGCTCTCCCTCAGCCCGGGCCACAAACACCGTGGTGATGGTGTGGAAACGCGGGTCCCGCTCCGGGTCGGAATAGACCCCCAGGAGACACACGAGCTCCACCTCAAGGCCCGTTTCTTCGCGCGCCTCCCGCACCGCGGCCGCTTCCACGCTCTCGCCGTAGTCCACGAAACCACCCGGAAGGGCCCAGCCGAGCGGCGGGTTCTTGCGCCTGATGAGGACGATCTTTTCCCCCACCTCGATGATCACGTCCACCGTGGGGAAGGGGTTGCGATAGACCTCGACCTTTCCGCCGCAATGGGGACAGGTTATCTCCCGCTTCATGGCACGTACTTCGAGGCAATGGGCACCAGGGCCTCGTGGAGAAGGCCGTTTGAGGCCAGGATGTGGTTCTGAAAGGGATCGTAGGGCTCGCCCAGATAGTTGGTCACCCGTCCGCCGGCCTCGGTGACGAGGAGGATGCCCGCCGCCGTGTCCCAGGGCTTTAGGAGCGGTTCCCAGAACCCGTCGAAACGCCCGCAGGCCACGTAGGCCAGATCCAGGGCCGCGGCGCCGGCGCGGCGCACCCCCTGCGCGCGGATGAGAAAGTCGCGGAAGGCGCCGACGACCTTGTCCGGCTGCTCGTGGATGCCGTAGGGGAAACCCGTGGCCAGCACGGCCTCGCCGAGTTCCGCCACCTGCGAGACGCGGATGGGCTCGCCGTTGAGAAAGGCCCCTTTCCCCTTCTCCGCCCAGAAGAGCTCGTCGAGCATCACGTGATAGACGACCCCGAGGACCGGCTCCTTGTCCTCCATGAGGGCGATGCTCGGGGCAAACCAGGGGAAGCGATGGGCGTAGTTGGTCGTCCCGTCAAGGGGGTCCACCAGCCAGTAGCGCCCGCGGGGCTCGGTCTTGGCCAGCTCTTCGCCCAAGACCGGGATGCCGCTTGGCTCAAGAAGGGAAACGATGAGCTTTTCGCTCTTCAGGTCCACCTCGGTGACGAGGTCAATCTCGCCCTTGTGGCGGACTTCGATGGGCCGATGGAAGTATTCGCGCTGAAGACGCCCAGCGGCCAGAGCCGCAGCCTTGGCCAGAAAAAGAAGATCCATCCTCAACCTCCCAGGAGACAGGCCAAACTCCTCTTGTAAGGGGCCTTGGCCACTCCGGCTTCGGTGATGATGGCCTTGACGTAGCGGGCCGGAGTCACGTCGAAGGCCGGATTGGCCGCCGCCACCCCGCGCGGGGCAATGCGTTTCCCCGCACAGCAGAGGACCTCGCGCTCGTCCCGCCACTCAATGGGGATGTCCTCACCGCGGGCCGTGTGCGGATCGAGCGTGGAGACCGGAGCCGCCACGTAGAAGGGAATCTTGTTCTCCCTGGCCAGCACGGCCACGGAATAGGTGCCGATCTTGTTGGCCACGTCCCCGTTGGCCGCGATGCGGTCCGCCCCCACCACCACGGCCTGGATCTTCCCCTGGGCCATGAGCGCGCCGGCAGCCACGTCGGGGATCACCGTGACCGGGATGCCGACTTTCTTGAGCTCCCAGGCGGTGAGCCTTGCCCCCTGAAGCCAGGGGCGGGTCTCGTCGGCAAAGACCGAGATGTCTTTTCCGGCTTCCACCGCCGCGCGGATGACGCCAAGCGCCGTGCCGTATCCGCCGGTGGCCAGGGCCCCGGCGTTGCAATGCGTGAGCACCGCGCCCTCATCGGGCAGGAGCTCGGCCCCCAGACGCCCCAGGCGGCGGTTGGCCTCGATGTCCTCCTCCCAGATCTTCAAGGCCTCTTCCCGCAGGACGGCCACGAGATCCGCCGGGGAACCGGGTGTTTCCTCGGCCTTTTTGAGGAGACGCTCCACGGCCCAGGCGAGGTTCACCGCCGTGGGGCGGGCCTTCTTGAGCCCTTCGGCCACGCGGGAGAGCTTGGCGAGAAAGTCGCGCCGGGTGCGCGCCTTGAGGCGCTCGGCCCCCAGCACGAGGCCGATGGCCGCGGTGATGCCGATGGCCGGCGCCCCGCGCACGACCATGTCCTTGATGGCCCGGCGCACCTCCTGCCAGGTGCGGAAACGCAGGTACTTCTCCTTCCAGGGAAGGAGCCTCTGGTCCAAGAGGAGGAGCCCCTTTTCGTCCCAGAGGATGGGGCGAATGACGTCGAGGTTTGAGGGTAGAAACTCGCGCATTAGCCTTCCTCGAGAAGCTTCGTGAGAATCTGGTTGACCAGTTTCGGGTTGGCCTTGCCTCTGGTCTCGCGCATCACCTGGCCCACGAAGAAACCGATGACGTTCTTCTTTCCGCCGCGATACTTCTCCACCTCTTTGGGATGGGCCTCGACCACCTTGCGGCAGATCTCAAGGAGCGCGGACTCGTCGCTCTCCTGCTTGAGGCCCTTTTCTTCGACGATCTCCGAGGGCCTGCGCCCGGTGGCGTAGACCTCGACGAAGACCTTTTTCGCCGCCGTGGAGCTGATGACCCCCTTGTCGAGGAGCTCGAGGAGCTCGGCCAGGAGCTCCGGCGTGAGCTTGGTCTCGTCTATCTCCTTGCCCTCGCGGTTGAGCTCCCTCAGGACCTCGGTCATGATCCAGTTGCTCACCAGCTTGGGTTTGGGAAAGCGCTTCACGCACTCCTCGAAGAACTCGGCCAGTTTGCGCGAAGAGGTGATGATCTCGGCGTCGTATTCCGGGAGTTGATACTCCTTGATGAAGCGCGCCTTCTTCTCGTCGGGGAGCTCGGGGAGGCTCCTGGCGATCTCTTCCACCCAGGCCTCGTCTATCTCCACGGGCACGAGGTCCGGGTCGGGGAAGTAGCGATAGTCGTGGGCCTCCTCCTTGCCCCGCATGGGGAGGGTGATGCCGCGAGAGGCGTCGAAGAGTCGCGTCTCCTGGACGACTTCCTTGCCGTCGAGGATGAGGGCCACCTGCCGCTTGATCTCGTATTCCAGGGCCTTTTGAACGTGGCGAAAGGAGTTCATGTTCTTGAGCTCCACCTTGGTGCCGAACTCCTGGCTGCCCTTGGGACGGACGGAGATGTTGGCGTCGCAGCGGAGGCTTCCCTCTTCCATGTTGCCGTCACAGATCTCGAGATAGCGCACGATGGAACGCAGCTTCTTGAGATAGGCCACGGCTTCCTCGGGGCTGCGGATGTCGGGCTCGCTGACGATCTCAAGGAGCGGCACGCCGGTGCGGTTGAGGTCCACGTAGGAGACCGGCCGCGTCTCGTCGTGGATGAGCTTTCCGGCGTCTTCCTCCATGTGGATGCGCACGAGCCCGATCTTCTTGCGCTCGCCATCCACCTCGATCTCGATGTAGCCCCCTTCGGCCAGGGGAAGCTCGTACTGGGAGATCTGGTAGCCCTTGGGAAGGTCGGGATAGAAGTAGTTTTTCCGGGCAAAGACGTTCACGGGATTGATGCGCGCCTTGGTGGCCAGCGCCAGGCGGATGGCGAACTCCACCACGCGCCGGTTGAGCACCGGAAGGCTTCCCGGCATCCCCAGACACACCGGACAGACGTGGGTGTTGGGCGCCGCGCCAAAGGTGGTGGAGCAGGAACAGAAGATCTTGCTCTTCGTGAGGAGCTGGGCGTGAACCTCAAGCCCGATGACGGCTTCGAACTCCATATGCTGGCCCTCCGACAAGACGACGATTGTTTCCAACCTTAGCCCCGGGCATAGAGAAGGTCAATTGACAAGTGCCGTTGTCCGCCAAAAATATCTTCCCCAAAGCCAAGATTTGCTTGACACCGCTGGTAAAGAGTTTCTATTATTAGAGGTGCCTGCTGGAGTTCCCTTTTGCTCTCCTGACGAGCCTTCCTCAAAAGCAGGCAATCAGGCAAAATCCCAGAAAAAGAGGTGTGAAGGTTATGTCCGAAATCCAGGAGACCGTTAAGGAAGCGGTCGAGGTCCCGGAAGAGTCTTCTTCTGTCTCGGAAGTGGAGGAAGCCAAAGAAGCCAAGGAATCCAAGGAAGCGAAAGAGGCCCACAAGGAAAAACCGGGCATCATCAGTCTTACCGACCTGCGGCGCAAGTCCCTCAACGAGCTCTACGAACTCGCCCATCGCTACGGCATCGAGAACCCCCTCGGGTTGCGCAAGCAGGAGCTCATCTACTCCATCATCCAGGCCCATCTGGAACAGGGTGGTGACGTTCGCGGTGAAGGCGTGCTCGAGGTCCTCCCCGAAGGTTTCGGTTTCCTGCGTTTTCCGGACTACAGCTATCTCCCCGGACCGGACGACATCTACGTTTCGCCTTCCCAGATCAGGCGCTTCAACCTGCGCACCGGCGACACGGTCCAGGGGCTCATCCGTCCCCCGAAGGAGGGGGAGCGCTACTTTGCCCTCCTGAAGGTCGAGAAGATCAACTTCGAAGACCCGGAGAAGGCGCGCCACAAGATCCTCTTCGACAACCTCACCCCGATCTATCCCAACGAGTGGCTGCGCCTGGAGACCGACCCGGACAACTTTTCCAACCGGATCATCGACCTCTTCGTCCCCATCGGCAAGGGGCAGCGCGGGCTCATCGTGGCCCCGCCGCGCACGGGTAAGACCATGCTCCTTCAGAACATCGCCAACGGCATCGCCCGCAACCATCCGGAGGTCTATCTCATCATCCTCCTCATTGACGAGCGTCCCGAGGAAGTGACGGACATGGAGCGGAGCGTGCCGGCGGCCGAGGTCATCAGCTCCACCTTCGACGAGCCGCCCCAGCGCCACACGCAGGTGGCGGAGATGGTCGTCGAACGGGCCAAGCGCCTGGTGGAGCACGGCTACGACGTGGTCATCCTGCTCGACAGCCTGACGAGGCTCGCCCGGGCCTACAACACCGTGGTGCCCTCGAGCGGAAAGCTCCTTTCCGGCGGTATAGACGCCAACGCCCTCCACAAACCCAAGAGGTTCTTCGGAGCCGCGCGAAACATCGAAGAGGGCGGAAGCCTCACCATCATCGCCACCTGCTTGGTGGACACCGGAAGCCGCATGGACGAGGTCATCTTCGAGGAGTTCAAGGGCACCGGCAACATGGAGATCCATCTCGACCGCAAGCTGGCCGACCGGCGCATCTGGCCGGCCATTGACATCAACAAGAGCGGCACCCGAAAGGAAGAGCTCCTCCTGCCCGAGGAGGTGCTCAACCGGGTGTGGATCCTGCGGAAACTCCTCTCGCCGTTGAACCCGGTGGACTGCATGGAGTTTCTCCTCGACAAGATGAAAGACACCAAGAACAACGCCGAATTCCTGGCGGCCATGAACCGTTAGTCTTGCTAAAAAGAGGGCTTACGTTTTTAATGGAGGCAGAAACGCGAAGGAGGACAAGATGAAGAAAGGCATTCATCCCGAGTACTATCCGAAGGCGGTCATCCGCTGCGCCTGCGGCAACGAGATCATCGTGGGTTGCACGGTTCCCGAGCTCAAGGTCGAAGTCTGCTCCAAGTGCCATCCCTTCTACACCGGCGAACAGAAGATCCTCGACACCTCGGGACGCGTGGAAAAGTTCATGAAGAAATATGCCGATTTCTTCGCCAAACAGGAGAAGAAAGCGAAGAAATAAATCATGGGCATTGCCGCGCACTATCTCAAAAAGCTGGACGACGTTGAAAAACGCTTCGAGGAGCTCACCGAGAAGCTGGCTGACCCGGCGGTGGTGAACGACCGCACGAAGTACACGCAGATCGCCCGCGAACACTCCGAGCTCTCCGAGATCGTCGAGACCTACCGCAACTACAAGAAGATCCTGGCGGAAATCGAGGGCAACCGGGAACTCCTCGAAGACTCGGACGAAGAGTTGGCCAAGCTCGCCCGCGAGGAGCTGAAAGAGCTCGAGCAAAAGGCCGAGGAACTCGAAAAGCGCCTCATGTTCCTGCTTCTCCCCAAAGACCCCAACGACGAGAAGAACATCATGCTCGAGATCCGCGCGGGCACCGGCGGCGAAGAAGCGGCCCTCTTTGCCGCGGACCTCTTCCGCATGTACAGCCGCTACGCCGAGCGCAAGGGCTGGGACGTGGAGATCCTCGACGTGAACCCCACGGGTCTCGGCGGCTACAAGGAGATCATCGCCCTCATCAAGGGCCGCGGGGCCTACAGCCGCCTGAAATACGAAAGCGGCGTCCATCGGGTCCAGCGCATTCCGGAGACCGAAAGCGGCGGGCGCATCCACACCTCGGCGGTCACCGTGGCCGTGTTGCCCGAAGCCGACGAGGTGGACGTGGAGATCCGGCCCGAAGACCTGAAGATAGACACCATGCGCGCGAGCGGCGCCGGAGGTCAGCACGTCAACAAGACCGAGAGCGCGGTGCGCATCACGCACATCCCCACGGGCATCGTGGTCTACTGCGCCAACGAGCGCTCCCAGCATCAGAACCGGGCCCGGGCCATGCAGATCCTGCGCACCAGGCTCTACGAGCGCAAGCTCCGCGAGCAGGAGGAAAAGATCCAGGCCGAACGCCGCAGTCAGGTGGGTTCCGGCGACCGGAGCGAGCGCATCCGCACCTACAACTTCCCGCAGAACCGCGTCACGGACCATCGCATCGGGCTCACCCTCTACCGCCTGGAGCAGATCCTCGACGGGGAGCTTGACGACATCATCGACAGCCTTATCACCTACTATCAGACCGAGGCCCTCAAGGAAGAAGAATCCGGGGTGGAGAAAGCGGCCTGATGCCACACGTTGACGACTATCGTTTCGGAGAGATCGTCATTGACGGGCGCCCCTATCGCGGGGACGTGAAGATCATCGGCGAGAAGGTCGTCCCCAACTGGTGGCGCCGGGAAGGCCACTATCTCTATCCCGAAGACATCGAGGACATCCTCTCCTCGGACGCCGAGGTGCTGGTGGTGGGCACCGGGGCCTACGGCGTGATGAAGATCGACCCTGCGGTGCGGGAGGCCTGCGAAAGGCGCGGGATGAAGCTCGAAGCCTACAAGACCACCCAGGCCGTGGAGCGCTTCAACGAGCTTTCCGCCCAGGGGGTCAAGGTGGCCGGCGCCTTCCATCTCACCTGCTAGGCCGCTTCTCCCAGCGCCCGGAAGGGACCTTCCTCTTCCCGCGAACGCCTTTCCGATAGACGTAGACAAACGCCTCGAGGCGTCTTCCGTCTTCCATCTCCACCGGCAGCCATCGCCTTTCGTATTCCTTGCCTTCGGCCTCGACCTCGTCCAGGAGGGCCAGGGTGCCGGGCCCCACTTCGTAGACCTCGCCGTAAACCACGCCTTCGCCGGGGACGATTCCCGGATACCAGCCGAGATCGTACATCTCAAACCCTTGAAGCCGCGCCTCTCCCAGGAAGCGCGCCCCGGCGAGATAGCGATGGAGGGGAAAGCCCCTCTTCAAGGTCCCATAGACGAAGACGCGAAATTTCATGGCCTGATTTTCTAAAACGCACCGCGCAAACGGTCAAATCGCCCTTGCGCAAGCGAAGAGCCTGTTAAAATAGGCCCCATGGACGAGTTTCCCCGCGAAAGGTTGAAAGAGGTCTATCTTGCGGATCTCCACATCCACAGCCGCTACTCCCGGGCCACGAGCAAGGAGATGACGGTTCCGGCGCTCGCCCGCGCGGCCCGGGAAAAGGGCCTCGCCGTGGTGGGCACCGGCGACTTCACCCATCCGGACTATCTGGCCGAGCTCGAAGAGTTCCTGGAACCCGCCCCGGAAGACGGCCTCTACGTCTATCGTGAAGACCCGGAAGGCCCGCGCTTCGTGCTCTCGGCCGAGGTCTCAAACATCTTCAGCCAGGGAGGCAAGGCCAACCGGCGCATCCACACCGTGCTCCTCGTGCCGCGCCTCGAAGAGGCCCGGGAGATCAACCGGGCCTTGAGCCGGCTCGGGAACCTGGCCGCTGACGGCCGGCCCATCTTCGGTTTCCCGGTAAAGGAGCTCGTCAAGCTCGTGCGCCGCGTGGCCCCGGAGGCCATCATCATCCCGGCGCACGTGTGGACGCCGTGGTATTCGCTTTTCGGCGCCTTCTCCGGGTTCGACTCCGTGGAGGAATGCTTCGAGGAGGAGACCGAGCACATCTTCGCCCTGGAAACCGGTCTTTCCTCCGACCCGGCGATGAACTGGCGGCTCTCGGCCCTCGACCGCTTCACCCTGGTCTCCAATTCCGACGCCCACTCCCCGGCCAAGCTCGGACGCGAGGCCAACGCCTTCTTCGGCAAGCCGAGCTACAGCGCCATGGCCGAGGCCATCAAAAAGGACGCCCTGGCCTTCACCGTGGAGTTCTATCCCGAGGAAGGGAAGTACCACTACGACGGCCATCGGGCCTGCGGCATCCTCTTCTCGCCCAAGGAGACCCGCGCCCACGGAGGGCGCTGCCCGGTCTGCGGCGAGCCCCTCACCGTGGGGGTCATGCACCGGGTGGAGGAGCTGGCCGACCGGCCCGAGGGTTTTCGCCCGCCGGGAAAACCCCCGGCCATCCATCTCGTGCCCCTCATCGAGATCATCTCCGAGGCCCTGGGCAAGGGCGTGCAGAGCCAGGCGGTGCGCAAGACCTATCGCCAGCTCGTGGAAGTCGGCGGAAGCGAGTTCGAAATCCTCCTCTTCAAGGAACTCGACGAGCTCAAGGACTTCGTTCCGGAAAGGATCCTCGAGGGAATCAGACGGGTGCGCGAGGGGCGGCTCTCCATCAGGCCGGGATACGACGGGGTTTACGGCAAGATCTCGATCTTCGGTGAAGAGGAGGAACCAACCCCCACGGGCCCCAAGCAGATGAGTCTCTTCTAGAGGGTCTCCCAGTTGAGGCAATTGGGGCAGACCCAGGTCACGGTGTTGCAGGAAAAAGTCCGCGGACCATGGGCCATGCACTCCTGACAGATGAGATAGCCGCACTTCTGGCAGCGATAGCAGAGCGGGCGCTCCTCCCCGCAGACCTCACAGACTCCGGAAACAGTCTTTGCGCGGCGAAAACGGCGCTTGCGCCTCTCTTGAGACATGGCTCCATTCCGTCGAAAGTCTTAGATGGAGGTGAGAAGACATGCTCTTCATCCTGTTGCTTCTCTTTCTGGCCACCCCGGTCTTGGCGGCCTCTCCCCTTAACCTAAGCCTGGAAGTCGAAGACCACAAGGTCACGGCCTCCTGGGAGAGCGAGATCCCGCTCTCGGACTTCATCCTCTACTACGCCCCCTTTCCGGAGATGTGGCCCGTCGGCGAAGCCCGCCTCGGAGATCTCACCTCCCTCTCGGTGGAGCTGCCCTACGGGGCGGCCTACTACGTGGCGGTCTCCGGGAAGGACGACGCGGGGAGACGCTATCTCTCGAACATCGAATACTTCCGCGTAAGGGAGATCTGGCGTCCGCCACCGCGCACCACCTGGCAATGGCAGCTCACCGGCCCCGTAGACCTCTCCGTGGAGGCGGAGATGTTCGACCTCGACCTCTTCGACACGCCCGTGGAGGTCATCGAGGCCCTCCATCGGCAGGGGCGCGTGGTCATCTGCTACTTCAGCGCCGGGACTTACGAACCCTGGCGCCCGGATGCCGACCGGTTTCCCGCCGAAGTGCTCGGCCTTCCGCTGGAATACTGGCCGGAGGAGAGATGGCTCGACATCCGGAGGCTCGACCTTCTCGCCCCCATCATGGAGGCGCGCCTCGATCTCGCCGTGCAGAAGGGTTGCGACGGGGTGGAGCCCGACAACGTTGACGCCTACACCAACCGAAGCGGCTTCCCCTTGACTGCCGAAGACCAGCTCCGCTACAACCGCTGGCTCGCGCGCGCGGCGCATCAGCGCGGGCTCTCCGTGGGACTCAAGAACGATCTCGACCAGATCCCCGCGCTGGTCGGGGAGTTCGACTGGACGCTCAACGAGGAGTGTTTCACCTACGAGGAGTGCGATAAGCTCCTCCCCTTCGTGCAGGCGGGCAAGGCCGTCTTCGGCGTGGAATACGAGCTCGACCCCGAAGAGTTCTGCCCGGAGGCCAACCGCCTGGGGTTCTCCTTCATGAAGAAGCACTGGGAGCTCGACGCCTGGCGGATCCCCTGTTGGTAGGGGATTTGCTTGCGAGAGGGGGCGGAGCGCTGTTTAATGTTGATAAACCAGCGTCAAAATCGCTCGGCTAGCGTTATGGAGGAAAGATGTTAACCAAGATTCTCGCCAAGATCGTAGGCACCAAGAACGAACGCGAGCTCAAGCGCCTGCGGCCCATCGTCGCGCGCATCAACGAGCTCGAGCCGGAAGTCCAGAAGCTCTCCGACCAGGAACTGCGGGCCAAGACCGACGAGTTCAAGGAAAGGCTCGCCCGCGGAGAGACCCTAGACGACCTCCTGCCCGAGGCCTTTGCCGTGGTGCGGGAAGCCAGCCGTCGTGTGCTCGGCATGCGACACTTCGACGTCCAGCTCATGGGCGGCATCGTGCTCCACGAGGGGAAGATCGCCGAGATGAAGACCGGTGAGGGAAAAACCCTCGTGGCCACGCTTCCGGCCTATCTCAACGCCCTCACGGGCAAAGGCGTCCACATCGTCACGGTGAACGACTACCTGGCCAAGCGCGACGCCAAGTGGATGGGCACCCTCTACAACTTCCTCGGGCTTTCGGTGGGCGTCATCGTCTCGGGCATGGACGACGCCGAGCGCAAGAAGGCCTACGCCTGCGACATCACCTACGGCACGAACAACGAGTTCGGCTTCGATTATCTGCGCGACAACATGAAGTACTCTTTGGAAGACATGGTCCAGCGGGGTCATTACTACGCCATCGTGGACGAGGTGGACTCCATCCTCATTGACGAGGCCCGCACCCCGCTCATCATCTCCGGTCCGTCGGAGGAATCGACGGAAATCTACTATCACATCGACAAACTCGTCCGCCATTTGAAGAAAGACGTCCACTTCACCGTGGATGAAAAGGCCAAGACCGCCATCCTCACCGAGGAAGGCGTGGCGGAGATGGAAAAGCTCCTCGGCATCGAGAACCTCTACGACCCGCGCCACATCAACCTGGTGCACCACATCACCCAGGCCCTGCGCGCGCACCATCTCTTCCATCGCGACGTGGACTACATCGTCAAGGACGGCAAGGTCATCATCGTGGACGAGTTCACCGGCCGTCTCATGCCCGGCAGGCGCTGGTCAGACGGCCTCCATCAGGCCATCGAGGCCAAGGAAGGCGTGCGCATCGAACGCGAGAACCAGACGCTGGCCACCATCACCTTCCAGAACTACTTCCGTATGTACGAGAAGCTCGCGGGCATGACCGGCACCGCGGAGACCGAGGCCACGGAGTTCAAGGAGATCTACGACCTCGACGTGGTGGTCATCCCCACCCACAAGCCCATGATCCGCGTGGACCATCCCGACGTGGTCTATCGCACGGAGCGCGAGAAGTTCGAGGCCGTGGTCAACGAGATCGAGGAACTCCACCGCCAGGGCCGGCCCGTGCTCGTGGGCACGACGAGCATCGAGAAGAGCGAGCGCCTCTCGCGCATGCTGCGCAAGAAGAAGATCCCGCATCAGGTGCTAAACGCCAAGTATCACGAAAAAGAGGCGGCCATCATCGCCCAGGCCGGCCGCTCCAAGGCCGTGACCATCGCCACGAACATGGCCGGCCGCGGCGTGGACATCCTCCTTGGTGGAAACCCCGAAGGTCTGGCCAAGGAAGAGCTTGCGGCCGAGGGCTACGACCTGGAGAGCATTGATCCCGCGGCCTGGAACGACGCCCTGCAGATGGCCAAGCGCGGGGAAGACCCCACGAAGAAGTATCCGGAACGCTGGGCCGAGGTCCTCTACGAGAAGGTCCGGGCCTGCCAGGAGGACTACGAGCGGGTGAAGTCCCTCGGCGGGCTCCACATCATCGGCACGGAGCGGCACGAGTCCCGCCGCATTGACAACCAGCTCCGGGGCCGCGCCGGGCGTCAGGGAGACCCGGGTTCCTCCCGCTTCTACCTCTCGCTCGAAGACGACCTCCTCCGGCTCTTCGGCTCGGACAAGCTCAAGGGGCTCATGGACCGCTTCGGCATGGAGGAGGGAGAACCCATCGAGCACTCCTTCATCTCCAAGGCCATCGAGCAGGCGCAGAAGAAGGTCGAGGCCCACAACTTCGAGATCCGGAAACACCTCCTCGAATACGACGACGTGATGAACAAGCAGCGGGAGGTGATCTACGCCCAGCGCAAGGAGATCCTGGCGAGCGAGGACATCAGCGACTGGATCAAGAACATGATCCACGACGTGATCGAGGGCCTGGTGGCCGAGGTGGAGGAAGAAAAGGCCCCGCCCTCGGAATGGGATCTCAAGACCCTCACCGAGCGCTTCAAGGGCATCTTCGCCTTTGAGCCCGAGATCCCGGAAGACGTGCGGGACGCCGAGGAACTCATCGAGATCCTCGAGAAGCAGGCGCTTGAGGTCTATCAGCGCCGCGAGGAAGAGATCGGCTCGGAGATCATGCGCAACCTCGAGCGCATGTTCCTCCTCCACACCATAGACACCCTCTGGAAGGACCATCTCCTCTCCATGGACCATCTGCGAGAGGGCATCGGGCTTCGCGGCTACGCGCAGAAGGACCCGCTCCAGGAGTACAAGCGCGAGGCCTTCCAGATGTTTGCCGACCTCGTGGAGCGCATCAAGGAGCAGACCCTCTCCTTCCTCTACCGCGTGCAGGTTACGCGCGAGGAGGAAGTGGAGCGCATGGAGGAGGAGAGACGCAAGCAGCGCCTGCGCCTGGTCTACAGCCGCGGGGAAGAGGGCCAGGAGGAGCGCCCCAAGCAACAGCCCATCCGCCGCGGGCAGAAGATCGGGCGCAACGAGCCCTGCCCCTGCGGTAGCGGCAAGAAGTACAAGAAGTGCTGCGGACGCCCGGGAGCCAAGGCCAAGTCCAAGGACCAAATTGAAAAAGCCCAGGCCGTCCGGTAAAATCTTGACACTACTTGCGGAGATGATATTTTGCGCAGGTCATCGTGAAGTGGAGGTGGAAAGGTGTACGCGGTTATCAAAACAGGCGGCAAACAGTACAAAGTAAGCCCTGGTGACGTCATTCGGGTCGAAAAGATCCCGGGTGATCCCGGTCAGGAGATCGAGCTGAGCGAGGTCCTCCTGGTAGGCGAAGGCAACGAGGTGAAGATCGGTCAGCCCCTGGTGGAAGGGGCCAAGGTCATCGCCACCATCGTGGAGCAGGGTCGCAGCCGGAAGATCATCGTCTTCAAGAAGAAGCGGCGCAAGAACTATCGCCGCAAACGGGGACACCGGCAGTACTATACCGACCTTCAGATCAAAGAAATTCAAGCCTAGGAGGTAGGTTATGGCTCATAAAAAATCCGGCGGTTCTTCCCGCAACGGACGAGACAGCGAGAGCAAAAGGCTTGGTGTCAAGCGCTACGCCGGCCAGTTCGTAAAGGCGGGAAACATCATCGTGCGCCAGCGCGGCACGAGGATCCATCCCGGGTTCAACGTCGGTCTCGGCAAGGACTACACCATCTTCGCCAAGATCGACGGCATCGTGAAGTTTGAAACCCGCCACGGTCGCAAGGTGGTAAGCGTCTATCCTGTAGAGCAGGCCGCGCAGGCGGCTTAGTTTCCCACCCAAAAGAGACTCAAAAAGGCGGCGTCAAGCCGCCTTTTTTCATTTTGAGGCTAGCGCAACCTCAGGGCCTCGACCCGCAGGTCGAGCTTGAACGGAAGGGCCAGTCGGCGGGAGAGCCGCGCGGCCAGATAGTCCACCAAAAGCGCCCCTTCCTTGAAGGACGCCAGGTCCACCTCGGGAAACTCCACCACCACGCGGAAGTTTTCCGCCTCGCGCACGAAAGTCACGGGAAAGACCTTCCCGCCCACGGAAATCTCGAGTAAAAGGCGCCCGTCTTCTCCGAGGCGCTTCTCAAGACGCGAAAGGGCCTCTTCCGGCGAGAGCTCCCCGTCCCAGAGGACCTTCCCCTCCGGGGGTTCGGTGGTGGCCGGACATTCGATGACGAAGCGCACGTCGTAGAGTGCAGGCCGGGGCTGATAGCGGAGCTTGTTGAGAAGCACCTCCACCGTGGGGAGCCCGTAGGTGTGCCCGTCTTCGAACTCCTCGAGGAAATCCGTGGGCGCCAGGCGCCGGCGCGAGGTGGGATAGTGAAGGATCTCCTCGAGCTGTCTCAGGACCTCCTCGGAGACCCGCACCTGACGGAACTCGCGCAACCCGGCCTCTTTGATGGCCTCGCGCCAGAAGGCGTCGCGCTCAAAGTCGCGGCTTCCGTAGTCGTATTCGTAGTAGACGGCCCTGATACCCGCAGAGGCGATGAGCTTGAGGCACACGTAGCAGGGGGCAAGCGTGCAGTAGAGATCTGCCCCTTCCACGGAGATCCCGAAACGCGCGGCCTGGGCAATGGCGTTGGCCTCGGCGTGGGTGGCCCGGCAAAAGTTGTACTTGTCGATGTCGGGAATCCCCTTTTCGCGGCGGAAACAGTAACCCGGCCCGCGGTCCGTGCAGTGCCAGGCCCCGGGCATGGGGCCGTTGTAACCCGTGGCGAGGATGCGGTTGTCGCGCACGATCACCGCGCCGGACGGGCGCGAATTGCAACCGGAACGCAGGGAGACCATCTTGGCGAGCAACATGAAGTATTCGTGCCAGGGGGCCCTTTGCATCAACCTCGTTGCCCGTGCGGATAGAGCGGAAATTCCTCGCAGAGACGCCGGACCTTGGCCCGGATGTCCTTGAGCAGGGACTCGTTTTGATGGTCCCGGAGCACGGCGACCATCCAGTCCCCGACCATCTCGATCTCCTTTTCCTTGAGACCGCGCGTGGTCACCGCCGGCGTGCCGATGCGGATCCCGCTCGTCACCTTGGGGGGTAGCGGATCAAAGGGAATGGCGTTCTTGTTCACGGTGATGCCGGCCTTCTCGAGCGCCTCCTCGGCCTCGGCTCCGGTGAGACCGTGGCCCGTGAGATCCACGAGGATGAGATGGTTGTCCGTGCCCCCGGAGATGAGCCTGAACCCGGCCTGGGCCAGCACCTGGGCCAGGGCGCGGGCGTTGGCCACCACCTGCTGCTGATACGTCTTGAACTCCGGCGCCAGGGCCTCCTCGAAGCACACCGCCTTGGCGGCGATGATGTTCATGTGCGGACCGCCCTGGATGCCGGGGAAGACCGTCTTGTCAATGACGCGCGCGAAGCGTTCCTTGGCCAGGATGAAGCCCCCTCGCGGGCCGCGCATGGTCTTGTGCGTGGTGGAGGTGACGAACTCGGCAAACGGAACGGGTGAAGGATGGATGCCCGCAGCCACCAGCCCGGCGATGTGGGCCATGTCCACCATGAGCATGGCGCCGACCTCGTCGGCGATCATGCGGAAGGCTTCGAAATCTATCACCCGCGGATAGGCGCTCGCCCCAGCGACGATCATCTGCGGCCGATGCTCAAGGGCGAGCTGCCGCACCTCGTCGTAGTCGATGGTCTCCGTCTCGCGGGAGACGCCGTAGTGCACGACCTTGTAGAGGCGGCCGGAAAAATTGACCGGAGAACCGTGCGAAAGATGCCCTCCGTGGGAGAGGTTCATGGAAAGGATGGTGTCCCCGGGCTCGAGCATGGCGAAGTAAACCGCCATGTTGGCCTGGGTGCCGGAATGGGGCTGGACGTTGGCGTATTCCGCCCCGAAGAGCACCTTCAAGCGCTCGATGGCCAGTTCCTCTACCTGATCGACGATCTCACAGCCGCCGTAGTAGCGCCGCCCCGGATACCCCTCGGCGTACTTGTTCATGAGCACCGAACCCTCGGCCTCCATCACCGCCGGGGAGGCGAAGTTCTCCGAGGCGATCATCTCGAGCTGACCGGTCTGACGCGCAAGCTCCTGGCCGATGAGATCGTGTATCTTGGGATCGACTTCTTTGAGAAAGCTCATTCCAGGCCTCTTGAAAGAGATTAAGGCTCCTCGCGCGTGAGTTCGTCTATCTGTTTGACGCGACGAGCGTGACGCCCCCCTTCAAAAGGGGTCTCCAGAAAGACTTTGACCATTTCCAAAGCCAACACGTCACCGATGACCCGTCCACCGAGGACCAAGATGTTGGCGTCGTTGTGGAGTCGGGCCATGCGCGCGGTGAAGAGCTCGTGACAGAGCGCCGCCCGAATACCGCGGAAGCGGTTGGCCACCATGCTCATGCCCAACCCCGTGCCGCAGATAAGGATACCGCGTTCTGCTTCCTGCGAAAGGATAGCGCGCGCCACCTTGGCCCCGAAAACCGGATAATCTACGGATTCGGTGGAATAACAGCCGAGGTCGAGGACTTCGTGGCCCAGCTCTTCGAGGAGACTCTTGACCTTTTCCTTGAGCTCAAAACCCGCGTGATCCGCACCGAGAGCTATCTTCATGACTCTTCCTCAACGGCCTTGAAGATGAGAACGGCGTTCGTGCCGCCGAAACCGAACGAGTTGGACATGGCGCAACGGACCTTGGCCTCGCGGGCCTGGTTGGGCACGTAGTCGAGATCACATTCCGGATCGGGTTCCTCGTAGTTGATCGTCGGGGGAATAACCCCTTCGACGATGGTCTTCACCGTGAAGACCGCCTCCACGCCTCCAGCCCCGCCCAAGAGGTGTCCGGTGACGGACTTCGTGGAGGAGACCGGAATCTCCTTGGCCCGCTCGCCAAAGACCCTCTTGATGGCCTTGGTCTCTGCGGCGTCGTTAAGCGGCGTGCTCGTGCCGTGGGCGTTGATGTAGTCCACGTCGCGATAGGTGAGCCCGGCGTCTTTTAGGGCGAGCTCCATGCAACGCGCCGCGCCTTCTCCGTCCGGGCTGGGGGCCGTCATGTGGTAGGCGTCGGCGTTGAGCCCGTAGCCCACTACCTCGGCGTAGATCTTGGCCCCGCGGGCCCGGGCGTGTTCGAGCTCCTCGAGGATGAGCACTCCGGAGCCTTCGGCGATGACGAAACCGTCCCGCTTGGCGTCGAAGGGCCGGCTCGCCTTCTCCGGCGTGTCGTTGAACTTGGTGGAAAGGGCCTTCATCACCGTAAAACCCGCCACCGTGAGGGGCGTGATGAGCCCCTCGGTGCCG